>WNGA01000252.1_pt1 | contig 105034 bp, 85 predicted proteins | sample 5400061 | NCBI WGS metagenome assembly WNGA01 (sample SAMN13153366, study PRJNA577476) | soil metagenome | isolation source: 100 cm soil or saprolite under grassland replicate 2 | place: USA:California | collected 2016-06-15 | reverse complement strand
ACGCTCCTCGGCCTGGGCACCGGGCGGGCGCCCACACCCTCCCGTCGCATCCGGGGTGCCAAGGACCTTCAGCGATTGGCCCATGACGGCTGACCCCAACATCTGGGGGTGTGCTGAAACAACCGGATAAGCATGAGGTGTCTAGGAAATGACCGCCAGCTCGTGCAGGTACTCGACGAACGACATCACCGCGCCGTCCCAGCCCATCGTCTTCGGGTTCGAGGACTCGATCACGAAGTACTCGTCGGGGGCATGGGCGCCGCTGCCGTGCCCGAGGCCGAAATGGCCCGCGGGCAGCCGAAGCGGCGCATCGGTGAAGACGTACCCGGGATACGAGCCCGCGTTGCGCGGCCACAGGATCGGGTCGAGCCCCGCGCGACGGTAGACCGAGAACTCGGCGCGGATCAGGGCCGCGTCCGCCGATGTGCTGGTCGGGTCATAGCCGCCGCTGGGGTTCACCTCGATGTCGCCGAAGCCGCGCTTCGCGAGATGCGCCTTGAGCGCGGCCACGGCGCCGTCGAAGGTCATGGCCGGCACCAGGCGCAGGTCGAGCTTGGCCACCGCGCGGTGCGGGAGCACGGTCTTGCCGCCGGGGCCCGTGTAGCCGGCCACCAGCCCCTCGATGTTCACGGTGGGTGTCGAGACGAAACGCTCGAGCGAGGCGCGCCAGGGCAGATCGTGCGCCCAGCGGTCGGTCGACAGCAGCCGCTTGGCGGTGGGCTCGGAGAGCCGGGCGGCCCCGGCGTCGATCATGGCGCGCTCGGCCGCCGAGACCGGGAGGGCCGCGTCGGCGAAGCCGTCGATGGCCGGGTCGCCGTCCGGGGTGACCAGCGTGGCCAGGGCCTGCACGAGGTGGAAGGCCGGGCTGTCCAGGCGCGCGCGGTTGCTCGAGTGCACGTCCTTCTTCGGCCCCCGGCCCCACCTCTCGCCGCTCGCCACCAGCTCCAGCTCCACCACGCCCTTGGCGCCCAGCGACACGGTCACGGTCCCGTCCGGGTCCTGGGAGGCCGAAGGCATGAACACGCCGGTGCATCGCTTCAGGGCGGCGCTGACCTCCGGCTGCCGCACCACATGGCGGAAGTGCGGCGAGCCGATCTCCTCCTCGCCCTCGGCCACGAGCACGAGGTTCACGGGCGGCTTTCTCCCCGCCCCGCGGATCGCGTGCAGGGCCGCCAGGAACGCCGCCTGGGGGCCTTTCTGGTTCACCGCGCCCCGGCCCATCAGCACCTTGCCGAAGCCAGGCTTGTCGACGAGCGCCGCGTCCCAGGGGGGCGAGGACCACTCGGCGGGATCGACCTGCTTGACGTCGTACATGAAGTAGAGCCCGACCGTCCGCGGGGCCCCGGCGTCCAGGGTGGCGAAGACGCCGGGCTGGCCGTCGGTGGGCATGCGGGTCACGCCCTGGAAGCCGGCCTCGCGCGCCAGCTTCATCATCAGCTCGCAGCCCTCGGTCATCCCGCGGCCCTCGGCCGCGATCGACGGCTGCTTCACCCACTCCTGCAGGCGTGCCACGCCCTCGCCGTGGCGCTTTGCGACCTCGGCCCGGATGCCGGCGAGGGCGTCGTCCACGAAGGCGAATCGTGGAAGGGCGAGCGCCGCCGTCGAGGCGGCGGTCGCGCCCAGGAAGGAGCGGCGGGAGGCTTCGGACATAGGCGTAGAGTCTAGCCCAGACCCGGCCGTAGAATACCCAAGTTGAACCCGTGCGCTCGTCGATGAGATCCTTGGCCGACATGGCCTCGCGTTCTGATCTGTCCGTCGAGGGACTTACTCCTGAGAGCCTCATGCGACAGCTCTGGAAAGGCAAGGCGGCGCTCCATCGACGGCACGCGAGTCTGCCTTTGCCGGAGAAGGTACGCTGGTGATGGAGCTGCAGCGAATCGTGCTCCCCCTGATCGCTCGCCAGCGTCCGCTCCGCTCGTGGGAGCGCCCCTGGGAGATCGAGCCTTAGCCTTCGGTCCTACTCGAACACCACGTCGCGGGGGCTGGCGAAGTCCGTCAGCCGGGCGAGCACCTTGCCTCCGTCGAGGCACAGCACGAGCCGCTTGGCGAGGACCACGGCCTGCGCGCCGTCGGGCGCCACCGCCAGCCCGCGTATGTCCGGCAGCTCCAACTCATCGGCTTTGAGGTTCCGCTCCGTGTCGAGGATCTGGAGCTTGCCGCCGGAAACGACGGCCAGCGCGCCCCCGCCGAGAAGGCGCAGCGCGTATCCTCCGCCGCCGATCATCTCCACCGATTTGCCCGTGCTCGCGTCCACGATCGTCACGTCCTTGGTCTACAACGGTTCTTTCACCATCACCTTCTACCCCTGGGCGTCTTCGGGCTTCTTCATCAAGGGTGGCGCCGGCCTGTCCATCGTCGATATGGATGTGTTCGAGGGGACGAAGCTGGTCACCGTCGACCTCGGGGATGGCTTCGGCGCCATCGCGGGCATCGGCTACGACCTGCGGATTCGTCGAAACATGTCCATCACGCCCGTGTGCAACTTCTACCTCGGCTGGCCGGGCGACCTGAGAGTCGGGCTCGAGCCCGTCGCCCGCAACTGGAAATTCAACGTGCTCGAGCTCTCGGTGGGGATCACTTTCCACTGAACCGGGTCGGGTCCGTCACTTCCAGGACAGGCCGACATTGCCGCGGGCGCGCGCCACCTGCACGTCCAGGCGCCGGCTGGCGCCGGACCGGAATGTGCCGAAGAGCCGGGCCGTCGTCACGTGGTCCTCCCACTTCACCTGCACGCGGACGTCGTGCCGGCCCGGGCTGAGGGTCAACGCGGGCTGGGCCACGCCGCTGTCCTGCGCGAAGGAGAGGGTCCTGCGCGTGACCCGGCCATCGAAGTCCTCGTCCAGCACGCGCTTTCCGTCCACCCACACCTGGAGGTTGCCGCGGCGGAGGTCATGCTGAAAGTCGATGGCCAGCTTTCCGGGTGTGGCCGTCTCGCGCCCGCTCGGCCGGGTGGCGGGGCTCGGCGACGGCCGCACGGGCGGCCGGGGCGAGGGAGGCGTCGGTTCCACGGAGAGGGTTGTGACCGCCCCGGGCCTGGGCGGGGCGGGAAGCACGGCCGGCGCGGGTGGCATGAGCTTCGGCAGGCGGGACGCCAGGTCCCGCAGCATCGACGACGGCGAGACGCGACCGAGCGCGTCGCGCCAGGACTGGCGAGCTGCCGGGTCGAAGTAGAGGTATGCGGCGGTCAGGCTGGCCAGCAGCACCATCAGCCTGGCGAACGGGCGGCTTGCCCGGGCCGGGGGCTTCTCGCCGGGGACCGGAAGGTCGAGGGGCTCCACCGCCTGGCCGCCGCGTCTCGACGCGAGCGTTCCCTCCGACGGGGCCGGCGGGGTCCAGCCTGCCCGGTGCCGGGGCGGCCGTCCCGCCAGCACGTCGTCCACGTCCTCGGCCAGCGTCTTCCCGTCCGCATAACGATCCGAGGGGGCCTTGGCCGTGGCCCGCGCGACCACGTACTCCACCTCGGCCGGCAGGCGGGCGACCACCTGCGAAAGCGGCGGCGGCGTCAGGTAGGCGACCCGGGCCAGGACCACGGGGACGGTGGGCGCGTCGAAGGCCGGTTTGCCCGTCAGGAGCGTGTAGGCCACCGACCCCAGCGAGAAGAGGTCGGTCCGTCCGTCCAGCGGGTGTCCCAGCGCCTGCTCGGGAGACATGTAGAGGGGCGTCCCGAAGACCTGGCCGGTGGAGGTGAGCTGGGCCGTCTCCAGCTTGGCGATCCCGAAGTCCATGACCTTGGGCTCGCGAGAGTCCAGCACCATGATGTTGGCCGGCTTGATGTCGCGGTGGATGACGCCTTCGCCGTGCGCGTAGTGCAGGGCTTCGGCCACCCGGCCCACAATGCGGAGGACCTCGCGCCACTCCAGCCGGCCCTTCTCGACGAGAAGCTCGGCCAGGGTGCGCCCGTGCAGGTACTCGAGCGCCATGTAGAGGATGCCGTGCTCGGGGTCGCGGCCCGTGTCGTGCACCACCACGAGACCCGGGTGGGAGAGCCGGGCCGCGATCTGGGCCTCCGAGCGGAAACGCCGCTCGTAGTCCTCGCGCTGGCGCCCGTCCCCGGCCAGGGACAGGCGGATCGTCTTGAGGGCGATCGTCCGGCCGAGGTCGGGGTCCTGGGCCTCGTAGACGACGCCCATCATCCCGCGCCCGAGCTCCCTGCGGATCTCGTAGCGGCCGATCGACCGGGGGAAGTCTTCTTGGGGGGCCTTGCTCATGTATCGGCCCTCCCCCATCCCCCGTTCGGATGACGAGGATGCCGCGGGCCATTCTCTCACGAGCCGCCCTACCCTCTACGACGACAAGCACCTCTACTTCGCCGTTCGCGCCGACGATGAGGCGCGCCCGACTCGGGCCGCAGCGGCGCCCACCATGGCGGGCCAGCCGTCCTGCCCTTGAAGAGCGCCTCGGGGGGGCGCGGGCCACGCCCGGACGTCACCGGTTCGCCGTCCGCGCCGCCGTGATCTTGTCCGCGTTCTCGGCGGCGAAGCGCTCGAAGGCGTCCGCGGCATGGCCGGCCGCGCCCTTCCAGGGGAACGAGAACCCCACCATGGGCTTCCGCGAGACGAGCAGCCAGCAGGGCGCGTCGGCCGAGAAGTCGTGGATGGTGAAGGCGCCCGCCCGCGAGAGCACGCACTTCTTGGCCCGAAACGCCGCCCCGCCCTTCGCGAGCGCGGCCCCGTCCAGGCGTCCCCCGGAGCCGACGCGCAGGGCGACCTCCCCCGCGGCCTCCGCCCCGCCCCAGCCCAGATCACGGATCACCTTCCCCCGCCCGATCACCAGCACCTCCAGGTCGGCCTCCGCGGCGCTGGCCGCCACCCGCAGGGTCTTCTTGTCCCCCAGCTTCTCGGTGAGGTCGCGGATCGAGGCGTCGATGTCCTTCTGGGGGATCCCCGAATAGAACCAGTCCGTCTGGGCCTGGGCCGAGGCGTCCCGCGCGAGCCGGAGCTCCTCCCTCTGGGCTTCCGAGGTCTCCACGTTCTTACCGTGCTGCTTCTTGCCCCCTCACACCTCCTGGAGCACCTCCGCCGGGTGGCTGGCCGCGTTCACCGCGCCGTAGGCTTTCCTGATCTTCCCGTCGGGCCCGATGAGGTAGCTGATCCGGTGGGCCGTCTTCGCCTGCGCGTCGTCGCAGGCCCCGTAGGCGAGGCCGACCTTCCGGTCGGTGTCGGACAGCAAGGGGAAGTCGTAGCCGAACTTTCGGGCGAAGGCGGCGTTGTCCTCCACGGTGTCGAAGCTGATGCCGAGGATTTCCACCCCCTTCTTCGCGTACTCGTCCTTGAGGTCGCGGAACCCGCAACCCTCCTTCGTTCAGCCGGGGGTGTCGGCCTTGGGGTAGAACCACAGGATGACCTGCTTCCCCCGGAAGTCCGAGAGGCGTACGGTGCGCCCCCGGTGATCCTGGACCGCGAAGTCGGGAGCGGGATCGCCGGCCTTGAGCATGGGTGGACCTCCGAGGCGGATTATAGACGGGCCGTCCGCGCGGACCCCCACCCGTGCGTTCTCTAGCCTAGCGGAAGTCCCGCGACTCCACCGGCACGTCCGCGACCGGCGCGGGACGGGCGGCGAGGGCGCGCACGGTGAGGTCGTCCTTCGCCTGCAGGATCCCGTCGATCTCCAGGACGGCCGTGCTCACGAGCACCGCTTGGTCGCGCTGGAACATGTCCGGCCGCACGGTCACGTTCACGAGTCCGGTCTCGTCCTCCAGGGTCATGAACAGGAACCCCTTGGCGGTGCCGGGGCGCTGCCGGCAGATCACGGCCCCCGCCACCCGCACCCGCGCGCCGTCCGCGAGACGCGGAAGGTCCGCGGCCCGCACCACTCCCCGCTCCCGCAGGGGCTTCCGGTAGAGGAGCAGCGGGTGCGGGCCCACGGTGAGGCTCGTCCCCCGGAGGTCGCTGCCTAGACGCTCGACGAGGGTCATGTCGGGGAGCGGTGACTCGGGAGCTTCGGGCCCCGGGCCGTGAACGACGGCCGGTGACTCGTCGACACCCTCGAACAGCGGCCCCCGCGGCCCGCCCGCCTTCTCGACCTGCCAGAGCGCGCTCCGACGCGTGAGGCCGAAGGCGTTGAGCGCCCCCACCTCGGCCAGCATGCGCTGCTCGTCCCGGCGCAGGCCGGTCCGGTCCACGAAGTCCTGGAGCGAGCCGAACGGCCGGAGCCGCCGCTCCGTCGCGATCCGCTCCCCCGCCTCGGCCCGGAGCCCCCGCACGTAGCGCAGGCCGAGCCGCACCTCGCCCTCCTCGAGCGTGCAGTCCCGATCGCTGCGGGTCACGTCCACCGGCCGGAAGCGCGCGCCGTGTCGCTGTGCGTCCTTCACAAGCGTGAACGGGTGATAGAAGCCCATGGGCTGGTTGTTGAGGAGCGAGCAGACGAAGGCGGCGGGATGGTGGGCCTTCAGGTACGCGCTGGCGTAGGCGAGGAGGGCGAACGACGCCGCGTGCGACTCCGGGAATCCGTACAAGGCGAAGGAGGTGATCGAGCGGACGATCGCGTCGGCGGCCTCGCCGAGGATCCCCCGCTCGCGCATCCCTTCGCGCAGCCGCTGCTCGATCGCCTCCATCTTCTTGAGCGAGCGCTTGAAACCCATGGCGCGCCGCAGCTCCTCGGCTTCCCCCCCCCGTGAAGCCGGCCACGGTCATGGCCATGCGCAGGAGCTGCTCCTGGAAGAGCGGCACCCCGAGGGTCCGCTTCAGGATCGGCTCCAGCGACGGGTGGGCGTAGCTCACGGGCTCAAGACCGTTCCGGCGCCGGAGGTACGGGTGGACCATCTTCCCCACGATCGGCCCCGGCCGGATGATCGCCACCTCCACCACCAGGTCGTAGAAGTGGTCGGGCTTCATCCGCGGCAGGGTGGCCATCTGGGCCCGGCTCTCCACCTGGAACAGGCCCACCGTGTCTGCCCTCTGCAGCATCGCGTAGACCTTCGGGTCGTCCGGGGGCAGGTGCGCGAGATCGACCTCGACCCCGTTCCCACGCAGCGTGGCCAGGCAATCCTGGATCGCCGACATCATGCCGAGGCCGAGGAGATCCACCTTGATGATCTTGAGGTCGGCGCAGTCCTCCTTGTCCCACTGGATGACCACCCGGCCCGGCATGGTGGCAGGCTCGAGGGGGACCACCTGGTCGAGCCGCCCCTGGGCGATGACCATCCCCCCCGAGTGCTGGCCAAGGTGGCGCGGCAGGTCCTGGATCTCCTGGAAGAGCCGGGCGAAGAGCGTGATCCGCCGGTCGCCCCGGTCGAGGCCGGCCCGCGCCAGGCGTTGCTCGAGGGTGTCGTCGGGGTCCACGTACTCGAACCGGCGCATGGTGCGGGCCAGACGGTCGATCTCCTCTACCGGGATGCCGAGCACCTTGCCTATCTCCCGGGAGGCGCTGCGGTCGCGGTAGGTGATGACGTTCGCGGTCATGGCGGCGCCTTGGGCCCCGTAGCGTTCGTAGACGTGCTGGATCACCCGCTCGCGGCGGTCGCCGCTCGGCAGGTCGAGGTCGATGTCCGGCCACTCCCCGCGCTCCTCGGAGAGGAAGCGCTCGAAGAGCAGCTCCATCCCCACCGGGTCCACCGCGGTGATGCCCAGGCTGTAGCAGACCGCGCTGTTGGCGGCGGAGCCGCGGCCCTGGACCAGGATCCCCTCCCGGCGGCAGAAGTTCACGATGTCCCAGACGATCAGGAAGTAGCCCGAGAGCTCGAGCTTGCCGATGAGGAGCAGCTCGCGCTCGATCTGCCGCCGCGCCTTCTCGTGGTGGGGCCGGTAGCGCTCGCGGGCCCCGGCCTCCGTCATCGCGCAGAGGTAGGAGTGCAGGGTCTCCCCCGCCGGCACCGGGTAGTCGGGAAAGCGATACCCCAGGTCCGCGAGGGTGAACTGGAGGCGCTCCGCCAGGGCAAAGGCGTTCCCCAGGAGGTCCGGGCGGTCCGCGAAGAGCGCCTCCATGGCCTTCGGCGCTTTCAGATGCCGCTCGGCGTTCTCGCTCAGCCGCCGTCCCGCCGTGGCCAGGGTCTTTTTCTCGCGGATGCAGGTCAGCACGTCGAGGAGGGGCCGGCCTCTCGCGGCGGCGTGGCGAACGCCGTTCGTGGCCACGGCTCGGATGCCCAGGGCGTCGGCCAGGTCGAGCAGGGCCTGGTTCGCCGCTTCCTGCTCGCGCCGGCGGTGCCGCTGCACGTCCAGGAAGACGTTCTTCGCTCCGAACGCCTGGAGGATGCGGGCCAGGCGGTCCGAGTCGGGTGGTCGGCCCAGCGTCTCGACCCCGGGCAGGGCGACGAGCCCTTCGACGCTGCCCTCCGGCCAGTCGAGGGACAGCCGGCCCTCTCCTTTCGGACGGCCGGCCTTCATGCGCGTGATGAGCCGGCAGAGGCTCTGGTAACCCGCCCGGCTCTCCACGAGCAGAGGCAGGCAGCCTCCGCCTTCGAGGGTCAGCTCGGCGCCCACGAGGGGCCGGATTCCCGCCGCCCGCGCGGCCTTGAAGAAGCGCGGGGCCCCCGAGACGCCGTCCCGGTCCACGAGCGCCACCGCCGGATACCCGAGCTCCGCCGCCCGGGCCACGAGATCCTCGGGCAGCGACGAGGCCCGGAGGAACGAGAAGGCCGACGCGGCATGGAGCTCGGTGTACATGGAGGCGAGGGCCGGGGATAGTGCTTTCGCTTTTTATTCGCCATCGTGCCGTGAAATCCCCGTCGCGTCAAGTCGGCCGGGGGGCCAGTTGAGCACAGCATCTTCGATCTTGACCCTCGCCCCGCAAAGGGGGTAGGGTCTCCGTCAACGTAGCCAGGGAGGCGTCTAGGGTCGAAAGCTCCTCTCTCCCCTTGACGGCGCCTCCGTAGCCGTCGCCGCGGATGAGAACGCCGATGCTTGCCTTCTCCGCACCGGCTACACGCATTGCTCACGCCGGGCGTGGGCTGACTGAAGGGAGAAACGCCATGACCTCGAGGACCTCGACCTTCCAGGGGACGCCGACGAGACTCGCCACCCGCCTCGCGATGGTCTGCGTGCTGTTCAGTCCGGTTGCCGCCGGGGCGGACGTCGTCCTGAACTGGAACGCGACCGCGGTCTCCACGATGCTCGGCCAGAGCCCTGCCCCGAACCCCTTCGCCCAGGCACGCTTCATGGCGATCACGCAGCTCGCGGTGTTCGAGGCGGTCAACGCGGTCACCGGCGAGTATCAGCCGTACCTCGGAACGATCGACGCGGCCACCGGCGCATCCGCCGACGCCGCCGCGATCGCGGCGGCACACGCGGTGTTGCTGAACTACTTCCCCGGCAGTGCGGCGGCCCTCAACGCCGAGCGTTCGAGCTCCCTGGCGGCGATACCGGACGGCCCGGCCAAGGACGACGGCGTCGCCGCCGTGAGGCGGCGGCGGCGGCGATGATCCTGCTTCGCGCCAACGACGGCTCGGCGCCCGCCGAGTTCTTCGTGCCCGGCTCGCCGGGGCCGGGGGTCTGGGCGGCCACGCCGAGCTGCCCGACCGTCGGGGGAGTCCAGGTCGGAATCCTCCTGCATTGGCGCAATGTGACGCCCTTCGGCATCCGCAGCGCCGCCGACTTTCTGGCGGCTCCGCGCCGTCGCTCACCAGCGGGACCTGTCGGAAGGACTACGTCGAGGTCATGACGGTCGGCGGCGTCGACAGCACGGAGCGGCCGCCGGATCGAGCCGACGTAGCGCGGTTCTACGCCGGGTCCTCGCCGAGCTTCCTGTTGAACCTCGCCGCCCGAGAGGTGTCCGCCGCCCAGGACCGTTCGCTCTCCCACAACGCGCGGGCCCTGGCCCTGATCAACATGGCCATCAGCGACAGCCTCGTCGCGTCCTTCTTCACCAAATACCATTACAACCTGTGGCGACCCGAGACGGCGATTCGCCTCGGTGACACCGACGGCAACCCGAAGACCGACCCCGACCCCGCCTTCGCGCCGTTCATCCTCACGCCCTGTTTTCCCAGCTATCCCTCAAATCACGCGAGCGGAAGCTCCGGGGGGGCCGAGATGCTCAGGCGCCTCTACGGCGCCGGCGGCCACGACATCACCCTGGCGAACCCCGCCGTCCCGGGCATGACCCTGCACTACAGCGCGTTCAAGCAGATCACCGACGATGTCGACGACGCGCGCGTGTACAGTGGGATCCACTTCCGATTCGACCAGGAGGCAGGTGGCCGGCTTGGGCGGGGCGTCGCGACCTACATCTACAAGCACGGCCTGCGCCCGGTGCACCCTGACGGTGATGAAGAGTGAACCCCGTCAGAAGCCGGGCGTGAAGTTGAGCTCCCAGAACCAGCTGCCGGTGCGCTCAGACATCCCCCCGGAGCTCCTGGGACTGATGGCGGACCACTGCGCGTGATTCGAGTCTTCCTCGTTCTTGCCGCCTGCCCGCTCTGGGTGATGTGCAGCGGATCGTCCTCGCGGGGAGGCGCCGCCCACGGGTATTGGAGCGAGAGCTGTCTCAGCGGAGACGGACGGTATCTGCTGGCGGGAGGCGATCACGCGGGGCTGGTGGACCTCACCACCGGGAAGATCGTCGAGCGCGTGCCGGGAATGGTGAAGGCGGTCGGCTGCGATGAGATCGGGGGCGTGGTCGTCGGCTACGTCACGGCGGTCCGGCTGCCGGGGAAGACCGCCACCCCCGTTCCCCCGTTGAGCGGCGACCGAGTCCTCGCCCGGGCTCCCGGGGGCGCCTGGATCTCCGAGGGCCGGCGGATCTCCGGCGGCAGGTGGAGAGGGCCCGCGTCGGTCTTCGTCCTCGAGAAGGGCTCGTCGCGGCCGATGGACCTGTTGCCGGCGCGCTTCGGCGCGGTGGGAGCGGCCAGGCCTCTCCCCACGCCCGACTCGTTCGCGGTGCGCTTCGGAAACCTCCTGCGCGACGGCCGCCTGGTGTTGGCCGCGGGCTGGCAACCCTCACGAAGCGGGCGCGTGGTCGAAGACGTCCCCTGGGCATTCTTCGCGCTGGACCTGGGCACGGGCGAAGCGGCGCCCCTGACCCTGCCCCTCGACTCCACCGCGGCGATGAACCAGAACCTTCTCCAGAGGATCGCGGCCACGCCGGACGCCGCTCACCTGGTGTTGGCGGTGCACGACGGCGAGCAGATGTCGGTCGCGCAGTTCGATCAGGGAGCCCGCCGGGCCTCTCAGGTGACTTCCCTGGCCGCCCAGGGGTCTCCCAGCGCGGCCGCCATCTCCGACGATGGGGCGTTCGTTGCCGTCGGCAGCGAGACGCGGGGGCGCGACGCGCCGGGAAAGGTCTGGGTGATCGACCGGGCCGGCAAGACGGTGTGGACCGCCGAGTTCGAGAAGACCGTCGCCGGCGTGCACTTCCTGTCCGACGGGTCGCTGGTGGTCGTCGCGGGAGAAGTGAAAGCGGTGAAGGTGGCCCTTCCCGCTGGCGCCGAGACCTGGCGAGCCGAGTAGGCGAAGGCGTGAAAGAGAGCCTCGTCGTCAGCGCTTCGCCGGGTGGACGCCCAATGAGCCGACGACCTGGCGCGCCGCCGCGGAGGCGCCTCCGGCCAGACGAACCGCCTTGTCGCTGATCCGCTCCGCTCTTTCGGCGATGTGGCGAGTCTTGTCGGCGATGTCGTCGGCGATGTGGCGAGTCGTATCCGCGATGTCGTCCGTGAAGTCGGTCACCGACTCCCTGGTGTCACGCAGCCGTCGAGCCAGCCGTTCGCGCGTTCTCTTGCCTGTCGCGGGGGCCAACAGCAGCGCCGTACAGACACCGGCCGCGCTCCCCACGAGAAACCAGCCCAAGGTGCGGGCGTACCCGTTGTTGTGCTCCATCGATCACCTCCCGTTAGATGGGCCGCCGGCCCTGGATGATCCTGATGAGCACGACCGCGATCGCCAGGACCAGAAGCAGGTGGAGGAATCCTCCCAAGGTGTACGAGCTGACCATCCCCAGCAACCACATGATCACGAGGATCACGAAAATGGTCCACAGCATGGCTTCCTCCTCGTGCGGGGAGTCTGCAACCCCCGTGCCGCGCAAATTCGCGTAACTGGGCCAAATGAGGCGGGAGTGGGCTCGCAAAGGCTGTAGATTCTGCAAACTGCCGATCCCAGCCCTCGCTGGCGGGTCATCTATGCGCGCGGGCCGAAGACCACGCTTGCCCCCGGCGCGGTGCAGGGCGGCGCGAACCGCGCGGTCTCCCTGGCGGTGCCCGAGTAGCGGCGCCGCGAGACGTGGCGAGCCGCGCAGGCGACGTCGGCCCGCCTTCCTACTGCCTCGCCCGCTTCCTCTTCTTGCGGCTCCTCGGCCTCGTGTACGCCGTGGCCTTCCTGGTGATCCTGTACCAGTGGCCGCCCCTGCTCGGCTCGAGGGGCCTTCTCCCCGCCCGCGAGCTCCTCGTCGACGGCTCTCGCGCGCACGCGTGTATGTGTCCGTTGACTTGTCGCGCAGTTCGGTCATAATCAGCGGCCTCCAAACGGCTCTTTTGCGATAGTTGCCGGCCCGCGAGCGGGAACCACACAGGGGGTCCCATGCGCCTCGTGAAGTCGCTATCCCGTGTTCTCCTCCCGATCACGCTGTTCGCCGCCATCCTGGGCATTGCCTCGGACAGGATGCCTCGGCATGTCGCGCGCAGCGACCGGGAACAAGGCGCGACGCGTGAAGCGGCACGCAACGAGGCCTGGGAACGCCGCGAGTGGATGCGCGAGCGGTTCGGCGGCGAGTTGAACCAGGACTTCGCCCGCCGCGTGCTGACCGAGGCCGCGAAAGAACGGGCGAAACATCCCGAACACTTCCGCGACACTTCCGGCGGGCTCGCGAATCCGTTGCCGGGCGCCAGTGAGGTGTGGCGCAATCTCGGCCCGACGTCCTCGAACAAGATCCAGAACTTCTTCACGCTCCACAAGGTCAACAGCGGCCGCCTCCGACGCATCCTGCCGCATCCGACCGACCCCGATACCGTTTACGTGCTGTCCGCCGGCGGCGGGCTGTGGAAGACGACGAACTTCATGGACGCGCAACCCACCTGGTTTCCCAAGACCGATTTCATCGGATCCACGACGGGCGGCGGCGTCGCGTTCGGCCAGTCGCCGACCACTCTCTACCTGGGAACGGGCGATCCGTTCGACGTCGGCGTGGGCGGCTTCGTCGTGACGTCGACGGACGGCGGCGATACGTGGAGCGCTCCGGTTGCTCTTGGATCCGCCAACAAAGTACTCGATCTCGAGGTGGACACGTCAGTCGGCGACATCGTGCTGGCCGGAACCAACGCGGGACTGTTCCGATCGCGCGACGGCGGCGTCAGCTTCACGGATGTCGGCGCGCCCTTCACGGGTCTCAGGGTCTGGGGTCTGCTGCGCACCAGCGCCGGCTGGCTGGCGGTGGCGACGACGCAGGACGCGTTTGGCGACGACCTGGTCGCGTCCATGTACGTCAGCGCCGACCATGGCGTGAGCTGGTCGCCGATTCCCAACGCGGGGAACGTCTTTTCCGGCGCCTCTCGCACGACGATCGCCTCGGGCACGCCCGGCGACAGCGTGGTGTACGCCTTTGCGGCCGGCATTCCCGACGCCAATTTCAATTACCCGCAGCTCGATCTGTTCCGGTCGAACGACGGCGGCCTCAATTGGACGGCGCTCCACATCGACGACATCGTGCCCGCCGGAGCCAACTCCGACAATCCGGACATGCGCATTCTTGGAGGGCAGGCGTGGTACAACCAGATGGTCCTCGTCGATCCCACGGATACGACACGCAATACGGTCTATCTGGGCGGACAACTTGCGTCGGCGCAGTCGCTCGACGGAGGCGCCTCCTGGACGATCCTCACGAACTGGCTCGCGCAGTTTGGCCTCCCGTACGCTCACGCTGACTTCCACACCGCAGCCTTTTCCGCCGTCGGCGGCCTCCGTCGCCTCTTCTTCGGCAATGACGGCGGCCTGTTCGTCTCGACCGACGATGGTCTGACCTGGGACGACAGCAAGAACCGCGGCCTCATCACCCACCTGCCGTACACGATCGCCTCCAATCCGGTGGCCGGGGATACGGACAGCGTGCTGATGGGAACGCAGGACAACGGGACACTCGTGCGGGTGGGCGGCAGCTCCGTGTTCGATCAAACAAAGGGTGGTGACGGGCTCGGCGTGGCCTGGAGCCAGGCCAACAACGCCGTGAGCATGACCAGCACCCCGTTCGGGTCAATCTACCGGTGCATCGCCAACCCGCCGGACGATCAGAGCAAGTGGGTGAGCTCCTCCAGCGGATTAGGCGACACGCCTGGGTTTTATACGCTGGTGGATAACGCGCAGGCGCCGGCGGATCCGACCGGCTTGGTGTTCTACACGACGCGCCAAAAATCCGTCTGGCAGACCTCCAACGGCGGAGCCGGCTGGACCACCATCCTCGCCTCGGGCTCTGGAGGCGTGTCCGCCGACCGCGGCGTGCGCGGTGGTCTGTTCATGATCGGCACCAGCCCCGTCGACACGCAGCATCTCGCCGTCATCGGCAACACACGTTTCTGGATCAGCACGACCGGCGGAGCGCCGTGGACGGAGCTCGATTTGTCTGCGTCAATTCCAGGCTGGCAGGAGCGCGGCGCGTCGAGCGCAGAGTGGGCCAACAACGATCTGCTCTACGTGTCCTCGGAGACGACGGTTGCGGGAGCCACGCGGTTCGCCAAGACGATTGACGGTGGCGTCACATGGACCGCGCCGACCAACGCAGGCCTGCCCGATTTGCCGGTGACGAGGATCCGCGTGGATTCGGGCGACGCGACCGGGAACACGCTGTACGCCGCCACCTGGATCGGCGTGTACAAGACGAGCGATGGAGGCGCGACGTGGAACCATTTCGGCGTCGGCCTTCCGCAGGTGCCGATTGACGACATCTACATCGCTCCTGGGACCGCATACATCCGTGTCGCGGCGTACGGCCGCGGCGCCTGGGAACTGACCGTCGCTGGGCCGCCCGAGGCCACGATCACCACCGTCGCTTCGGCCGTGCAGGGACAGCAGGACCTTCTCGCTTCGGCGCCTTCTCAGCCTGGCGTCACGTATTCCTGGACGATCAGCGGCGGCAGCATCACGTCCGGAAGGTACGATTCCACCCTTACTTATGCGGCAGGGACCGGGACGAGCCTGACGCTCGGTCTGACCGTCACAAGCGCAGCCGGCCTGACCGCGTCTTCATCGCTTGTCGTGCCGATCACGCCGGCGCCGCCGCCGGACGCCACGATCACTGCGCCCGCCGTCACGACCCAGGGCGCGGGCGGGCTGGTGGCCTCCGTTCCATTTCAGATCGCCGCGACGTACGCCTGGTCCATCGTCGACGGCCGCATCACCTCGGCAACCGACGGACGGTCGATTGTATTCGCCGCCGGCGCGCAGCCGTCGCTGACGCTGAGGGTCGTCGTCACCAATGGCGCGGGCAAGCAGCAAGTCGGTGTGAAGCACATCGACGTCCTGACGGCGCCGCCGCCGGACACGACCATCACCGCCGATGCTCTCGTGAATCACGGGGCTACGCGTCTCCACGCGTCGGTTCCGGCTCAGCCCGGCGCGACCTACGCGTGGACGATCGACGGCGGAGGCATCAGCTCGCGGGTCGACGGTCCTGCGATTGTGTACAACGTGACCACGCTCGAACGGACGCTCACGTTGAACGTGACGGTGATCAACGGCGGCGGATTGACGCTGAGCTCTTCGCGTCTGCTGCAGGTGCAGCGCAACGGACAGTATCTGGGCAACCCGGGGTTCGAAGCCGGCGGATTCTGGCAGGCGTCGGATCCCAGAACCCTCACGAATACGTTCACGTCGCTCGCCCACTCAGGCGTCCGCGCGGCGCTGATCAACGGGTACGGGTTCGCGAATACCAGGAACCTGTCGCAGACGGTGACGCTGCCTGCGGATGCCTATGCGGTGCGGCTCCGCTTCTGGCTGCGCGTCAACACGGCGGATACCAGCCTCGTCGTTCATGACATTCTCACGCTGCAGGTTCGCGACACCGCGGGGAATCCGCTGCAGACGCTCGCGACGTATTCAAATCGGGACCGCATTGCGTCCAGCCTAGACCGCTTCTACCACTGGAAGACCTTCGACCTGACCGCCTACCGCGGACAGACGATCCAGATCTACTTCGAAGGGGTCGAGGACAATTCGCGCCTGACGCGCTTCCTGCTCGACGATTTCACGCTCGACGTCCTCGCGCCGCCCGCGCCCAGTGGCGAGTACCTCCTCAACGGCGGCATGGAAGCCGCCAGTCTCGGATGGCAGGGAAGCGCTGAAGGGAGCGTGTTCCTGCCGCTGTTCCCCGACGGCGTCTTTGCCCACAGCGGCCTGTGGTATGCCTATATCGACGGATACGGCTTTGCCGCCACCGACACCCTGTTCCAGGGGGTCACCATACCGCCGACCGCGACGTCCGCCAGATTCAGCTATTGGCTGAGCGTGATGACGGACGAGCCCGGACCCGGCGCGAACGACATCCTGACGGTCCAGGTCCTGGACAGCTCCGGAAACCTGCTCGACACGCTGGCGACACACTCGAATCTCGACACCGGCCCGTACGCGCAGTACAGCTTCGATCTGAGCCCCTATCGCGGGCAGGCGATCGTGCTGTTGATGACAGGCACCGAGAACGACTCGCTTCAGACGAGCTTCTTCATGGATGACTTCTCGCTCCAGGTCACGACACCGCCGCCGCCGATCGCGCCGGACGCGAGCATCACGGCGCCCTCCACGGCGGTCCAGGGCGCAAGTGGATTGACGGCGTCGGTGCCGAGCCAGCCGGGCGCGACGTACTCGTGGACGCTGAGCGGCAACGGCGGCATCACGAGCGGGGCCGGCACGCACGCGATCACGTTCGACGCCGGACGCGCGCCGAACCCGACTCTGGAGGTGATCGTCACCGACGAGCTGGGCAGCTCACGAGGTAGCCACCTCATCCGGATCTTGCGGCCGCCGAACCAATAGTTCTCCTGGATCTCCTGGAAGAGCTGGGCGAAGAGCGCGATCCGCGGATCGCCCCGGTCGAGGCCCGCCCGCTGCAGGCGCTGCTCGAGGGTGAGGTAGGAGTGCAGCCGCCACCGATCCGCGAGGTGGTTCGGGTGCCGGTGGACAATGAGGGGCGCGAGATCCAGGCCAGTGCGAGATCCAGGCCAGTTGACGCTCGCCCGCAAAGGGCGTAGTGTCTCCGTCAACGTAGCCAGGGAAGCGTCGAGGAGGGTCGGATCCGGCTTCGGGGGCCAGGACTCGCGGCAGCCGCACTCTCGCATGCTTGGCGGCGGGGTTAAGCAGGGTCGGAAGCTCCTCTCTCCCCCGTGCCGGCGCCTCCGTAGCCGTCGCCGCGGCTGAAAACGCCTATGGCTCTCACGCTGCCAGGCATAGATCGCACCCAGGAGGTCGCCGGTTCGAGTCCGGCTATAATAGCTCCATCGTCTATTCAAACCACTTTCTGCCCGTTCCGCGAGGGCGGGCAGAGGGGCTTGGCAAGTCATTTGGCAAGTCCGCCCGTGTTACCGTCCGAGAGCCTCCAAAGGGAAGAGCATGAGCTTCTGCGACGCGGTGAGACCATGACGTGAAAGCTGGGGATGCGTGGTACCTCGATTTCGCTCAAGAAGGGGAGGACAAAAATGAAGATCAGGCCGCAACACGCGCTCGCGGTCGTCCTCTGCGCGGTTTTCGCCGCCGCGGTCGCAACGATCGCGCTCGGAAGTCCGGGCTCCGGCGTCGTAACGACGATCCTGGGGCACCGGGCGACGCTCTCCGACAGCGTCCAGGTGAACGACGACCGGATCAAGTTCCAGACCAAGGATCCCACCAACTTCCAGGTGCAAACGCTCACCTTCCAGCCGCACGGCTTCTCCGGCTGGCACTACCACCCCGGCGTCGTGATGGTGATTGTCGAGTCCGGCCACATCACGACGCACGACGAGAACTGCCAGACGAGGACATACGGCCCGCACGAGGTGTTCGTCGAGAGCGGGACCGAGCCCGGCATGGTCAGCAACGAGAGCGACACGGACATCGCGGTCACGTATGCAACGTTGGCGGCGCCCGCCGGGAGCCCGTTCCGGGTCGAGACCGATCCGCCGCCCTGCGCGTCGTAAGCCGAAGGCGCACCTGACGGCACAGATTGGTGAGCGTTTGGTGAGTAGCGGTGAGGGAGGCCGGGGAAGCCCGGCCTCCCTCTTCTGTCCGGAGCCGATCAACCGCCCTTTCAAATCCCGTGAGTCTCCACCCCTCGCCCTTGACACGCGGGAGCTCGCTGGTTCGATCCCAGCCGCGCCCACTCGGAAAGCCCCTGGAACCCTCCGAGAGCCGCTCGTCTGAGCGCGAGGCCGAAACGCACTGGTCATAAACTGCGGGAGTGCGACACGAGGCTGAGGCATCGCGGGGAAGCATCCGAGCGCGGGAGGTTCGACCCCGCCCGGCCCGGCGGCTCGCGATTAGAAGAATCGCCCTCCGAGCTTCGCCCGACGCGGGGTCGCCGACCGGAACAGGCTTGCTCGGAACCGCCCCGGGGGATGGCGCAGCTGTCGGTGGCTCGGATGCGCCCGAGCGTCTTTCTACAGCGACTTCGTGATCTCGGTGCAGATGGCGCGCTCGTCGGCGTCGAGCACATTGACCATGAGATCCGGCCGCGAGATGCCGAGGTTGGCCGCGCAGTCGCTGAGCGCCTTGACCACGTCCAAGCAAGCGAGGTGTTACGCCTCGGCGAAGTCGAGGCTCGCCGCGCGCTTCTGCAGCATCCAGCCGGGGATCATGTTCGCCGGATCGTCCACGGCGCTGATCTCATGCACAAGCAGCGCCCTGAAGCTTCACGGCATCCACGAGGGTCTACCAGCGCCCGCCAGTGACGGCGGCGCGTAGACGGGGCGCGAGCTTGCCGAAGTGGCCGGGCGCAATGTGCTGAAACTCCAATCCCCCATCGAGTCAAGTCGGACCACACACCGAACCATGGTCCAGGGCTCAGACCTTGGGTCGCGCATCCAGGCCAAAGTCGGCTTTCACGCGACGGTACCACGCGTCGTCGTCCAAGGCACCGAAGGCCACCCACTCTTCGTCGCTCATCGCGTTCCGCCACCCGAGAAAGGGCGCCGCGTCGGGTCCCACCGGATGCCGGAGCTGCCAGGTGCCGCTGTCGGCGATCTCGAGCACCCTCCCAGCTACCACCGAGGGCGACGCCGGGTTCTCGAGCGACGCGGCAAACAGCGCGGCGTTGCGCCGCTGCTGCGGGTATGGCGAAGGGGTCTCCGGGGTCCCGATGCGTCTCGCCATCGCCGTGTCGATGATGCCCGGCTCGACGATCGCCACCCGGATGTTGAAGGCCTTGACCTCCTGCGCGAGCACCTCGCTCAGTGCCTCCAGCGCGAACTTGGATGCCGTGTACGGGGCAAGGGGAGAGCACGCGATGCGTCCGGCGACCGAGGCTATATTGATGATGCAGCCCTTCCGCCGCTCCCGCATCCCCGGCAGCACGGCTTGGATACAGCGAATCGCTCCGAAGTAGTTCGTCTCCATCACCGCCCGGAAGTCGGCCAGGGCAAGCCCCTCGACCGACCCCGCGCGCTCGATCCCGGCGTTGTTGACGAGGACGTCGAGGGGGACGCCGTCCCTCAAGAGCCGACCGATTCCCTCCGCGACCGACGGATCGGAATCGACGTCCATGGCCGAAACCGCTATGGGCAGTCGTTCTCTCGCGGCGATCTCGGCAAGCTCCGGCGCGCGGCTCGGGTTGCGCATCGTCGCGTGGACCTTGTGGCCCGCCCGACCGAAGGCGAGCGCCGTGGCCAAGCCGATCCCGGAGCTGGTTCCCGTGATGAGGACCGATCCCATGGCATTCCCTCCTCGAGGGCGCTGACGCTACGCCCTTGGCGGCCGAGGGTCAAGGCGAAGGCAGGGGACGTAACTCACTTGGTGCCCCCCACCGCGGACGCCTTGATGTCCCGAACGTCCGATCGGAGTCAAGAAGGATTTCACTGCTTGTAAACTGAGTCGCGCCATGGCTGACCAGCCTTCCTACTGGCTCACCCGGTTCCTCTTTCTGCGGCTCCTCGGCCTCGTGTACACCGTGGCCTTCCTGGTGACCCTCAACCAGTGGCCGCCCCTGCTCGGCTCGCGCGGCCTCCTCCCCGCCCGCGAGTTCCTCGACGCGGTCGGGGCGCAGCACGGCCGCTCCCTCTCGACCTTCTTGAGCGTGCCCACCCTCTTCTGGCTCGACGCCTCGGACGGGGTGTTCCGCGCAGCCGGCCTCGCCGGCCTCGTCCTGTCGCTGGCGGTTCTCCTGGGCTTCGCCAACGTGCCGATGATGCTGGCCCTGTGGGCCCTGTACCTGTCGTTCGTGAACGCCGGCCAGATCTTCTACGGCTACGGCTGGGAGATGCTGCTCCTCGAGACCGGCTTCCTGGCGGTCTTCCTGGCGCCCCTCGGTCGGCCTTGGCCCCACCCCCCGAGCACGCCGCCCTCACCGATCGTGATCGGCCTCCTGCGTTGGCTGACTTTCCGCCTGATGTTCGGAGCGGGGCTGATCAAGCTGCGGGGCGACCCCTGCTGGCGGGACCTCACCTGCCTCTTCTTCCACTACGAGACCCAGCCCAACCCGAACCCGCTCTCCTGGTACCTGCACCAGCTCCCGCCCTGGTTCCATCGCCTGGAGGTCCTTTTCAACCACGGGGTCGAGCTGGTGGCGCCGTTCTTCGTCTTCGGCCCCCAGCGGGCCCGGCACCTTTCGGGCGGACTCGTCGTCGTGTTCCAGGGGCTGCTGATCCTGAGCGGCAACCTGTCGTTCCTGAACTGGCTCACAATCGCGATCGCGGTGGCCTGTTTCGACGACGGCCTCCTCGCGCGCCTCCTCCCCGCCGGCGCGCGCGCCCGGTTCGGGGCACGCATCGCGAGCCTCGAGGAGACCAAGGCTCGCGGCGTGGCCTGCTACGCCCTGGCCGCGGTGGTGGGGCTCCTGAGCGTAAACCCGGTCCTGAACATGCTCTCGCCCCGCCAGCTCATGAACACCTCCTTCGACCCCTTCGGCCTCGTGAACACCTACGGGGCCTTCGGCAGCGTCGGCCGCGCGCGATACGAGATCGTGCTCGAGGGGACCGATTCCGATTCGCCCAGGAGCGATGAAGACTGGCGTGCCTACGAGTTCCCCTGCAAGCCGGGAGACCCGGAGCGCCGGCCCTGCTGGATCTCGCCGTACCACCACCGCCTCGACTGGCAGATGTGGTTCGCGGCCATGCCGGGAGCGGGGGTCGAGCGGTGGTTCGTTCGCCTGGTGTCGAAGCTGCTGGAGGGAGACCCTGCCGTACGAGGGCTGCTGGCTCCCGGCGTGTTCGAAGACCACCCCCCGCGCCTGATCCGGGCGCGGTACTACCGCTACGCCTTCACGCGGCCCGGGGAGGGAGCCGCCTGGTGGCGGCGCACGCTCGTCGGGGAGTACCTGCCCCCGCTCTCCCGGAGAGACGTGGCCGAGCTCAAGTGAACCCGCCCCCTCGCTCCAAGGGTGTTACACGCGATAATGTCCCTCACCCTGGTCCGGGAGATGGGGCTGAGCGCGCAGGACCGACTGACCCGAGGAGATCGAGCGTGAAGCACTTCTTGCTGTTCTACGACGTGGGCGAGGACTATGTCGCGAAGCGGGCCACCTTCCGGAGGGCCCATCTGGAGAAGGCATGGGCCGCGCACGCGAGGGGCGAGCTCCTGCTGGCGGGCGCGCTGGCCGGCCCGGTCGACGGCGCGGTGCTCTTGTTCAAGGGAGACTCGCCGGACGTGCCGGAGAGGTTCGCCAAGGCCGACCCCTACGTCGTGAGCGGCCTGGTGACTGGTTGGCGGATCCGCGAATGGACCACGGTCGCTGGCGAGGGGGCGGCGAATCCGGTCAGGCCGTCATGATCGTTCGCGTGTGGCGGGGACAGACGACGCCCAAGAACGCCGACGCCTACCTGCGCCACGTCACGGATAAGGTGCTCCCGTCTCTCCTCGGGATCGGGGGCTACCTCGGCGCTCGCGTGCTGCGGCGTGAGGTTGCCGAGCGGGTGGAGTTCCTGGTCCTGACCCAGTGGGATTCCTGGGACGCGATTCGGGCTTTTGCGGGAGAGGACCCGGACGTAGCCGTCATCGAGCCCGCGGCGAAGGCGGTATTGGCCGAGTTCGACAGCTTCGTTCGGCACTTCCACGTGGCATACGACACTCTCCCGGAAGCGCACCGAGATTCCGGGTACGATCGCGTGTCTAGGGGCGCGAGATAAACGTGCACGGCCGGCCGCCCGACGGCTCGGCGGGAGGGGTCGTGATCTCCCAGACCGTGCCCGAGCCCCCGTACTCCAGCACGTAGAGCTTCCCGTTCAGGATCTCGGCATCGATCGGGTTCAGGAAGCCGCAGACCAGGCTCTGGGCGCGGACCTGGTAGCCCTCCGCGGTGCGCGTGAGGTCGAGAAACAGGAGGTCCTGGCCGGGGTCGCGAAACGGACCCTGCACGCTGTCCCCGGCCGCGTCGCCGCGGGTCCAGCCGAGGATGAACGCGCCGCCGCGGTAGCGTCCCGCGAGCGTGTTCTGGAGGTCAAACACCAGACCCAGGGGTGAGCGGTGGCTGGTGAACGTCCCCAGGGGCCGGCCCACCTCGCTGGCCTTGCGGATGAGGCCCGTGGCCGGATCGCGGAAGCTGTTCGCGTCGGTCCCGACGTTCGGGATCGGATCGATGAAGGCCGCGGACGGTCGCGGCGGGTAGGTCGGGTCGTCGTGGAAGAAGCCGTTCTGGTAGGCGTAGAAGCGGTGGTCCACCAGCCGGTCCGCCTCCGGATCGTAGCCCGGGAACTGCTGCGGGGTGTCGTTCGTCCCCAGGCGCCAGGGGAAGCCGTAATGCCCTCCCTCGCGAAGCCAGTTCAGCTCGTCGTTGTCGTCGCGGTCGCCGGAGTTGTCCCCCGACAGCAGGTCCCCCGCCGCGTTGAACGCCGGGTCGAAGCTGTTCCGCACCCCGCGCGCGAAGACGTAACCCGCGCCCTGGAGCGCCGCCTCGTCGTCCGGGAGGAAGATCTCGACCCCGTTCGCGGGCAGCCGCAAGATGCGGGCGGTGAGGGCGGTCTCGCGCAGACCCGGGTACCGGCCGCCGCTCGTCTGGACCTCGCCGTGATCCGTGCGCGACCCGCTGTTGACGTACACGAAGCGCCCGTCCGGGCTGACCGCGATCCCGTTGAACTGGTGGTCGAAGGCGGTGTTGCTGCGCGGGTAGGTCGCGGTCCGGGCCAGGGTGGACCAGACGCGCTGGTCCCCGCCGGACCGCATACCCCGCCGGATGACCGCGAAGTTGTCGAGGCCGACGATCTCGTTGCCGACGAGGTAGAGCGTTCCCTCGGGGCCGAAGGCGAGTCCCTGCGGCGAGGGCACGCCGGTATCCGCGGCCCGGTACAGCGTCTCGACCGAAGCCGCGCCCTGCGCCGGAACCGCCAGGCGCAGGACATCCCCGCCCAGCTTGAGGGCGTAGAGCGCGTTGGACACGGGATCCCGCACCAGTCGGACCGACGTTTCCGGCCCGCCGGTGTCCACCACCCGCCGGATCGCGAGCTCGGTGGAAAGCGGCGTGGGGTTCGGAGGTCCGTCGCTCCCCCCGCACCCTCCGGCCACAAGCGCGATCGCGGCCCCGATCCGCAGCCTCATCTCCCTAGAGCCTACGACAATCCAAGCTGCGACTAGAATGACGATCATGGCCTCCTGGCTCATCGCGTACGCGCGGCGCCGGAACCTCGTGCCGCAGATATCGGCCACCGAGCGCGAGGCCCTCGAGGCAGGGACGGTCTGGGCGGACGGCGAGCTGTTCTCGGGCAAGCCCGACCTCGGGCGCCTCCTGCGCGAGCCCTGGCCCCGGCTCAGCAGGGAAGAGCAGGCTTTCCTCGACCGCCCCGTCGAGGAGGTCTGCCTCATGGTGGACGAGACGGAGGTCGAGCGGGCCCGGGGGCTCTCCCCCGAGGTCCTGTCGTTCCTGCGCCGGCACGGCTTCTTCGGTCTGACCGTCCCCAAGGAGTACGGCGGCAAGGCCTTCTCCGCCCTCGCGTGCAGCGCGGTCTTCGGCAAGCTGGCCAGCCGCTCGGTGGCCCTCGCGACCCTGGTCGTGATCCCCAACTCGGTGGGCCCCGCCGAGCTCCTCGCGGCCTACGGAACCCCCGAGCAGAAGGCGCTCTACCTGCCCCGCCTGGCCCGAGGCGAGGAGATTCCCTGCTTCGCCCTCACCGAGCCCGAGGCCGGCTCGGACGCCGCTTCGCTCCAGTCCGAGGGGGTGGTCGGCCGCGCCCCCGACGGGCGTCTCCTCCTGCGGCTGAACTGGAAGAAGCGCTACATCACCCTCGCCCCCGTCGCGACCCTCATCGGCCTCGCGGTGCGACTCCGCGATCCCGAGAACCTCCTCGGCAAGGGCGACGACGTGGGGATCACGTGCGTGCTCGTGCCCGCCACGTCCCCCGGGGTGACGATCGGCCAGCGCCACGACCCGATGGGCCTCCCTTTCCCGAACGGGCCGATCGAGGGCGAAGACGTGGTCGTCTCCGCGGACCAGATCATCGGCGGTCCCGCCGGGGCGGGGCGCGGCTGGCCGATGCTGATGGAAGCGCTCTCCGGCGGCCGCGGGATCGCGCTGCCCGCCCAGTCGGCGGCCGGCGCCAAGGCCGTGGCTCGGATCGTGGGAGCCTACTCCGCGGTCCGCCAGCAGTTCGGCCTTCCCATCGCCCGCTTCGAGGGGGTCGAGGAGCCCCTGGCCCGGATCGCGGGCCTCACGTACTTGATGGACGCCGCCCGGGTGTTCACCTGCGGCGCGGTGGACCGCGGCCTGAAGCCGGCCGTGATCTCGGCCGTGGTCAAGTACCACGAGACCGAGCTGGTGCGGAAGATCGTCACCGACGGGATGGACGTGATGGGCGGGGCGGGGCTGTGCCTGGGCCCGCGCAACCGGATCGCCCGCGGCTACGTGAGCGCCCCCATCGGGATCACGGTCGAGGGGGCGAACATCCTCACCCGCACCCTCATCATCTACGGCCAGGGGGCGGTGCGTTGCCACCCGTACGCCCAGCGCGAGATCCGCGCCCTGCAAGCCGGGGACGCCAGGGGCCTGCTGCGCGCGCTTCTGGGCCACGGGCTCTTCCTCCTCCGCAACCTCGTCCGCGCGGTCCTCCTGGGTCTCACGCGCGGTCGGCTCGCTTCCTCGCCCGTCTCCGGACCGACCGCCCGCTACTACCGTCGGATCGCCTGGGCCTCCGCCCGCTTCGCCTGCCTCTCGGACCTGGCCATGATCGCGCTGGGGGCCGGCCTCAAGCAGAAGGGGACGCTGAGCGGCCGCCTCGCCGACGCGCTCTCCTGGATGTACCTGACACTGGCGGCCCTGCGGCGCTACGAGGCGGAGGGCCGGCTCGAGGAAGACCTGCCGCTCGTGCAGTGGGCGGCCGAGCACGGCCTGGCCCAGGTCCAGGCCGCCTTCGACGGCATCCTGCGCAACTTCGACTCGCGGTTCCTGGGCGCGCTCCTGAGGGGGCCCGTCGCCCTCGCATCCCGGCTCAACCCCGTGGCCGGTCCCCCTTCGGACCGTCTCGGCGCGCGGGTCGCGCGCCTGATCACGCGTCCCGGCGCGCTGCGCGATCGGCTGACCGCCGGCATCTTCCTGCCCGCTGACCCACACGAAGCCATCGGCCGCATCGAGCGCGCCTTCCAGTTGGCGACGGATGCCGCGCCCGTCCTCGACCGCCTCCGTCGGGCGTCGCGCGACGGCCGGCTGTCCCGGGCCGCCCCCGAGTCGCTCCTCGAGCCCGCCCTCGCGGCCGGGCTCATCGACGCCCGGGAAGCGGCGATCGTCCGCGAGGCCGCCGCCGCCCGGCTCGACGCTATCCAGGTCGACGTGTTCTCGGAGTCGGAGTACTTCAGGCGGGGGACCCCCGAGCGGGTGACCGAGCCCGACCCGGTGGGGACACCCTCCTGACTCCGCGATCCGCTCTCGCCCCGTGACTTTCCAAGCCCGCCGGGCGTAGAGTCGGTCTCAACACGAAGCCGAAAGGCGTCGGCGGAAGGGGGTTTCGTATGCGGGCAGCGGGACCAGGAGGGTTCGTCCTGGCAGCCGGCCTCTTCCTGGCGTTGCCGGTCCGGGCCCAGAACGTGGGGGGCAGCATCCAGGGGACGGTCAGCGACAGCAGCGGGCACGCCATCGCCGGCGCGCAGGTGGCGGTGCGCAACGCCGGCACCGGCGACGTGCGGGAGCTGGTCACGGAGCCCAGCGGCCGGTACCACGCCCCGCTGCTTCCCCCGGGGGAGTACGAGGTCAAGGTGTCGATGACGGGGTTCCAGACCGTCGAGCGGCGAGGCGTCCGGCTCACCGTGGGCCAGGATGCCGTCCTCGACGTGGCCCTCGATATCGGCAAGATCAGCGAGGAGGTGGTGGTCGACGCCGACGCCTCGCGGGTGAACCTCACCTCGGGGGCGGTGAGCGGGCTGGTGGGGGAGAAGGAGATCCGCGACCTGCCCCTCAACGGCCGGTCCTTCCAGCAGCTCGCCCTTCTCCAGCCCGGGGTGCAGGCGGCGCTGGCCGCGGGCAACGATGTGGTGGGAGGCCGCACGCCCAAGATCTCCATCAACGGCGCGCGCCCCGAGCAGAACAACTTCCTCCTCGACGGCACCGACATCAACAACGTCTACAACAAGACTCCCGGGTCGGCGGGCGGGGTGCTGCTGGGCGTGGAGGCGGTGCTGGAGTTCCAGGTGCTGACCAACGCCTACTCGGCGGAGTTCGGCCGCTCCTCCGGCGGCGTCATCAACGCCGTGACCCGCTCCGGAGCGAACGACTATCACGGGTCGCTGTTCGAGTTCCACCGCAACTCGGCGCTCGACGCCCGCAACTTCTTCGACCCGCCCTCCCGGCCCAAGCCCGATTTCAGACGAAACCAGTTCGGCGCCGTCCTCGGCGGTCCCCTGAAGAAGGACCGCACGTTCTTCTTCGCCGCCTACGAGGGGCTCATCGAGCGCCTGGGCGTGACCGGCATCACCGCCGTACCCGACGACGACGCGCGGCGCGGGATCCTGCCCGGCGGCCGGACGGTCACGCTCCATCCGGCCATCCCCGCCTACCTGGACCTCCTCTTCCCACATGCCAACGGGCGCTCGCTGGGCGGAGGAGCGGCCGAGTACCTCTTCACCGAGAGCCAGCCCACCGACGAGCACTTCTTCCAGGTGCGCCTGGACCACCGGCTCTCGGCTCGCGACACCGTCTTCGTCCGCGCGACTCACGACCGGGGCGACGTGGACCGCATCGCGCCCGACAAGCCGCCGATCAACATCCAGCCCGAGCGCACCCGCAACACCTACGTCACCGTCGAGCAGCAGCACACCTTCTCGCCCTCGCTGCTCAACCTGCTGCGCCTCGGCCTCAACCGCTCCGTCTCCCTCGCCGACAATCGCCGCACGGTGGAGGTCCCGGCCTCGATGTCCTGGATCCCGGGAGATCCCTTCGGCTACCTCACCATCCGGGGCCTGGTCACGGAGATGGCGGGCGACTTCCGCCTGCCGCGCGACGACCGGCTGAACAACTGGCAGCTCGGCGACACGATCATCTGGACCCGCGGCCGTCACTCCGCCCGCCTCGGCGTCCAGGCCCAATACCTCCAGTTCGACCAGCACACCACGAGCCAGGTGGGAGGGATCGTCAACTTCGCGAGCCTGGAGATCTTCCTCCAGGGGAAGCCCCTGAGCGTCGACTTCGCGGTCCCGGGCAAGATCGACCCCGACCGGCGGTACCGCCAGTGGCTGTTCGCGGCTTTCGTCCAGGACGACTTGCGCCTCGGCTCGCGCCTGTCCGCCAACCTCGGCTTGCGTTACGAGTTCGTCACGACCCCCACGGAGGCGGACGGCAAGATATCGAACCTGCGGCGCGTGACCGACCCCGAGCTCACCGTCGGTGGCCCCTGGCACAACAACCCGTCGCTCAGGAACTTCGCCCCCCGCCTGGGAGTCGCATGGGATCCCTTCGGCGGCGGCAAGACCTCCCTCCGCGCCGGCTTCGGGCTCTTCTACGACGAGATCCTGCCCAAGTACTACTTCTTCTCGGGCAGCCTGAACCCTCCCTTCACGACCCGGACCTCGATACCCAACCCGCCCTTCCCCAACGTGGTGGCGACCTTCAACCCCGACGCGTACATCCGCGCGCAGCTCCAGACCGTCAACTACGACCTGCAGACACCCTACATCGTGCAGTTCAACGCGAGCGTGCAGCGGGCGCTCCCCGGGGACTGGGACGTGATGGTGGGCTATGTGGGCTCGCGGGGGAAGAACCTGCTGCGGCTGGGCGACGCGAACCTGGCCCCCGAGACGAGCGTGAACGGCGTGAAGGTTTATCAGCCCCAGCTCGGCCGGCGGAACCCCAAGTTCACCGGCATCTGGCAGCGCATGACCGACGCCGCCTCGTTCTACAACTCGCTCCAGGTGGCCGTGCAGAAGCGGTTCAGCCACGGGTGGCGGACGCAGCTATCGTACACGTTCTCGCGCTCGGTGGACGACTCGAGCGGCATCAACTCACAGGATTTCTCCAACGTCGTGCAGTACGGGATGGACTGGTACGATCCGCTCCGCGACCGCGGTCTCTCGGCCTTCCACGCCAAGCACAACCTGACTTTCAACGGCACCTGCAGCTCAACAACCTCACCACCATCCGCTCCGGCCATCCCTTCACGGTGCAGCTCGGCTTCAACCGTTCCGGCAACCTCAACACCACCAGCTTCTCGATGCACGACCGGCCCGACCTCAAGCCCGGCTGCTCCAACAACCCGATCCTCGGCGGGCCCGACCGCTACTGGGACATCAACTGCTTCCAGCTCCAGGCCGTCAACACGCGAGGCGACCTGGGGCGCGACACCCTCATCGGGCCGGGGCTCTTCTCGGTGGACGTGTCCCTGGTCAAGACCTTCGAGCTGGGCCGGGGCCGCACTCTGCAGTTCCGGGCCGAGGCCTTCAACCTGCCCAACCATCCGAACTTCGCGGTGCCCTCGGGGCGTACCGCCTTCACGGGGGTGAACCCCGACGGCTCGCCGATCGTCGCCCCCACCTGGGGACGCATCACCTCGACGGTGACGACCTCGCGGCAGGTCCAGGTCGGGTTGAAGCTGGCGTTCTAGCCGGGGGGAGGTCCCTCCCCCTGCCCCCGGTTCCCCGCCAGGGTGACCGCCAGCTTCATCGCCTCCACCAGGCTCTTCCCGTCGGCGGTCCCCTTCTCCACGATGTCGAAGCCGGTGCCGTGGTCCACCGAGGTCCGGACGAAGGGCAGGCCGATGGTCACGTTCACCGCGTGGCCGAAGGCGAGCAGCTTGACCGGGATCAGCCCCTGGTCGTGGTACCCGGCCACCACCGCCTCGAACTCCCCCCGCGAGGCCCGCACGAACAGGCTGTCCGCCGGGAAGGGGCCCGAGACCTCGATCCCCTCGCCGCGCAGCGACTCGACGGCCGGACCGATCACGTCCCGCTCTTCGGTGCCGAAGAGCCCGCCCTCCCCCGCGTGCGGGTTGAGCCCGCACACCGCGATCCGCCGCCTGGCGGTCCCGAAGCGCGGCAGCTCGCGGTGGACGAGGCGGACCACCCGCCGGACCTCGGCCGGGGTCACCGCATCCGCCACCGAGCGCAGGGCGCGGTGGATGGTCAGGAGGGCGACCCGTAGCGTCCCCCCCACGAACATCATGGCCACGTCGGCCGTGCCCGCGGCCTCGGCCAGCATCTCCGTATGGCCGGGCCAGGGGTAGCCCGCGGCGTGCAGCGACTCCTTGTTGAGGGGAGCCGTCACGATCGCGTCCACGCGCCCCGCCTTGGCATCGTCCGCCGCGCGCAGCACCGCGAGGGCGGCCGCGCGCCCGCCCGCCGCGGACGTGCGGCCGAGCGCCACCGGTCCTCCGAGCGCGATGTCCACCACCTCGGCGCCCAGCGCTTCCGGAAGCTTCAGGCCGAAACGACGCGCCCGGTCCTGCAGGGACGAGAGCGGCCCATAGAGGACCATCGAGGCGGCCGGGCGCTCCCGATCGGCGAGGGCCCGCAGGACGACCTCGGGGCCGATGCCGGCGGGATCGCCCAGGGTCAGCGCGAGTCGCACCGGCCGCCTAGTTTACGCCTTTACACCGGGGCGCAGGCGCAGTACGTTCTCGCGAAGTCTTCGCAGGGAGGACCGATGGACGTCCCCGAGGTGGCACGCCTGCTCGATTTCACGGGCCGGGTCGCGGTGGTGACCGGCGCGGGCAGCGGGCTGGGCGGTGGCATCGCCCTCCGCTTCGCCGAGGCGGGGGCGCGAGTGGTCGTCCACTATCGGACGAGCCGCGCGGGCGCCCTCGAGGTCGCGGGCCTGATCGGAAGCGATCGCGCGGTCGCGCTCCCCGGCGACCTCGCGAAGGCGGCGCATGCGCACGGCCTCATCGCGGGGACGGTGGAGGCTTTCGGCCGGATCGACGTGCTCGTCAACAACGCCGGCATCTATCCCCTGGCGGGGCTGCTCGACATGACGCCCGCGCAATGGGACGAGGTGATCGCGGCCAACCTCACCAGCGTGTTCCACTGCACGCAGGCGGCCGCGCGGCAGATGATCGCCCAGGGCGGCGGCGGGGCCATCGTCAACATCACGTCGATCGAGGCCGACAACCCCGCTCCCGGCCACACCCACTACACCTCCGCCAAGGCGGCGGTGGCCATGCACACCCGGACCGCCGCCCAGGAGCTCGGGCCCCACGGCATTCGCGTGAACGCGGTGGCCCCCGGGCTCATCTGGCGCGAGGGCCTCGACCAGGCCTGGCCCGACGGAGTGGCCCGCTACCAGAAAGCGGTGCCCCTCGGCCGCCTCGGGCGGCCCGACGACGTGGCCGACGCTTGCCTGTTCCTCGCTTCCCCGGCTGCCCGCTGGATCACCGGGGCCAGCCTCACCGTGGACGGGGGCGTGATGACCCGGCAGATCTTCTGACACGTGATCCTCGACGGGCGGGTAGTGTTCGTGACGGGGGCGGGGCGCGGGATCGGCCGAGGCATCGCCGAAGCCGTCGCGGAGGCCGGAGCGGACGTCGCGGTCGGAGATCTCGACCTCGGCCTGGCCGAAGAGACCGCCCGTCTGCTCGTGGCCCACGGACGGCGATCCCTGGCCCTGAGGCTGGACGTCACGGATCCGGCCGTCCTGGAGTCGGCCGTCGCCCGGACCCTCGAGGCTTTCGGACGCCTCGATGGCTGGGTCAACAACGCGGGCACCCTGCACATGGCGGCCGCGCTCGACGTCACCCGCGAGGCCTGGGAGGCCGAGATGCAGGTCAACGTCGCCGCCCTGTTCGCGTGCTGCCAGGCCGTGGCGCGGGAGATGATCCGCGCCGGCCGGGGCGGGGCCATCGTGAACGTGGCCTCCAACGCGGGCAAGGTGGGCTATCCGAACATGGCCGCCTACAACGCGGCGAAGGCGGCCGTCATCAGCCTCACCCGCTCGCTCTCCGCCGAGTGGGCGGCCCACCGCGTCAACGTCAACGCGGTCTGTCCCGGAGGCGTCGATACTCCCATGCTGCACGGGGCGGCGGAATGGCTCGCTCCCCGCGTGGGCGTCCCCGCGCCCGAGCTGCACGCCCAGATGAAGCCGCGGCAGATGGACCGGCACATTCGGCCCCTCGAAGTCGGACGCGTCGTGGCCTTCCTGCTCTCCGACGCCGCCACGATCATCCGCGGCCAGGCCATCAACGTGGACGGCGGAGACACCCCCTACTGAAGCCACCGACCCGGCGCGAGCATCGCCGTCATCCGCTCCGGGTTCTTGATGGCCTGACCGCTCATCCAGGCATTGGCGGCGGCAACCAGGCCTCGTCCCGCGTCGCCCCCCAGCAGCTCCCCGCGCCGCCGCCGGGCGGCGGCAAGATGCAGGGCCATGTCGGCGGCAGCAAAGCCGGCTTCCGCCGACTCGAGGAGCCCGAGGGCCCGCTCGGTCTCGCCGCGGGTGGAGGCCGCCCCTGCTCGGATCAGGTGGGCCAGGGGGTCACCCCAGTGCGTCTTCTCCCGAAGGATCGCGCGTGCGTGGCCCTCCGCCCCCTTGAGGAGGCTCTGGGCCTCTCGCTGGTTCGGGTTGCTGCCGGCCATCCCGAGCCGGCACCGTGCCCGGGAATCCAAGCCCCGAATGAGTCCGACCTGCGCGAAGCGATCCAGGGCCCGGGCGAACGGTCGCCATCCCTCGGTCACGGGATCCGGGTCGGCCAGGCCCGTCCCGGAGTAGAGGGCGATGTCCCGGCGCGCCGCTCGCGCCCAGAGCCGTAGGTGATCGAACCGCGTCCATTCCCTGAGGCCATTCTCCAGCTCCTGCACGGCCCCTTCCGGATTGTCCGCGGCCAGCCAGGAAACGTGGGAGGAGTAGCCGATGCGCAGGAACGTCGCCCGCAGCAGGTTGCCTTGCTGCTTGGCGTCCTTCAGGAGCGACGGCAGGCGACGCGAAAGCTCGGCCAGGTCCCCGAGGAAAAAGAGCAGGTCGAGACCGATGAGCTGAGCCATGAGGATCTCCCAGACGACCCCGGTGCAGCGCTCCCGGAGCATCTCCTCACCGCGATCGCAGAGAACGCGCCCATCGCGCCAGCGCCCGTCCAGCCAGGCGGCGATCCCGCTCGTCAAGGCTGACAGGCCGGTGGCGTAGGGCTCGTTCACCCTCTCCGCGATGCCGCGCGCGGCCTGGAGGAGACGCTCGGCGCGCGGGCGGCTCCGATTCCCGCCCATCGCCACGTAGCCCCCCTCCATGGCCAGGGCCCGGGCGACCCGATAGGGCTCGCCGGCGCCAAGCGCGAGCACCAGGTGGCGGGCCTGGAAGTCCGCCCCCCGGACCATGTCGACGAGCGCCATGCCGATACCGACCGCCCAGCAGGTGTCGATCCGAAGCAGCTCCAGCGCGGAAACCTCGCTCTCGTCGCGCTCGCGGAACCGCAGGCCGCGGAGCCGGATCTGGGCCCGCCGCACGAGGAGGGACAGAATGGACCTCCGGGGCGTCTCCGGCAGCCCCATGCCCAGCTTCGCGAGCACGGTGCCCAGGGCACTGATCCCGTCCTCGATGTGGCCGCTGATGAGGAACTGTTGCGCGGCGCGCCGGTGAAGGTCGATCGCGAGGGCCGGGCCGGCCCCTTTCGACGCCGACAGGTACGTCTGCGCCGCCTCGGCACCCCGTCCCGCGTTGGCCAGGGCATCCCCGAGCTTGACGAGCAGCTCTTCCTCATCGAGACGCGCGGCCGCTCCGAGATTGAGCGCGAAGCGGTAGAGTCGGGCGGCGCGGTCGAACGCCAGGGCCTCGGAGGCCTTGGCGGCCGCCGCGGCCGCGTACTCGGCGGCGCTCTCGGCATCGCCCGCTCCGAGGTAGTGCGTGGCCAGCAGCTCGGGGTCCACCCCCGCGGTCCCGAGCAGTCCCGAGGCCAGCCGCTGGTGGCACTCCTTGAGCGCCTCCGCCGTGAGATGTCCCACCACGGCGTCCCGGATGCGGTCGTGGTAGGTCTCGATCTCGTGACGGCCCAGGGTGCTGCGCGTCCGCACGAGATGGGTGGCCCGGAGCACCGCCAGGGCGCTCTCGCCCTCCCTCTCGAGGTCTGCCGCCCGGTAGGCAACGCCAACCTCGATGGGCACGCCCGAGACCGCCACCACGTCCAGAAGCCGCCGCGCGACCTCGGGAAGCCGGGACACCCGGGTCGCGATGACCTGGTCGAGCGTGACCTCCGCGCCGATCGCCGGTCCCGGCTGGACCGGGGAGAAATGCACGAGCTCTTCGATGAAGTAGGGATTTCCCCCGGACTCGCGGGAGATGACCTCGGCTCGGGCCCGGCTCGCCGGCGTCTCCGCGCCCACGAGCGCAAGAGCCAGCGCGCCGGCTTCCGAGGGCGACAGTTCCCCGACCACGATGTCCCGCATCTCCACGGAGGCCCGGAGCCGCTTCGGCAGGATGTTCGTGAGCAGGGGGCTGCTCTCTGCCTCCTCGCTGCGGTAGCAGCCGATCAGGAGGAGCGCGGGGGGGTCCGGCGGGCGCAGGAGGTCCTCGAGGAGGGTCGCGCTGTCGACGTCCCCCCACTGGAGGTCGTCGATGAAGAGGACCAAAGGCTGGCGGTCGGCGAGACGCACCAGCAGCTCGCGCAGCGCGGCGAACGCGCGGCGGCGCAGCTCCTGCGAATCGGGGATTGCGAGGACCGCCCGCCGCGCCCGGTTCACCGCCCCGACCTGGCGCACCACCGGGAAGACCCGGGCCAGGGCGAGGATGTCGTGGGGCAGGAGAGCCTCCGCCTGGGCGGACGGGAGGTGCCTCAGGTAGCGGCTGAGGGCGTCGACCAGCGCGTCGAGCGCCTTGTAGGGAACCGACTCCCGCTCGTAGCAGCGCCCCGACAGCACCACGGCCTCTCCGTCTTCCGCCTTCAGCTCGTCGAGAAAGTGACGGACCAGCGCGCTCTTCCCCATCCCCGAGCCGCCATGGACGGCCACGGTCAGCGCTCGACCTCCCTTCAGGGTCCGGAACGCGTCGCGCAGCGCCTCGAGATGCGGCTCGCGGCCGACGAAAGGCACCGCGACCGTGGGAGCGGGGGGCGCCGGCCCAGGGGCCGGCATCGGTACCGGGACGCCCCTCAGCCGTCGGAGCACTTCGGGCCCCGAGGGGCGCTTCTCGGGATCGCGGTGCAGGAGGTCCCGGCAGAGGGCGTCGAGATCGCCCGGCACGTCCGGGGCCAGCTCACGCGGGGCCGCCGGCTCGCACCCCTGCTTCTGGCGCATCACCTCCAGCAGGGGGCCCGCGAACGGCAGCCGCCCGGTGAGGGCCTGGTAGAGCATGGCGCCGACGTTGTACCAGTCGCTCGCTTCCGTCAGGGGAAGCCCCGCCCCCTGTTCCGGCGACATGTAGGCGGGCGTTCCCACTGCGTCCACGGTGTGCGTGTACTCCGGAACGAGCTCTGTCACCAGGCCGAAATCGAGGAGCACCACCCGCCCCTCGCGAGTGACCAGGACGTTCAAAGGCTTGATGTCGCGGTGCAGCTTGCCGGCCCCGTGGAGGGCCAGCACACCCTCGGCCAGTTGCGGCAGCGCGTGCCGCAGCCGTTCCAGGTTCAAGGCGCCCGCGGGAACGGCCTTCCGGGCGCTCGTATCCGCACGGGCGGGCTCGAAGGCATCGTAGAGCCCGGGACTGCTGAGCGACGAGAGGCCGCTTGTAGACTCGCCCTCGTTGGGATAGGTGTCCCCGCGGACGTACCAGAGGAAGTTCACGCCGTCGACGAGCTCCATCGTGAAGAACCACTGATCCTCGTGCGACGACAGCTCATAGAGGGTCACGAGGTTGGGGTGGGAGACGTCGGCGAGCGCCCGGAACTCCTGCTTGAAACGGACGAGGGCCTTCGCGGCCACGTGGCGCAGGGTCTTGAGGGCGACGGGGATGTTCCGCTCCCGGTCGACGGCCCGATACACGACCCCGTAACCGCCCGCCCCGAGGCGTTCCTTGACCAGGAACCGGTCGGTGCCGCCGAAGTCCCCGGGGTCGAGGCCGGTCATCTCGGCTACCTCGTCACGAAAGGCGCCCGCTGCGAAAAACAAGGAGGAAGCGAGGCTATGCTATCACGTGGTCAACCGGCCCGGAGGCTTCGTCTCCGCGCCCATCCGGCCCGCCGTGCTCGCCGCGGGCCTGCTGATCGCACAGCAGGTCGCCGGCAAGGCGACGCGCGACGCGTTCTTCCTTTCCCAGTTCGACGTGACCTCCCTGCCCCTCATGGCGGCGACGTCGGCCCTGCTCTCCCTCCTGGCGGTGCTCGCCTTCGCCCGGGGGATGGCGGCGTTGTCGCCGGCGCGCATGGTGCCTCTCGCCGTGGGCGCGAGCGCCGCGCTTCTCACCGGAGAGTGGGTCCTGAGCGGTCCCTTTCCGCGCCCGGCGGCCGTCGCCGTCTACCTTCACACCGCGCTCTTCGGGGCGACGCTCGTGTCCGGGTTCTGGTCCCTGGTCAACGAGCGATTCGACCCCTACTCCGCCAAGCAGGCGGTGGGACGGATCGGAACTGGCGCGAGCCTGGGCGGAACCATCGGAGGCCTGATCACCTGGCAGGCCGCGACGGCGGTGAACGTCCCCACCATGCTGCTCGGCCTGGCTGCCCTGAACGTCCTTTGTCTCGTGCCGTTGCTCCGCCTGCGACCGCCGAAGGCCCTGCGCGGCGGCCGCGGCGTCGAGACCCGGATGCTCCGCGGCGGGGTCGAGGCCGAGGCTGGACCCTCCGGTCTGCGGCTCATCCGCGACTTCCCGTACCTCCGGAACCTCGCCCTCGTGGTTGGCCTTTGCGCATTCGTGGAGGCGCTCGTGGACTACGTGTTCAACGCGGGGGCGAAGGCCGCCTTCCCGAAGGGCCAGGGGCTCATTGCCTTCTTCGCTCTCTTCTACACCCTGGTCAGCCTGCTCTCGCTGGCGGTGCAGGCAACCTTCGCTCGCGCCTCCCTGGCACGGTTGAGGATCCCCGGCACCCTGGCCGTCCAGCCCGCCGTCGTCGCCCTGGGTGGGCTGCTCGTCCTCTCCTTCCCTCGCTTCTGGACCACCATCCTCCTCCGCGGGTCCCAGGCCGTACTACGCAACTCGCTCTTCCGCTCGGCCTACGAGCTTCTCTACACTCCCCTGCCGCGGGAGTGGAAGCGCCCAACGAAGGTCATCGTCGACGTCGGGTTCGACCGCGTGGGGACCGCGGCCGGGAGCGGGGCCGTGATGGTCGTGCTCAGTCTGACGACCGTCATGCGGGATCGCGTGCTCATCGCCCTGGCCGCTGCCGCCGCTGGCCTGACCCTGGCCCTGCTTCCGCGCGTTCACAGAGACTATCTTGATGCCCTAGAGAAGGGCCTGCGGGCGGGAGCCCCCGACTCCGCGGACGCGGCCGCCCCGGAGACGCGGCCCGCGGCGCCCTCACGGGAAAGCCGTCTCGCGTCGCCGCCTGCGCCGACCCCGCCCGATCCGCTCGTGGGACTGACCTCGGACCTGCTCTCGGGGGATCCCGAGCGGATCCGACGGGTTCTCCGCCATGGCGAGACTCTCGACCCCCGCCTCGTCCCTCACGTGATCCCTCTCCTGGCCCGGGACGACCTCTTCCCGCACGTTGTCGCCGCTCTCCGGGGGGCGGCCCCCCGCTCCACGGGCCAACTCCTCGACGCGCTGCTCGACCCGACCCTGGACGCGGTGGTCCGGCGCCGGATACCCCGCGTCCTGAGGGCCACCCCCACCCAGCGAGCGGCCGACGGGCTGCTCCAGGGCCTCCGCGACGAGCGGTTCGACATCCGTTACCGGTGTGCCCAGGCCCTGGTGAAGCTCCGCGAGCAGAACGCGGCTCTCCGGCTGCCCCGGCAGGAGATCATCGGGGCGGCCCTGCGCGAGATCGAGACGGGACGCCGGGGTGGCCGCAGCCTCGACCACGTCTTCTCGATCCTCTCCCTGCTGCTGGAGCGGGAGCCCCTGGTGATCGCGCTCCGGGTCCTGCGCGCGGACGACCCGGCGCTCCGCGGCACCGCCCTGGAGTACCTCGACAACGTGCTGCCGGACCCCGTCCGCGAGAAGCTGTGGCCACAGCTAGGCTCGCCCGAGCGCCCGGCGCCGAGCGGCCTATCCATCGAGGAGATCCGCGACAACCTCCTGCGCTCCACGGCCTCCGCGGCCCTGCGGCGGTCGACGGGCAGGAAGCTCTGACGGGGGCCGGCCCTCAGCGCTGGGCGACGTGCCGAGCGCGGTCGAAGCCGTCCCGCGCCTCGAGGAAGCGGCGGGCGGCCTGAGCGAATGCGCTTTTCGCGAACAGCGCCTCTCCTTCCTTGGCCTGCCCGGCGGCCTGGGAGAAGGCTTCGAGCGCGCCAGCCTTCGCGCGCTCGGCGCCCTTGCGAGCCTCGGCCATGAGGCGGCGCGCTTCCTCGGCGCGACCCCGGAAAAAGCCGTCGAGGGGACCCGCCAGCTCCTCGACGGAGGAATGGCCCGGGTTGGCGGAAAGCACCCGCCACAGTGCCTCCGCGGCCTTGTCGAGGTCCCCGGCGTTCAGCGCGCTCTTCGCTTCCGCGGCCGCATCATCGAGCTGCTTGAGCGCCCCCCGCGCCTGCTCGAAGACCTGCTTTGCATCGGCGCTCTGGGGGTCGAGCTTCAAGGCCCGCTCCGCCTGGGCCGCCGCCGCCGCATAGTTCTTGTCCTCGAGCTTCTTGCGCGCGAGCTGGAGCTGGTTCGCCACCAGGGCCTCGGTGAGGGCGCCGATCTGCTGGCCGGCCTCGGAGCTCGTGGCTCCCATCGGGGGCGGCGTCGCAGGGTGCGCCAGCAGGACATAGAGGCCCGCGAGGACGATGGGGACGGAGGCCGCCCCCAGGTAAACCGGCCAACGAGACCGCGCGGGGCGGCGCCGCCCCACCTGCGTACTCGACCGTCCGGTGAGGGTGGCGGGGACGCGTTTCGTCCGCTCCGACTCGGGGGCGCGCGAGGAATCGAGGGCCACGGCCCCCATGACGCGGCTCTCGGCCGGGCCCCGCGAGGCGGCCAGCCGGCCGCTTTCCGGAGGCTCCGCGAGGGTCGCTTCCGCAGCCTGGGCACCGAGCTCGGATTCGAGGGTGGCTTCCTCTTCCCTCCCCTCGGCCAGGACGTGGCGCACGGCGCGCACGGCGTCCTGAAGCTGCTGCGCGTTCTGGAAGCGCCGGGTCGGGTCCTTCAAGAGGGCCCGCTCCACCAGCTCGACCAGGATGGTCGGCACATCCACCCAGTGGCGCAGCGGCTCCGGCTCGTCCTGCAGCACGTGGAAGAGGACCGTGTGCATCGAGTCGCCGTCGAACGGCCGGCGGCCCGAAAGCAGCTCGTAGAACACGGCCCCCAGCGAGAAGGTGTCGGAGCGGGCGTCCACCTTCTCGCCCCGGACCTGCTCCGGCGACATGTAGTGCGGAGTACCCATGACCATCCCGGTCCGTGTCATCGACGAGGCACTGAAGCGGGCCAGGCCGAAATCCAGGATCTTGACCTGGCCGGTGGGCTGGACGTGGATGTTGGCCGGCTTCAGGTCGCGGTGGACGAGGTCGTTCGCGTGGGCAAAGGCCAGCCCGTCGCTGATCTGGTCCATGATGTCGAGCTTCTGCTCCAGGTCCCCGAGGGAGTGGCTCCCGATGAGCTCCTTGAGGTCCCGCCCCTCGAGGAGCTCCATCGCCATGTAGATCTTGCCGTGCTCCTCCCCGAAGTCGTAGACCGTGATGATGTTGGGATGGTTGAGGCGGGCCGCGGACTGGGCTTCGCGGAGGAAGCGCTTGCGGATCTCCTCGTCGGCGCCAAGGCTGGCGGTGATGGTCTTGATCGCCACGAACCGGTTCAGGAAGGGGTCGTGGCCCTTGTAGACCTCCCCCATGGACCCCTGACCTATCTTGGCGAGCACCCGGTACTTGCCGATCTGTTCGAGCTGCATGCAGCCTCGAGCCACACTGCTACCACCGCGATACGGACGGACCCGACCGGAGGGAGGCAAGCAGGATGGTAACACGCCGGGGAGGGGCCGGCTACCCCCATGGCAACCGCAGGTTTCTTGACACTCCCCGCCCGTGGGCATCAAACTAGGCCATTACCCTCCGTTGAGTACCTGGAACCTGCGGCCTGAGTCCTCGCTCCATAGCCCGAGCCTCGGCGCCGAGATTGGGAGGCCAAATGTCGAAGAAGGTGGTGCTGCTCGCGGCGTCATGCGTCCTGGTCGCCACCGCGGCACGGAGCGACGACCGGCTGGCATTCTTGATCCCCAACCTCTACGGAACGGCGGGGCTCAAGGTCGACAGCGCCGCCCTCGTGACCAACCCCGACGGTTCCCTGTCGACCCACTCCGCCCACTTCAACAGCGCCTTCCAGGCGGAGTTCACCCAGTTCAACATCTCGCTCGCGAGCCAGTTGGCCGCGATTCCCCTGCCCTCTCCGGCCTCCGGCTTCACCTACAGCCTCGATCCCGGCCTCGGGGTCCTCAAGCGCTCCACGCAGAGCTTCGGCCCGATCTACACCGAGCGGGCGGACACCATCGGCAAGCACAAGTTCTCCGTGGGAATCAACTACCAGCGCTTCTCCTTTGACACGATCGAGGGCGTGGACCTCGGCGACGTCCCCGCGGTCTTCACCCACGACAACCCCGCGCCGGGCGGGCGCGCGGACGTGGTCAGCACGCAGAATTCCATCAACATCTCCGTGGACCAGGCCACGGCGCTCTTCACTCTCGGCCTTCTGGACCGCCTGGACGTCTCCCTGGCCATTCCCATCATCCGGGTGGACATGAGCGTGGTCTCGAACGCAACCATCTACCGAATCGGCTCCTGCCCGGACCCGACGAAGTTGCCGTGTAGCCCGAAGACCCACTACTTCGCCGACCCCACCGTGTCGGATGGCATCGGCGACCACCGGGTCTTTTCCCAGTCCGGACGGGCGAGCGGAATCGGGGACCTGGTCGTGCGCCTCAAGGGCACGGCGATCAAGACGGGCCATACCGGCCTGGCCCTCGGCGCCGACGTGCGCATACCCACCGGGGACGAGGAGAAGCTGCTCGGCTCGGGGGCGGCCGCCATCAAGCCCTTCCTGGCCTTCTCCTTCGGCGCCGGAAAGGTGGCGCCCCACCTCAACGCGGGCTACTCCTGGAACGGCAAGAGCGTGCTGGCCGGCAACGTGCTCACCGGCGAGAAGAAGAGGCTGCCCGACGAGTTCGTGTTCGCGGGGGGCCTGGATTGGGGGGCGGCCGAGCGCTTGACCGTGGCCCTGGACGTGCTGGGCCGGCGGGTGATCGATTCCCCGCGGCTCCAGTCCCAGACCTTCACCGCACTCGACGGACACACCACCCGGCCCGACATCCGCTTCGTGACCGGCTCCTTCAACGTGGTCAACGGGAGCTTCGGGGTGAAGTTCAACCCGACCGGGAAGCTGCTCGTCGACCTCAACGTGCTCTTCAAGCTGAACGACGCCGGTCTGCGGGCCAAGGTGACGCCGTTCTTCGGCGTGGAGTACAGCTTCTAAGGCCTACTGGCCGATTTCCCGGATCGTCCAGCCCTCGGGCCCCTTGGCCATCGTGAGCAGCTGCGTGAGCGGGAAGGTGTTGCCGTCGATGGTGTCCTGCCGCGACACCCGCACCTTCGCCTCGACCCCGGCCACCTGGATCGAGCTGATGGTGATGTTCACCTTGTAGGTCTTGTACTGCTTGAAGATGGCGCGCAGGCGCTTCTCGTCGTCCGCCGAGAGGTTGGGCTTCACCGCCCGGTACATCGCGATGTCCTTGGCCTGGAGGGCCTTCGCGTAGTCGTCGACGACCTTCTTGACGAGGACGGCATCGTCGCCGGCGCCGGTCGTCGGGGAGCTCGGGCGCAGGGGAATCGGAACCGATGGCACCGCGGAGGGGAACAGGCTCGCGGGCGCCGTGGGGGTGGGCGCCACGGTCGACGGAGTCACCACCGGGGGAAGGGTCACCGGCCCACCGCTGGACACGACCACGGGCGGAGGGGTGCGCCGGGCCTGGGCCTGCTGGGCCTCGGCCGCGCGCAGGGCTTTCGCGAAGCCGTCGCGGCCCTCCAGGAACTTCCGGGCCGCCACCGCGAACTGCCCGCCGGCAAAGAGGCGCTCGGCCTCGCGGGCTGCGGCCACCGCCTCGGCAAACGGCTTCTGGGACCCGGCCTGGCCCCCCTCCGCAGACGTGCGCGCCTCACCCAATGCCTGGCGCGCCTCCTCTGCCTGTCCCCGAAAGTATTGGTTGAGCTTGGCGGCGAGCTCGCCCGCCGCCGGGTGGCTGGGGCTGATCGAGAGCAGCTTGGCCAGGGCGCGGGAGGCGGTGTCCGTGTCGCCCGCCTGCACCGCCGCGCGCGCCTCGCTCGCCGCATCGTCGGCCTCCTTCAGGATGGCCCCCGCCCGTTCCACGACCTGTCGGGCTTCTGCGTTCTGCGCATCCAGCTTCAGGGCCTGCTGGGCTTGAGAGATCGCTCCCGCGTAGTCCTTGTCCCGCAGGCTCTCCTGGGCCAGCTCCACCTGGCTGGTCACGAGGGCATCCGTGAGAGCGCCGACCTGCTCTGTGGAGACGGCAGGCGGCGACGGAGACCGGGTACGGCTGCGCCACACCCCGAAGCCTCCAGCCAGGATGAGGACGAGCGCGCCCCCCACGCCCGTGTACAGCGCTGCGCGAGACACCCCTGAAGCCTCGGCGCGGCCGGCCCCGGGTGGGAGGGTGTCGGACGGACCGAGCTTCTTCCGGCCCGCCGAGCTGCCGGGGCTGGCCCCCTTCCTGATCCGGGAAAACGTGGACGCGGAGCTGACGCTCAGTCCACGGCGTGTCGCGTCACGGGCCGTGGGCGGACCGGCCGTTGCTCCGCTCCGGCCGCCTGGGGCGGCTCCCGAAACCGGAGGGCCATCGAGGATGGCGGTCGCCTCCGCGTCGTCCGACGGCTCGAGTAGCTCCAGCCCTTCCGCCTCGTCGAGCTGTCCGGCCAGCACCTGGGCCACGACCACCAGGGCCAGCCTCATCTCCCCCGCGTTGCGGAAGCGGTGGCCCGGCTCCTTGGCGATCGCCCTCTCCAGCAGACGCACCAGGATCTCCGGGAGGTCGGGCGCAAAACGGCGCGGGGGCGCGGGCTCGCTCTCCGCGACGCGCCGCAGTATCGAGTGCAGCGATCCCGCGTCGAAGGCCTTTCGACCGGTGAGGAGCTCGTAGAAGACGGTCCCCATGGAGAAGACGTCCGATCGGGCGTCCGCCTTCGCTCCCTTCACCTGCTCCGGCGACATGTAGTTCGGGGTGCCGATGCTGGTGCCGGTAGCCGTCATCTCCGAGGGACCCAGCCGGGCCAGGCCGAAGTCCATGATCTTCACGCTGCCGTTCGGCTGCACGTGGATGTTGGCGGGCTTGAGGTCCCGATGAACCACGTTCTTGGCGTGGGCGAAGGCCAGGCCGTCGCACACCTGCTCGATGATCCGTAGCTTGTCCTCCAGGCGGGCAACGGCGGGGCTGCCGATGAGCTGCCGCAGGTCCTGGCCCTCCAGCAGCTCCATGGCCATGTAGACGCGGCCGTGCTCCTCCCCGAGGTCGTAGACGGTGACGATGTTCGGATGGTTCAGGCGAGCCGCGGACTGGGCCTCGCGCAGGAACCGCTTGCGGGCTTCACTGTCTGCGCCCAGGCTGGGCGAGATCGTCTTTATGGCGACGAAGCGGTTGAGGACGGGATCGTGGGCCTTGTACACGACGCCCATGGAGCCCCGCCCGAGCTCGAGGAGGACCTTGTACTTGCCGATCGTGTCGAATTCCACCTGCAAGGGGCTCGTTTCGGGGATGTTAGCACGATACGCCTCCCACAGCCTCCCCCCGGCAGCAGCAAGTCCTTGCTCCTAATCGTCTTCCTGCGCCTTGTCCTCATTCTCCTTGGCCATTCGGGGCCATGAGCCGAGATGCACAAGGACTCACCAAAGCGGCGTAGCAGAGACTTACGTCCTCGCCTCTCTCACCGAGGACCACCGAAGCACTCCGAGCCTGGACACTCCGTGGACATCGCTTTCGTGGCCGCTGCCGGACGCGGCCCCTGGGAGCAGCCGTGCTGGCATCGCTCGACATGCTTTCATTCCCGGCACGACTAGGTGGTCAGGACTTTCTTGAGTGGGTCGAAATCCCCCGTCTTGAGCGTATCGACCTCGGTCGCCGAGATGCTCGCTGCGTCATAGCGCGCGTCGCTACTTCGGTCCTCAAGGCGTCGGTAGTGCGCATGAATGGTTCGCGTCTTGCCGTATTTCACGACTTCCATGTCGCGGAAGACATGTCCCTTCGGGTGTACCCCCTGCGTCGCCAAGTACGCGTCCACATAGTGCAGTGCGGCGTAGAAAAGCGTGGTGACCGCCCAATCGCCAAACAGGCCAGCGTCGATGTGGTCGAAAAAGGTCTCATTATGCCGAGCCTGAGTAAGGTGCGTCGTCTCGCTCGGCATTCCAATCTCAATCCACGCGCCGCGCCCCTGCGGGCCTTACCTCGTCCACGTTCCTGCCGTGGCGATAGAGGATGCGAAACTTGAGGTGCACCCCGCGGAAGGCGTCTAGGGCTTTCATCTCAGCGGCGTACACAACGTCTTCCGCCTCGCGGTTGTATTCGTCAAGAACTGTCCACACATACACCGTATCTGTGGTCTCGGTCCAGAACACCGCCTCGGTGGCCGGATCGCGCTTTGCCGCCTGCGCAAAGAAACGCACGGCCCGTTCGGCTACAGGCACGCCCTCCACTACCGGGTCTGGTAGGAGATCAAAACTCTTATCGAACCCCTGCAACTGAAGCCCTGTTGGTCCGGCAAGGACTGTTCTCAGGTACCTGAAGCACGCGGCTGCAAGGTCGGCGCGGTACGTTTCCTCAAAGCGCTGGGGCTCGACCGTCCAGATAACATCGTAGAGTTTCTCAAAGCAGCTTACTTGGTTGAACACAAGCGCGCTGTCGATCTTCGAGACTAGGGACTCTAACTCTCCAGAGAATCGTCCCTTCCACGGACCCCAAGTCGATCGCCACACATCGTGGAGCTCCTCTTCCGCCTCCAGTGGAGGATAGTCAAGCTCCGCCATCGCTCTTCCCTCCTCGTCCTTCTTCAGCCTCCTGTTGGTCAGCAGGTGTTACCAGCTCAAACGCGAGCTGAGGGCCACGCAAGAAAACCTCGTTGAAGGCGGCGATCGGTCCGCCACCGACAGTGATCGTGAGCGTAACCACCTTGTCGTCCAGGTTCAGGCCGATACTTGCTCCCGGCCCCTGAGAGCCTTGTGCAGGACTCACCCGGAGTTTAACCCCCGTTATGCTAACGGCACGTCCCGACAGCGCGAATGTCGCGGGAATTCCGAGCATCTTCGCGACTGTCGGCGCGCTTTGCACGAAGGCGTCCCTCGGCAGCCCTACCACCTGCGTCCACCTTTCCAGCCGCTTTCCCTTCGCGATTTCATCGATAAGCTTCAACACACGGCCAAGTCTACGAGGGCTCACTTTCTTGTAAGGTGCCTTACGTCGGCCTCGGTACTCCACGAGCGCACGGAAGACTGTCCCCTTCGGCGTGAGTCTGTGCACTACGATCGCTGTATCTTCTTCACCCCTCGGGGAGACGAATTCGACGGGTTCCGCACCGCCCGCAAGCCTCAGGGCCCGCTCGAAGACAGGGATGAACCTGCGCGGTATCTTGAAGACGATAAAGGCGGTGAATCTCGACACCTGCTCGCGTAGGCTCCTCGGCGCGAGCAACGGCTCACTTGGCGGGGGGGCGTCAGTCTTCGCCACTCAGGTTTCTCGAAAGCGGCCGAGTTATACCACGGCCAACGCGCTGACCACTCCGGTCCACGCGGGACTCACGTCCCTTTGCCTTTGGACGGTGGCGATCCTCCCGCCGTTTCAACGTGGACCGTGTTGCGGGGCTCGGGCCAACGGAACACCTTGGCTCATAGCATCATTCTAAGCCCGTGGCCTCCCCGGGAGTGGCAGAGCCCCCAGCCCTCACGCCGCGTGTCCTCGTTCCCTCCGAACACGGACGCCCGCGCACCCGCGTCGATATTGGTCGCAACGAGGGCGGTGTCCACGCGGTGTCCACAGTCGACCCGGCGGGACGTCCCTGCGGGGCCTTCCGAGCTGCGCCGCCAGGGTGGGGGGTAGGGGGGGGATCTGGCGCGGGGCCAGCGGGCGGTAGGTCGGAGACTTCCCGCGTGGGTTTTCGGTGTCCCGGCTCGGCGTCCCGGGTCGGGGGCCTGTCCCGCGGTTGTCCCGGTTGGGCTCGCGTTGGTCTGGGATCGGGCGCCGACGGCTGCCGCCCCGCGGGCGGTCAGAGCTTGTCGGCTTCCTTCGATGGGGGCGTGTACGTCAGCATCACCACGTCGAAGAACTTCACCGTTCCGAATCCGGCCGAGAAGGTGTACTTCAGGTTGATGACGGTGCGCGGGAGGCGCCACATCCGGGTACGCGACGACATGCTGGGCGTGACCTGCTCGTCCTTGGAGCTGGTCGGCTTGCCGTACTTCTCGGTCAGGAGGGTTTCGAGCAGGTCGAAGGAGCCGCTGTGCAGGACGCCCGGGGCGATGTTGTCTGTCAGAGTGATCCGCACGAGGTGGAGGCCGCCCTTCTCGTCGAATCCGAACACGACGGCGAACTCCTTCGACTGGATCTTGTAGGCAGGTATCCCGACGGTCGCCGTTCCTTCCCCGAGCCGCTCGGGCTTGGCGAGGCGCTCTGCTTCCCCGGGGAACGCGGCGAGGGCCTCCGCCTCCGTCATGCCCCACTTGGCCGCCCTCCAGCCGTCGAGATCCTGGACCTCGGATGCGGGGGCCTGGGTCAAGGCTGCCGCGGGGAGGAGCACGGCCGCAGCCGCGGTCAGCATGAGCGTCCTCATGGGGAACCTCCCTGGAGGGGAGGCCCGAGTCTACCACCCGGACGTTGCGGCGGAGGCTCCGCGGCAAAGGTCTCAGGACAGATACCAGAGGGTCTTGACCAGCCAGATGACCGCCCACAGCAGGGCGATAGCCCCGGCCAACTTGAACAGACCGCCGAGGATCTCTCCAACAACTTCAACGCTCCCCTCGATGACCCTGTCGAATCTCTCGCCAGGGAGCATCGACGACTCGACGGCCCGTTCGGCCTCTTCGGCATCTTCGCGCTCCCTGCGCCAGTAACTCTCTCCTGGGACTCCGTATGGGTTTCGATCGTCTTCGTCGTCATCGTGCCAATCGTCATTCCGATAGCCGTCCTCGGGCAGCCCCCTCCGCTTCCGGTCCTCCCGCACGCACCTGGCGAGAGCGGATTCGACATACAGTTTCCATGCTTCTCCAACGCTGCACGGGCATCCAGATACTCGCGGCGGGCCTTGTCGGACTCCCTTCGCGGGGCTGACGCTCTTACGGCATTGAGGAGCTTCTGCCAAGCCGCTGTGAGCATAGCCTCGGCTTTCCTGAAGTCCTGAAGTTGCGGCGAATCACTCCACGGCACAGTCCCTGGCACAGCTCCCCCTCAGGCCGGAGCGGACTGCACGGTCAGCATGATCGTGCCCGCCGGTAGGGCGAACCCCTGGATCGAGTCACAGCTCGGGCACGGGTGATAGACACGGAAGACGTGCGGACGGCCTGTCTTCGCATTGACCTTCTCGATGCATCCCGTGAAGCGCAGCGTCCTTCCGCACTTCTGGTTCCGGCACGTTTCGTTGTTGTCAAGAGGTGAGTGCGCCTTCGCGCAGTCGGGGGCTCCGCAGGGCATGAGAGGCTCTCCTTTCGGAGGGAGGCCCGAGTCTACACCCGCGCGCCCCGTCTCCGGACCTCCTCGCGCTCGTCCCCCGGGTAGGCTCTCCTTCCGGGGGGTGCCCCGTGCCGTGGGAGGAGCCGAAGCGGCTGCTGACCGACCGCGAGGTCGAGGAGATCCGCATCGGGGTGAAGTCCGGGCTAAGAGGGCCGGTGCTCTCGAAATGGCTGGAGCAGCTCCTCGCGGACCGCGACGAGCGGGTGCGCCTGGAGCGGGAGCGGAAGGGATAGACTCTCGGGCGTGGGCAAGTGAATGAAATACAGGCTTGGACCGTTTGATCATCCTCCCGACACTCTGACACTGAACCCCGCTGAGTACACCGAACTGGTCGCAGCGAAGGCTGGGATCATCACGATGGTGGGGATCGAGGAGAAGTTCGACCTCCTGATCGAGAACTACGTCGACTACGAACGAGAATTGCTGGAGCTAGCCCTTCGGCAGAGTTTGCACAGGGACCTGACGTGGCAGACGTTCAACCTCGACCGGCTAGCGGTAACAAGGAGAACGGCGAACCTGCTCTCGGCTTCTCGCTCGTACGTCGATCAACTGAAGCACGACCTCAATGAGGCACTCGGTTCAACGCACGACGTCGCTCGTGCGGCGTGTAGGCTTCTGTCCGAGCGGTATGAGTCGAGCCTTTCGCATCGGGCTATGGAGGCACTGCGAAATCTGGCACAGCATCGCAGCCTCCCGGTGCATGCACTCGGGTACCCGAGCACTCGCGTCGAAGGCGAGGGGCGATCAACGGTCCGATTCAAGGCCGAACCTCGCGTGAGCGTTGCCAAGCTCCGAGAAGAAACGCTCAAGACATCCGTGGCCTCCGAACTCGAAGCCCTCGGTCAACCGACCTTGCACCTCACCAAATTGGTCCGGGAGTACGTGGAGAACCTTGCCTTTGTCCATGAGGAGGTTCGCAAGCTACTAGCTCCAACCGTTGAGGGCTGGGAGAACGCGCTCAGAGATGCCCACAGACGTTGCGCGGAGCAGTTCGGTGGTGGAGAAACCCGGGCCTTTGTACTCGACGCCTTGGACGACCAGGGAGTGGTGACCGAATCGGACCACATTTTTATGGAGCCCGTTCTCTATCGACAGGCGTTCGTCCGCAAGAATCGGACCTTCGTGGGCCTTGCCAAGCGCTTCGTTTCCGGAGCCAACGAAGAGGAGGGCGACTAAGGTCCACCCGGCACTGGCGTCGCGGGCCATAACCGTCCTGTCTCTGGTTCGATCCCGGGGGGCTGACGCCCCCCGGACCCCCCTTGTTCCCAAGGGGATGGTCTGATGATCCCCGGTTCTCGTTCGTCCCCGGGAGGATCAGCCAGGGGATAGGTGCTGAGCCGCCAGACGAACGAATCCCCACAGCCGGTCAGAGACCCGTTCGTTCGCGTGAGCCATGGGGCCTGCATTAGCCCGTGCAGGCACGGTGGCCTCACCGCCCCGAGGACATGGACGTATGCGTGCCTCGGGTTCGCCCCTTTCAATCCGCAGGCATTTCTGCGGAGCCGTCCATCAGGCGGGGCTGGCGATCGGTACGGCCCTTCCCTCTTGACGTATTGGGAGGAGCCGCTCGCGAGTTCAAGCTAAGGAGCCCTCTCGAAACCGACCACCTCGAACACCTTCGCGTGCTGGGCGACATCCCCCGGTTCACGCCCGTAAGCCATGGCGCCCGGCGTTACCCGCCTCACCACGACCTTCGACACTTGGCACGCTGCGACCGAATCGAGGACCACCCCCCGTGCCGACCCTATCGGCGGAAACAGAGGATAGAGTAACGGCCTGGCGCCGGCACAAAGGTCGGTTTCGCAATGGTGCTACGAACCCGTTCTCTAGTTGGACCTGAGATCTCACGAGCACCCCATACTGTTCGCGGAAGGGTCGTTCACCCCGGAGCACGCTTTCTAGCACTTCGACCTCAAGGCCAACGCAGAGAACCCCGTGCGCGAGATGCTCCAGAAGGCCCGGCACGGGAAAGACGGGCGGGGCCGCCGGCCTGCGAGCCGGACGTCCTGCTCAACGAGTACGCGAAGCGATGGCTGGGCAACCGCGAGGCCCAGGGGATCGACCCCGGGACCACCGTTCGGCAGGAGATCGACCTTCGCCGGCACATCCTCCCCCGCTTCGGGACGACGAAGGTCCGGGAGATCCACCGACCCGCGGTCAAGGCGTTCCTGCTCTCGAAGCTCGGGGAGGACAGCGCGCAGGGCATCCGCGAGGGAGGCGCGAAGCGGAAGCACAAGCGGCTCGCCCGCGGCTCCGTGCGCTCGATCCTCCACACCCTGTCCGGCATCCTGAGCGAGGCCGTCGAGGATCGCCTGATCGCGGCGAACCCGGTCCGGGGCCTCTGGAGGACCCTCTCCAAGGGCGCGAAGAGGACCGAGGAGCGCGTCAAGGTGAAGGCCCTCGACCCGCGGCAGGCGGCGGCGTTCCTGGCCTCGGCCGAGCAGCACGCGCGCGACCACTTCCCCTACTTCTGCACGCTCATGCTGTCGGGCCTGCGCTCGAGCGAGGGCCTCGCCGTCACCGCCGACCGGATCGACCTCCGCGGGCGAACCCTCCTCGTGGATCGCCAGATCGGCCAGCACGGGGGGCTGAAGGCCACCAAGACGGGCGAGGAGCGGTCGGTGGACCTCTCCGCCCACCTAGCCGAAGTGCTCGGGGCCATGATCGAGGCGCGCAAGGCCCCGACCTTGGGGAAGGTGGTGCCGATCACCGGCGCGACGCCGCCCGGCGACGACACGCGCTCCCTCGGCCCGTGGCTGTTCTACCCAGAGCTGGGGGAGAAGCCGACCCGGAAGGACGCGCAGCGCGTCTACAAGAACGCGCTACGGGCGATGCGCCGCAGCCTGGGGGCGGCGGGGCTGCCGATCCATCACGGGCTCCACGCGCTGCGCCACACCTACGGCTCCGGGCTCGTGTCGCGCGGGGTTTCCCCCGCCTACGTCCAGGCGCAGATGCACGCCAGCATCCAGCAGACGGTGGACACCTACGGATCCTGGTTCCCCCCCCGCGTACCGGGGGCCGTGGACGGCCTCGCCGAAGCGCTCGCGGGGGGTCGTGGACACTGGATGGACACTTTCGGGGGTCTGGAGGCTGCGAAGGCCCTCTAAGTGCTTGTGCTTCAATCCTCGTCCTGCCCCTTGTCCTCATTCTCCTTGTACATGTACTTGATGTTGTCCTTGAGAAGGAGGATGTTCGGCTCGCTCGCCCGGTGCACCTTCAGGGCAGACTTGTCGTACCACTCGATGGTGCCGCGGATCTCCTCTCCGTCCTTCAGCACGATGACCATGCGCGTCTTGTTGGACATCTGCTTCAAGTAGTAGAAGCTCTCCGCGCTGGTCTGCTCCGGCGGGATGGGCTTGCGCTGCCGGTACATCTTGGCCGTGCCGTGGAACTGCTCCTTGACCTCCGCCAGGTCGGGACGGATCAACTTCCGGTTCATGCGGGCCGACCTCCTGCCGGCGTGTTCGGGCCGTCGGCGCGCCGCCCCTCACGCGGAGACGCGAGATAGCCTGCGCTCGTCGAGCGGTGGGTTGCTTCATCACTTCTAGCACAGGGCGGAAGAGCGGCGCAAGGTTCAGCCGGCCAGCGCCTCCAGCAGCACGTCCAGGGCGAGGAGCTTGTGGGCCGACTCCCGCAGCGCGACTCGCGTCTCGCCCACCGTCTCGGCGAGCGCGATCGCCCGCTCGCCCAGGCGACCCTGAGCGAGCACGGCCAGACGGCCGGCTACGTCCGCGTTCAGGACCGCTGCTTCCGCGGCGCCCGCGCGCAGGGCCACGAGGTCCCGCAGCAGCGACCGCAGGGCGGTGAGGGCCAGGGTCAGGTCCTCGGACTCGCCGAGTCGCTCCGCCGCCGCCATCCGGCCCAGGGCGCCGCTCTCGCCGCGGCCTTCGAGCAGCGTCAGCAGCTCCTCGCGGAGGGTCCGGTAGGCCTCGGACTCGAAAGCCAGGGCCGCCCCGAGGCTGCCCCCGGCCAGGGAGGCGCGCAGCCTGGCCTCGTCGACCCCGAGGCCCGCTCTGTCGCGGAGGTACGTCTCGACCACCGAGGCGGGGAGCGGGCCCGGGCGGAGCGCCTGACAGCGGGACCGGATCGTCGGCAGCAGGCCCTGGGGAGCCGCGGTCACGAGCACGACGTGCGAAGTGGCGGGCGGCTCTTCGAGGCCCTTGAGCAGAGCGTTCTGCGCCTGCTCGGTCATGGCGTGGGCGTCGTTGAACACGAACACCCGCGCCCGCGCCTCGAACGGCCGGCCTTCGAGCTGACGGACCAGCTCGCGCACCTGCTCGATCCGGATGTCCAGCCGGGTGGCGGTGCGGCGCGGCTCGACCAGCACCAGGTCGGGGTGCAGCAGGAAATTCCTCCGCTCGGGCTCGTCGGGCCGCTCGTCGGCGGCCTTGCGCAGCGCCGGCAGGGCCTCCCGGGCCCTCGCGATCCGCGTGCAGGTCGAGCAGGCGCCGCAGGCTTCGCCGCCACCCCGCTCGCAGACGAGGGCCTCCGCCGCGGCCAGGGCGAGGGTGCGCTTGCCCACGCCCTCCGGTCCCGCGAGGAGCAGCGCCGGCGGGAACCGCCCCTCCACAAGGGCCTTCGCGAGGATGCGCTTGATCCGGTCGTGCCCCAGGACGTGGCCGAGGCTCACCGGACGCCCCCCGAGCGGCCGCCTTCCCGAAGCACCGAGAGGAAGCCGCGCGTTTCCAGCACGGCCCATAGGCGCTCCGTCACGTCGTCCTCCGCCCCCGCGCCCGACACCCGCACCCAACGGGAGGGCTCGCTCGCCACGAGCGCCGCGTACCCCGCCCAAACCCGCTCGTGAAACTCGCGGACCTCCGCCTCCATCCGGTCGTGGCCACCGCGGCGCGCCACCCGGAGCAGGCCCTCCTCGATGGGCAGGTCCAGGAGGATGATCAGGTCCGGGCGCAAGCCGCCCGTGGCGAGGTCCGCCACGTGCCGGATGGCCGTGAGCGACAGGCCACGTCCGTAGCCCTGATAAGCGAGCGAGGACTCGACGTACCGGTCGCACACCACGAGCCGGCCCGCCGCCAGGGCCGGCCGGATCACCTCCGCCACGTGCTGCGCGCGGTCGGCGAAGTAAAGCAGCGACTCCGCCTCCGCGACGAGGCCGCGGCTCCCGTGATCGAGCAGGATCCGGCGAATCGAAGCCCCGATGGCCGTGCCCCCCGGCTCCTTGGTCACGACGGCTTCCGCTCCGAGGCGCTCGGCCAGCCGGCGGGCCTGGGTGCTCTTGCCGCACCCTTCCATGCCCTCGAGGGTGACAAACGGCATCAGGAGATTCTATCCCTGACCGCGCCTTGACCCGAGAGGCGTCCGGGCATACGTTCTCCGCGCATGCTGAGCCTGGCGGGACGAGTCGCGCTCGTCACGGGGGGGAGCCGGGGCATCGGCCGCGCCGTCTCCGTGATGCTCGCGCGGGTCGGGGCCAAGGTCGCCGTCAACTACCGCACGAACGAGGCCGCGGCCACCGAGACCGTCGAGGCGGTGCGGGCCGGCGGCGGCACCGCGGTGGCCCTGCCCGGCGATGTCTCGCGCCCGGAGGAGGCCAGCCGGCTCGTAACCGAGACCGAGGCGCGCCTGGGGCCCCTCGATGTCCTGGTGGTGAACCACGGCATCTGGCTGCGGGCTTCCATCGAGACCATGACCCCCGACCAATGGGAGGAGACCCTTCGGGTCAATCTGCGCGGCGCCTACGCGATCTGCCACTACGCGGCGCGGGTCATGATCCCACGGGGCCGGGGCGCGATCGTGACCATCGCCTCCACCGCCGGGCAGCGAGGCGAGCCCTACTACGCGCACTACGCCGCCAGCAAGGGGGCGCTCCTCGCTTTCACGAAATCGCTGGCCGCGGAGCTCGCCGCCCATGGCATTCGGGTCAACGCGGTTTCCCCCGGCTGGGTCCTCACGGACATGACCCGGAGCACCTTCACGGGCCCGGACGCCGCGGACGCCCTCGCCGCCATCCCCCTCGGTCGGCCGGGCACCCCGGAAGAGATCGCCGGGCCCGTGGTCTTCCTGGCCTCGGACCTCGCGTCCTACCTCTACGGCGAGGTCCTCTCCGTGAACGGGGGCGCGGTGATGGCCGAGTGAGGGGTCAGTCCGGAGCGCCCTGTCGGAGCACGCGAAGGCGCCCCGCGTAGTCGGCGGCGGCCTGCCTCAGGGCCGCCCCCGCGAGGGGGATCGGCTGCGTGCGGTCCGACACCACCGCCACCGCCTCCAGCGCCTCCGGCACCATCGCCACCAGCACCGAGACGCGGGCCATGGACAGCTCGATGTAGTCCAGGCCGTCCTCCTCTCCAGGGCCCCCGGTCTGGTTGCGCAGGAACGTGGTGAACGCGGGGATCCGCCGGGTCAAGGCCTCGAGGCCGGGGTCCGCGGCGCCGGGCCCGACGCGGGCGAGCACCGCCCCCGTGGTCAGCTCGAACAGGATCGCGTGAAGCAGGGATGGGAACTGGCCGAGCATCTCGCCCAGGACCTGCGCGCCAAGGGCGGCCGCCTCGTGCGGGAGCGGACCCGCGCCCGGACGGTCCAGACGGTGGCGGGAGGGAGCCGTGACCTCGGTCCGCGCCTTCCAGGTCTCGCGCGAGAACTCGGCGAGGTAGAGCGACGCCTTCTCCCGCTTGAGCGCCGCGTTCAGCTTGGTGCGAGCCTCGCCCTTCTCGAACACGAGGCCGCTCGCGGTCTCCCAGTAGACGTTCGCGACGCGCCCGCGCACGATCAGCAGCATGCCCGCCCCGTCGCCCGTTTGTACCTCGAGCGTCCCCGTGTGCTCCGCCCGCTCCAGGCGCGCCAGGAGGTCGTCCAGCTCCGCCGCGTTCTGCGGCGCCTCGGGAAGCTTCTTGCGCGCCGAGATGCCGCGCAGCAGATGGGCCATGTCGAGAGGCAGCTCGTAGACGGAGACCGTCCCCACGCGGCCGAGGGCGCGAGCCCGCAGGCGGTCGAGCGCAGCCTGTCCGTTGTAGGCCACCGCCCCCTCCCGGTAGAGGGCGTTCACTTCGCCGCCGAGGTAGTAGAAGATGAGGCCCACCGTATCGCGCAGCCGGAGCTCGGCGAGGCCCGTCAGCCCGATCTCCCGGCAGGACCGGAACAGGTCCTCGAAAGACAGCGGGCGCGTCGAGAGGTCCCACTGCTGCAAGAGTTTGCTGCCGGGAAACTTCATGGGATCAACGACATGGGCGTGATGTTAGCACGGAGGGTGGCCTGCGCCTGCTCGTGACGGGGGCAGGCGGCCTGCTCGGAGGACGCCTCGCCACCCTCCTCCACGCGGACGGCTTCACGGTTGTCGGCGGCCGCCACGCCGCGGGCCTGCCTTCGGGCGTTCTCGAAACCCCACTGGACCTCCTCGATCCCGGTTCGGTGGCACGGGCCCTCGAGGCGACGCGCGCCGAGGCGGTGCTTCACTCGGCCGTCCTCCAGGTCGACGCCTGCGAGGCCCGGCCCGCCGAGGCCAAAGCCCTCAACCATCGCGCGACCGGTTTCCTGGCCCGGGCCTGCCGCGTCGGCGGCCTGCGCCTGGTGGCCCTTTCGACGGACCTCGTGTTCGCCGGGGACCGCAGGTTCGTTTCCGAGGAGGACGCGGCGCGGCCGACCCAGGTCTACGGCCGCACGAAGCTCGCGGGCGAGGAAGCCGCCCTGGCCGCCCATCCCGACGCGGTGGTGGCGCGGGTGGCCCTCGTCGTCGGCCGCGGCCACGGCCCGCGGGGCACCGCGAGCGAGGGCATCGCGTGGGCGCTCCGAAGGGCCGGGTCCCTCCGGCTCTTCGCCGACGAGTACCGGACCCCGGTCGACCCCGAGTCCGTCGCACGCGCGCTCGCTCTCCTGCTCCGCGGGAACGCGACCGGCCGATTCCACCTCGGGGGGCCCGAGCGGGTCAGCCGATACGAGCTCGGTCTTCGCGTGGCCCGTGCCCTGGGCCTGCCGACGCACGGCATCGAAGCCGCGCGACAGGCCGAGCACGTCGGTCCCGCCCGCCCCCCGGACGTCTCTCTCGACATTACGCGCGCCCGGCGCGAGCTGGGCTGGGCGCCCCGCCCCCTCGACGAGGTCCTTGCCGAGGGACGCGCCGAGCCCGGTGCCGAGCCCGGTTAAGATAGGCGGCCATGAGCCGGGAGAGCCTGGAGGATCATCTCCGGAAGACGACGCGCCACTTCTCGGCTCGCCTCCCGGAGGAACAGGTCCTGACCCTCGGACGCGATCTCGCCCGCGAGCTGGCCCGCGCCCACGCCGAGGCCCCCCCGCGACACCCCGAGATCGAGCCCGCGACCATCGCCTTCGTCGACGGAAAGCCGGTCCTGGAGGGCGGTGAGGGGGCAGGGGACGTGACCGAGGATCTGCTGCAGCTGGGCGCGCTCCTGCAAAGCCTCGCCACCGCCGTTGCCGCCGACGTGTCCTGGCGGCTCGACGGCCCGCCAACGTCGGATCTGTCGTCCCTGGAAAGGCGCGCCGCCCTCGCGGGCCTCACCTCGCTGCGTCCCGAGACCCGCTATGCGTCGGCCGCCGCCGCGGCCGACGCGCTGGAGGCGGCTCTGGCCCCCGCCGCCGGAGCCGCTCCCCCGTGGCCGCTCTTCCGCGGCGATGCCGCCCGCACCGGCTTCCGGCCCTCGCCCGGGCCGGTGACGGCCCTCGTTCCCGTCTGGGACGCGCCCCTCGGCCCCGTGATCGCATCCCCGGTCCTCACCGCCCGTCTCGTCATCGCCGCATCCGCGGACGGCCGGCTCCATTTCCTCGAGCGGGGCACCGGCCGGCGCCTGCACGAGGCGAAGGTCGCCTCCGCCCTCGAATCCTCCCCCGCCCTCGCCGGCGACGTCCTGCACCTGGGGACGGACGACGGCGAGGTCGTCGGGATCGACGTCCGCGACGGAAAGGAGGCCTACCGCCTCAAGGCGGGCGCCCTCGTGCGCTCCTCGCCGGTCGTGAACGACGGCCGCGTCCTGGTGGGCGTCATGGACACGAAGGATGCAGGCGCCCTCGTCGCGGTCGACGCGACCAAGGGCAAGCTCCTGTGGCGGCGCAAGCTGGGCGCGGTCTTCTCGTCCCCCACCCTCGCCGGCGCCCGCGTCCTGGTGGGGAGCGACGACGGCGCGCTTCATGCGATCGAGCCCGAGCGCGGAACCGTGACCTGGTCGCACCGCCTCGGCGGACGGGTGCGGGCAACCGCTGCGGTGAGCGGCGAGGTCGCCGTAGTCTCCGACTTCGAGGGGCGTCTGGCGGCCGTCCGTCTACAGGATGGCGGCCGCCTCTGGCTCCACGAGCTGGGCCAGCCCGTCTACTCTTCCGCCGGTCTCTCCGCCGGTCTGGCCGTGGTCGGCTGCCACGACGGGAGCGTCCAGGGGCTGAGTCTCGCGAGCGGCGAGCCGCGGTTCCGGGTGGAGACCCGCGGGCCGGTGGTCTCGTCGCCCGTCGCGATGGGCGACCGCTTCCTGGCCGCGTCGACCGACGGCGACCTGTACCTGCTCGACGCCAGCGGGCAGGTCCTCCTGCGCACGACCGTGGCGCGCGAGGGCCTTCAGTCCTCCCCCGCCTTCGACGAGACCCTGCTCGTCCTGGGCAGCGCGCGCGGCCTTCACGCTTTCAAGATCGTGCGATGAGCGCGGAGCGGAACGTGCAGGAGCGTTCCCTCCCCCCTACGTGGGGGAGGTCAGGAGGGGGGGTCGATGAACGATAAGGCAGGGGCTCGATAAATGAAGGCTCTTCTGGCGCCGGCCTGGCTGCGGACCGGGGTGCTGGCCCGCTACCACTCCGGAGCCAGCCACCTGTTCCTGCTCCACGGAAACGTCAGGGACGTCCAGGCGATCGGCGCTGACTACCTGCCCCTCGCCGACGGCTTGCGGCGGCTCGCGGCCCGCCGGCCCGTGCTCGTCTCCTACGACGTCTCCCAGGGCCTCGCCTTCCCCGACACCGCGCGGGAGAAGGAATTCCGGAGGGTGCTCGGCCTCAAGGCCGGCCCCCTGCCGTCAGACCCCGCACGCGCCCTCGTCCTCCTCGACGCCTTGGTCTCGAGCGACCGGTCGGCCCCGGCCGCGGTCGCGATCGTCATCGAGTATGCCCACGCGCTCGCCCCCTCGGGGCCCAGCTCCGCCTCCGAGCGGCAGGCCATCACCACCCTCGCCCGCTGGGCCGGCGACCCCAAGGTCGCGGCCCGGCAGCCCCTGGTCCTGCTGCTCGCCCCTTCGGCCGGGGAGGTGTCGGAGGAAGTCTACGTGGGCGCGGCCGGCGCGGAGGTGGTGGCCGTTCCCCGCCCGGACCTCCCCGCCCGCACCGCCTTCGTCCGCTTCCTGCGCGACCGGTATGCGCGGATCGACTGGCGGATGACGCCCGAGGAGCTTGCCGCGGAGACGGGCGGGCTATCCCTGGTGCAGATCGAAGACATCCTGCAACGCACCCAGGGCTCGCGGCAGCCTCTCGCCCGCGAGTCGATCGTGGAGCGGAAGATCGACCTCCTCCGCCAGGAGTACGGAGACGTCCTGGAGATCCTCGCGCCCCGCTACGACCTCGCGGCGGTGGGGGGCCTCGAGCACGCGGTGAGCGAGCTGCGCGAGGTGGCCGACATCATGCGGCGCGGCCTCACCTCGGCCGCCCCCATGGGCATCATGCTCATGGGCCCGCCGGGGACGGGCAAGAGCTACCTCGCGGAGTGCTTCGCGAAGGAATGCGGGATGCTCTGCGTACGCTTCCGGCCGTTACGCCAGATGTACGTGGGCCAGTCGGAGCGGAACCAGGAGAAGGCCTTCGCGGCCATCCGCTCCCTCGCCCCCGTGGTGGTGACGGTGGACGAGTCGGACCAGGCCGAGGGGGGCAGCCGCGACCAGGGCTCGGGTGACTCCGGAGTCACCGAGCGCATGCGCGCCGGCGCCTTCAACTTCTGGGGCGACAGCTCCTTGCGCGGGGGGGTCCTGCGCATCGACATCACGAACCGGGCCGACCTGATCGACTCCGCGATGCGGCGCTCCGGGCGGACCGACGTCAAGATCCCGATCCTCATGCCCGACGAGGAGTCGCGCGCCCAGATCTTCGCGGTCACGGTCCGCAAGCACAAGCTGGCTTCGTCCGTCAGCGACTACGCTCCCTTCGCCCGCCGGACCGAGGGCTTCACGGGCAGCGACATCGAGCTGGCGGTGACCACGGCCTGGCGCTTCGCCTTGCGGGACGGCGCCTCGGCCCTGTCCGAGCCCGCCCTGGGCAAGGCCCTCGACGACCTCCTGCCCACCACCCGCGACCAGAAGGCCATCGACCGCATGACCCTGCTCGCCCTCGACGAGTGCCGCAACAAGCGCTTGCTGCCGAGGAACCACGAGGCGATTCGCCGGCAGATCGAAGAGCGCCAGGGGCGCTCTAGCTCGGCTGGTTGAAGCCCGCACATCCCCGGAAGAAATGCTTGTTGTGACGTTCGCCAGGGCCGCGGCCACTGACATCGCGATGTGCGGCAGTCTAACGCGGCGTTGGCCGTCCTACCGGATGCGAGCGTGAGGAAACGCGGGAAACTGACGCGGCACCTGCTACTTCTGATCGAGGAACGGATTGCCGGCTGCAATCGGTGCTCGGGCGACCGTCCACAGGTTTCGGTTGATGATCTCTGCGAGCGGCTTCGACTCAGGGGCTCCGAGTCGAAGCGCGTAGCTCGGATCTTCATTTGTCCGCACTGCGAGGCCGGTCCTCGCCCGGCTGTTGGACCTCCGCGTTCGGATCCTCGGCGACAAAAGCAGCCAGGCGCTCCTTCGTTCCATCGCGTCCGAAGCCACATGAAGGCTGAGATCGTTCCGTGAGGGGTGAGGTGTGCTACCGGCGCCGGCACGGACTAAGAGAGGAGCCGAATGTGCTGACCTTCGTGCTGTCGCGAGACGCGCTCGTCGTCGACAATCTGACCGCTGCGGACGGTCGGAGCCGCGCGACGCATGCGTGTTGATTCTGGCTGGGGCGTCGGAGCGGTTCGTGGCGGGCGGCCGCGTTCTGGTCCACCGGCCGTACTTGGAGGTCGCGCCCGCGGCCAACCTGATCGAGTCGGCGTGGCGTCAGATGTCGAAGGACGTACATGCCTATCTCTTGGAAATGAACGTGCCGGAGGCGCTTTCGGATCTCATGATGAGAACCCCGCCGGAGCAGGCGCACGCTCTCACGCAGGATGAATTGGATCAGTTCATGCTGTCGGGCACGGACCCAGTCGAGGAGGCGGAGGATACGGCGTTTTGGGCGGAACTCCTTGGCGTAACCTCCGGGCAGTCCAGAAGGGGTCGCAGTCGGAGGACACCGTGCCTTTGTGGTCCAGAACGCATGCGACCACTCTCCTGGGCCGGCATACTTTCGTGGTTCCCGAGGCGGGCCCTCCGAGGTGAGCTGCGAAGCCTCCGGGGACCCGGGCGATGTCTCCCGATCAGGCCTCGGAATGAGCCGGCCCCAGACTGGTTGCGGAAACATAAACAACGATCTATATTGACCGGGGATGAAGCGCAAGCAGACTCGACGACCGGAGGCCCCGCCCCGTGCATTGGCCGGCGGACGCAAGCGCGTCCTCGTGGTCCTCTTTATCCCCAGTGTCGAGCGAGACGGCACCACGGTGATTGATCAGGAGCATTGGGTGGGCGCGGCGCTCGATATGTTCGGGCGCGTGTTCGGCGGGGCCACGGCCTACCCGAAGGCGAAGGGCGTCTGGCGGGATGACGAACGGGGCGGGGCGCTGGTGAGAGACGAACCGGTCGTGGTCCACTGCTACACAACGCCTGAGGACGTCCAGAATTCGGAGAACTTGGCTGAGCTTGGCGGTTTCTGCAAGCAGATGGGACGTGATGCCAGACAGGGCGAGGTCGGGCTCGTCGTGGGCGATGAGTACTTCGCCATCCGACAGTTCGAGAAAAGGAGTAGAACATGAAGGCGCGACTGCTGGACATGGACAGGATCGCAAAGGGCCTCGGCGCGCAGCGCCAGGGCAGGGTCGTCGCCAAAGGCGGTTACTTCGGTAGCTTGCAGCTTCTCGCGGAGGTCGAGGCCCGCTTTCGTGTACCGGAAGGCGGTGGCCGGGCCACAGATCGGACGTGGACCGAGCGGCGCTTGATCCCTCTGGCGCCGCGAACGCTTCAGCGGCTGGCGAAGTTGACGGCGAGGATGCGTGAACACGGCACCGTAAACGTGGAGCCCATGCAGCTGGCCGGGCTACTGCTGGAGAAGACGACCGAGCAGCTCAACGAGGAGGATGCCGAGCGCCTCGTGATGTCCAAGAGGGCGAGTCGCTGAAGCCTCTGGTGGAGCACGCCCCGCCCGAGAAATAGAACTGAATCCGTCGTCGGCCACCTCGGCGACATCCCAGCTTGCGGCGGGGAATCAGACTTCCTATCCTCAATCGGTGAACGGAAGCGGCACAGCCATGCGCGCCTACCTCGTCCGTGTCGGCATCGACCAAGCCTCCGGCAAATGGAATGCCCCCATCGACCCTGGGACAGGTGACTTCGTCTATGTCCCCATTCCTGAGAAGGCTGGCACTGCCTTCCAGCCGGGGATGGAGACCGACTATTCGCCGTTCCGCTCGGCGCTCGACGCCTTCGCCGCGCTCCACCCCAATGGCAAGCCCGGCATCTGCACGCCGCCCGAGGCACTGAACGATCTCAACCCACACCTTGATCCAGACTTCGACCGGCTGACCTATGGCGACAACGGCCTACGTCGAGGTAAGGGACTTTGCGATCTCGCTGCTAGCGATCTCGTCGTCTTCTTCGCCGGCATGCGTCCTATCCAGCAATCCCCACACCGGCTCGTCTACGGGATCATTGGTCTTTACCGCGTTGCCGAAGCTGTCCGCCTGCGGGACATCCCGCCGTCGCGTTGGGCTGAAAACGCTCACACCCGGAAGATGCGCCACGGCCCCGACGACATCATCATCCGCGCCCAACCCGGCGTCTCGGGTCGTCTGAAACGATCCATCCCGATCGGCGAGTTCCGCGATAATGCCTACTTGCCCGAGGGGGTCTTGAAGGTGAGCCCGAGCCGGCAGAGCACCAGCTCGTCGCCGTCCTTGAGCGGGGTCAGGACCCCGTTCGGCAGCCTCTGGCCGTTCAGGAAGGTGCCGTTCATGGTGCCGATCTCCTCGGCCACGAAGAACTTCCCGTCCTTGATCACGAGCCGGGCGTGGCGGCGGGAGATGTTGCGGCTCTGATCCTCGTTCGTGAGGTCGATCTCGGGAGTCATGCCCGTCACCGAGTCGTAGCGGCCCAGGAGGGCGTCGCTCTTGAACACGGGGAACACGTTCCCGGTCGAGATGGAGATGAAGTAGCCGAGGGCCTCGGTCTGCAGGGTGCTGGAGGTGGGAGCGACCTTGGGGGGCGGGCCGGGCATCACCTTCGCATCCCCCGACGAGACGGACGCCGCGATCTGCTCGATCTGCTTCGTGGTCTCTCGCAGGCGCAGCGAGTACTTCCGCAGCATGCGGACCGCGATCTCCGGGTTGCTCTTGATCATGTCCCCGAAGATATCGCTGCCGATGACGATGAGGTCGCCGTCCTCGAGCATCTCGGCTCCCGCCGAGCGCGGCATGCGCTCGAGGATCGCCATCTCCCCGAAGAAGTCGCCCTTCTCCAGAACCGCCAGGGTGGTGTCCCCGTGGGGGACGCGCTTCTTGATGGCCACCTTCCCGGACTGGATGATGTACATCTCCTCCCCTTCGTCCCCTTCGCTGAACAGCACGGTCCCTTTCTTGAAGTGGTTCAAGAACTTGGCGAAAGGGTTCTTCTCGGCGCTCATGGGAGTCCGGGTGAGCGGAGTCTAGCAGATTTCCGAAGGGGGGGCGATACATCGGAATGCAGCGATGCCGGCCTAACCAGCGCCAGCTCCGACGCATTCCGATGTATCGGGCGGCTAGTCGAGGGCCGGCTGGAGGGCGTCCGCTAGCGCGCCCAGGCTCGGCGCTCGCGGGCAATCCGCTTCTGGATAGAGGCCGCTCGCGTCCAGCAGCACCACCACCAGTCCCGCGGACCGGGCGCCCGCGACGTCCACGTGGTAGAGGTCACCCACGTGGACGGTCCGTTCGGCCCGGCCGCCCGAGCGCTCGAGGGCCAGGGTGAAGAAGCGCGGGTCCGGCTTCTCGATCTTCTCGAGGTGGGAGTCGAACAGGTGATCGAAGAAGCGGGTCAGGCCCAGGCGGTCGAAGAGCCTCTCGAGCGTCCCGTTGGAGTTCGAGACCACCACCAGCCGCAGCCCCGCCGCCCGGAAGCGCGCGAGGGACGGACGGACGTCCTCCGGCACCGATTGCCACAGGTTGAAGCGCGAGTGATAGGCGTGGAGCTCGGCCAGGGCGGCCTCGGTCGCGCCCGAGCGCGGGATCCCCGCCTGGAACAGCACCAGGTCGAAGTAGAGCCAGCCCCGCCCCGCGTCGTTCGTGGCCGGGACCACGGCCGCCGTGTCCAGCGTACGCTTCGCGCGCGGCTCGGCGGCGGCCAGGACCTCGGCCGACGCCGCCACCCCGTGCCGGCCCAGGGTCTCGCTCACCCGCTGCCAGTCGGGGTTGACGAGGACGCCCCCGGCATCGAGGAAGAGCGTGTCCAGCTCCAGGCGGCGCCCCCCGAAGGCGAGCACCGCGGCCGGCTTCACGCGCCGGTCTCGATGCCCTGAAGCTCCTCGCTCAAGGGGGCGTTCTGGAGGATGGACCGCTTCTGCACCTCGCGGAACAGGGTCATGAGGAAGGTCTCGAAGCGGTGCCCGATCTGGTGCAGCCCGGCCAGGCTCCCGCACTTCAGGATCTCGATGTAGAACAGCTCGAAGCCCGACCAGTCGCGGTACATGAGGTACTTGATGTTGTGGTCGTAGAAGTCGGAGATCCGCTGCTTCATGCGGATCGCGCTGGCCTCGTCCCGGAGCTCCTGGAACTCCCGCAGGACCTTGACCAGCCGGGCCAGGCCGTCGCGCAGGAGCACCGACTGCTCGAGCTTGGCCATGAAGTCCGGGAAGATGTCGCCCCCCTGCACCTCGGAGTCGAAGACCTGGGTGAGCTGCACCACGCACTGCTGGAAGCAGTCCTTCAGGATCCCGTGGCTGTTCTCCACCCGGGTGCGGATGCTGTCCGCCTGGCGGGCCACCGAGATGTCGATCAGCTCGGTGTTGATGACCTTCTTCAGCTCCAGGGGGAGGCAGTACACGAAGGAGTCGTACAGCTGGTACACGGGCCGGCTGGAATCCACCCCGCGGAGCACGCGCTTCTCGATGTAGGAGAGGAGCGTCCGCGCCTCGGAGCTGATCAGGGAGAAGATCAGGATCGTGTTGCGGAGGCCGTCCTCGTCGAGCCGCGCGGGGTCGGTGTGCTCGAGGTAGTGGAGCAGCCGGAAGAACTCCAGGAAGACCTTGGCCGCCTGCTTCCGCTCCAGGGGCGTCTCGATCCCCCGGATGACCGCGGCCACCGCGGGGTTCTTGATCCGGTCGTGGATGGGCTTGAACTTCTTGTCGATGAGGAGGGCCAGCAGATGGCTGCGCCGCACCTCCCGGTAGAGGATCGTCCCCACCGCGGAGAAGGTCCCGTAGGGGATCCGGGAGAGCTTCACCAGGTCGGTCAGCAGCAGGTGCAGGTCCTCGAAGGACTCGCGGAGGAGGCTGAGGCCCGCCTCGGGGGTGGTCTGGCGGAGCAGCTTCTCGACGTAGGGGTCGAGCGACTCGTCCTTCTTGAGGTAGGTCTCGATGTAGCGGTCGAAGCGGGCGAGGTCCACCTGCTCCTCGGTCAGGATCGAGGTGCAGAGCTGGACCACTCGCAGGAGGACGTTGTCGACCAGGCGTAGCTCCTCCGACCAGTTGCGCAGGGTGAGCGAGCGCTGCTCCTTGTCCGAGAGAGGCTGGTTCGTGACCCGGAAGAACCGCTCGAAGCTCTGGAGCCACATCTCCAGCTCGAACAGGTCCGGCGTCTTCCCCGTGGCGCTCACCCGCTCCATCCACTGGCGGAGCTGGCCGCGCAGGAAGTCGGGTCGGGGATCCGACGGGGCGCGCGGCGGTTCCTCCCGGCCATCCCGTGACATTCGAAGGAATTATACGCGGGGCCCCGCAATGGTCGCGGTGATCGCGCCCACCCCCGCCCCTCGTTGACCCTGGGCCGCACCCGGGCGTATCATGGGCGGTTGTTATCTGGAGGTTCTACCTCGACTTGAGCCTGCACGACGTCTGGAACGGGTTGGCCGCCCTGCCCCTCCGCGGAAAGGTGCTGGCCCTGGCCGCCCTGGTCGTCCTCATCGAGCTGGGTTTCCGCCGCTTCGCGCCGAAGACCCGCGCCTACAAGCGTTGGACCGGCTTCTTCGAGGCGATCGGCAAGGTCTGGACCGCGGTGCTCCTCGCCATCATCTACATGCTCTCGGTGGGCCCCATCAGCGTCTTCATGCGTCTCTTCGCGCGGGACCCCCTGGACCGGAGCCTCGCATCCGAGCCCTCTTTCTGGCGGAGCCACGAGCCGAACCCCCTCGGCCCCGAGGCCGCCGCCCGCCACCAGTTCTGATGCCCACCCACGTCCTCGGAATCTCCTGCTTCTACCACGACGCGGCGGCCGCCCTCCTGAAGGACGGCGAGATCGTGGCCGCCTGCCAGGAGGAGCGCCTCAGCCGGAAGAAGCACGACTCGGAATTCCCCGCCCGGGCGGTTCGCTACGTGCTCAAGGAAGCCGGGATCGGCCCCGAGCAGCTGGACGCGGTGGGCTTTTACGACAAGCCGCTGCTCAAGTTCGAGCGCATGCTCTCCACCTACGTGGCCACCTTCCCCCGCTCCTTCAACTCCTTCCGCAAGGCGATTCCGGTCTGGCTGCACCAGAAGCTGTGGGTCCCTTCCCTGATCCGCAAGGAGCTGAAGCCCTACCAGGGGCCGATCCTCTTCGCGGAGCACCACATGAGCCACGCGGCCTCCTGTTTCCTGCCGTCCCCCTTCGAGGAGGCGGCGATCCTCACGGTGGACGGGGTCGGCGAGTGGGCCACCGCTTCCTTCGGCGTGGGCAAGGGACGAGACATCACCCTGTTCAAGGAGATCCGCTTTCCCCACAGCCTGGGCCTCCTCTACAGCGCCTTCACCTACTACCTCGGCTTCAAGGTCAACAGCGCCGAGTACAAGGTGATGGGCCTCGCTCCCTACGGGAAGCCCGTGCACTTCGAGCGGATCATGAAGGAGATGGTCCACCTCAACGACGACGGCTCCTTCAAGCTCAACATGAAGTACTTCTCGTACGACTACGGCCTCACCATGACCAACGGGGCCTTCGACGAGTTCTTCGGGGGCCCGCCCCGGAAGCCCGAGACCTGGATGAACGAGCGCGAGTTCGACATCGCGGCCTCGGTGCAGAAGGTGTGCGAGGAAGTGGTCCTCAAGATGGTCAACTACATCCAGCGGGAGACCGGCCTAGAGAACCTCTGCATGGCGGGAGGGGTGGCCCTGAACTGCGTGGCCAACGGCCGGGTGATCCGCGAGACCCGCATGAAGAACCTCTTCGTGCAACCGGCCGCGGGCGACGCGGGGGGCGCGGTCGGGGTCGCCCACTACATCTACAACACCGTCCGTCGGCAGCCCCGGGGCAAGGCCTGGAGCCACGCCTTCCTCGGCCCCGCTTACAGCGACGCCGAGATCGCGCGCTACCTCGACTCCACAGGGGCGAGATACCGGACCCTCTCCGACCGCGAGCTGGTCGAGGACACGGCCCGGCGCCTCTCCGAGGGCAACGTCGTCGGCTGGTTCCAGGGGCGGATGGAGTTCGGGCCGAGGGCCCTCGGGGGGCGCAGCATCCTCGCCGACCCCCGCGACCCCAAGATGCGCGACACCCTCAACATGAAGATCAAGTTCCGCGAGGGCTTCCGGCCCTTCGCTCCTTCGGTGCTCGCGGACAAGGCCCCGGACTGGTTCGAGATCGAAGGCGACAGTCCCTACATGCTGCTCGTGGCCCAGGTGCGGGAGGGCAAGCGGGTCATCCCCTCGGTGACCCACGTGGACAACTCGGCGCGGCTCCAGACGGTCACCCGGGCGGAAAGCCCCCTCTATTACGACCTCATCGCGGAGTTCGGCCGCCTCACCGGGGTGCCGGTCGTCATCAACACCTCCTTCAACGTCCGGGGCGAGCCCATCGTCTGCACACCCCACGACGCCTACCTGTGCTTCATGCGGACGAACATGGACCACCTGGTTCTCGGGCACCACGTCCTCGACAAGAAGGAGCAGCCCCCGCTGCGCGAGGACGTGGATTGGCGTAGTCTCTACGAGCTGGACTGATTGAGCCGGTGGCATCATGGTGTCGGCTGAGGAGAGCTGGATGGCATTCGAAAAGATCGGCATCGTCGGCGAGCTGTGGGCCTTCATGAGGGTCCGCAAGAAGTGGTGGCTGGGGCCGATCGTCGTCATGCTGGCCCTCCTCGGCCTGCTGGTGGTCTTCACCCAGGGCTCGGCGATCGCGCCGTTCATCTATACCTTGTTCTAGCTGGGGGGCGCTGTGGTCGCGCCCCCCAGGCCCCCCGGCGCGCTCCCAGGGTATCGAAACGCGGTTGCCGCTGCCGATCTGCAACGGCACGGCGTTTCGATACCCTGCCGCCGAAGTGAATTCGGCTCCGCGCGCCGCCCGTTGCTGACCCTGGGCGCCGCCGCTCCGGTCCGGCGGCACCCCTCCACGCCCTCGCATTCCGAGAGGTGTCGCTCATGACCCGTCTTCGTGGATGCCCGCATCTCGCCCTCCTGCTCGGACTCCTGGCCCCCCTTCCGCGCCCCGGGTTCGCGCAAGCCCTCGAGAAGCTCACCCCCGACCGCCTGGCCGCCGACCCTCCCCTCGCCGGCGTCCTCCCAACCGACTTGCGCTGGCACCCCGACGGCAGGAGGCTCACCTACCTGCGCAAACGTGACGGCGTCAGCGACCTCATCGCCCTGGACGTCGTCAACGGCCACGAGTCGGTCGTGCTCACCGGGTCCAAGGTGACCGCCTCCGGCGACCCCTCGGCGATCGCCCTCTCCGGCTACGCCTGGACCCCGTCGGGAGATCGGCTGCTCGTCGCCTACAAAGGGGACCTGTACCTGGTGGAGGCCGGGAACGGAGCCACCCACCCCCTCACCCGAACGGCGGAGCAGGAGGAGTTCCCGGAGCTCTCGCCGGACGGCCGTCGCGTCGCCTTCGTCCGCCAGAACGACCTCTACGTGCTCGACCTCGCCAGCGGGCGCGAGGCCCGGCTCACCCGCAGCGGGTCCGACACCGTGCTCAACGGCCGGCTCGACTGGGTGTACGAGGAGGAGCTGGCTTCCCGCGCCGGGAAGTCCTACGCCTGGGCCCCGGACTCCCACGCCATCGCGTTCCTCCAGCTCGATCAGGCGCGCGTCCCCACCTTCCCCATCGTGGACTTCCTGCCCGTGCGCAACGAGGTCGCCCTCCAGCGCTATCCCAAGGCGGGCAGCCCGAACGCCATCGTTCGGGTGGGGGTGGTCGGCTTCGCCGACGACCTCACACCCGGACCGGAGCGCCTGGTGTCGTTCGAGCCCGACGACATGTACGTCGTGCCCGACCTCGCCTGGACCCCGGACTCCCGGACCCTGGCCTATCAGTGGCTGAACCGGGCCCAGAACGAGATCCAGCTTCGCTTCCTGCCCGTCCCCGCGTCGGAGAAGGCCACCCTGGCCCCGGCGCGCACCGTCCTCACCGAGAAGGGCCCGGCCTGGGTCAACGCCCTCGCCGCGCCGCGGTTCCTGAAAGACGGGCGCCGGTTCCTCTGGCTGTCCGAGCGCGACGGCTTCGCCCACATCTACCTGTGCGACTTCAGCGGGGCCTGCCGGGCGGTGACCTCCGGCGCCTGGATGGTGGACGACCGTCAGACCTTCACCCAGAGCAGCGGATCCCTGGCGGTCGAAGAGCGCACCGGGTTCGTCTACTTCACCGCGACCGAGAAGGACCCGCGCGAGCGCCATCTCTACCGGGCCCGCTTCGACGGGACGGGGCGCGCCCGCCTGACCCACGAGGACGGGACCCACCGGGTGCTCGTCTCCCCCGATGCGCACTTCTACGCCGACACCTTTTCCGACGCGAGCACTCCCCCACGCCTCTGGGTCTCGACCGCCGACGGTCTCAAGCGCTTCCCGATCGAACACAACGCGAAGCCTCCGATCCTGTCGTACGAGCGCGGCTCGCTCGAATGGGTGGACCTCCCGGCCCGGGAGGGAACGGTCCTCCACGCCTCGCTGCTCAAGCCCGCGGATTTCGATCCCGGCCGCCGCTACCCGGTGGTCGTGCGCGTCTACGGCGGCCCCCACGCCCAGGTCGTCACCAACGCCTGGGACAGCTCGGCCGCCTTCGAGCACCTCCTGGCCAGCCACGGCTTCCTGGTCTGGTCCCTCGACAACCGCGGCTCCGCCGGACGCGGCTACGCCTTCGAGACCCCGATCCAGCGCGACCTGGGCCGGATCGAGCTCCTGGACCAGCTCGCGGGCGTCGAGTACCTGAAGTCCCTCCCCTACGTCGACCCCTCGCGCCTGGGCATCTACGGCTGGTCCTACGGAGGCTACCTGACCCTCTACGCGCTCACCCGGGCCCCCCAGGTCTTCAGGGCAGGCGTCGCGGGTGCCCCGGTGACGGACTGGACGTTCTACGACACGCTCTACACCGAGCGATACATGGGCACCCCGGAGGGCAACCCGAACGGCTACGAGACGAGCTCGCCCCTGGCCCGCGCGGGCGACCTCCAGGCGGCGCTCCTTCTGATCCACGGGACGGGCGACGACAACGTGCACCTGGCCAACACCCTGTCCTTCGTGGACGCGCTCATCAAGGCCGGGCGGCCTTACTCCCTCCTCCTCCACCCCCGCCAGATGCACGGCTTCCGGGCGAAGGAGAACAAGGTCGCGAGGGACGCCGCCATCCTACGGCATTTCGAGACGTACCTCGAACGGTAGCCGTCGCAGAGCAGACGGAGCGAGGACGGGACCGGCCGGGCAGGCTGGCCCGGTTCCCCAGTGTACGGATCTGCGTAACGCGACCTTGCACGGGGCGCGGCCAGGTGTCACGATGGCCCAACCGAGACGAACAGACCAGTTCATCCGCGCTTGTTCGGCCGGTGACTTTCACGTCTGGACAGGGAGATTCGATGGAAGGGGTCCCTCAGGGGACCTTGCCATTCCTCTCCGCCGGCAAGATCCCGCGGTGGGTCAAACTGCTGGTGACGCTCTGGGTCGCGGTCTTGGTCCCGGAACACTGGCGCGCCACCCCACTCAACCTCCTGTGGTTCTGTAACGTTGCTCTCCTGCTGACGACCGCGGGCCTGTGGCTCGAGAGTAGCTTCTTGATCAGCACGCAAGCGGTCGGAAGCCTCTGGTGGATGTTGCTCTGGGTGCTGGACTTCCTGATTCATCTCGTGGCCGGCATCAAGACCACGCCGATGCCCCTCGGCATGTCCAACTACATGTTTGATTCTCGCTTGTCCCTGTTCAGCCGAGGTTTGTCCTTGTACCACGGTTGGCTGCCCTTCGTCCTGCTCTTCTCGATCAGGCGCCTCGGCTACGACCGCCGGGCCGTGCGCGCGCAGACCCTCCTGGCCTGGGTCCTCCTGCTGCTATCCTACGCACTCACCAGGGACATCCACGGACCAGCCGGCAATCTGAACCAAGTATACGGGCTCTCGGACACGGAACCGCAGCACTGGGTGGCCCCTTGGCTGTGGCTGGTCCTGGCGATGCTGTTCTGTCCGGTTGGCTGGTATCTGCCGACACATTTCGCGTTCCGCCGATGGTTCCCGCCACGCGAAGGCCGAGCGGCAACCGCTCGAGGGCGCCATATGGAAACACCTGAGCAACGAATCCAACGAGTCGTGCGCGAGGAGATTGCGATCTCCCCGTACGACCCTTCCTGGCCGGAGTCGTTCCGTCAAGAGAAGGAGCATCTGCGGTCATGCCTGCCAACCGACCTCGTCGGGCGCATTGAGCATTTCGGCAGCACGGCGGTCCCGGGGCTCGCCGCGAAGCCCATCGTGGACATGCTGGTGGAGGTGACCGACTTGCAAGCTACCAGGGAGCGGATCGCGCCAGCCCTGGAGGCACAGGGCTACGACTACTTCTGGCGTCCCACGCACGGAGACGATGGTCCGCCATTCTACGCATGGTTCATCAGGCGGGAGCCGCGCACGGGGGCACGCACCCACCACATCCACATGGTCGAGGGCCATTTTGCCGAGCACTGGGACCGCCTCCTTTTCCGAGACTACCTGATCGACCATCCGGAGGTCGCCAAGGAATACGAGGGCTTGAAGGTCCGGCTCGCTTCCGTCTCAACGCATGACCGGGTGGCCTACACGCGGGGCAAGACGGAGTTCATCGTCAAGGTGACCGAGCGAGCCAGGCGGTACTATGGCAGGGCCTCCTGAAGCGCGACGACCGGCACGTTCTGATCCTCACGCCTTTCCGGCCGTGACCACCAGCTTCCGGTCGAAGGCCCGCTCGAAGCGGGGGCCGATCTTGCGCTCCCGCCACCCGCCGAGCTGGGGCACCGTGACCACGGCCTCCTCTTTCCTGACCCGGCACTCCAGGGTTATCGCCGCCCCGCGTGGGCAGCGCTCCTCGATGTCGTCGGCCAGGGCCAGGACGACCCCCGCCCGCTGCACCTTCGGCCCGTCTTCCGAGACGAGGAGCGGAGCGTAGGACCTGGCCCGCGTGTCCTCGTCCCCCGCATTGCGCAGGATCGCGGAGACGAGGGCGATGCCCCGGTGGGAGAAGCCGTTCAGGTCGGTGGCGAGCACGATGTCGGCCACGTGCTGGTGGCGGTCGAAGAAGTCGATGCTGCGGCCGATGTCCAGGACGGTGGCGGCCTGGACCAGGGCCTCGCCCACTTCGGGGTCGGCCGTGGGCTCGAGGGCCTGGTGGAGGGAGGCCACCAGGGCCCGCCGGCGCTCGGCCTGCTCTTGCACCCAGCCGTCGAATCGCGACACCAGGGCCGCGATGGAGGACTGCCGCACCTCGGCCGGGTCGGGCAGCTCCTCGGCGGCCAGGCTCACCGCCAGGCCTTCCCTGACCCCTTGCCCCGAGACCACCACCTCGGGCGCTTCGAGCACCTCCATGAGGGTCTGGATCGCGAGGCTGCCCCCCACGATCGAGTCGCCGCGATCGTCGTTCAGGCCCGGGACCTGCTCGCGCTTCTTCTGCTTGCGCTCCGCGAGCAGCCCCGTGATGTCCTTCACCCGCCGCCGGCCCAGGGCGTAGCCGTGCAGGCGCGTGATCGGGTAGCCCTCACGCCCACGGCGGTCGATCTTGGCCAGGTTCCGCAGGGTACCCCCCGTCCCCACCAGCTGCTCGCCCTTCTCCAGGCGACCGACTCCGGCCTTCTCGAGGGAGGCGCGCGCGTGCTCGCGGAGCCGCCGGACCTCGCGGGGGGAGGGCGGATCCGACTTCAGGAAAGTATCCGAGAGACGCAGGGAGCCGAGGGGCAGGCTGGCCGACCGGGTGAGCCGGCGCTGCTTGAAGTGCGAGACCTGCATGCTCCCGCCCCCCAGGTCGAAGAGCACTCCCCGGTCGACCGGGAGGCCGCGCACCGCGCCCAGGAAGCCGTAGCGCGCCTCCTCCTCTCCCGAGAGGATGCGCACCTCGATCCCGAGCCGCCCGCGGATGCGCTCGATGAACGCCGGTCCGTTCTCCGCGTCTCGGGTGGCCGCGGTGGCCACCGCCAGGATGCGCTCCGCGCCCGCGCCCTGCGCGATGGCCCGGAAATCCAGGAGGGCCTCCCAGGCCCTGTCCATGGCCGCCGGGCTCAGGCGGCGCCTCTCGTCCAGGTCCCGTACGAGCCGCAGCGAAGCCCGGCTCCCCGCGAGAAGCTGGAGGTGGCCGCCCGCCTGGTAGCGGTACACGACCACGCGCCCGGAGTTGGAGCCCAGGTCGATGACGGCCACGACGGCCGGCGGCTTCCCGGGGTCCCCCCGGGGGCCGTGCCCCATCAGATCACTTGACGAAGATCCGGACCTCGGCCGCCACGCTGACCTTCAGGATATCGCCAAAGACGTGCTGCTGGATGGTTTCGTTCGTGAGGTTCGTCCCCTTCAGGGTGGCGATCACCTTGCCATCGTTGAACTTCATGCCCAGGCTCGCGTTCACCATGGCGTAGCTGTCGGTGTAACCGAAATAGGGGGCGTCGAGCACGTCCACCCAGAAGGCCTTGTCCGAGTAGTTGACCGACGCGCTCCCCAGGAAGCGCTTGGTGTTGAAGCTCACGCCGGCGTTGAAGCGGCTCTTCGCGGGCACCCCGATTTCGCTCGTCGGGTAACGGAGCTGGCCCGCGTCCGGCTCCAGGACCTTGGGCGTGCGCTGGTACGAGTAATTGGCGAAGCCGCTCACCTCGTTCGTGAAGCTGTGCTCGATCGAGGCCTCGACACCCTCGTTGCGCAGCGGGCCCAGGTTCAGGTAGGTGGCCACGTTCTTGGGCAGCCGGATGGGCCCGGTCGGGGGCGGGATCACCGCCAGGACGCCCATGAGCGCCGCGGGCAGAGTGATCGGCTGGCCGAGGGCGCCGCCCGGCCCCACGGTGATGCCCTTCGCGGGGTCGCTCACCGAGTAGAAGGTGAGCCCGTTCTGGATCCCCAGGGTCCCGGGCAGCTCGTTGAGGTAGGTGAAGTTGATATTGTCGTTCGAGTCGTTGCGGTAGACGGCTAGGCCCAGGGTGGTCTTGCCGCCCACGGTGCCCGTGTAGGCGATCTCGTAGGCGTTCAGCGACTCTTCCTTCACGTTCTCGTTGCCAAAGGTGTTGACTTGCAGGCGGAACGGCTGGGCCACCGCGGGACGCAGCGGCGGGGGGAGCAGCGGCCCGAGCGGGCGCAGGTCCACCACCGTGGCGGCGAAGATGTTCTGGTCCAGGTAGTTGTTCACCACGGAGGGGGAGCGGAAAGCGCGGTTGAAGGCCACGCGGATCGAATGGTCCTTCGTGGGCTTGAGCATCACGCTGATCCGGGGCGAGAAGACCGCGTTGTCGAGGTTCCCGAACTTGTCCACGCGCAGCCCGGCCGCGACACGGAACTTGTCGAGAAAGAACTCCTCCTGGAAGTACGCGCCGAGCTCATTCCGGTCCTTGCTGTTCGGGGTCAGGGTGATGTCGAAGTTGTTCCGGCGGTAGTTCGCGCCGTAGCTCAGGATGTTCTTCCCGGCGACCACGTTGGAGTTGCCGACCTCGAGGTCGTAGGTCTGGGTCTTGAAGTTGAGCTGGACGGCCTTGAGGGTGGCGGGGTCGATGTTCAGGAGGTTCGGGGCCTTCGCGTCCACGAAGTTTCCGAAGAGGCCCACCTTGAGCGCGTTCCTGGTGTAGTTGATCTTGCCATACGCCAGATACGAGTTGCTCTGGATGTCGAAAGGGCCGATGCCGGTGTGGATGATTCCCTTCGTCCCCGCATAGCCGCCCTGGTAGGTGATCCGGCCCCCGCTCGAGAGCTCCTGGTCGATCCGAAGGTCCGCCTTGGGCTGGCTGGTCCCCCGGTTCGTGAAGCCTCCGGTGCCGTCCGGCGGATAGGTGCCTCCCCCGGTCAGGATCGACGAGTCGAGGGGATGCGGCACGCACTTGACGCCCGCCGCGCAGCCCCCGACGATGCCGACGGGTCGCGACAAGGGGTCCGAGTTGAAGTAGCCGGCGGAGAGCCGATAGGCGAGCTTCTCGCTCGGCGCCTTTGCGTAGGAAAAATTGCCGCCGAAGTTGTACCCGTTGCCGTCGTCCGAGCGCGAGCCCTCGCTGCGGTTGAAGAGACCACCCGAGAGGTTGAGCCCGAAGCCTTCCGTGTCGCGCGGGATCTTGGTGATGATGTTCACCACCCCGGTCAGCGCGTTCGCCCCCCAGACCGCGGAGGCAGGCCCGCGCACCACCTCGATCTGCTTGATCTCGCTGCTGCTCTGGGGGACCCAGTCCCAGAGAACGAGGCCGAAGAAGTCGAGATAGATGGAGCGCCCGTCGAGGAGCACGAGCTGGGAGTTGACGAGGGTCGCAGTGCTCTGCCGCGACGTCATGTTGATGTCGCGGGCCGAGGTCTGGATCACGTTCAGGCCCGGCACGTTGCGGAGCAGGTCGCCGTAGTTCTGGGCCGGCGAGGTGGCGAGGGTGTCGGGGGTGATCACGCTCATCGTGGCCGGAGCGTTGATGAGAGTGGACTCGACCTTGGAGGCGGTGACCACGACCACCTCCTCCCGCTTGACCACGTCCTCTGGCTTCTTCTGACTCGAGGCCGCCTGGGACGTGTCCTGGGCCATCGCAGCGCCGGCCGCGAAGGCCCCCAACCCGAGCACGGCCAGGAGAGACCGCTTCATAAACCGTCCTCCTTCAAAGAGACCAGATCCTCCGGCCCGCTCCGGTGCGGAGCCGGCGTCGGGGCACGGCCTCTTCCGGAATCACGTTCATATTGCGCGAGCGATGAACGATGTCATACCACAGGCGCGGCGCTCGTTCCAATACGGTCCCCCGGGCGCAAGGCCCGCGGGCGCGCGAGGCTCAAGCGGGGATCCCGGCCTGACCGGCGATCTCCTCGGCGAGCCGGCGGTGCTCACCGATTCCCGCGACCAGCCGGGCCTGCTTGGGATCCGGGTCCTGGTAGGGCAGCAGGAAGCGCTCCTTGAGCCGGCGGACCCGCTCCGCGGCCGCGTCCATCGCCTCCCAGGAGAGCTCCCCGGCCTCCGCCGCGCGGACGAGCTCCTCGATCGCCGCCACCTGCGCGTCGGGAGTCTTCGACACGGTCATCAGGTCGCAGCCCGCCTTCGCCGCGAGCCCCGCCGCCTTCCCGGACCCCCACCGCTCCGCCACCGCCTTCATCTCCAGATCGTCGGAGACGATCACCCCGGGGAACTTCATCTCCTTGCGAAGCAGCTCCTCCAGGAGGCGGGGCGAAAGGGTCGAGGGCAGCCGATCGTCCAGCTCCCGCACGAGCACGTGGGCGGTCATGATCATGGCCACCCCGGCCTCGATCGCCCGGCGGAACGGCCGCAGCTCGACATTGTCCAGGCGCGCGCGCGAGTGGTCCACCGCCGGCAGGCTCAGGTGTGAGTCGACGTCGGTGTCCCCGTGGCCCGGGAAGTGCTTCGCGGAGGCCGCGACCCCTCCCGCCTGCAGACCCGCGATCATGGCCGTCCCCAGCCGGCCGACCAGCTCGGGATCGTCGCCGAAGGCGCGGTCGCCGATCACCGGGTTCTTCGGGTTCGTGTCGACGTCCATGACGGGGGCGAAATCACAGCGGATCCCGCAGGCGCGAAGCTCGGCCGCGAGGGCCCGCCCCATCCCGCGCGCGGTCTCCTGGGAGCCGGTGCGTCCCACCGCCCTCAGCGGCGGCCAGACCGTCCAGGGCTCGCGCAGCCGCGCCACCCGCCCCCCCTCCTGGTCGACCCCGACGAGCAGGGGCAGGTCGTGGCCCGCGTCGCGGGCGAGCGACTGCAGCTCGCGAACGAGGTCGGCCACCTGCTCGGGGCGGTCCACGTTGCGGGCGAACAGGATCACGTGCCCGACCCCGAGCTCGCGGATGAGGTGCTTCACGTCGGCCGAGGCGGTGAGCCCCTCGAAGCCCACCATGACCCGCTGCCCGACCCGGCGGACCAGCTCGCGCACGATCAGCCGCCCAGGCGCCGGCGCGCCGCCTCGTTGACCTTCTTCCCGTCCACGGGCTTCCCCGCCGCCTGGAGCGCGGCCATGGCCGCCTTCATGACCTTGCCCAGGTCCTTCGGCGAAGCGGCCCCCGTCTCCGCGATCGCGCGGCCGACCGCGGCCGCGATGTCCGACTCGGAGGCCTCCTGGGGGAGGTAGGCCCTGAGCATCCCGATCTCCGCCTCCTCCTTCGCCGCCAGCTCCGGCCGGTTGCCCTTCTTGAACTGGTCGATGGACTCCTCGCGCTGCTTGACCATCCCTTGCAGGACCTTCGCCGCCTCGGCGTCGTCGAGGGGCGCCTTCTTGTCGATCTCCCGGTTCTTGAGCGCGGTCTTCGCCATGCGGAGGACACTGGTGCGCGGAGCGTCCTGCGCCTTCATGGCCGCGGTCAGATCCTGTCCGATGCGCTCGACGAGGGTCGTCATTGGCTCCATTCTAGCTGAGCTATCCTTCGGTCGTGCTCCGCCCTCGCGCCCTTTTCGCGGTTCTCGGGTGCACCGGGGCGAGCGCCGTTCCCGCCGCGGCCCTCTCCGGGTCTCCCCCGTCCGTGGAGGTCCGCGCCGCGGGCCCGGGCGCTCCCGTCGAAGGCCCGGTCCTCGCTCTCGCGCTCCTGCCCGGCGAGCGCCTGGCCGTGCTCGCCCGCGACGCGGTACGCGTGTACCGCTCCCACGGCGGCGAGCTGGTTCCGCTGTCCGAGCGCATCCTCCCCGAGCCGGAGCCGGTGCGCTTTCCGGGGGCCTTGCTCGCCGCCACCGAGGACGCGGTGTGGGTCCAACGCAGCGGCCTTCCCCGGGCGCTCCTGCTCGCGATCGACGAAGGGGGGGCGCTCGTCGAGCGCGGGCAGGCCGAGGCCTTCCCCTGGCCCGGCTGTCCCCGCGGCCTCCGCTACCGCGACGGCACGAACCTGCTCGAAGGGACGGTCGCGGGCCTGGGAGACGGGCCTTTCCTCGCCGTCGCGGCCGGGGTGGCGGTCGATCCGGAGGGCCGTGTCCTGCTGGCGACTGCGGACGGCCCGCGACCCTCGTTCCTGCGCGCCGGCCCCGCCCTGGTCTCCCTCGGCGACGGTCTCTTCGCCGCCGCCTCCGCCTCGGCCCCGGGACCCGCGGACACGATCCTGATCTTCGAGCGCGACGACGACGAGCTGCGGCTTCTGCAGGAGGTCGACGCACCCGGGGCCGTGCGCGCGCTGGCGGCCGCCCCCCGGGAAGGGGCAGCCCGCCTGGTGGCCGCCGTCGAGTCGGGAGAGCGCGTGAACCTTGTCCCCTTCCTGGTCCGGCGAACCACTCCGTGAAGCTCCTCCCGTGGGCGACCTTGCTGCTGCTGGTGTTCCTTGCCACGCGGTCTCCCGCCGCCCTCGGACCCCGCTACGGAGGCGAGCTGCGCCTGGGACTGCCCGAGCTTCCCGCATCCCTCGCCCCCGCTCCGGCCGCAGGCATCGGACCGCGGGCGGCCGCCGGTCTCGTCCACGAGACGCTCCTCGGCCTCGCCCGGGACGGCCAGCCGACAGCAGGCCTCGCCGCAAGCTCGGTCTCGGCGGCGGAAGGCCGCGAATGGACGCTCTCGATCGGCGAGCACGCCCGCTTCCACGACGACCGCCCCATCCTGGCCGAAGACGCGGTGCGCTCGCTGCGCGCCTTCCTGCGCGGCCCCGGCGTCGCCGCCGCCGCCTTGGCCCGAGCGCTCGAGGGAGGCCCGGCCTTCCGCTCGCGGGAGCGCGACGAGTTGCCCGGCCTGGTGGCGCCTGACTCGCGACAGGTCGTTCTGCGGTTCGCGTCGCCACCGGCGCCGCCCCTCGCTACGCTCGCCTCGCCCGCCGCCGCCGTCACGAGCGCGGGCGGGGCGGGGGCCGGGCCCTTCGTCCCCACCGTGTTCGCGCCCGGCCGGCGCCTCGTCGGGACCGCGTTCGCGGGCCACTTGCGCGGACGACCGTACCTGGACCGCGTGCATGTCGAGGCCTTCCCCGACCCGGCCGCCCTCGCTGCCCAAGGCCGGACCGGGCGGGTGGACCTGGCGGCGGGCGAGGCCGGCGTCGAAGCCTTGGCCGCGTCGGTCCTGCTCGTCCTGGATCCGCGCCGCCCGCCCTTCGATCGGCCCGCGGCGCGCGCGGCGGTGGCCGCGGCCATCGACCGCGCCGCCCTGATGGGCCGTCTCCTGACGGGAGGCGCGCCGTCGACCGATCTCCTGCCCCCCTCGCTCCTCCGGGCTCCCGACGCCCCGCGCCCCGCCGTGGGCGTCGGCCGCTTCGTGCCTCTCTCGGGGGCGGTGACGCTCGCGGTGAGCCGCGACGTCCCACAGGTGGTCAGCCAGCGCGTCCTGGCCCACCTGGCGGCCCTCGGCCTCCGCGTCCATGTCGTGCCGGTGACCCCCGCCGGCGCCCTCAACGCCCCGACCGAGTTGCGCCTCCTCGCCTACGTGCCCGAAGTCCCCGAGCCGGCCCTCGCCCTCGAGGAGCTGCTCGCGCTCGCTCCCCCGCCCCCGGACGCCCTCGAGCGACTCGAGGCCGCGCGGCGCGAGGCCGACCCCGCCCGGCGCCTCGCCCTCCTCGCCGAAGCCCACGACGCGCTCCGCGGCGAGGGCGCGATCATCGGCCTCGGCCAGGCGCCGGTGCGATTCGGGGGGCGCGCCCGCGTGCATGGCGCGCGGGTGGACCCCGCAGGCCGCCTGGTGCTCGAAGACGCCTGGGTCGAGCCATGACCGGCTCGGCGATCGGCCTCCCCCGCACCGGGCTCCGGCGGCGCCTGGTCACGGCCTTCCTCCTGCTGACTCTCCTTCCCGTCGCGCTGCTCTCGGCCGCGGTGGCGCTGCTCTTGTCCCGGGGCCTGGAGCAGGCCGCCCAGGACCGCCTCCAAGCCGGCCTCGACGCGGCGCACTCGCGCTTTGGCGCCCTCACCACCCGCGCCCGCGAGCGCCTGGCGGAGCTCGTGGCCGATGACCTCCCCGCCCTCGGCTCCGGCGACGACAACGACCTCCTCGACGAGATCGCCCGCCGGCGGGAGCTGCCCGCGCTGGAGCTCCTCGACGGCGCCGGCCTCGTCATCGCCTCCCACCATTGGCCGGCCGGCTTCGGCCTGCCCGACCACGCCGGCCTCTTCCCGGGCGGGGCGCCCTACCGCATCGAGTCCGTGGCGTCGGGGTACGGAGCCGACGAGCGCCTGGCCGTGGTGGCGGAGGCGCCGGGCCGCTGGCGCGGGCGCAAGGTCCTCTTGCGTGGAGGCTCTTTCGTGGACGAGGACATGCTGGGCGGTCTGGCGGCTCTCATGGGCCTCGAGGTCGGACTCTACGACGAGATCCGGGGCCGCTGGACCGCCCCGGCGCGTTCTCCCCTCGCTTCGTGGACCCGCCCGGGTCTCGGGCCCGCGCGAGGCGAGATCCTCCTCGGGGAGGCCCGGCTGCGTTGGGCCGCCACCCCCCTGTGCTCCGGGCTCATGCTGGTCGTGGCCGCCCCGGAGGGGACCCTCGAGCACACGCTGAGTGGCGTGCGGCGGCTGGGGCTGGCCGCCGCCGCCCTCGCCCTCCTCGGCACGCTGGCGGGTGCGCTCGTCGTGTCGGGTCGGCTGGCCCGTCCCATCCGCGAGCTGGCCGAGGCGGCGCGGCAGGTCGCGGGAGGCGATCTGAGGGTTTCCGTGCCCGTGCGCACCGAAGACGAGCTGGGCTCCCTCGCCCGGGCCTTCAACGAAATGACCGCGGAGCTGCGCCTCTCGGGAGCCCGCCTGGTGCAGGCCGAGCGCGTGGCGGCCTGGCGCGAGATCGCCCGGCGCCTGGCCCACGAGCTGAAGAAGCCCCTCTTCCCCATCCAGCTCTCCATCGAGACCCTCCGGCGCTCCCTCGACCGCGAGCCGCCCCCGGCTCCCGCGGACTTCGAGGCGCTCTTCCGCGAGTCGAGCGACACCATCCTGCAGGAGCTGCGCTCGCTCCGCCGGGTGATCGAGTCCTTCGGCGACCTCGCGCGTCTTCCGCGGCCCCACCTCGTGCCCATGGACCTCGCGCACCTGGCCGAGCAGGTGCTGGCCCTCTACCAGCCGGGCGCCCCTCGCGTGCGGGTCGAGGCCGACTTCACGGCGCGACTGACGGTGCGCGGCGATGCGGAGCTCCTCGCCCGCGCCCTGGGCAACGTGGTCGCGAACGCGCTCGAGGCCATGCCCGACGGCGGGACCCTCCGGGTGCGGACCCTGGGCGTCCCCGGGGGCGCCGCGGTCGAGGTCGAGGACACCGGTCCCGGCCTGAGCGAGGAGCAACTGGCCTTGCTCTTCACGCCGTACCACACTACGAAGCCCGTTGGCACGGGGCTCGGGCTCGTGATCGCCCAGGGGATCGCGGTCGACCATGGCGGCCGCATCGAGGCCGCCTCGTCCCCCGGGCGCGGCGCCACCTTCCGCCTCGTGCTTCCCCGTCCGTCGGGCTCGTGAGAAGCTTTCCCGCGGGAGGGTGGGGGTCGATGACCAAGCCGCGGATCCTGATCGTGGACGACGACCCGGGCACCGTGGCCTCCCTCTCCCGGGCCTTCGCCCTCGAGGGCTACGAGGCCACCACCGCACCCTCGGCCGCGCGCGCCCTCGAGCGGCTGCAGGCGGGTCCGGTGGACGCGATCCTGTCCGACCTGGTCATGCCGGGCATGGACGGCCTCGAGCTCCTCGGGAGGCTGCGCGAGCAAGCCCCGGGGGTGCCCGTCATCCTGATGAGCGGGCAGGCCACGGTGGAGACCGCCGTCAAAGCCACCAAGCTCGGCGCCCTCGACTTCGTGGAGAAGCCGGTGGGTCTCGACCGCCTCCTGCTGACCCTGCGCAACGCGCTGCGCCTGGATAGCCTCGAGCGCGAGAACCTGGAGCTGCGGCGGTACTGGCAGGACGAGTTGGCCCTGATCGGCGACAGCGCGCCCATGGCGTCGCTCCGCGCCCTGGTCGAGCGCGCCGCTCCCTCGGACCTGCCGATCCTGGTCCTCGGGGAGAACGGCACGGGCAAGGAGCTCCTGGCCCGCGCCGTCCACGACCTCTCGCCCCGGCGGGGCCAGCCCTTCGTCCGCATGAACTGCGCGGCCATACCCGCCGAGCTGGTCGAGAGCGAGCTGTTCGGCCACGAGAAAGGGGCGTTCACGGGGGCGGCCGAGCGCCGGCGGGGCCGGTTCGAGCAGGCCGACGGCGGGACGCTCTTTCTCGACGAGATCGGCGACATGCCGGCCGCCATGCAGGCCAAGCTCCTGCGCGTCCTGCAGGACGGGACCCTGACCCGGGTGGGCGGCGCTTCGGAGACCAAGGTCGACGTCCGCCTCATCTCCGCCACCCACCGGGATCTGGAGAGCCTCATCGCCGAGGGCCGCTTGCGCGAGGACCTCTACTACCGGATCAACACCCTGGTGCTGAAGACGCCGGCCCTGCGCGAGCACCCCGGTGACGTGTCCGCCCTGGTCGAGCACTTCGTCCAGTCGGCCTGCCGCCGCAACGGCTGGAAGCCGCGGCGCTTCGCCCCCCAGGCCCTCGACCTCCTCCGGCGGCAGCCCTGGCGGGGCAACGTGCGCGAGCTGAAGAACGTCGTGGAGCGAGCCCTCATCCTGTGCGACGGCGACCCGATCGAGGCGGAGTCCCTCCGGGTCGCCCTGCCCGCCGCGGGCCCGCCCCGCCCCGGCGCCATCCCCGCCCAGGGCCCCCTGCGCGACCTCGTCGAGGCCTACGAGCGCGACGTGATCCGCGAGCGCCTCCGCTCCACCGGCGGGCACGTCACCGCCGCCGCCAAGAGCCTGGACCTCGAGCGCTCCCACCTCTACAAGAAGTGCAAGGCCCTCGGCATCGACATGAGGGACGAGACCTAGAACAATTTGGCGAGCTTCGGGCTGGCGGCCACCTGCTCCCCCACCAGCTTGATCCACTCCTCGCGTCGCCCCGGGGGGAGCTTCTCGTGGGGGATCCTCTTTTCCCCCAGCAGGGTGTCCACGAGCTGGTCGATCGAGCGCACGAAGAACTCGTCGGTGTCCCGCACTCCGTCCGCGGAGACGGCGCCCTCGGACACCGGGACCTTGAACAGCAGGTCGTAGGTCTTCATCCAGTGATCCACGAACCGCTCGATCCCCTTCTGCCGTCCGCAGGCCAGGACCATGTAGGCGTAGTTGTCGAGCACGCTCCGGTCGCAGACCACCACCTCGTGCTGGCTGGCCGAGCGGATCTCCTCCGCAACCTGGGTCATCAGGATCCAGGTCTGGGCATCGAGGGAGGTCTTGCGGTTGATGGGGAGCGGGGAGAGCCGCGCCACCTCCTTGACGATGTCGACGCTCAGGTCCCGGCGCTTGAGGAGGGCCGCGAGGTCGTAGCAGAGCGTGGTCTTGCCCACCCCGTGGGTCCCGATGAAGGCGACCTTCACGTCTTGCTTTCGGCCTTGATCGCGGTCCGGTAGATCAGGTAGGCCACTCCCAGGAAGGCCAGGAAGCCCACGCCCGCCGGCAGGGCCTCGTGGCCGAACGCGAGCGCCCGGCCCAGACGCTCGACCCAGGGTTCGGGGAAGTTCAGGAACGAGGCCGCCAGGCCCACGAGGGAACCCCCGGCCACCAGCCCTGAGCCGTAGAGGACGCCCGGGCCCGCGTCGGACTCGGCGTCGCGGCCGCGCTTCCACTCCACCCACCTCCGGGCCAGGCCGCCCAGGAAGATCGGGGTCGTGCTCTCGAGGGGCAGGTACATCCCGACCGCGAAGGCCAGGGCGGGGACGCCGATGATCTCCATGAGGATGGAGGTGAAGACCCCGAGCAGGACGAGCCCCCAGGGCAGCTTCTGGGTGAGGATGCCCTTGATGACGAGGCTCATGAGCGTTGCCTGGGGCGCGGGCGCCTTGTCGGAGCCGATGCCCTCCTGGAGGCGATATCGCACGCGACCGGTCTCGTCCACCAGGTAGGTCCCGTCGGGGATCGCGTCGAGACCGCCGGCCCGCGCGATCCGATAGGACCGGCCGTCGAGCCCCCGCTCCGAGGGGGTGGTCGCACCGGCCGGCAACACGGCCTCGTAGCTCGCCTCCTGCACCTGGCGGTTGTTCCGGTTCAGGGCCTGGAGGGTGAGGCCGATGAAGATCACGCTCGTGACCACGCCCACGATGATGGCGACCTGCTGCCGCCAAGGCGTGCCCCCCACCAGGAAGCTGGTCTTGAGGTCCTGGCTGGTCGTCCCCGCGTTGCTCGAGGCGATGCAGACCACCGCGCCGATCGAGAGGGCCGCGGCCGTGTAGGCGTGGCCTGTCCAGCCCAGCGCGATGAAGACGAGGCAGGTGCCCATGAGGGTGGCGATGGCCATCCCGCTCACGGGGTTCGACGAGGAGCCCAGCTCGCCGGTGATCCGCGACGAGACCACGGAGAAGAAGAAGCCGAAAGCGATGATCGAGAAGGCCGAGACGAGGCTGATACCGAGGCCGGGCACCGCCTTGAGCTGCGGCAGGAAGGTCATGAGGAGGGCAAGGGCCAGCGAGCCCCCCAGAACCAGCCAGAGCGGGAGGTCCCGCTCGGTGCGTGGGCGCGCGTCGCCGCCGCCTGCCGAGGCGAGGCGCAGGTCCCGGATCGACGCGCGGAAGGAGTCGAGGATGGTGGGCAGGGCCTTGATCAGGTTGATGATGCCCCCCGCGGCCACGGCCCCGGCCCCGATGTACCGGATGTAGCGGCCCCAGATGCCGTCGGAGCCGGTGGCCGCCATGTCCGCGATCAGGGCGGTCGCGGGGAAGAGGGGGGTCGTCCGCCCTTCGCCAAACAGCGCGATCGCCGGAATGAGGACCAGGGACGAGAACAGCCCGCCTCCGACCATGATGGCGGCCGACCGATAGCCGATGATGTAGCCCACTCCCAGGAGCTCCGGCGAGACGTCACAGGAGACCACGGCTCCCTTGACCTGCGGGATGTGGACCTCGGGCACGCCGGGCCAGATCCGGTGGACCGCCGTGACCAGCTTGAAGGCGAAGCCGGCGAAGAGGCCCTTGAAGACGTAGCCTGCCTGGGCTCCCTTCTCCTCGCCCGCGACGAGCACCTCGGCGCAGGCCGTCCCCTCCGGGTAGGTCAGCCGGCCGTGCTCCTTGACGATGAGGTACCGACGGAGCGGAATCATCATCAGCACGCCCAGCACCCCCCCGCACAGGGAGAGCACGAGGGTGCGCAGCCAGTCCATCTCGAAGCCCAGGAGGACGAGGGCGGGCAGGGTGAAGGCCACCCCGGCCGCGATCGATTCGCCAGCGGAGCCCGTGGTCTGGACGACCGTGTTCTCCAGGATCGAGGCGCGTCCCCCCAGGAGGTGCGAGAAGGCCCGGAAGAGCGTGATGGAGATGACCGCGATGGGCACCGAGGCGGAGACGGTGAGCCCGACCCGGAGGGCGAGGTACACCGAGGATGCGCCGAAGACGACCCCCAGCAGCGAGCCCATCAGGAGGGCCCGGAAGGTCAGCTCCGGCAGCTCCTGCTCCGCCGCGACGAAAGGCTTGAAGGCGACGGGAGGAGCGGGCGTCTCGGCCAAGGGGCGGACCTCCGAAGGCGGGAACGGCGCATTCTATATCGACCCCCGGGGCCCTCGCTCTCGGCGCGTTCCCCATTGCACGGAGCCCGTGGTGTAATGTTTCCGGGGGGTTCCGGGCGGCCATGGCCGATTTCTACGAGCCCTACGAGAAGCTGATCTCGATCGTGGTCCTGGGCCGCGAGCTCGAGGTACCGGAGAACAACCTCCTGCTGCGCCAGCTCCAGTTCGTGTCCGAGGACATCGGCATGGGCCGCTACTGCTGGAACGGCGAGTGCCGCTATTGCGAGGTCGTCTACCGCCGCAACGGGGATGACCCCGACACCCCGGCCCTCGCCTGCCGGGTCAAGGGTCTTCCGGGGATGCGGATCACGAGGCTGGCCCCCGAAGTGAAGTACAACATGAGCGGAGCCCTCGCCACGGCCAGGAAGGCGAAAGGATGACGATCAGGCCCGCAGGAGCAGGGCCCGCACCTGCCGCCACGCCGTGACCAGGCTGTTCCGCGTCATTTCGAGCCGGCGGGCGGCGAATTCGGCGGAGTCACGGCGGTGCAGGTTGTCCCGAGCCCGGCCGAGGAGCTTGCCGCAGGTCTGCAGGAGGATGTCGTCGGCCTTGCCCCGCGCCTTGAGCTGCAGGAGGTCCTCGGAGAGGTCGAAGGCCACTCGCTCGATCTCGAGCACCCGTTCGCGCAGGGCCGCGTCGAGCGGGTAGACCGTCTCGACCTCGACCACGTCGGGCTCGGGCTCGGCCGCCGGCGCCTCTCTCGCGGGAGCCGCCCGTCCCTTCTCCTGGCGGAGGTCGCAGAAGGCCCGCGAGAAGACGAAGGGATAGAGGGCGTTCACCTCTTCGAACTCTCGTTTGGCCACCTCGCCCTTGGTCCGGTGGTACTCACGCAGGAGCGCCTTGACCCGGCGCACCATGCGCTCCTCGCGATCCTCGATGACCCTTCGAGCCTCCACCGCCAGCTCCTGGATCCGCCGCTCGATGAGACGGTTGTGCTCCTGGTTGCGCAGGTCCGGGAAGTCGTGGTCGCGCCCGTGGACGATGCGCGCGTTCGGCTCGCCGTAGTTGGCGTAGACGATCACGTTCACCCGTCTCACGGACTGCTCGGAGGCGGCATCCACGAGGGGGCCCCGGTCCTCGATCTGGACGTGGTAGGGCGTTCCCACCTTCGACGTGTAGTTCTGGTTGAGCCCGGTCACCTGGCAGAGGTTGCGGGGGAGCCCGTTCGCGCCCGGAGCCTCGGGAGGGGTCGTCGTAGCGTACCTCGGCGCTCCGAGAAACGTATCCATGAGAGGCGTTCCGACTCGCAGCCGGGCAAGAACCATAACAGATTGAGTCCGTGGCTGCAAGCGCACCAGGCCTTTGAGCGGCCCGCGCAGGCCAAGCGGCTGATCCGAACCTTAGTCCGTCGAGCTAAGATTTAATGCTTGACAGACGCTAAGAGCACGCCTATTATTGAGGTCGCGATCGGGGCCCAAGGCCCCAGGACGGCGGGAAGGCCCGTAGTCCAAAGAAATAGAAAGCTTTAGGAGGCTGGGAGAGTCATGAGCAAGGTCATTGGGATCGACCTCGGCACCACGAACTCCGTGGTGGCGGTCCTTGAGGGCGGGGAACCTGCGGTCATCGCCAACGCCGAGGGCGGCCGGACCACTCCATCGGTCGTGGCCTTCGGCAAGGACAGCGAGCGGCTGGTGGGCCAGGTGGCGAAGCGCCAGGCCGTGACGAACCCGGAGAACACCATCTTCTCGATCAAGCGCTTCATGGGCCGGAAGTACTCCGAGGTCAGCGAAGAGCAGAAGATGGTCCCCTACAAGGTGGTCGAGGCCAGCAACGGCGACGCGCGCGTCTCCGTACAGGGCAAGCTCTACTCGCCTCCCGAGATCTCGGCCATGATCCTCCAGAAGCTCAAGCAGGCCGCCGAGGACTACCTCGGGGAGAAGGTCACGAAGGCCGTGATCACCGTCCCCGCCTACTTCAACGACTCGCAGCGGCAGGCCACCAAGGACGCGGGCCGGATCGCGGGGCTCGAGGTCCTGCGCATCGTGAACGAGCCCACGGCCGCCGCCCTCGCCTACGGCCTCGACAAGAAGAAGGACGAGACCATCGCGGTCTACGACTTCGGGGGCGGGACCTTCGACATCTCGGTGCTCGAGGTGGGGGAAGGGGTGGTGGAGGTGAAGGCCACCAACGGCGACACCCACCTGGGGGGCGACAACCTCGACCAGCGGATCATCGACTGGATCGTGGCGGAGTTCAAGCGCGACCAGGGGATCGACCTCTCGAAGGACAAGATGGCCCTCCAGCGGCTGAAGGAGGCCGCGGAAAAAGCCAAGTGCGAGCTCAGCACCACCCTGGAGTCGGACATCAACCTGCCGTTCGTCACCGCCGACCAGAGCGGCCCCAAGCACCTCTCCCTCAAGCTGAACCGGGCGAAGCTCGAGCAGCTCGTGGCCGACCTCCTCGAGAAGTCCATGGGACCCGTGCGGCAGTGCCTGAAGGACGCCGGGGTCGAGCCCAAGGACATCGACGAGGTGGTGCTCGTGGGGGGCATGACCCGCATGCCGAAGATCCAAGCGCTGGTCAAGGAGTACTTCGGCAAGGAGCCCCACAAGGGAGTGAACCCCGACGAGGTGGTGGCGGTCGGGGCCGCCATCCAGGCGGGCATCCTGGCCGGCGAGGTGAAGGACGTGCTCCTGCTGGACGTGACTCCCCTCTCCCTGGGGGTCGAGACCCTGGGCGGCGTGTTGACCAAGCTCATCGAGCGCAACACCACGATCCCGACGAAGAAGAGCGAGGTCTTCTCCACCGCCGCGGACAGCCAGCCCTCGGTGGAGATCCACGTCCTGCAGGGCGAGCGGGAGATGGCGCGGGACAACCGCACCCTGGGCAAGTTCCACCTGATGGGGATCCCCCCCGCCCCGCGCGGGGTGCCGCAGATCGAAGTCACGTTCGACATCGACGCCAACGGGATCCTCAACGTCTCGGCCAAGGACACGGCTACGAACAAGTCCCAGGCCATCACCATCACCGCCTCCTCCGGCCTCGCCAAGGACGAGGTGGAGAAGATGGTCCGGGACGCCCAGGCCCACGCCGACGAGGACAAGAAGAGGCGCGAGTTGGTGGACGCCCGCAACCAGGCCGACGCCCTGGCCTACAACGTGGAGAAGACCCTCAAGGAGAACCGGGAGAAGGTCGGTGACGACGAGGCCAAGCGCATCGAGGAGGCCGTCGCGGACGTGCGCAAGGCGAGCGAAGGCGAAGACCCCGCCGCCATCCGCTCGGCCATCGAGGCGCTGACCCAGGCGAGCCACAAGCTCGCGGAGACCCTCTACCAGAAGACGGCGGCCCCCGGCGGCCCCCCCGGCCCCACCGACGGCCAGGGCCAGGGCGACGTGGTGGACGCCGAATACACGGCAAAGAACTGATGATGAGCCGCGCGGAGAACCGACGCGGCGAGAGAGGAGGACACATCATGGCCATTGTTCGCTGGGAACCGTTCCGTGACCTGGTCTCGATCCAGGGCCGCATGAACCGCCTCTTCGACGAGGCCTTCCGGGGCGCGACCCACCCCTCGGCCGGCGAAGAGGAGTGGTCGCTCGGGAGCTGGGCGCCCGCGGTCGACATCTTCGAGCAGGACGGCAACATCGTGCTCAAGGCCGAGCTGCCCGGAGTGGACCCGAAGGACGTGGACGTCCGGGTCGAGAACAACGTGCTGACCCTGCGCGGCGAGCGCAAGCTCGACAACGAGGTCCAGAAGGAGAACTACCACCGCGTGGAGCGCGCCTACGGCAGCTTCAGCCGGTCGTTCACCCTCCCGAGCGTGGTCGACACCGAGAAAATCAAGGCCGACTACCGGGACGGCGTGCTGCGGGTGAACCTCCCGAAGCGCGAGGAAGCCAGGCCGAAGCAGATCTCCATCAGCGTCAGCAAGTGAAGCGCACGAAGTCCGCTCGCAAGAAGGCGTCTCGGCCAGGCCGTCCGGGCGAAGCCCGGCCTCGGCCTGGCCGAGCCATCTCCCATCCTGCAGGAGGACCGCGTAGGCCCAATGTCACACCCCTCCGCGACCGCGTGCTGGTGCGGAGGATCGAGGAAGAGCAGCAGAAGGTCGGCGGAATCATCATCCCCGACACCGCCAAGGAGAAGCCCACCCGGGCCGAAGTGGTGGCGGTGGGGTCGGGCCGCGTCCTGGAGAACGGACAGAAGGTCCCCCTCGCCCTGAAGGCCGGAGACAAGGTCCTGATCGGCAAGTGGTCGGGGAGCGAGGTCAAGATCGACGGCGAGGAGTACCTGATCCTGAAAGAAGACGAAATCCTGGGAATTCTTCAGTGAGCAGGGGGGCGCTGCGATCGCGCCCCCCTGAACCCCCCGCGTGCTCCGCGGGAATGAATCCCGCTGCGCACGCCGTCCGTTGCTGGTCAGCTCGCTGTCGGATGCTCGACAGCGATGGAGGAATTCAAAGCTATGGCTAAGGACATTGTCTATCGCGAGGAAGCGCGGAGCGCCATCCTCAGGGGCGTGAACGCCCTGGCGGACGCGGTCAAGGTTACCCTCGGCCCCAAGGGACGGAACGTCATCCTCGACAAGAAGTTCGGCTCCCCCACCATCACCAAGGACGGGGTGACGGTGGCGAAGGAGATCGACCTCAAGGACCCGATGGAGAACCTGGGGGCCCGGATGGTCCGCGAGGTCGCGAGCAAGACCAGCGACGTGGCGGGCGACGGCACCACCACCGCGACCGTCCTCGCCCAGTGCCTCTTCCGGGAGGGGATCAAGAACGTCACCGCCGGCGGCAACCCGATGGAGATCAAGCGCGGCATCGAGAAGGCGGTGGCCGTGGTGACCGAGGAGTTGAAGAAGCTCAGCAAGCCCGTGAAGGGCAAGATGATCGCCCAGGTGGGCACCATCTCCGCCAACAGCGACGAGACGATCGGCACCATCATCGCCGAAGCCATGGAGAAGGTCGGCAAGGACGGGGTCATCACGGTCGAAGAGTCAAAGTCCATGGACACCCTGCTCGAGGTCGTGGAGGGGATGCGCTTCGACCGCGGGTACTCCTCTCCCTACTTCGTGACCGATCCCGAGCGGATGGAGGCGGTGCTCGAGGACCCGTACATCCTGACCTACGAGAAGAAGATCTCGAGCATGAAGGACCTGCTGCCGGTCCTCGAGAAGATCGCTCAGCAAGGCCGGCCGCTCCTCCTCATCGCGGAGGAGGTGGAGGGTGAGGCCCTCGCCACCCTGGTCGTGAACAAGCTCCGCGGCACCTTGAAGTGCGCCGCGGTCAAGGCCCCGGGCTACGGGGACCGGCGGAAGGCCATGCTCGAGGACATCGCTATCCTCACCGGCGGCAAGGCGATCACCGAGGACCTCGGCATCAAGATCGAGAACCTGAAGCTGGAGGACCTGGGCCGGGCCAAGAAGGTCGTCATCGACAAGGACAACACCACGATCATCGAGGGCTCCGGCAAGGCCAAGGACATCGAGGGCCGGGTGAAGCAGATCCGCACCCAGATCGACGAGAACACCTCCGACTACGACCGGGAGAAGCTCCAGGAGCGCCTGGCCAAGCTGGTGGGCGGGGTGGCGGTGATCAAGGTGGGGGCCGCCACCGAGACCGAGATGAAGGAGAAGAAGGCCCGGGTCGAAGACGCCATGCACGCGACCAAGGCCGCGGTCGAGGAGGGGATCGTGCCCGGCGGCGGAGTGGCCCTGCTCCGCTGCATCCCCGCCCTGGACAAGGCGCTCAACGACGAGAAGGACCTTCCCCACGACACAAGGGTCGGGATCGAGATCACCCGCCGGGCCCTCGAGGAGCCCCTCCGCTGGATCGCGACCAATGCGGGCAAGGAAGGCAACATCGTGGTGGCCAAGGTCAAGGAGCTCGGCGCGGAGGTGGGCTACAACGCCCAGACCGACGCCTTCGAGAACCTGATCGAGGCCGGGGTCATCGACCCCACCAAGGTGGTCCGGTGCGCCATCCAGAACGCGTCGTCGATCGCCGCCCTGATGCTCACCACCGAGGCCGTGGTGGCCGAGATCCCGGAGAAGAAGAAGGAGACGCCCACCCCGCCGGGCATGGACGACTACTGATCCCGAAACTGGATGTCGTTTATGGATGACAGGCCGGGAATCGGGCATTCCCTGGAATCGGTGGAAGCCTCGCTCCGGCTACAACTTTTTACCCCCCGGGCGCGTAACCTCCTGACGAGAACGCCGCTTGAGGGCCATCCGCGGCCCCGGGCTGTCCGGGCCAGCGGGATCCGAGGAGCCTCCAGGGACGCAATCCACGGTACGCTCTTTGCATACGCGGTGACCGTCTCTGGAGCCCGGTCGCAGGTACGTAAGGCTTGATGGAGGGGACCCCGGTCGAAGGCCCCTGGAGGTTAAGGAGCTTGATGACGCCCCGGACCCAGACGATTGCCTCGTTCTTCTCCGTGGCCATGGCCGCGATGCTGCTGGGTGCGCTCGTCACGACCCAGCTCCAGCGCCCTCAGGCGGCGGAGGCGCGCCCGCCGCGGGCGGCCCTCGCACCGGCCCAGGAGGGCGCCTCCCCTCCCAGTGGTCCGGTGACCCTCGACACGTTTCGAGACATCGCCCGCCGGGAGACGGCCGGGGTGGTCAACGTCAACACGTCGAAAGTGGTCAATCGCCAGCGCTTCCGCGACTTCTTCGGAGACGACATGATGGAGCGCTTCTTCGGCCCCGGCGACCGCGGCGGCCTGGAGAAGCAGACCCAGCGGAACCTGGGCTCCGGCTTCGTGATCGACAAGGACGGCTACATCCTCACCAACCGCCACGTGGTGGAAGGGGCCGAACAGATCTCGGCTTCGTTCCCCAACGGGAAGAGCTATCACGCCAAGCTCGTGGGCAAGGACGCTCGCACCGACGTGGCGCTCCTGAAGATCGAGCCCAAGGAACCGCTGACGGTCCTCGAGATGGGTGATTCGGACCAGATCGAGGTCGGCGAGTGGGTCATGGCGATCGGAAACCCCTTCGGCCTGCCCGGGGGCGGCAACAGCGTCACCGTGGGGGTGGTCTCCTTCAAGGGACGCGACCTGCCTCTGGGGGTGAAGGGCACGAGCGTGGAGATGATCCAGACCGACGCCGCCATCAACCCCGGCAACTCCGGCGGCCCCCTCCTGAACACTCGCGGCCAGGTGATCGGGATCAACACCCTGATCATCACGGACGGCGCGGCGCGGCAGTCGGCCGGGGTCGGCTTCTCGGTTCCCATCAACGTGGCCAAGGACCTGCTCCCCCAGCTCCGCGACAAGGGGAAGGTCGTGCGGGGCTGGCTGGGGGTGTCGATCCAGCGGGTCGACGAGGACCTGGCGCGGACCTACGGCCTGAAGGAGGCCAAGGGCGCCGCCATCAGCCAGGTCACCCCGGGCTCCCCTGCCGAGAAGGCGGGCCTCAAGGCCGAGGACGTGATCGTGACCGCGGACGGTCGAGCCATCCAGGACAACGGCGACCTGTCGCGCTACATCGCGTCCCAGGCCCCGGGGAAGGCCGTGAAGCTCGACGTGCTGCGGAACGGCCAGCAGAAGGCCTTCTCGGTGAGCCTGGGCACGTTCCCGGAGGAGACCGCGGAGGAGGACAGCGCGGGAGCCCGCAAGGGCAAGCTCGGCATGACCCTCCGCGACTTGACCCCCTCGATGGCCGAGCGCTTGGAGCTGCCCCGCGGCGCGAAGGGCGCGCTCGTCTGGGAGGTCGAGCCCGGCGAGCCCGCCGAGGAAGCGGGCCTCCAGCGGGGTGACGTGATCGTGAGCCTGAACGGAAGGGCGGTCTCCGGCGTCGAAGAGTTCGAGCGGGCGGTGGAGGCTGCGCGGCCCGACGGGGCGGCCCGGCTGCGCGTGCAGTCGAGCGCGGGCTTCCGGATCGTCGTGCTCAGGCTCCAGAAGTGAGCGAGAAGGGGGCGGAACCTCACCAGGAAGGGAGGGATCCCATGGTACGGAAGAAGGGCGTGGTGGACCAGGAGCGCTACGAGGTCCTCAAGGGGATGCTCGAGGAGCGCCGGCAGGAGATCCAGCAGAAGCTCCGCTCGCTCCGGGAATCCCTGCCCGTGGAAGCGGGTGAGGTCCGGGACGCCGAGGAGCAGAGCGTCGACGACTTCGTGCAGGAGGTCGATTTCGCCCTCATGCAGATGAAGTCGGAGACCCTGGCCAAGATCGACGAGGCGATCTCGCGCCTCGAGGACGGCACCTACGGGCTCTGCACGGAATGCCGGACCGAGATCTCGGAGGCCCGCCTGCAGGCCCTCCCCTTCGCGGCCCTCTGCCGGGGCTGCCAGGAAGAGGTCGAGGGCCGGGTCGCGGCCGAGCGGGAGGCCCGCAGCTTCGCCCGTCTCCAGAAGGAGTTCACGCCGGCCCTTCGCACGGGGGCCAGGGAGTAACCAGGCATCATGAGTGAACGGGACGATCGCGCTCCGGACTTCGAGTCGGGCGGGATCCACGAGGTCAACCTTCAGGACGTGCCCACGGAGCTGGCCATCCTGCCCCTCCGCGACACCATCCTGTTCCCCCACGCCATCCTGCCCCTGGCGGTGGCGCGGGAGAGCTCGGTGGCGCTCGTCCACGAGGCGGTCAAGGAGCGCAAGGTGATCGGGGTGGTCACCCAGCGCGACCCCGCCATCGACGAGCCCGTGGAGAGCGACCTCTATCGCCTGGGGACCCTGACCCACATCCACAAGATGTTCAAGTTCCCCGACGGCTCCCTGCGCCTGGTGGTCCAGGGGATCCAGCGCTTCCGCGTCACCCAGGTGACCCAGTACCGCCCCTACCTGAAGGCGCAGGTCGAGATCCTCAACGAGGAGGTCCCGACCGAGCAGGAGATCGAGGTGCGCGCCCTGGCCCAGAGCGCCCTCGGCTTCTTCCAGCGGGTGGTGGAGCTGAGCCCGACTCTGTCCGACGAGCTCTCCACCCTGGCCGGCAACATCCAGGCTCCGGCCCGCCTGGCCGACTTCATCGCGGGCAGCCTGCCCTCCCTGAACACCGCCCAGAAGCAGGAGTTCCTGGAAGTGCTGGACGTCCGCACCCGCCTCGAGCGGGTCAACAAGGTGCTGGTCAAGGACCTCGAGGTCCTGGAGGTCGGCAGCAAGATCCAGAGCCAGGTCAAGAGCGAGCTCCAGAAGAACCAGCGCGAGTACTACCTCCGCGAGCAGATGAAGGCCATCCAGAAGGAGCTGGGCGACAGCGACGACCAGCAGCGCGAGTGGAGCGAGCTCAAGGAGAAGATCGAGAAGGCGGGGATGCCGGAGGAGGCGAAGAAGGAGGCGCTCCGGGAGCTGGACCGCCTTTCCCGCATGTCACCGGCGGCGGCGGAGTACACGGTGACCCGGACCTACCTGGACTGGCTGGTCGCCCTCCCCTGGAGCAAGCGCAGCGAGGGGGAGATCGACCTCGTCAAGGCGAAGGAAGTCCTGGACAACGACCACTACGATCTCGAGAAGGTCAAGGACCGCATCCTCGAGTACCTGGCGGTCCGGAAGATGAAGCCCGACATGAAGGGTCCCATCCTCTGCTTCGTGGGGCCGCCCGGAGTGGGCAAGACCAGCCTCGGCAAGTCCATCGCCACCGCCCTGGGGCGCAAGTTCCACCGCCTGAGCCTGGGCGGCATGCGGGACGAGGCGGAGATCCGGGGCCACCGGCGCACCTATATCGGCGCCCTCCCGGGGCAGATCATCCAGGGGCTGCGGCGCACGGAAACCAAGAACCCGGTCTTCATCCTCGACGAGGTGGACAAGATCGGGGCCGATTTCCGGGGCGATCCCGCGTCGGCCCTCCTGGAGGTGCTGGACCCGGAGCAGAACAACACCTTCAAGGACCACTACATCGACCTGCCCTTCGACCTGTCGGAGGTGCTGTTCATCACCACCGCCAACATCCTGGACACCGTGCCTCCCGCCCTGCGCGACCGCATGGAGGTGATCCGCCTGGCCGGCTACACGGAGGAGGAGAAGCTCCATATCGCACGCCGGCACATCATCCCCCGGCAGCTCGACAACCACGGCCTCTCCGCGGAGATCGTCGCCTTCGGAGACGAAGCGCTCGTGAAGCTGATCCGCGAGTACACCCGCGAGGCGGGCCTCCGGAACCTGGAGCGCGAGATCGCGAGCATCATCCGCAAGGTGGCGCGCAAGAAGGCGGAAGGGGTGGGAGAGACGGTGGCCGTCACCCCCGAGAAGGTCGAGGAGTTCCTGGGCGCGCCCTATTTCATGCGCGAGGAGATGGACGAGCGGACCCTCATCCCCGGGGTGGCCCTCGGCCTCTCCTGGACCGCCGCCGGAGGCGAGACCCTCTACATCGAGGCCACGCAGATGTTCGGCAAGAAGGGCCTCAACCTCACGGGACAGCTGGGCGACGTCATGAAGGAGAGCGCGCAGACCGCGCTCTCCTGGGTGCGCGCCCACGCCCGGCAGCTCGGCATCGAGGACTCGTTCTTCGAGCGGGTGGACCTGCACCTCCACGTCCCCGAGGGGGCGATTCCCAAGGACGGGCCCTCGGCCGGCATCACCCTCGTCACCGCGATCGTGTCGCTGCTCACGGGCCGCGCCGTGCGGCCGCGCGTGGCCATGACCGGCGAGATGACCCTGGCCGGCCGGGTCCTGCCCGTGGGCGGGATCAAGGAGAAGGTCCTGGCCGCGCACCGTCTCGGGGTCAAGGAGGTCATCCTCCCCAAGCGGAACGAGAAGGCGGTCAAGGAAGACCTCCCGGGGAACGTGCGGAACGACGTCAAGATCCACCTCGTCTCCTCGATCGAGGAGGTCCTCGAGACCGCGCTGACCCCGGGCGATCCCTACGCGATGCGCGAGAAGGATCGCTGGCAGCTCAGACTGAGTAATTGATCCTCGGGGGCCCCACTGCCCCCAAGGGGTGCGGGGGGCCGCGCCCAAGCGTCGACGCCGGCCCCCACGGCGAGCAGCAGCAGGACGGGCAGGACGAGGCCGCGGAACCACTCGTCGATTCGATCGTGGTCCCTGGCCAGGCGATCGAGGGCGACGAGCGTCCCGAGCGCCAGCACCCAGAGCAGAGCCACCCTCCATTCGGCCGCGGCCGGCAGGGTCAGCGCGGGCAGGTAGCGGCCGATCGGGGTCTCCCCCGAGAGCTCGGCCCACACCCGCGTGGGGCGGTTGCCGCGGTTCAGTAGCATCAACCCGCCCGGGTCGGCGGCCATGAAGCCGGCGAGCGCCACCCCGAGGGCGAGGAGCGGCCCGCGCCAACGCGCGAGTCCTCGCACCGGCTGCGCGGCACGCAAGGCCAGCGCCGCTGCCAGGACGGGCACCAACGGCACCAGGAAGCGCCCGGGCGGACACTGCCCGCCCCACCACATCCGCCACGTCAGGAGCGGCGCCAGCACCCCCAAGCCGACGAGCAGGTGCGGCCAGGCGTCCTGCCGGGCCCGTGCTCCGAGCAAGACCAGGCCGAGAGCTGCAATCAGGAACACGGGCGCGTGGGGCAATAGCCCGAAGGACCGGTCCAGCAGGAACCCGAGGACGGCAGACACCGGCGACGAGCGCGCGGCCTCTGGGACGACCCCGCCGTAGAGGGCGAGAGGAGTCGACTGCCCGAACACGTGCCGGTAGTAGGCCAGGTCACCCAGGGCCATGGTCCCCGCCACAACGACGAACACGGCGCGCGCGGGTCCGCGCAAACGGCCCAGAGCGACCACGCCCAGCGCCGCGGCGGCCGGGATCATCTTGACGTGCAACCAGGGAAGGAACGACGCGAGCAGGGCCGCTAGTCCCGCTCCCGCCACCCCCGGGGCGCCCAGAAGCAGGTTGAGGCCCGCCGCGAGACAGAGCGCCGAGGGCACTTCCGTGTAGAGGTGGAAGGCGTAGAAGCACACCGGAGGCCCGGCCGCGGCCGCCCAGGCCAGGAAAGCGGCCGCGCGGTCTCCGGTGAGGCGCCAGGCCATCCGCCGCACCTCGAGACCGAGCAGGGCGGCAAGGAGCGACATCAGGACGACACAGGCGGCCCGTCCTCCCACGGCGTACACGGGAGCGAGGAGGACCGGCAAGCCGGGACTGTGGTTCGGGTACGGCCGCCCATCGCGCCGGGGCGCTCCGTAGTGCGTGGACAGGGGCCCAGGGGTGTACTCCCGCCAGTCCTCGCGCGCGAAGTTGTCCTGCAGGTCCAGGTCGTGCTCGCGCCAGAGGCTCTGGGCCATCAGCAGGTAGTAGGGCTCGTCGCCCGACACCTGCAGGCGGCTCGTGTAGGGGAGGCCGACGAGCAGGTACAGGCTCAGCGACGCCGCGAACAGGGCGGCACCGGCGCGTGGACGCGGCCACCGCAAAGGCACCGCCTTCCCGAGCGCCACCCCGCCCGCCAGCACGAGAAGCACGACGCCCAGCGGCCCGCGGACCACGCCGATCGCCGGCAGGACGGACCTCGCGGCCGCGACCCGCGCGAGCAGGAACGGCACGACGCCCCCCGCGAGCACGGCGGCCGACGCCCGGAGGTGCCGAGGGACCATGGCGCCGCATCCTAACCCACGCGCGGTCGGCGCCGTTGACGCCCGCGCGGCGGATCGGGCATGATGCCGTCCCCATGCTCTGTCCCAAGTGCAGCGCCGAGAACGCTCTCGACGCCGCGCGCTGCCCCGCCTGCGGCGACAACATGACGGTGGCGGTGCTGGAGGTGATGCGGGGCGACCTCACGGAGAAGATCCGCTTCCTGAGGCCCCGCCCGTACACCCTGGGCCGGGCGCGCCAGAACGACATCGCGTTGAACGAGCCCTCGATCTCGAAGAGCCACTGCCTCCTCGACTATCAGGACGGCCGCTTCTACGTCGAGGACCGCGGCAGCCTCCACGGCGTCTACGTGAACGCGACCAAGGCCCAGCGCACGGAGCTCACCCCCGGCTGTCAGCTTCAGCTCGGCAACCTCACCCTCAAGTTCTCGCTGCTCTCCGGCGAGACCACCACCGGCCAGGCCGCCAAGCTCCCCTGGCTGGAGCAGCAGCAGCTCCTGCTCTCCCTGGTCCAGACCCTGAACGCGACCCTCGTGCTGAGCCAGGTGCTGGAGCAGGTCCTGGACGCGGTCATGGGGATCACGGGGGCGGAGCGGGGCTTCCTCCTCCTGGCCGACAGCTCTCCCGAGGCCGGCCGCTTCCCTTCCGTGGCCGGCCTGCGCCTCCGCGCGGCCCGGGGGCGGGCCGACCAGGCCTCCGACGGACGCGGCATCTCGACTTCCGTGGTGCGCCGGGCCCTCGAGGACGGCGAGACGGTCGCGACCGGCAACGCCCTGGCGGACCCGCAGCTCAGCCACGCGACCAGCGTAATCGCCCTCGACCTCCGGACCATCGTGTGCATCCCCCTCCGCTCGCCGCGCGCGGAGACCGACCGGAGCGGTGGCGTCCCCCGGGCCCTGGGGGCGCTCTACGTCGACAACCAGGAGTCCACGGCCCCTTTCAGCCCGGAGAGCCTGAGGACCGCCGAGGCCCTCGCCCGCCACGCCGCCCTCGCGATCGAGAACGCCCAGCTCTTCGAGCGCGAGCAGCGGACGATCGAGGAGCTGCAGCAGGCCCAGCAACAGCTCCTGCAAGCCGAGAAGCTCGCCACCATCGGCCAGATGGCGGCGGGGATCGCCCACGAGCTCAACACGCCCCTCACCTACATCATGGGCAACCTGGAGCTGCTGGAGGCCCAGGAGGTGACCGACGGCCAGCGGGAGATGCTGGGCTCCGTCGCGCGGGGAGCGGAGCGCATCAAGGGCCTGGCCCAGAGCCTGCTCGCCTTCAGCCGGCCCTCGCAGGAGGAGCTGGTTCCCGTGGCCCCCAACGAGCTGATCGAGCGCAGCCTCGAGCTCTGCCGCTACCAGATCATGAAGGGCGGAGTCGTCCTCCAGAAGCAGCTCGAGCCGACCCTGCCCCGGGTGATGGGAGTGCCGAACCAGCTCGAGATGGCGCTCATCAACCTCACCGTCAACGCGATCCACGCCATGGAGGGCACGGGGGGGCGGCTCACCGTCAGCTCGTCGGCCAAGGGGGGGAACGTGGAGATCGCGGTGTCCGACCAGGGATCGGGCATCCCCCCCCACATCCAGCCCACGGTCTTCGAGCCCTTCGTCACCACCAAGCCCGAAGGCAAGGGCACCGGCCTCGGCCTCTCCACCGTGCTCATCGTCGTGGAGCGGCACCACGGCAAGGTCGATTTCACGACCGACCCGGGGGCGGGGACGACGTTCCGGATCACCCTGCCCGCGGCCGCGACCCGCTAGGAGCGAGTCCGCGTAGCCGCCTGGGCCTCGGTGATCTGGCGGCGGATCTCCTCGGCGTCGCCCCTGAAGTGGCCGTGGCAGCGAATGGGCTGCGAGCCTCCGGTCGTCTCGATGATCACGTCGCCGAAGATCAGGCTCGAGTCGACGCTCACCGAGGCCACCTGGTCGATCCCGATCGTCTCCTCGAAGTGGCCGAAGAGCCGCGGTGTATAACGCACGACCCGGTTCGGGAACACGGCGACCTGGGTCGGCCAGACGCGGTTGCCCTTCGTCCAGCGAGAGGCGCGGAAGACCGGGACCTCCTTCGTGAAGAGCCGGTTGCGGCCGAGGTTGACCGCCCAGGAGAGAAGCCCGAGGCCGAGCACGGCGGCGACCGTGAGGGTGATGGGCTCCATCCCGCTCCGGATCGGGACTACTCGGTCACGACGAGTCGGCCCTGCTTGCCTTTGTCGGCGGGATCCGCGAGGCAGTCGTAGAAGGGGAAGGCCCCCGCGCGGTCCGGGGTCAGGTCGACCACGCTCGGGCGCCCCGGCACCACGCGCTTCTCCACCCGGAAGGCGTCGAGGGCGAAGCAGTGCTCGCCGTCGGAGGTCGTGAGCGAGATGCGGATCGGCTCGCCCTTGCGGCTGGTGATGCGGTCGGGTCGGAATCCCTGCCCGGAGACCGCGACCTCGATGCGGTCGACGGGAGCCGCGAATCCGGGAGCGAGCGCGGGTGCAAGCAGGGCCGGGAAGAACAGGGAAAGCAGCTCCGCCCGCGCGAGGCCCCCGGCCCTCCCTGCCGGCCCGGCCATGGTCAGCGCGGGCGCCCGCCCCGCGCGTGCTCCCGGCGGTGCTCGTCGCGATGCCCGGCGCCCCGGTGCTCGCGGCCCTGAGGGCGGTGCTCACCGTAGGGTCGTCCGGGTCCTCCGCCCGCCCCCGAGCCCGTGCTCGAGCCGCCGTCGCTCGGCGCGTCGCCCGGCCCCGGCTCGAGCAGGGCCTTGCGGGAGAGGCGGATCTTGCCCGAAGGGTCGATGCTGACGACCTTCACCAGGACCTGGTCGCCTTCCTTGACCTCGCTGCGCACGTCCTTCACGCGGTGGTGGGCCATCTCGGAGACGTGAAGGAGGCCGTCCGTCCCGGGCAGGATCTCCACGAAGGCCCCGAACTCCACGACCCGGACCACCTTGCCCAGGTAGGTCTTGTTCAGCTCGGCGGTGGCGGTCAGCTCCTCGATGATCGCGATCGCCTTGCGAGCGGCGCTCTCGTCCACCGACGCGATCGACACGCGGCCGTCGTCCTCCACGTCGATCTTGCACCCGGTGCGCTCCACGATCGAGCGGATCATCTTGCCGCCCGGCCCGATGATGTCGCGGATCTTGTCGACCGGCACCTTGATGGTGAGGATGCGCGGCGCGTAGCTGCTGATGTCGGGCCGCGGCGAGGCGAGGGCCTCCGCCATCTTGCCGAGGATGTGGAGCCGGCCCTGGCGGGCCTGCTCGAGGGCGTGGGCCAGGATCTCGGAGGTGATGCCGCCGATCTTGATGTCCATCTGGAGGGCGGTGATCCCCTCCCGGGTGCCCGCGACCTTGAAGTCCATGTCGCCGTAGTGGTCTTCCTCGCCCGCGATGTCGGAGAGCACGGCCCAGCGGTCGCCCTCCTTCACGAGGCCCATGGCCACCCCCGCCACCGGGCTCTTGATCGGAACCCCCGCGTCCATGAGGGCGAGGATCCCGCCGCAGATCGAGGCCATGGAGGACGACCCGTTGGATTCCAGGATGTCGGAGACGATGCGCACCGTGTAGGGGAACGCCTCCTCGTCGGGCAGCATCACCCGGATCGCCCGCTCCGCCAGCGCCCCGTGGCCGATCTCGCGGCGGCCGGGACCCCGCAGGAACTTCACCTCCCCCACCGAGAAGGGGGGGAAGTTGTAGTGCAGCATGAACCGCTTGCGGTACTCCGCCTCCTGCACGGTGTCGATGATCTGGCTGTCCTCGGAGGTGCCCAGGGTCACGGTCACGAGGGCCTGGGTCTCGCCGCGGGTGAAGAGCGCGGAGCCGTGGGTACGGGGCAGCACCCCGACCTCGGAGGTGATGTTGCGGATCTCGTCGAAGCGGCGCCCGTCGAGGCGACGACCGTTCACCAGGATCTCGGTGCGCAGGATCTTCTCGCGCAGCGAGTCGTAGACGGGCGCCACCGCGGCGCGCTTCTCGGCCTGGTCCTCGGGGATGCCCGCCAGGTACTCGTCCCGCACCGCCTTCATGCGAGCGTACATCTCGAGCTTGCCCGTCTTGCGCATGGCCTCGTACAGCGGGGCCTTCAGGGCGCCCTCGATCTCGGCCGCCAGGGCGGGATCGACGGTCTTCTTGACCACCGTCCGCTTTGGCTTGCCCACCCGGGTCCGGAGCTCCTTCTGGAGGGCCACGATCTGCTTGATGACCCCGTGCCCCGCGACGAGCGCCTCCACCATGACCGCCTCGGAGATCCCGTCCGCCCCCGACTCCACCATCACGATCGCGTCCTCGGTGCCCGCCACCAGGAGGTTCAGCCGGCTCTTGGTCTTGAGGTCGACCGTGGACGGGTTCACCACGACCCGCCCGTCGATGTAGCCGACGCGGACCGCGGCCACCGGGCTGTGGAACGGGATGTCGGAGATGTAGAGGGAGGTCGATGCCCCGATGATCGCCAGGGTGTCGGAGTCGTTCTCCATGTCGGCCGAGAGCAGCAGGCCCACCACCTGCGTCTCGCAGGCCCAGCCCTCGGGAAAGAGCGGCCGCAGCGGGCGGTCGATCATCCGAGAGGTCAGGATCTCCTTCTCGTTGGGCCGGCCTTCCCGCTTGAAGAACCCGCCGGGGATCTTGCCCCCGGCGTAGGTGTTCTCGCGGTAGTCCACGGTCAGGGGGAGGAAGTCCACCCCCACTCGGGGCTCCTTCTGCGCACAAGCCGTGGCCAGCACCACCGTGTCTCCGAGGCGCACGATGACGGCGCCGTCCGCCTGCTTGGCCATGCGCCCGGTCTCGATGGACAGGGTATGGGCCCCCAGGGGCATCTCGAGTCTCTGCATCATGGTCTCCGCTCGCTAGAGGCCGCCCGGGGCGGGCGGCCCTGGAGCGCGATGCCTTGCCTCACCTGTGCCTCGGCCCGCGTCGCTCGCCGCAGAAAAAAAATGAGTGCAGATGAGGACTGAGAGCAAACGCCGGGGCGGAGATCGGTGGAACGGGCACGCGCTCCTGTTCCTTGCTTCGTTCGGTGAACGGGGGAAAACGGCCGGGACGAGGAGCTACTTCCGGATGCCAAGCTTGTCGATGAGGCCGCGGTAGCGCTTGATGTCCTTGCCCTTGAGGTAATCCAGCAGGCGTCGGCGCTGGCCCACGAGCATCATGAGGCCACGCCGCGAATGGTGGTCCTTGGGATGGGTCTTGAAGTGCTCGGTAAGGTAGGTAATCCGCTCGCTGAGGAGGGCCACCTGCACCTCGGGGGACCCGGTGTCCGTGTCGTGCGTCCGGTAGCCCGAGATGATCGACGTCTTCTGAACCTTGCTGAAAGTCACCGACTGACCTCCTCTTTGTCCTTTCTCTCTCTTTTCAACGGGAAATCCTATCACAGGGGACATACCGTGTAAACTCGAAGGCTGATTCGACTTCACGAGGTCGATGCTCCTCTCCTCCACGCTTGCTCTCGCGGCCAGCCTCGCCTTTGCGGGCCTCGCGCTCGTCGGGCCCGGCCTCGCGCTCCAGCGGCTCGTCCGGGTCCGCGTCGACTCCAGTCTGGTCCTGCCCCTCGGCACGGCGGCCTGTGCCGGCTTCTTCTGGCTCTCCCTCGTCCTGGAACAGGCGCTGGTATTTCCGGCGGGCATCGTGCTGCTGGATCTCATGTTGCTGGCGCGGCTCGGCCCCTGGCGGCAGGCCGAGGGCCCCTCCCTCCGCGGCGCCCTCCCCCCCCTTGTGGCCCTCGTCGCCTTCCTCGCGGCCACCGCGTACCCCTGGAACCGCCGCGGTCCCGCGGGCGACTTCCTCCTCGATCCCCTGGTCCCCTACGACACCGCCTTCCACGTGGGCCTCACCCGAGAGCTCACCCTCGGCTACCCGCCCCAGATCCCGGGGGTCTCCGGCTTCCCGATCGGCTATCACTTCGGGATCGACCTCGTCCGCGCCGCGGCCCTGCGGTGGGCCGGCATCGACCCGTTCGACTCCATCAGCCGTTTCGACGCGACCCTCGGGGTGCTGGCCCTCGTCCTCGCGCTACGGGCCATCACCCACCGGCTGGGCGCGCCGCCCGCCGCGGTGACCCTCGCCCCCTGGACGCTGCTCCTGACCGATTTCTCGTTCGTCTTCGCTCCCAACCCCCAGGCCCACTGGTGGGCGGACCTCCTGCGCGGCAACCTCCTGGTGTCCCTGGCCGTCGCCAACCCGATCGTCCCCGCGCTGGCCATGGCCCTCGGCGCCCTCTGCGCCTTCTCGCGGTACCAGGCCGGCGAGGGCCGCGGCCACCTCGCGCTGGCGGGGGCCCTCGCCTTCGCGGTCCCGTTCTTCAAGGTGTTCCTGGGCGCCCACCTGCTGCTGGGCCTCGGCGTGGCCGCGCTCCTCCTGCGGGAGCGCGGGCGGGGACGATTGCTCGCGGTCGGCCTCCCCTGTGCTCTCGCCACCGCGATGCTCGCCTTCGGCCGGGGCGGCGAGACCGTAGGCGTGGTGGTGGCACCCCTCGACCTCGTGGAGGTGACGCGCGAGAGCCTCCAACTGGCGCCCCTGAGCGGCCCCGCGTTCCTGGCCTGGAGCGCTTTCTGGCTCGCCGCCTCCCTCGGCCTGCGCCTTCTGGGACTGCCCACCGCCTGGCGCGCACTCGGGAACGGAGCGACCGGCGCCGTCGGCGCCGTCCTCGCCGCCGTGAGCCTCTCCGCCTGGCCGCTCGGCCTGCTCTTCCGCGTCTCCGCGCCGGAGGTCCTGCCCGGCCAGAAGACCGTGAACGACGCGGCCTATCTCGTCGAGCAGGGCGGTCCCTTGCTCTGGATCTTCACGGTGATCGCCCTCGTGGCCTTCGCACGGAGCGGACCCCGCCGCGTTCTGGCAGCAGTGGCGGTCGTCGTGCTCGGCCTGCCCTCGACGGCCCAGTTCGTCCTGAAGAAGCTGGAGACACGGGCCGACCCCATCCCGGCCGCGATGGTGAGGGCCATGGATGCGCTCGAGGCCGTCTCACGCCCGGGGGAGGTGGTCCTGCAGCGGCCCGGAGGGCGCTTCCCGCCGGTCCCCGTGATCCTGATCGGCCGGCGCGTCCCCTACGAGCGCTTCACTCCCTACCTGACGCAGTTCGCGCGACGCGCCGACCTGCTGGCGCGCCACGAGATCGTCTATCGATTCTTCCACACCGGCGAGCGCCGGGAGGCGATGGCCATCGCAAGCGATCTCGGGGCGCACTACGTCGCGCTCTACGGGCGTGAGCGGCTACGGTTCGATACCGACGGACTCCTCGAGCCCATCCACGAAGAGCCGGAGGCCCGGGTCTATCGGATCAAGTGATCAGAAGGCGGCGGGGAAACAACGGCTGCGGTACATGTTGGGGTCCCGCCGCACGTGGGTCAAGGCGAAGGTGATCGCGTACTGCTCGTTGAACTCGTTCGAGCCCCTCTTGACCTGCAGCTCCTTGCCGTCCCATCGGGAACAGTAGCCCTTGCGCGTCGTGGCCTCGGCGACCGCGGTCGCGTAGGCTTGCAGATCCCGGATCGCGGGCAAGCCGTCGCGAGCGGCGTTCAGGTTGGACTTGTCGTCGTAGTCGAATAGCTCAGGCCGGGCCTGCAGCACCTCGCCGATGGCCGCGTTGACGTCCCCATAGTACTTGCCTTCGCTGCCGTCGCGGCCGCAGGCGATGGCCTCGCTGGAAGAAAGGTTGCAACCCGCCGGGGGTGGGATCGGCGGCCCTGGCTTCACCGGGAAAGCCGCCGGATAGCACGTGGCGCGGTAGCTCACGGGTCCGAACCGCACCTGCCCGCCTGCGGTCTCGATGTCGTACTGCTCGTTGGACACGTTGTCGGTCTTGACCGCGAGCTCCTCGCCGTCGTATCCGGCGCAAATGCCTTGCTTGTCGAGGATCCTGATCAGGCCCACGTAGTAGGAGCCGAGGCTCTGGATGTAGTTCCCGTTGAAGATCTCCGGACGCTCGCGCTGGAGGGTGCGGATCGCGTCGTCGACCTGATTCTGGAACTGGGCCACCTGCATAGGGCACTTCAGGGCCTCCGCGCCGTAGCCGATCCGGACGCAGCTCGCGCTCACGGGCGGATCGGCGGTGGGAGTCGGGGTCGGGGTCGGACCGGGGTTGACGCTCGGCGACACCGTGGGGCCGGGTGCGGAGGGCGATTTTCCCCCACAGACGCTCAACGTGATGAGGGCAAGGACAGAAATGAAAGCGCGGCAGAAAGAACTTGGCGACAGCTTCATGTGCCTCCTCCTTTGCGCGGCCCGTGATGGCGCATAATGTGGCCCATCAACCTGGCTCGCCAAGGCGAATCAATGCCCGGAAAAATGACTGACGACCGTGTCATTGTAGGGCCAAGCTCCGATCCTGTCTACTAGAAACTGGGGTACCCAGGGGTTCCGCATCCATCCAGAGAGGTATGGGCCGACTGGGCTTTCAGGGGGTGCAGATTCGCGGCGCCTGGGTCCGCGACCAGGGCCGGGGAGGCCTCAGAGGGCGCGGTAGCGGCGGGAAGAGGCCGGGATCGG
>WNGA01000821.1_pt1 | contig 105070 bp, 103 predicted proteins | sample 5400061 | NCBI WGS metagenome assembly WNGA01 (sample SAMN13153366, study PRJNA577476) | soil metagenome | isolation source: 100 cm soil or saprolite under grassland replicate 2 | place: USA:California | collected 2016-06-15 | reverse complement strand
GGCTCGAAGCCGACCAGCGATGGATCCAGCGCCACCCCCACCGCGAGCGGGTCGTGGAGCGCGATACCGCCATCGCCTTGCTCAGCGGCGAAGGCGAAGCCGTGCAGCGTGAAGTCGGCCACGAAGCGCCCGATGCGAGATGGACTCTCGCTGAGTCGCGCCGCCAGCCCGCTCTGGCGGAGCACCGCCTGGCGGGTAACGTCGAGCGGCACCAACTCCAGCGCCAGCCCCGCGTCGAAGACCGCCGCGGCGGCTTCCGGGTCCACGTAGAAGTTGAACTCGGCGGCCGGGGTAATGTTGCCCGGAGCGGCTACTGCGCCTCCCATGACGACTATCCTGCCGGCCCGCGCGAGCGTTCTCGGGTCGCGCTCGAGCGCCGTCGCCAGGTTGGTCAGCGGACCGAGCGCGACCACGACCAGGCCCGCGCCGAAACGATCCGCCGTCTCGAGAATCAGATCGGCTCCGTCCCTCATCTCAAGGCCGTGGGGGACAGCGGGGTAACGCGGCCTCCCATCGGGCTCGACGAGGCGGTCGAGGTTCCCGAGGCCGTCGTCGCCATGGACGTGGCCGGCCGTCACCAGTGCGCGCTTGAGCGGAGCCTCCGCCCCGCGGGCTACCCTGGGCACCGGGACGGGCCGGGCTACATCGAGGATTCGGAAGACATTGTGAAGGGCCTGGTCGACGGGGACATTGCCGCCGACGGTGGTGATGGCCTCCACCGACGCGCCCGGTGAGGCCAGCGCCAGGAGCAGCGCGAGCGCGTCGTCGATGCCGGGGTCGGTGTCGATCAGGAGCCGCATTTGACAGGCCCTGGGTCACTCCGTATCATACGCGCCAGCCAAACTCAAAGGAGGAGCGGATGAAGATCCTGATCACGTACTGCGGCGAGTGAAACTACCTCCCCCAGGCCTCCAGTTTGCAGGCCGCCATCAAGCACAAGTACGGCATCACCGCCGATCTCAAGGAAGGCGTCGGCGGCATCTTCACCGTCCAGATCGATGGGAAGATGGCCTACAACAACCAGGTGACCTACCGCTTCCCGGAGCATGAGGAGATCTTCGCCGAGATCGACAAGCTCAAGACGTAGCGCCGCCTCCTTCCAGCGAGTCTCGCCACGCCGGGTGGGCGATTCGACCGAGCTCCCGCGCCCGTCCGGCATCGCTCTTCCCTCTGAGCTGTGCCACCCCGTACTCCGTGACGACATAGTCCGCCAGGAACCGCGGCGTCGTGACCCGGGCGCCGGCGCCGAGCCGCCTCACGATGCGTGAGCGCGCGCCGCCGGCCGCGGTGGAAGGCAGGGCGATGATCGAGCGCCCGCCCGCGGCCCGCGTCACGCCGAGCACGAAATCGAACTGTCCCCCGATGCCGGTCACCTGCCTGCCGTCCACGCTCTCGGCGTTCACCTGGCCCAGCAGATCCACCTCCAGCGCCGAGTTGACCGACACGAAGTCGCCGAGAGTGCCGATCACCTGCGGGTCGTGGAGAAGATCCGAGGGCTCCATGTTGACGGCCGGGTTCTCGTGGCTCCAGCCGAAGAGCCGCGTCGTGCCCATGATCTCGCCGATGTCCATCCGCCCCGGATGCAGGCGCTTCCGCGCATTGGTGATCACCCCGGCCTCGAGCAGGGGCAGCATGTGATCCACCAGGAGCGAGTGCACGCCCAGGTCCTTCTTGTCTCGGAGCGCTTCCATGACGGCCTGGGGGATGGAGCCGACGCCGACCTGGACCGTCGCTCCGTTCGGGATCAGCTCCGCGACATGGCCGGCGATCCGGCGCTCCACCTCGCCCACCCGGGTCGGGGGGTACTCGGCCAGCGGATGGTCCACCTCGACCCAGCAGTCGATCTGAGAGCGGTGGAGGAACGCGTTGCCGAGGGTGCGCGGCATGCGCGGGTTGACCTGGGCGATGACCAGGGGCGCCCGGCGAGCCGCGGGCAAGGGGTAGCTGACCGACACGCCGAGCGAGAGATAGCCGCCGCGGTCGGCCGGCGTGGTGTGGACGAGCACCGCATCGGGCGCCCACTGCCCGCCGGCAGCGAAGAGGCTCACGGTGTCGAAGTAGCGCGCGGGGACGAAGTCCACGTCGCCGCGCGCCTCGGCCAGGTGCAGGCGCGGGGAGGTATGCCAGGTCGCGAACCGGAGCTTGCCGGCATAGGCGGGGGCGGCGAAGGGATAGCCGTCCAGGCGCAGGCCACCCATGAGAGTCAGGGGCGCCAGGCGATCCGCCTGGCGCATGATTTCCATGATCAGTGCCGTCGGATCGGCACATCCCGGCGGCAGCAGCACCTTCATCCCCGGCTCGAGCCGGCCGACGGCACCGGAGAGCGTGGCCCTCTCGAAGGAGCGCGCCATAGAGCGCGGGTAGTATAATCGCGCCCGAGCAAGCCGTTCAACATGACGAAGGCATCGGCCCTCTCGGGAAAGGTGGCGCTGATCACCGGCGCTGGCCGCGGCATCGGTCGCGCCGTCGCGCTGGCCCTCGGGCGGGCCGGTGTCACGCTCGCGCTCACGGCCCGGACCCGCTCCCAGCTCGACGCTGTGGCGGCGGAGCTGGACCGGGCGGGCGCGGGGAAGCCCATGGTCCAGGAGATGGACGTGGCCGACGCCGAGTCCATCGCCGCCGGGCTCAACCGGCTCCACGCGGCGCTCCCGCGCACCGACATCCTCGTCAACAATGCGGGCATCGCCGAATCGGCGCCGCTGGCGAAGACCAGCCCCGACCTCTGGCAGCGCCACCTCGCCGTCAACGCCACCGCGCCCTTCCTGCTCAGCCGCGAGCTCGTGCCCGCCATGGTCGAGCGCCGCTGGGGGCGCGTGATCAACATCGCCTCCATAGCCGGCCTCGGCGGGGCGCCGTACATCGCCGCCTACGCCGCGTCCAAGCACGCCCTCGTCGGCCTGACGCGAGCCCTCGCCGCGGAGACGGCGGGGAGCGGCGTCACCGTGAACGCGATCTGTCCAGGGTACGTGGCCACCGACATGGTCTGGAACGGCGCCCGCCGCATCACCGAGAAGACCGGGAAGTCCTTCGACGAGGCCGTCGCCGCCATGGCCGGCTTCAATGCCTCCGGCAAGCTCATCGAGCCCGAGGCGGTGGCGGCGGAGGTCCTCGAGCTGTGCGGCGAGGAGGCGGCCGGGCGCACCGGCCTCACCGTGGTGCTCTCGTGAGGAACCGGGGATGAGAGTCAAGATCCTGGGCGGCGGGCCGGCCGGGCTCTACTTCGCGATCCTGCTGAACAAGCGCGATCCCTCGCACCGGATCACCATCGTCGAGCGCGACGGGCCGAATGACACCTTCGGCTGGGGCATCGTCTTCTCGGACCGCACGCTGGCCTTCCTCAAAGACACTGACGACGACACCTACGCGCGCATCACCCGCGCCTCCCAGACCTGGGACAACGTCGACGTGGTCCACCGCGGCGAGAAGCTCTCGGTCCGGGGCAACGGCTTCTCGGGCATCGCGCGTCTGACCTTCCTCAACATCCTGCACCAGCGTTGCCTGGACCTCGGGGTAGAGATCCGCTTCCACACGGCCGTCGCCGACCCGGCGGAGCTAGTCGACTGCGATCTCCTCCTGGGCGCCGACGGCGCCAACAGCCTTCTCCGACGGACCTACGCCGACTTCTTCCAGCCCTCTGTCGATATCCGCCAGAACAAATACATCTGGCTCGGGACGAGCCGGCTCTTCCACGGCCTGGTCATGATCTTCCGCCAGAATGCGGCCGGTCTCTTCATCGCCCACGCCTACAAGTTCAGCCCGACCCTCTCCACGTTCATCGTCGAGGTGAGCCCCGACGCCTGGGCCAAGGCGGGCTTCGAGCGGATGTCGGAGGCGGAGACCTGCGCCTACCTGGCGCGCGTCTTCGAGGACGATCTGGACGGCCGGCCGCTCCTCTCCAACAACTTCGTCAAGTGGCTCAACTTCCCCCTGGTGAAGAACAAGCGCTGGCACTACCAGCACATGGTGCTCGTGGGCGACGCCGCTCACACGGCGCACTTCTCTATCGGCTCCGGCACCAAGCTGGCTCTCGAAGATGCCATCGCGCTGGCCCATGCGCTCCACGAGCAGCCGACGGTGGAGGCGGCGCTGCCGGCCTTCGAGCGGGCGCGGAAACCGGTGGTAGACGCCTTCCAGGCCGCCGCGCTCAGGAGCCTCACCTGGCTCGAGAACGTCGAGCAGCATCTCGGTCTCGAGCCGATCCCGTTCACCTACAAGCACATGATGCGGAGCCGGCGCATCGGCTACGGCCGGCTCAAGCTGATGGACCCGGGCTTCGTCGCCAGCTATGACGGCTGGCGCGCGAAGCAGCCGTCGGCCGGGCCCATCCCGCGCGATTTCCTCGATCTCTTCGAGAGGGCGACCTTCGCCCATCTGGCCACCCTGATGCCAGACGGGAGCCCGCAGGTGACGCCGGTCTGGGTCGACTACGACGGCCGTCACATCCTGATCAACTCGGCGGCGGGACGGCAGAAGGACCTCAACATGGAGAAGCGCCGGCAGGTCGCCATCGAGATCCCGGACCCCGACAACCCGAACCGATACCTCGCCGTCCGCGGGCCGGTGGTGGAGATCACCGAGGAAGGCGCCGACGCGCACCTGGACCGGCTCGCGCGGCGCTACCTCGGCCGGGACAAGTACCCCGACAGCTATCGCCTCCCCGGCGAGGTGCGCCGGATCTACAAGATAGCCCCCGCGCGCATGACCACTTGGGACCCGTTTGGATGAGGTCGAACAACGCCATCCCTGTCCAGAGGCGGGGAGACCTCCCCGACCGTCGGGCGCGGAGGCGCCCCGACGGCAAATCAGATCGTCCAGACGCGGGCTGACTTCCCCGACCGTCGGGCGCGGAGGCGCCCCGACGGCAACTCTGAAGGAGACACCGATGCCCAAGCTCATGACTCCCGTGAATCCCCCCACCCTGGCCAAGCCCGCCGGCTACTCCCATGGCTGGGAGGTGCAAGGCGGCAAGACGCTGTACCTGGCGGGGCAGGTGGCGTTCGGCCAGGACGGTAAGGTCGTCGGCAAGGGCGATCTCGTCGCCCAGTTCCGCCAGGTGTGCGAGAACCTCAAGGCCATCTTGCTCGCCCGCGGCGGCCAGTTGAACGACATCGTGAAGCTCAACATCTACGTCCTGTCCAAGGCGGAGTACAAGGCCAAGAGCCGGGAGATCGGCCTGGTCTACCGCGAGTACTTCGGCAGGCACTTCCCCGCCATGACGCTCGTCGAGGTCAACGGACTCTACGACGAAGACCAGGGCTGTGCCATCGAGATCGAAGGCATCGCGATTATCGGGTAGAGGCCCCCGCCGAGTTTGCTAGACGGTCAGGCGGGCGGCCAGCAGGTCGCACGCCTCGATATTCGCTACGTGGCGCCGCTTCATCTCGACGAGAAACGCCGTCACCTCGTCGGGCAGCGCCTCGCCGATGAGCCCATCCAGCCGCCTCGCGACCCAGCCCTGACCGCGGTTCAAGAGCTTGAGCCGCGCGTCGAGCGTGGGCTCGGCCATCACCTTGGCGGCGAAATCGCCGCGCGCCTCGGACATCACGCCGCCCAGCGTCCGCACGGCCCGCGCGAGGCCGGCGCACGACCACGCCTCGTCGTCACGCACCTGCTCGAAAAGTCGCTTGGCGGGGGCATCGGGAGCCTCCGGCAGCAGGCGCGAGAGGACCTCGACACCGGCGCGCTCGGCCTCGAGCAACTCGTTCAGTCGCTCCACCACAGTGGCCATCACCCGGAGATCTTAGCCCTCCCCGCCGGGCGTTTCAAGAACTTCGCTCTCACGTGCGCGTCGAGTCCACAGTGAAACCGCTATGGGCTCATCAAGCTAACGCAGAAACTCACCGTCGGTGCCTGAGCGTTCCGGCGACGGAGCGGCTCGTCCCCCCGGGGGGCCGCGTCCTTGACACTGCCAGCTGCCCTTCCCTACACTGGGCGCATGGCGGGCAAGTGCGCTCCACTCTTTGCATTTCTCCTGGTGCTCGTCGCTGCCGACGCGTCCCTCGCCGAGCACGAGCTCCACTACCGCTACACCGTCCTCGGCTACGTGAAGGAGACGACCGGGACGGTGCGGTCGCGGGTGGAGGTGGAACTGGTGAGGGAGAAGACCGGCTTCTCCTACCTCGGCCGGACCGACGAGACGGGCCTGTACGTCATCGTCGCGCGGCTCGGCGACGAGAGCGTCGGCGAGAAGCTCCGCCTCCAGGCGGCCGGGCGCACGTTGACGATCACCGCGCGCTTCGATCCGGCGGACCATCTCCACGAGCGTGGCACCCGCGTGGATTTCATCGGTGAGCGGACAGTGGAGACGCCCACGGCCTTCGCGACCACCCTCGGGCGCTTCCTCGCCCAGTAATGAGCCAGGGTCCGCCCGCCGACAGCGCCGACCGCTTCTACGCCGCCGTCCGTCTCATCGGCCGCTTCTGGGTCTGGTTCTTCTTCAAACAGGTGGACCTCCGGCATCCCGAGCATGTTCCTCCTCGCGGTCCCGTGCTTCTCTGCATCAATCATCCGAACAATCTGATCGACTCGCTGCTCGTGGGCACGGTGCTGGGGCGCAAGGTCCACTACCTCGCCGCTGCGACGCTCTTCAGCAACGCGCTCATGGCGCGCTTCCTCAAGGCCTGCGGGGTCATCCCCGTGTACCGGAAGCAGGATGACCCGGACAAGATGGACAGGAACGTGGACACCTTCGCCGCCTGCTTCACGACGCTCGAGCGCGGCGGCGTCATCGGGATCTACCCCGAGGGCACAACCCATGCCGAGGCGCGCGTCCAGCGCATCAAGACAGGCGCCGCGCGGATCGCGCTCGAGTACGAGTCGAGGCGGGCCTCGGAAGCTGGGGAGCCGCTCGCGGTGGTCCCCATCGGGTTGACCTTCGACGCGCGGAAATCCTTCCGAGGCCGGGTGCGCGTGGCCTGCGGCGAGCTAATCGCCGTGGCGCCATACCTTCCCACGTACCGCGAGGACATGGTGAGGGCGGTGGACGCCCTCACCACGGCGATTCAGTGGGGAATGGAGACCCAAGTGCTCCACGTCGAGCGCCTGGACCGGACGGAGCTGATCCACGCAATAGAGGAGCTGTACCGGAGCGAGCTGGTGCGAGAGCTTCAGGCGGAACGCGGGCTCTCCGACAGGCAGATCGACGTCCTGCGACTCTCGCAGGCCATCGCCGACGCCGTGGCTTACTTCGAGGCGCACGATCCCGAGCGCGTCGAGCGCCTGTGGCGAGAAGTCCAGCACTACCGTGCCCTGCTGGCCACATATCAGGTGCGGGACCGGGCAGTGCGGGCCCGCATGGAGCGCTCGCCGGGCCATCGGCGCATCCGGCGCTCTTGGGAAGCCTCCCTCGGCCTGCCGATCTTCGTCTACGGGGCCGCCGTCAACGCGCTCCCCTACTTCCTGCCGCGCTGGCTCGCGCGCTGCACGGCCCGGAAGGAGACCGATTACGCGACCACGCGGCTGCTCGCGAGTGTCGTCGCCTTCCCGCTCTGCTGGGGACTGGAGGCCTGGGTGGTCTGGCGGCTCGCGGGCGCCGCGTGGGCGGCCCTCTTCGCGGCCTCGCTGCCGCTGAGCGGGCTCCTGGCCTATCGCTACCTGGGCGGCATGAGCCGGCTCGCGGGCCAGATCCGCTTCGCCGTGCTCTCCCTCACCCGCCAACAGGCCGCCTCGCGTCTGCTCGCGACGCGCCGGGGGATCATCGCTCTTCTGGAGCAGGCCAAGACCGACTACCTCGCCGCGACCCGAGGGAACACGTTTTGACCGTTCAGTTGCTCGGAATGCTCAACCAAGGGGGGAGAACACCATGAAGGCTTACGTGTTGATCGAAACCGCCGCCGGGAAGACCAAGAACGTGAAGAAGGCCCTCTCCAAGGTGAAGAGCACCCGCGCCACCGTGGCGGCCATGGACGCGGTGACCGGCCCCTACGACTTCATCGCAGTGGTGGACGGCAATTCGCTCGACGCCATCGGTAACCTGGTCACCGAGGCCATCGGCGTCATCGACGGGGTCACCCGCACGACCACCTGCGTGGCGGTGTCCATCGGTTGACGTTCACCGGTGGGTGATCTGCACGCCCTCGATGAGCGTCCGGTGCACGGGGCAGCGCCCGGCGATCTCGTGTAGACGCGCGACCTGCTCCTCCTCGAGGTCGCCGCTCAGCATCAGCTCGAGGGCGATGGACGAGATCTTCCCCTCGCCCGGATCCCGGCTGAGCCGCACCCCCGCGCGGTCGAGATGCCACTGCTTGCGCTCGGCGTACAGCCGAACCGTGATGATGGTTCAGGCGCCGAGCGCCGCCAGCAGCAGCTCCGTCGGCGTCGGCCCGCTGTCGTCGCCGCCCTTGTCCGCGGGCTCGTCGGCCACCAGCCGATGCTGTCCGATCCGCACTTCCATCTTGAGATTCCCGAGCCACGTGACCGCCACCTCTCGTGCCATGCCGTTCTCCCTGTGTTAGAATCCCGCCGTCATGCGCGCGCTGATCATGGGCGGCACCGAGTTCATCAGCCTGCACCTGCTGCAATCGCTGCTCCGCCGCGGTCACGAGGTCACCGTCTTCAACCGTGGCAAGCGGGGGGAGCGGCTGCCCGCGGGAGTCCGCACGATCGTCGGCGATCGCAAGGACCACGCACGCCTTCGCGAGCGCCTCGAGGGCGAGCGCTTCGACGGCGTCTTCGACGTGACCTATGCGCCCACGCTGGGCGAGGACGTCGCCGCGCTCGTGGACGCTCTCGAGGGCCGCCCCCACGTCATCCTCGTCTCCACGGGACGTGTGTACGATCATACCCTGCCGATCCCGTACTCGGAGGAGACGCCGCGCGGATTCTACTGGGGCGATTACGCGCGCCACAAGATCGCGGCGGAGGATCTGCTGCTCGAGCGCCACCGCCGCCACGGGCTTCCCGCCACGATCGTCAGGCCCACACATGTCATGGGCCCGCTCAACACGCGGAACAACGAGACCTTCTTCATGGAGCGCATCTGGCGCGGCCGCCCGGTGCTGGTGCCCGGTCACGGCGGCTGGCTCCGCCAGTTCGGTCACGTCGAAGACCTGGCCGATGCCATGGCGGCCATGCTGGGTGATCCCAGGGCCTATGGCCAAGCCTACAACGTCACCGGCGACGAGCTGATCACCCAGGTGGGTCTCGTCGAGCTCATCGCGGAGATCATGGGGCGCCCGGTGACGCTGCGCCACTTCGACCCTGCGCTCCTCAAGAGCTTCGACGAGCCCGGGCCGGTCTTCGGCCAGAACCTCGTCTACGAGCGCCACGCGGTCCACACCACCCACAAGGTGCGGCTCGAGCTGGGCATCAGGCCCCGCTACACGCTCGCGTCGGGGCTGGCGCATACCTGGACATGGTACCGGTCCGCCGGACTCCACGAGCGCCCCGTGGACTTCGGCTTCGAGGACCAGCTCCTCGCCAAGATCGGCGCGTGACCCCGCGCACCATCCTCGTGTACTACCCCGAAGCAGGGGCAGGCGCCGTAGCCCGCGAGTACGCCGACCTCATCAAGCGGCCAGGCCGCGCCTTCGAGATCTCCGCCTGCTGGACTCCCGAGGCCGCGGAGAGGGCGATCGGCGACGCTGAGATTCTCTACGCGTGGAACTTCCCTCCCCACCTCCTCGCCCGCGCTCCCAAACTCCGGTGGGCACAGGTGATGGGGGCGGGCATCGAGCGCTTCCTCGTCCCCGAGCTCCCAGCGCGCGTGATCCTGACGCGCGCCGCCGGCATCTTCGGCCCCTGGATGGCCGAGTACACCCTCGGCTGGTGTCTCTGGGTGACTCAACGCATCGAGGTGTTCAGGCGCCGGCAGCGCGAGCGGCGCTGGGCTCCCGTGGATCCGCTGCGGCTACGGGGCGCCACCCTCTGCGTCGTCGGGCTCGGCGATATCGGCCGCCACATCGCGCGCACGGCGCGAAGCCTGGGCATGCGCGTGATCGGCGTGACCCGCGGTGGGCGGCTGATCCCTCAGGCGGAGCGCGTCTACCGGGTGCGCGGAATCAGGACAGCGCTGGCGCTCGCCGACTTCGTCGTGCTCACGGTGCCGTTGAGCCCCGAGACTCGCGGCCTGATCGGCGAGCCCGAGCTCGCCGCGATGAAGTCATCGGCCTGGCTCATTAACATCGCGCGTGGCGCGATCGTGGACGAGAAGGCGCTCCTCGAGGCACTCCGTGAGCGCCGGATCGGCGGCGCCGTGCTCGACGTCTTCGACACGGAGCCGCTCCCGCCCGAGCACCCGCTCTGGGCCCTCGACAACGTCGCCATCACCCCGCACATCGCCGGCCCCAGCGCGCCGGCGGAGATTGCCCCCATCTTCAACGACAATCTCCGCCGCTACCTGGCCGACCGCCGGCTGCGCCATACCGTCGACCGCAGGCGCGGCTATTAGAGCGGGTCTTTCGACAAGATAGCGCCGTGATTACCGTCGGCGAATCCCGCGGGAAGCAGGGCGCGTCGAGTATGGGGAGGGCCGGCACGTCACTTCTTGGAGATGAGCCAGTGACCGATGGCGAGATGGGGCAGGCCCGAGCGCTCGAAGGTGTCCACGGCGTCGGCGGCGCTACACACCACGGGCTCGCCGTGGAGGTTGAAGGAGGTGTTGAGCACGGCGCCGACGCCGGTGCGGCGCTCGAACTCGCGGATCACCCCATAGTACTCGGGGTTCCAGGACTCCTCCAGGATCTGGGGGCGCGCCGTTCCGTCGTGCGGATGGATGGCCGCGGCGAGGGCCGCGCGCGCCTTGGGCTGCGTGGCCATGGCGAGCATCATGTACGGCGAGTCGAGCCCCTTGGGATTGACCAGGTATTCGTCGGCCCGCTCCTTGAGGATGGTCGGCGCGAAGGGCATCCAGAAGTCGCGATTCTTGATCATGCGGTTGATCAGCGGCACCACCCGGTGGTCGGCGGGGTTGGCCAGAATGGACCGGTTGCCGAGCGCGCGCGCCCCGAATTCCATGCGCCCGGCGCAGCGGGCCACCACGCCGTCGGAGACCAGGAGCTCGGCGATACGCTCCTCGATCCGGTCATGGTAGGCCACCTCGTACCGGCCCTCGAGCCGCCGGTCGCGGATCACGGCTAGGGCGTCGGCATCGGTGACGCTGGGTCCGAGATAGGCGGGTCCGAAGGGCGCGGGAGCCGGCGTGACTCTACGGCGGGCGCACTCCTGGAGGTAGCCGAGATAGGCGGCGCCTACCGCGTTGGACTCGTCCCCGCAGGACGGGAAGGCGAAGAGGTCCTCCACCCAGTCCTCCTCGGCGATCAGCATATTGGCCTTGACGTTCATGAACACGCCGCCACCCAGCGCCAACCGCGCCCCGCCATAGCGCCCGTGGATGAGGCGCGTCCATCTCAGCAGCAGATCCTCCAGGAGCCGCTGGGCGCCTCCCGCGATCCAGTCGAAGCGCAGCCCGAGCGTGGCCCTGAGCAGGAGCTGGTAGCGGTCCCCCGGCTTGAGCCAGCGGAAGCGGGCGGGCCGGCCCTCCTCGAGCGCGAAGACGTCGCGCAGCGCGGCTTCCCCTCGCCGCGCGTCCTTCTCCGGAGCGTACGGAGCCAGGCCCATCACCTTGTACTCGTGCTCGCCGAACTTCATGCCGAGGACGAGGGTCACGAAGGAGTAGAACGCGCCCAGCGAGCCTGGGGCACTCGGGGTGGCTTCGTGCCTGGTGAGGTCGAGCCCGCGCCCCGCGGAGGCCGTGGCGCAGAGCCCGTCACCCGAGTTGTCGTTGGTCAGGACGAGCGCGTCACGCCCCCCACGGCCGGAATGCCAGCCCGAGCCGTAGTAGGCGGCGGCCGCGTGGCAGGCGTGGTGGTCCAGGCAGACGATGCGCTCGCCCGGCAACCGGAGGTGCCCGGTCACGAAGCCGAGCCGCTCGCGCTGGGAGATGCCAAACTTGCCGCGGGACGCGTCGATGAGCCCGAACTTGGCCCCGAGCTTCCGTACCCGCTTCACCAGTGCGCGCTTGCGTGACGGCCAGCTCACCCCGTAGTACTCGCGCCCGTACGCCTCGTCGTGGAGCACGCGGTTCAGCCATTCCCGGGAGGCTGCGCGCGCGCCGGAGAGCGCCACCAGGTCGATGTCGGCGGGCGAGAGCTCGAGCTCGGCGAGGAGGGCGTCGACGGCGAGGCGGGGATAGCCGGCCTCGTTCTTGAGGCGGGTGAAGCGCTCTTCCGAGGCGCAGCCGACGATGCGGCCGTCTTTGAGGACGGCCGCCGTCGCGCAGTGCGTCTCGTTGATGCCGAGGATGATCATCCCCGGCATTATACAAGGGATCGGCGGGGGACCCCGACGGCCCTCCGAACGCAGCGCGAGCCGTAGGCCGCGGCAGGGGCTGGTGGGCCCCGCCGTCCGAGGCGAGTAGTTGAGAAGCGTGCGCCGGCGGACCACCGGTCGAACAGAGGTTGCTCCGACGCGCTCTCAGGCGAACGCGAGCGGACGGGCCGGATCCTTTCGTGGCGGGGAGCCCGCCCGCCTCACGCGTGATCCGCTCGTGACTTATGTGGGCTACTGTCCTGACTCTGAAGTTCGCCGACAAACCGCCGAGCGTGGCGGGGCCGGGGGCGCGGGCCCCGGGATCGTGGCTTCTGCGCGTTGCCGAAGCCGGCGACGTTAATCGCGTGGCCCCTCGCGAGCCGGCGACCGGGTGGCCGGGCAGCGCGTCCCGGGGAGCGCGCCCCCGGCCCCGCCACGTGGTGCGTCTGCGAACTTCTGACTCACGACACTAGGCGCTCTTGGCCAGCGCCTTCACGATCTCCCGGCAGAAGGCGGGCAGATCGTCGGGCTTGCGCGAGGTGATCAGGTTGCCGTCGACGACCACCTCCTGATCCGCCCACTGCCCGCCCGCGTTGACCATGTCATCCTTGATGGAGAAGAACGAGGTCACGTTACGGCCTCTGATCACGTCCGCGCTCGCCAGCATCCAGCCGGCATGGCAGATGGCGGCGACCACCTTGCCGTGCTGGGTTGCCTCGCGCACGAGCCGCACCATGGCCTCGTGGCGCCGCATCACGTCCGGCGCATAGCCGCCGGGCACCACCACCGCGTCGAACTCCACCGCGCTCACCGCATCGGCCTGGACGTCAACGCTCACCGGATAACCGTGCTTGGAGGCATAGGACTTGGCGCCGCCGGCCCCCACTACCTTGACCTCGGCCCCTTCCTCCTTCAACCGGTAGTACGGCACCCACAGCTCCATCTCCTGGTAGAGGTTCTCGGCCAGAATCGCGACCCGCTTGCCTTTGAGGTTCATCTCGCTCTCCTTTTGAGGAGCCCGTTCGGGAAACTCTCGTGTCGAGCCTCACGCCTTCCGGGACGTCTTGGAGAAGAACGTGCCCATCAGCGGCTGCAGCTCCTTGCCCCCGCAGTCCGGGCACTTGTAATCGCCACGCTCTCGCTCCCCGATGCTGAGCGGCATGGTGACTTCCTTGCGGCACTTCTCGCAGTAAAATTCGTAGTTCGGCATGATCCGTCCTCCCTGTTGCCGGCCGGCTCCGGTCGTTAGGACCGATCCCGGTCGCGCGTCAGCTCAGGTTGACAACGACCGACTTCACCTCCGTGTACTCCTCTATGCCTTCGTGCCCCCCTTCGCGCCCGAGGCCCGATTCCTTGAAGCCGCCGAAGGGGATCTCGTGGGTATACCCGGCGGAGTCGTTGGCGCCGACGAGCCCGTACTCCAGCCGCTCCGCCACGCGCACGAGCCGAGCCATGTCGCGCGTGTAGAAGTACGACGCCAGCCCGAACCGGGTCGCGTTCGCGCGCCGGATGACCTCGTCCTCCGTCTCGAAGGTGAGGATGGGCGCCGCAGGTCCGAAGATCTCTTCCTGCGCGATCGCCATGTCGTCACTCACGTCGAGCAGCACCGCCGGCGCGTAGAAATACCCCTTCCCATAGACGCCGCCGGTGAGGTAGTGCCCGCCCGTGACGAGCCGCGCGCCGCGCGCGACCGCGTCCTCCACCAGCCCGTGGACCTTGGCACGGGTCTCCTCGTTGATCAGCGGCCCGATCTGGGCCCCCGGCTCGAAGCCCGGCGCAACTTTGAGGCGCTTCACGGCGTCGATGAAGGCCGGGATGAACTGGCCCGCGATCCCGCGCTGGACGTAGATGCGGTTGGCGCAGATGCAGGACTGGCCGCCCACCCGGAGGAACTTCATGGCCACGGCGCCCTCCACGGCCGGCTGGAGGTCGGCGTCGTCGAAGACGATGAACGGGGCATTGCCGCCCAGCTCGAAGGACAGGCGCTTGATCTGCCGGGCCGCCATCTCCATGATCCCCTTGCCCACATCGGTGGAGCCGGTGAAGCCGATCTTGCGGATGACGGGGTGGGTCAACAGCTCGTTGCCGACCAGCCGCGAGCGGTTGGTCGTCAGCACGTTGAATACCCCGGCGGGCAATCGGGCGTCCTCGGTGATCTTGGCGATGGCCAGCGCGGTGAGCGGCGTCGCCGAGGCGGGTTTGAGCACGACGGTACAGCCAGCCGCGAGGGCGGGAGCGATCTTCCGCGTGACCATGGTCGCCGGAAAGTTCCACGGCGTCACGGCCGCCACTGGGCCGATGGGCTGGTGGAGCACCCAGTAGCGTTTCTTCGGCTGGGGCGACGGGATCCACTCGCCGGTCATCCGCCGCGCCTCCTCCGCGAACCAGCCGAAGTAGCCGAGCGAGAACTGGACCTCCTTTCTCGCCTCTTCGAACGGCTTGCCGTTCTCGAGGGTCACCAGCCGAGCCAGATCCTCGAGGCGCTCCTCCATCATCTCCTGGATGGCCAGCAGGAAGCGGCCGCGATCCTTGGGCGCAAGCACCGACCACTCGCTGAAGGCCCCGTCCGCCGCCGCCACGGCCCGCTCGACCTCCGGGACCGCGCCGTTGGTCACCGTCGCCACCACCGATTGATCGGCCGGGTTGATGACGTCGAAGGTGGCGCCCCCCTCGGCCAGCATCCACTCGCCGTTGATGAACATGCGCCTGGGCTCGTCGGTCATGGTCGGCCCCTCCTCGAGGCGTCGCCCCGTTGGCGGTGTTAGGCTACGCCAGCTCCGCCGGTCGCGCTAGACGCGGCGCGCCATTCGGCCGCCGGCCCTATTCCGCGGCCCGGCGGCCGGCTACGCGGGTCGGCCCGCTCACTTGTAGAGCGCCTGGGGCGCCCACAGGATGATCTGGGGGAAGATGATGCACAGCGCGAGGCCGCGCTAGCGCCGAGCGCGACGCGGCCCAGTCGTCCTCGGACGTCAGCCGGCCCCGACCCGGGCCACGAGCCAGCGCGCGGTGCGCAACAGCCGCGCGTCGCCGTGCCGCGGACCGACCAGCTGCACGCCGAGCGGCAGGCCGTTCGCGCCCTGCATGAGCGGCACGCTGAGCGCCGGCATGCCGCACAGCGTCCACAGCGTGCAGAAGGTCGGATCTCCCGTCGAGTCCAGGCCCTGCGGCGCAGTGCCGGTCGCGGCGGGAGTCAAGATCGCATCATAGCGCTCAGAGAACAGCGCTCCGAAACTCTCGTTGAGCTCCGGAATGCGGGCGAGAGCGCGGAGGTAGTCGACCGCGCCCACCTCTCGGCCGCGCTCGAGCCGCGCGCGCAGCGATGCGGACAGCCGGGTGGGCGCCTTGTCCCACTCCCGGCCGAGGTTCACCGCCATCTCGGCTTCCATGATAACCCGGTGCCACTCGTGCGCCTCTTCGACCGCATCGGACAGCTCGAGTTCCTCCACGCGCTCGCCCAGGTGATCGGTCAGCTCCGCGAACGCCTCCTTGGCGTCGTCGTCGACGCGGTCCCAGCGCGGCGTCCGCACGAGCGCGAACATCGGCGGCAAGGGTGGCTCTTCGGCCGCCACGTCGCGGTACGGGATGCGCGCCCGCGGGCGCGAGTCGGGGTCGCGCTCGTCGTAGCCCATGAGCTGCTCCGCGAGGAGCGCGATATCCTCGATCGTGCGCGCGAACAGACCGACATGGTCGAGCGTGCGAGAGAGTCTGAACATTCCGTGGCGCGGGATCAGGCCGTGCGTCGGCTTGAAGCCGTAGACGCCGCAGAACGACGCCGGACGGACGGTCGAGCCGTTGGTCTGGCTGCCGAGAGTGAGCGGCACCATGCCGGCCGCCACTGCGGCGGCCGAGCCGCTCGAGGACCCCCCGGGCGTGTGCGCCGGGTCGTGCGGGTTGCGTGTCTTGCCCGGCGCCCGGCCGGCGAACTCCGTCGTCACGGTCTTGCCCATGATCACGGCTCCAGCCGCGCGCAGCATCGCGACCATGGTGGCATCGCGGGAGGGCGTGCGACCGGCGTGCAGCACCGACCCGTTCTCGGTCGGCATATCGGCCGTGTCGATGATGTCCTTGATCCCCACCGGCACCCCATGCAGCGGGCCGATCGGCTGCCCGGAGAGCCGAACCTCGTCAGCCGACCGCGCCTGAGCGAGGGCGTGATCCGGATCGAGAAACGCCCAGGCCTGGACGTCCGCGTCCACCTCCCGCGCACGCGTCAGGCAGGCCTCGACCAGCTGTTCAGATCTGATGACGCCGTCGCGGATCAATCGCGTCGCGTCCGACGCGGAGAGCCAGTGGAGACTCGTCAGATCCATCGCGCGTGCGCTGCCGGCGAGGTCACGCCGGAGGCCGCCGCACCCCGCGCCGGCTCACTTGCCGTAGAGGAACTCCGGCAGCCAGAGGGTCATGCCAGGCCAGATGTACATGAACACGAGGCAGATGCAGACGATGATCATGTACGGCATCATCCCCGCGAAGATCTGATTGAGCGTCACGTGCTTCGGCGACACGCCCTTGAGATAGAACGCCGACATGGCCACGGGCGGCGAGAGGAACGCCGCCTGGAGATTGACCGCCACCATGGTGCCGAAGAGGATCGGGTCGATGTGGAAGTGGCTCAGCAGCGGGATGAAGATCGGGCAGAAGATCACGATGATCTCGGTCCACTCGAGCGGCCAACCGAGCAGGAAGATGATGAGCTGGGCCGTGATCTGGAACCCCAGCGGCGACAGGTTCAGGCTCAGCACCCACCGCTCGATCAGCGACTGGCCGCCGTGCAGCGCGAACACGGCGGAGAAGAGCGCCGAGCCGACGAAGAGCCAGCACACCATCGCGGTCGTCTTCGCGGTGAGGAAGGTCGCTTGCTTCACGTTCTCGCGGAGCTCCGGCGAGATCCTGAGATTCCAGAGGCCGGGCACGACGGTGCCGGCGAGCGTCCCGCCGATCGAGCCCGCCACGAGCAGCGATGCCCAGTCCTCGCCCTGCCACCACCCGAGCGCGATGCCGATCATCGCCCCCACCCCGCTGCACAACCAGACCTGACGCGCGTATCGGGCCATCACCGCCAGATACAGCGCCCCGAGCGAACCGATCGCCGCCGACTCGGTGGCGGTCGTGATGCCGAAGAGGATCACCGCGAGTACCACGACGGTGAGCACGCCCAGCGGCACCACCGACGCGCACAGCTCCTTCAGGATCTCGAGCTGCTCGCCGTCCATCCGCCAGAAGTAGATGAAGAGCAGGAGTCCGGAGACCGCTGCCAACCCCGAGAACCAGGCATAGAAGTGCGCGGGGATCGTCCCCGCCCCTGACACCGCCGTCGGGTCCCTGAGCGACGTCATCTCCTCGGGCGGCCCCTCGGCCTTCCGCGGGGTCTCCCCTGGCTCGGCCGCGGACCCGGCATCGCCTAGCTCCTGCGGCCTGTCTTCCGCGGGCGCGACGGGTTGCGGAGCCGTCGGCGCCGGCACCACGGCCGCAGCGCGCGTCGTCGCCGTGGGCGCCGCTGCGGTCGCCGCCGCCTCGGGCGCGTTGTAGATGACCACGTACCACCACGTCGCGCCGAACGTGCCGACCGTCAGCAGCAGCGGCACCGATAGCGCGAGCAGGTTGTTGACGATCGCGCGGTAGCCGACCGGCCGACCAGCCAGACCGGTGGCCCCGCGCAGGACGCCCGGTCGAAACGCGGCAGCGATGAGGCCGCCGACGACCCTGCGTGCCTGGCCACGCTCGAGACGCTGGAGATACTCGGGCACGGCGACGCGGTACTGGTCGGGCCGGAGCTTGGGCGCGATCTTCGGATTGATGATCGCCCAGCCGAGGATGTAGACAAGGTACAGGAACGTGAGGAAGAAGCCCGGCAGCATCGCCGCCGCGTAGAGCTTGACGATCGATTGCCCAGCCACCGCCGCGTAGACGATCAGCATCACCGAGGGCGGGATGAGGATGCCCAGCGTCCCACCCGCCGTGATCGCGCCGGAGGCCAGCTTCACGTCGTACCCCGCGTTCAGCATCGGCCGCATGGCGATCACGCCCATGAGGACGACGACGGCGCCGACGATGCCGGAGGCGATCCCCCAGAACGCGCAGACCAGGAGCGTGGTCACCGCGAGGGAGGCAGGCACGCGGCGGAAGGCGAGCTGGACGCTGTGGAACATCCGGTCGACCAACGCGGCCCGCTCCATGATGTAGCCCATGAAGACGAACAGCGGGATCGACAACAAGGTGTCGTTGGTCATGACCCCGTACGTCCGCTGCACGATCAGGTCGAAGATCCGGTTGTCGTACCAGTGCTGGCCCGGAACCCAGAACGCGATGTAGCCGAAGACCATCCCCAGGCCCATCAGCGTGAACGCGGTCGGGAAGCCCATCATGATCGCGACCACGATGAGCATCAGCATCGTCAGGCCGAGTGACGGATCGCTCACGGGTTCTTGTGCTCCACCACGGTGCGGTGGCGGGCGGCCTCGTCGATCGCGTGCGCGCCTTCCATGGCGGCACGGCGCGACTCTTCGTCCACGAACTCACTGTGTCCGAGTTGGGTCTCGACCACGTCGATCTCCTCGACGTCCTCGAGCCGCCCGGGCCACGCGCCGGTGCGGAGACACACGACGCAGCGGACGATCTCGGCCAGCCCCTGGAGCATCACGAGCGCTCCCGCGATCGGGATCACCGACTTGAAGTGGTAGACGGGCGGGCCTTCGGCGGTCACCGTCGAATGCTCCCCGATGCGCCAGGAGATCGCGGCGTAGTCATACCCTGCGTAAATGAGCCCCAGGATGCCCGGGACGAAGAACAGGAAGTACAGCGCCAGGTCGAGGGCCGCCTGGCCGCGCGGTTTCATGTAGATGTACACGAAGTCGGCGCGCACGTGCCCGCCCGCCGCCAGCGTGTAGGCCCCGCACATCATGAACAGCGTGCCGTACAGCATGCTGTCGAGGTCGAAGATCCAGGCCGTCGGCGCGTTCAGGATGTACCGCTTGAAGACCTCGACGGAGACCACGAAGGTCAGCGCGACGATCAGCCACGCGAAGGTCTGGCCCGACCAGTAGCTGACATGGTCGATGGCGTTGAGGAGACGCCGGGCGCTCATGGGCGCGGACAAGCGGCCAGCCATCCAGCGAGCGCCGGATGGCTGGCGGCACAGTAGGAACGGGTCACGGAGCCGCTAACTCTTCTTGGGGGCCGGCTTACCGAAGTAGTGATTGTAGGCCATGCGGCGGCTGACGTTGGTGTCGAGGTCCCACTTCACCACTCGGGCAGCGAACGCCTTCTGTGACTCGGCGATCTCCTTGAACATCGGGTTGTCTGCCGACTTCTTCACCAACACCTCGTCGAAGATCTCAAGCTGCCTTTGGAGGACCGAGTCGGGGGTCTTGTAGAACCTGACCTTGTCTTTGGTCTGCAGCTCGATGTAGTCCTTCGAGTAGCGGTCGATCGACTTCCAGGACAGGTCGGCCGAGGCCGCCTCGACCGCGCTCTCGATGATGGCCTTCATCTTGTCCGGCAGCGCGTCGAACTTGGTCTTGTTGAACGTGATCTCGAACTGCTCGGCGTTCTGGTGGTAGCTCTGCAGCATGCACACCTTGGACACGTCGGCGAAGCCCAGGATGCGGTCGGAGGTCGCGTTGTTGAACTCGGCGGCATCGAGGAGCCCGCGGTCGATCGCCGGCACGATCTCGGCGCCGGGCAGCGCGTTCACGGCCGCGCCCATGCCCTGGAACAGGTCGATCGAGATGCCCACGGTGCGGTACTTGAGCCCCTTGAAGTCGTCGACTTTGGTTATCGGCTTCTTGAACCAGCCGAGCGGCTGGGTCGCCATCGGGCCGTAGGGGAAGGAGACGACGTTGGCGCCGATGGAGGCGTAGAGCTTGTTGAGGAGCTGCTTGCCGCCGCCGTACTTGTGCCAGGAGAGCAGCATGTTGGCGTCCATCCCATACGCGGGACTGGACCCCCAGAGCGCGAGCGCCGTCTGCTTGCCGTAGTGGTACACGAGCACGCCGTGGCCGCCGTCGAGCGTGCCCTTGGACACCGCGTCGAGCAGGCCGAAGGCCGGCACCACCGCGCCCGCGGGCAGCACGTCGATCTTCAGGTCACCGCCGGTCATGTCGTTGACCTTCTTGGCGAAGTCGAGCGCGTACTCGTGGAAGATATCCTTCTGCGGCCAGGTGCTCTGCCACCGCATCGTGATGGGCCCCTGCGCCTTGGCGACCATCGGGAAGCCGAGCGCCGCCGCGCCCGTCGCCGCAACGGCAGCGCCCCTCAGAAACTTGCGACGCGACGTCTCGGTGATTGCTTGCGGGTCGTTCATGTGGTACCCCCCCTAGTCGGTAGCTTGAAATGCACGGCCGTCGGCCCCGATGTCAATGCCGCCCCCCTCCACGCGGGCTCACGGGCAACGTACCCCGCCCGTAGAGCGAGCGGCGGGTATTGTAACCCGCCCTCCCGCCCTCTACAAGGCAACTCCGATGCGGGGGTGTCTCAGTTTCACCGAGCGACACTCGTGGGATCGGGCGGGTGGCGGCGCGGGGCGCAGGAGAGCGCGCGTAGGATGTCAAAGGCCGTCTAACCCGTGCAGCAAGAGCGACACGCGGTCGACGCCGCGGCGGACCACGAGGGATAGCGGCGCGTTCTCCCGCACGGTCAGCAGGGCCTCCCGGACGGCCTCGAGCGTGGTCACCGGCTTGCCGTTCACCTCGACCAGCACGTCACCCACCCGGAGCCCCGCGGTCTCGGCGCGGCTTCGCGGGAGCACCACCCCCACCGCCGGCACGCCCGGGGGGCGCGCCCCACCTGGCTCTGGCTGGGGCTCCGGCTCGCGGACGAGGAAGCCGAACTCGGCGGCCACCCGCTCGGCGGCCACGGCCTCGGGCATGGGCCCGATACGCACCTCGACCGGCCGCCGCCCCTGATCGCGCCTCAGTACGGTCAGCGTCACCGTCTCCCCCACGCTCGCCGAGGCGACGTAGCGCTGCAGCGCCCGCGTGTCCACCACCGGGCGTTCCTTGACGGCGACGACCAGATCCCCGCTCTTGAGCCCGGCCGCGTCCGCGGGCGTCTCCTTGATGACCTCCACGATCAGGGCGCCGAAGCCTTCGCGGAGCCCGTGCTTCTGCGAGATCTCGTCCATCTCCTGCTCCGAGAGGTCGCGGATGCGCACGCCGAGCCAGCCCCAGCGGGTCGTTGCCCCCGTCGCGTCCGCGCCGACCAGGACCAGGAGGAGCATCGTCACGCCGAGCACGCGTCTCACTGGAGTACCCTCTCGCTGGAGGACATCGCACGGCGTCCTGGCCTCGTCGCCCAAGGGCCCATCCATCGCGCTTGAAGGTGATTCACTTCGGCTTGCGCCCTGGCCTCCTCGCCCTTCGGGCTCATCGGGGCTCTACCGTCCTCGGCTGAGCTGCTGGAGCAGATCGTCGAGCGCCGCGGCGAGCCGCTCGAGCCGGCGCTCCAGGTCCAGCTCCTCCAGGAGCGCCTGCCGCATTGCGGCGTCGGGGATCACGCCGGAGGCCACCTGGTCGGCCAGCGCGGCGGGCGAGCCCACGGCCTCCAGCGAGTCGCGCATCTCGTTCCGGGACCGGCCCAGGGCTTCCAGGATCTGCAGGCAGCGCTCGCGGATCGTTCGGGCGAGCGCGGGGAGACCCGGACGGTCCGCGCCCACCTCGGGAAGCGGCGTGGCCACCACCATCCGGTAGAGCGTGTCGGTCGGCACCTCCCGCTCGATGCGAATGCGGCGCTCGCCCCTGAGGAGGATGTTGAAGCGCCCGGTGGCGAGGCGCTCGCACCGGACGATGCTGCCGGCGCCCGCCACGGCGTAGACGGGCGGTTTCCCATGGTACGTGGCCTCGTAGCCCGGCTTGAGCCCGACCACGGCCAGCCGCCGGTCCCGGGCGAGGCAATCGGTGATCATCGCCCGGTACCGCGCTTCGAAGATGTGCAGCGGCAGCAGAGTATGCGGGAAAAAGATCAGGTCCGGGAGCGGGAAGATCGGCAGGTAGACCGGGTTCACCGGCAACGGGTACTCACCCGATGGTCGGCAGCTTGAGCCCGGACACGGCGTCCACCCGGCCGCTGACTGCCGCCGCGACCTCGCGAAAGGCCTTGGCCTGGGCCGAGCCCGGCTGGCCCACCACGACGGGAATCCCGGAGTCGCCGCCCTTGCGCGTCTCCATCTCGAGCGGGATCTGACCGAGGAGCGGCACGCCGAACTCCTCGGCGACGCGAGCCCCGCCACCCTCGCCGAAGATGGCGTATCGCTTGCCGGTGTCGGGGGCGACGAAGTAGCTCATGTTCTCGATGATCCCCAGGATCGGTACGTTGAGCTTGCGGAACATCCCCAGCGCCTTGCGCACGTCGAGCAGGGCCACGTCCTGCGGCGTCGTGACCATGACCACCCCTGTCAGCGGCACCACCTGCGAGAGCGAGAGCTGCGCATCGCCCGTGCCCGGCGGCATGTCGAAGACGAGGTAATCAAGCGCGCCCCACATCACGTCGCGGAGGAATTGCTGGACGGCCGAGTGGATCATGGGCCCGCGCCAGACCAGCGCCTCCCGCTCGGCGACGAGGAGGCCGATGGACATGATCTTGATGCCGTGCGCTTCCACCGGGATGATCTTGTTGTCGAACATGCCGGGCCGTCCCCGGGCGCCCATCATGAGCGGCACGTCGGGCCCGTAGACGTCCACGTCCACCAGCCCCACCGGCGCGCCCGTCTGCTTGAGCGCCAGCGCGAGGTTGACGGCGATCGTGGACTTGCCCACGCCGCCCTTGCCCGAGGACACCGCGATGGTGTACTTCACCTCGGGAATGAATTCACCGCCGGCGCTGGGCCCCGGAGGTTGAGCGGGCCGGGCGGCCGCGGCGGCGGAGCCCATCTTCACCTGCACGCGGCTCACGCCGGGGATCTGCGACACCGCCTTGGACGCGCCGCTGTGCAGCGCAACCTTGGTCGCGGGCGGCTGGGTCGTGAAGGCGAGGGTGAACGACACCTCGGAGTCGTGGATGTGGAGGTCGCTGACCAGCCCGAGGGTCACGATGTCCTTGCCGAGGTCGGGATCCTTGATGGTCCGGAGGACGTCGAGGACCGCTGTCTCGCTGATGCTGGCGCTTCCAGGCGTACTCATGGGTCTCCTGGACTCCGGGGATGCGTGACTACAGGCGAGTATAGGGACAACACCCCCCGCCCGTCAAGGAGCAGCAGGACGTCCGCTGCTCCGCAAGCCCTTGGCGAACTTGAAAAATCCGCCCAGACCTGCTACAAAGGGCGAGTGTTTGGACCCGACGAGTTCCGGCGCGTCCTGGGCCACTTCGCGACCGGGGTGACCGTAGTCACGACCTGGGACGCCGAAGGCCAACCCGCCGGCCTCACGGCCAGCTCGGTCACCTCGGTGTCGCTCAACCCTCCCCTCGTTCTGGTCTGCGTGGCCCACACGTCTCAGAGCTACCCGGCCTTTCGCGCGCACGGCCGATTTGCGATCAATATCCTGCACTCGGACCACGAGCACCTGGCCCGCCGCTTCGCAGAAACTGGTGGGGGCGCCGAGAAGTTCGAGGGCACCCCCTACCGCCAGGGCGCCCTCGGCCTGCCCATCCTCAAGGACGCGCTGGCCGAGCTCGAATGTACGATCGTCCACGCCTATCCGGGCGGCGATCACACGATCTTCGTCGGCCGGGTCGAAGCCGCCGATTGCCGCGGCGACACCGGCCTGGAGCCGCTGCTCTATTACCGTGGGCGCTTCAACCGCCTTCATTTCCCGGAAGGACATCACTGATGCCCGTTCCGCTATCCCGCCCGCCGGTCGATGACGAGATCAAGGCCGCGGTGTTCGCCGCCATCGACTCGCGCCAGTACATCCTCGGACCGGAATGCCGCGCATTCGAGCAGGAGTTCGCCGGCTACATCGGCGTGAAGCACGCGGTGCTGACCAGTAGCGCCACCGCCGCTCTCTGGACGGCGCTCAAGGCCTTCGGTGTCAAGTCGAGCGACGAAGTGCTCGTGCCCTCGCACACGGCGTTCCCGACCGTCGAGGCCATCTGCTTCGCCGGAGCCGTGCCCGTCTTCGTGGATATCGACGACACCTACACCGTGGATCTGGAGGACGCCGCGGCCAAGATCAGCCCGCGCACCGTGGGCTTCGTGCCGGTCCACCTCTACGGTCACCCGGCGAATCTGGCCGGCATCGTCGAGCTTTGCTCTACGCTGGGCCTCTGGCTCCTCGAGGACTGCGCTCAGGCCCACGGCGCCGCCTGGCAGGGGCGCAAGGTTGGACGCTTCGGCCGCGCCGGCGCCTTCTCCTTCTATCCCTCGAAGAACCTCACCGTCATGGGAGATGGCGGGCTCCTGGTCACGGACGACGACGACGTGGCCGCGCGCTGCCGGCGGCTCCGGGACCACGGCCGGCTCAACAAGGACGTCCACGCGGAGGTCGGCTTCAACCTGCGCTTCAACGATATCCAAGCGGCGGTGGGGCGGGTGCTGCTGCGCCGCCTCGACACGATGAACGATCGCCGCCGCACCCTGGCGGAGCGTTACGCCCGCGGCCTGAGCGGCCTGCCGCTGGTGCTGCCCACCGAGGCGCCGGGCGCGCGCCACGTCTACCACCTCTACGTCGTCCGGACCCGAGAGCGCGACGCGCTGGCCAAGTTCCTCAAGGAGCGCGGGATCGCCACCGGCATCCACTACCCGGTCCCCTGCCACAAGCAGCCCGCGCTCGAGCATCTCAACCCGCCGCCGCTTCCCCGCACCGAGCGCGTCGTGGAGGAAATCCTCACGCTCCCCATCTCGGCCGGCCACGCGGACGCCGAGGTGGACGAGGTGATCGCCGCCGTCCGCGCCTTCTTCGGGGCGTAGGCCGATGATCGGAGCCCATCTGGTTCGTCGCCTCGCTCGCGGCAGCCGTCAACGCACAGAGAGTACGCCTCCGGCTGCCGCATCGCTCGGCGCCTCGCCGCTGGACCCTTCTCATCGCCCTGGAAACCTGTCGGAGAAAAGCGATGTGACGAGATTCGAGCGCCGGCTTTGCCGACGCAACCTTTTCATGGGGGAGGCCTCGGAGGCGCCCGTCGAGATCCCCTCCGATTCTCCTGGGGCGAGGCTTCGGAAGGGGGGCGAACCCCCCCGCCGAGTTTCGTAGCCTCTGCGGATCCTCCAGCTCTATCCCAAATCGGACTACTTCACCGGGGCTGCCATCCAGCTCCGTGAGCTGGCGTGGGGTCTCCACGCGCGCGGCCACCACGTCGTGGTCGCAACCCGCGAAAGCGACCTGTGGGCTCGGGAATGCGCGACGGCGGGCATTCCGTATGCGCCCCTACCCATGCGTCATCCCCTCGACCTCGTCACCGCCTGGAAGCTCGCCCGGCTCATCCGAGCCGAGCACATCTCGGTGGTCCACTGCCAGAAAGGCCGCGCCCGGACCCTGGCGCTCCTGGCGGGGCTCCTGGTGAAGATCCCCGTACTGGTGCTCAACCGCGGGGTGAGCTTCCCGCTCGACCGCTGGAACCGGCTCGGCTACACGACCTCGCGGGTCACCGCCGTCGTCGCCGTCTGCGACTCCATCAAGCGCAGGCTCGTCGCGGCCGGCGTGCCATCCTCGAAGATCGAGGTCATCTACTCGGGTACCGATCTCGCTCGCTTCCATCCCCAGGTGGACGGCAGCGGCATCCGACGCGAGCTCGAGTTGCGGCCGGAACACGCGCTCATCACCCAGGTCGGCATCCGGTCCTGGCGGGGCAACGACGACGTGCTCGCGGCGATGACACGCGTGCATTTGGCGGCGCCGCACTGCCGGCTCCTGTTCGTCGGCGCCCCGCCCCCGCGCATCACGAGCATGATGGACAAGGCCAGGCGCCGCGACCTCGGCGAGGTCGTCTTCGTCCTCGGGCACAGGCGCGACATCCCGGAGATCCTGGCGGGGAGCGACCTCGTGGTGGACGCCTCCTACGCGGGGCTGGGGCTGACGGGTTCTCTGCGGGAAGCGCTGGCCGTCGAGACACCGGTCATCGGGACGCGCCTCGAGGGTATCCCGGAGCTGATCACCGACGGCGAGACAGGCCTCCTCGTGCCGCCGAGGAATCCGGACGCCCTCGCTCAGGCCATGCTGCGCGTGGTGGAGAACCCGACGCGGGCCAAGGCGATGGCCCGTGCCGGCCGCAAGCGCGTCGAGGCGCAGTTCTCCACGGTGGTCAAGATTCAGCGTACCGAGGCGCTCTACGGGCGCCTCCTGCACGAGCGCGACGTCGCGTGAGCCCTCGATACCAGCTCCTCTACCGCCTCATCCCGTACCTCAGGCCGCATTGGCACGCTCTTGTGATCGGGACCCTCCTCGCGCTGGTCGTCTCGGCGGCCGAGGGATCCATCGCCTGGCTCGTCAAGCCCGCCATGGACGGCATCTTCGTCAGGCGCGACCTCCTCATGCTCAAGGTGATCCCGCTGGCGGTCCTCGGCGCGTATCTCGTCAAGGGCGCGGGTCGGTTCGGCCAGTCCTATCTGATGGCCTCGGTGGGCGAGCGCGTGATCGCCCGCATCCGCCGTGAGCTGTACGCGCATATCCAGGGCATGCCGTTGTCCTTCTTCGCCTCGCTGCACTCCGCCGAGCTGATGACGCGCGTGGTGAGCGATGTGAACCGGCTGGCGAGGCTCTCCTCTACGGTGCTCGTGATGGCGGTGCGCCACGTCGCCACCATCGTGGCGCTCCTCGTCGTCATGTTCGCCCGCGAGTGGATGCTCGCCCTGATCGCGGTGGCGGTCTTTCCCGCCGCCGGCGTCACGGTCAGGGCCATCGGCAGGAAGCTCTACACGATCAACAAGCGAGCCCAGGAGAAGATCGCCGAGCTGAACGTGGTGCTCCACGAGTCCTTCGCCGGCACCAAGATCGTCAAGGCCTTCGGCCGCGAGCGGCTCGAGCAGGAGCGCTTCGACCATGTGAATGACCGGCTCCTGCGGCTCGCGCTCAAGAACCAGCGGACGGATCAGGCGGCCGAGCCCCTGATGGAGGTCATGGGAGCGGTCGGCCTCATGGGTGCCTTCTGGTATGGTGGCTACCGCGTGATCTCGGGGGCGCTCACGCCGGGGGAGTTCTTCTCGTTCACCGCCGCCGTCCTCCTCCTCTACGGCCCGGTGCGCCAGCTCTCGCGCATGGTCAACACGATGCAGCAGTCACTCAGCTCGATGGAGCGGGTCTTCGAGATCCTGGACACCCCACAGGCCATCGTGGACGCCGCCGGCGCCCGCGCCCTCGACGGCTTCACCGACCGCATCGTCTTCGAGAATGTGTCCTTCTGTTATCCGGAGACGCCGGAGCCTGCCCTCCGGGACATCTCGATCGAGGTCAACAAGGGCGAGCTGGTCGCCTTCGTCGGCATGTCGGGGGCGGGCAAGACCACCCTCATGGACCTCCTGCCGCGCTTCCACGACGTCTCCTCGGGTCGCATCACCCTCGATGGTCACGACGTGCGGGATGTGACAGTGGCCTCGCTGCGCGCCCTCATGGGGATCGTGACCCAGGAGACGCTGCTCTTCCACGACTCCATCGAGTACAACATCGCCTACGGCAAGCCGGGTGCGACGCGCGAGGAGATCGAGCGGGCGGCGCGGATGGCCCAGGCCCACGAGTTCATCGCCGCCCTGCCCGACGGCTGCGCGACGCAGGTGGGCGAGCGCGGGGTCAAGCTCTCGGGCGGCCAGCGCCAGCGCCTCGCCATCGCGCGCGCGTTCCTGAAGGACCCGCCCATCCTGATCCTGGACGAGGCCACCTCGGACCTGGACGCGGAGAGCGAGTTCCTGGTCCAGCAGGCGCTGTCCGAGCTGATGAAGGGCCGCACGGTGCTCGTGATCGCCCATCGCTTGGCGACGGTGAAGAACGCCGACCGCGTCGTAGTGGTCCACGGAGGACGAATCGCCGAGATGGGCACCCACGACGAGCTGATGGCCCGCGAGGGCGGGATCTACCGCCGGCTGGCGACCCTCCAGGCGCTCGACCTGTCCGTTGCACGGTAGGCGCCTGCCCGAGAAAACCTCGCTCGAGGTCATAGACGCTGTTCGAGGGCCGGCTTTGCCGGCGCAATCGATGCATTGGGGGTGGGCATGGGCGGGGGCCGTCGAGGCCCCTCCCAACGAGCTACTCCCGGAACTTGTTGACGATGGGCAGGCGCCAGTCCTTGCCGAAGGCGCGGGGCGTGATCTTGATGCCGATGGGGCCCTGGCGGCGCTTGTACTCGTTCCGGTCCACCATGGCGATGACGCGCTTGACCGTCGAGGCGTCGAAGCCGCGGGCCACGATGTCCGTCAGCCCCTGGTCCCCCTCCACGTACGCCTCGAGGATCGCGTCGAGCTCCGCATAGGGCGGGAGCGCGTCCTGGTCCGTTTGCCCGGGCCTGAGCTCGGCCGATGGCGGGCGCTCGAAGATCGTCGACGGGATCAGCTCGCGCACGGCCCGGCGGTTGGCGTGCTCGGCCAGCTGGTAGACGAGCGTCTTCGGCACGTCCTTGATGACGGCGAAGCCGCCGGCCATGTCGCCGTACAGCGTGGTGTACCCGACCCCGATCTCGCTCTTGTTCCCCGTGGTGAGGACGAGCCAGCCGAACTTGTTGGACAGCGCCATCAGGAAGTTCCCCCGGACGCGCGCCTGGATGTTCTCCTCGGTCACGTCCTCTTTGAGCCCCTTGAACGGCTTGGCCAGGGCGCGCCGATAGGCCTTGAGCACGCCGGCGATGGGCAGGGTGAACAGCTCGATGCCGAGGTTCCTGGCCAGCCGTGCGGCGTCGCGCCGCGTCCCGACCGACGAGTAGGGCGACGGCATGGTCACCCCGGTGACATTGGTGGGGCCCAGGGCGTCGCAGGCGATGGTCGCCACGAGCGCCGAGTCGATGCCCCCCGAGAGCCCGAGCACCACGTGAGCGAACCCGTTCTTCCTCACGTAGTCGCGGGTGCCCAGGAGCAGCGCCTGGTAGATCTCCTCCACCGGCTCAAGCTCGGTGACCTCGTGAGGGGGAAGCTTCGGGCGCTCCCGCTCCGGGAGCGCCGGCAGGGAGACGCGCGCCGCGGGGGCGCCGCTCCGCAGCCTCTCCTTGCGCCGCCGCGAGTCGTGAAGCCGGGCCCGGAACACCTCGTCGAGGTCCAGGTCGGCCACCAGGAGGTCCTCCTCGAAGGCTCGGCCGCGCGCGATCCGCTCGCCCTTCTCGTTGAAGATCAAGGACTGTCCGTCGAACACCAGCTCGTCCTGGCCGCCCACGGTGTTGACGAAGGCGAGACACACCAGATCGTCGGCCGCGCGCGTGGCGACCATCTTCTCGCGGTACCTGGCCTTGCCGGCGTGGTACGGCGAGCCGTTGATGGTGATCACCAGCTCCGCCCCCGCCAGCGCCTGCATGGTGGTGGGCCCGGTGGGATACCAGATGTCCTCGCAAATGTTCGCCGCGATCACCGTCGGGCCGATGGCGAACACGGGGGACTCGGTGCCCGACTGGAAATACCGGTTCTCGTCGAAGACGCCGTAGTTCGGGAGGTACTGCTTGTGGTAGGTGCCGGCGTGACTGCCGTCGTGAAGGACGGCGGCGGCGTTGAAGATGTCGTCGCGCTTGTCCACGAAGCCCAGCACCGCCGTGAGCCCGCGGCTCTGCCTGGCGATATCCGCCAGAGCACGGAGGCTGGCCTCGATGAAGGCTGGCTTGAAGAGCAGGTCTTCCGGAGGGTAGCCGGTCAGGACCAGCTCCGGGAAGGCGACCACATCGCAGCCGAGCGCGCGCGCTCGCTCCATCCAGTCCACGATCAGCCGCGCATTGGCCTCGACGGCGCCCACCGTGGGGTTGACCTGCGCGAGACCGACCCGGACCCGTCTCATGACCGCATTGTAGCAGGCCGCTGAAGAAGGCCCATCTGCTTCGTTGGCTCGGTCGGCACCGCCCTCCGAGAGGGCGCTCGGCACGCCGACGAGCTCACGCTATAATCGACGCGCATGAAGCCGAAGATTCCCTGGCTCCCGATGGAAGTTCAACCCGGACAGAAGACGGACCGGTGCCCACGCTGTGGGGCGAACAGGATGATCCCCTGGACACTCAGACGTGACCCCAAGCGCGTGATCCTCCTGCGCACGTGGGTCTGCACCGCCTGTCAGACGACCGAGGAACGCCCGGAAGCCGAGTAGCCGATCGGAGGGGACCTCGACGGCCCCCTTCCGAGACCTGGGCACGGTGGGGCGCGTCAGGGCCCGTTGATGAAGTCGATGAGCTGTCGGAGGCGGGAGAAGGAGGCGCGGTTGAACGGCAGGATCAGCCGCGGCAGCTCCGGAAACTCGCCGTTCTCCGCCTTCAGCGGGCCCGGCGCCTGCTCGGCCGCGCCGTCCAGGATGTCCGCGAACCGCGCGTCCAGATCCGCCAGGGTGGCTGCGGAAAGGGGTTGGCGGAGGCGGAAGACAAGCCGGTCACCGACATACCGCTGCGAGTGGTAGACGCGGTAGAAGTCCAGGATCTCCGCCACGGCCTCCTCCAGGTCGTCGGTAACGCGGAAGAGCCCGGCGTCGGCGGCGGAGATCATCCCCTTGGGCACCATTTGCCCACGGATGAATTCCTCGAAGCTCTCCCAGTAGGTACCGTCCTGCTCATCCACGAGCACCAGGGGCAGCACCGGTTGCTTCCCGGTCTGCGTCAGCGTCAGGGCCTCGAAGGCCTCGTCGCAGGTCCCGAAGCCGCCAGGGAAAAACGCCATGGCGTGGGCCTCGCGCACCAGAAAGAGCTTCCGGGTGAAGAAGTACTTGAAGCTGATGAGCTTGGGATCGTCGGCGATCCAGGGATTCGCCTCCTGCTCGGTTGGCAGGCGGATGTTCAGCCCGAAGGAGCGCTCGCGACCCGCGCCCTCCTGTGAGGCGCCCATGACTCCGCTGCCCGCCCCGGTGATGACCATCCAGCCGGCATCGGTCATCCGCTTCCCGAAGCCGTAAGCCTGGACGGAGACGGGGTGGTCCGGATCCGTCCGGGCTGACCCGAAGATCGTCACCTTGGGCACGTGGCGGTACGGGGCGAACACCTTGAAGCCGTACCGCATTTCTTTGAGCGCCATGTGCGCGATCTTGAGATCCCCGACCCCCGCCCCGTCCTCGAACATCTTGAGCACCGTGGTCAGCATCTCGGCATAGAGGCGCCACGTCGCCTCCGGGACGCGAAGATGCTCGAGCAGCGCGTCGATTCGTCGGTTAGCTTCGCCCGACTGGAGCTGATAGTGACGATCGGGGCCCACGCGGCTAGTATACATCGCGCCCTTACGCGAGCGTGTGCCTCACCATCTTGCCCTCCACCATGTAGACCACCATCTCGGCGATGTTCGTGGCGTGATCGGCCACGCGCTCCATGAAGCGCGAGATGAGGATGAGACGGATGGCCCTGGGAATGGTGCGCGCGTCCTCCATCATGTAGGTGAGCAGCTCCCGGAAGATCTGTTCCTTGAGGGCATCCACCTCCGTGTCAGCGCCGCAGACCCGGCGTGCCAGCTCCGTGTCGCGTGTCACGAACGCGTCCAGGCTGTCCTTCACCATGGCCTGCGCCAGCGCGGCCATCCGGGGCAGGTCTATGTACGGCTTGAGCTGCGGCTCGCGATTGAGCTCTAAGGCCCGCTGAGCGATGTTCACGGCCTGGTCCCCGATCCGTTCCAGGTCCGTCACGATCTTCATAGCCGTGGTGATGAAGCGCAGGTCGCCAGCGGCGGGCTGGTGGAGCGCCAGCAGGTTCACACACGTCTCGTCCACCTCGACGTCGTAGGCGTTGACCTGCCGGTCGCGCTCGATGACCTCCTGGGCCAGCGCGTCGTTCCGCTCCGTGAGGGCCCGCATCACGCGGCGGATCTGGTCCTCCACCAGGCCGCCCATGGCGAGCAGCGTCTGCTTGAGCGCCTCGAGCTCTTCGTGAAAGTGCCGCTGCATGGCTGCGCCCCTTCTAGCCGAACCGGCCGGTGATGTAGTCCTCGGTCTTCTTCTCGCGCGGGTTGGTGAACAGATCCCGCGTCACGCCGACCTCGATCAGCTCGCCCAGCAGCATGAAGCCCGTGTAGTCGGACACCCGGGCCGCCTGCTGCATGTTGTGGGTCACGATGACGATAGTGTAGCTGTTCTTCAGCTCCAGCATCAGCTCCTCGATCTTGACCGTGGCGATGGGGTCGAGGGCCGAGCAGGGCTCGTCCATGAGCAGCACGTCCGGCTCCACGGCGATGGCGCGCGCGATGCACAGGCGCTGCTGCTGGCCGCCCGACAGGCCCAGCGCGCTCTCGGGCAGCCGGTCGTCGACCTCGTCCCACAGCGCCGCCGCCCGCAGGCTCCGCTCCACGATGCCCTCGATGTCGCTCCGGTCCTTCACCCCCAGGATGCGGGGGCCATAGGCGACGTTCTCGAAGATGGACTTGGGGAACGGGTTGGACTTCTGGAAGACCATGCCCACCCGCTTGCGCAGCTCGGTCACATCGAGCGACGGGTCGTAGATGTCGGTCCCGCCGATGCGGATGCCGCCCGTGATCTTCACGCCGTCCACCAAATCGTTCATCCGGTTGAGGCAGCGCAGCAGCGTGGACTTCCCGCAGCCCGAGGGGCCGATGTAGGCCGTGATGCGGTGCTTCGGGATCGACATGGTGATGTCCTTGAGCGCCGGCTTGTCGCCGTACCAGAGGCAGACGCGCTCGATCTCGACCATCGGCGCCTCCATCACCGGCGCCGTCGGCCCGTCCCGCCTGAGACTCGCGCTCACCTGAACCATTCCGGCCATTTCGTCCCTCCTAGCAGGCTGCTGAAAAAGGCCCATCTGCGGCGTTGGCGCCCTCGGCCGCACGCTCAACGTACAGGGAGTACGCCTCGCGTGCGGCCCTCGGGCGCCGCCTTGCATCTGGACCTTTTTGAGCAGCCTGCGAGTTTTTCCCCATCCTCCTAGATCACTGGGAGGGGGCCTCGACGGCCCCCTCCCATACCTTCCCCCAGGACATAGATTGCGCCGGCAAAGCCGGCGCTCGAACACTGATCACTTCGCATTCGCCCTCTCTCCGACAAGCCCCTAGTGTAGTGTCCCAGAAATCCGTTGACTCGCGGGCGCCGGGCGGGGCGGAGGGGCCCCCCCGCCCCGCCCGGCGCTTTGTCCACAACCTTCTGGGACAGGACACTAGACGGCCGACGTCGCGTACCAACGACGAAGCCGGTTCCGCAGGCTGACGGCGAAGATGTTCAGCAGCACGACGATGACGAGTAGCAGCAGAGTCGTGGCGAAGACCATGGGCCGCGCCGCGTCCACGTTCGGCGACTGGAAGCCCACGTCGTAGATGTGAAAGCCCAGATGCATGAACTTCCGGTCGAGGTGGACGAAGGGCCAGTAGCCGTCGACGGGGAGCGACGGGGCCAGCTTGACCACCCCCGTGATCATCAGCGGCGCGACCTCGCCCGCCGCCCGCGCCATGGCCAGGATCAGCCCGGTCAGGACCGACGGCATCACGGCCGGGAGGACCACGCGCAGCGTCGTCTCGAGCTTGGTCGCGCTCAGCGCCAGTGAGGCCTCGCGCACGCCGCGCGGGATGGCCGCCAGCCCTTCCTCGGTGGCCACGATCACCACCGGCACCGTGAGGAGGGCGAGCGTGAGCGACGCCCACAGGATGCCACCGGTGCCGTAGGTCGGCGTGGGCAGCGCCTCGGCGTAGAACAGCCGATCGATGAAGCCGCCCACGATGTAGATGAAGAACCCGACGCCGAAGACGCCGAACACGATGGACGGCACCCCGGCCAGGTTGTTGACCGCGATGCGCACGGCGCTCACGAACGGCCCCTGCTTGGCGTACTCCCGCAGGTAGAAGGCGGCGAGCACCCCGAGCGGCGTCACCAGGATGCTCATGATGAAGACCATCATGACCGTCCCGAAGATGGCCGGGAAGACACCGCCCTCGGTGTTCGACTCCCGCGGGTCGTCGGAGACGAACTCCCACGCCTTGGCGGCGTACAGCGCGCTCTTGGACGGCACGCTCATGGCGTTGGGAAAGTACACTTCGACCACCTGCCCCAGCGGCAGGTCCTTCTCCTTGCCGGCGTCGGCCACGATCAGCACCGTCGTCTTCTGGCCGGCGCGCAGCGTCGCCAGCCGCCCTTCCTGCTCGTCGTAGCGCGCCTGCAGCCCCGCCATCTGGGTCTTCAGGGCATCGACCCTCGGCCCGCTGCTCACGCCCCCCTGCTCCAGACTGCGCAGCGCCAGCCGTATCCGCTCCTGCTCGTGGTTGATCGCCCCGATGGGGCCCGTCTCGATGCGCTTGATCTCGCGGCGCAACCGGCTCGCCTCCGGGAGACGCTCCCGCATCGCGGCCACCGCCTCCGGACCCCGGGCCACCACCTGGCCGCCCTCCCGCACCTCCTTGACGCGGCCGATCAGCAGGCCCCACTCCGTCCGCTCGATGACCGCGATGTCCACGGGGTACTCGCGCCTGGCGATCTGACCCTCATCCACCCAGACGAAGTCGGCGCCGTAGAGATCGCGATTGCCAACCCGGAGCTTGATCCGGTACTCGCCGGGCTTTCCGGGAACGACCTCGCGCTCGGCGATCTGGCCGGTCAGCGCCTTGCCGTCCCTGAGCCCGGCCTCGAGCACGGACCGGGGCCAGAAGAACCCGAGTCCGCTCCCGAGGATGAGCCCGATCAGCCCGGCGACCATCAGGAGGGCCATCGCCAGCGCCCCGCCCGTCAGCCAGATGAACGGCTCGCCGCTCTTCCAGAGCTTGCTCATAGGTAGCGGTACTTCTGGCGCAGCTTGAGGCGCACCAGCTCGGCCAGCGTGTTGATGACGAAGGTCAGGCAGAAGAGGAGGAAGGCGGCGAGGAAGAGCACGCGGAACAGCGTCCCCTGCTCGGGCGCCTCCGGTAGCTCGACGGCGATGTTCGCCGAGAGGGCCCGGAAGCCGTTGAAGATGCTCCAGTCCATGATCGGCGTATTGCCGGTCGCCATCAGCACGATCATGGTCTCGCCCACCGCCCGGCCGAAGCCGATCATAACGGCCGAGAAGATGCCAGGACTCGCCGTCGGCAGCACGATGCGCAGCGCCGTCTGCCAGCGCGTGGCCCCCAGGGCCAGCGACCCGGCGCGGAGATGCTGGGGCACGTTGGCCAGCGAGTCCTCGGCGATCGTGAAGATGATGGGGATCACCGCGAACCCCATGGCCACGCCCACCACGAGGGAGTTGCGCTGGTCATAGGTGAGACCGAGGGCGGACAGCAGCCACCCCCGGTAGTTGCCCCCCAGCAGCGCCGATTCCATCACGCCCCCGAGGAGGAAGGACACCCACCCGGCGACGATCACCACGGGCATGAGCAGCATCACTTCGCTACCCATCCGGAACCGGGCCCGGAGGGCGACGCCGAGAGGCCGCCAGAGCAGCAATGCACCGAGGATGAACACCGCCTGGACCCATGGCATCAGGAACAGCCCCGGCACTACCCGCTCGATAATCGGCGCCAGCCAGAGGCCGGCGAGGAAACCCAGCACCACGCTGGGCAGCGCTGCCATGACCTCGACCACGGGTTTGATGTACGCCTTGAGGTCGGGGTGCATGAACTCGCTCACATGGAGGGCGGCCAGGAGCGCCACGGGAATCGCCAAGAGCAGGGCGTAGAAGGTTCCCTTGAGCGTTCCGTAGATGAGCGGAGTCAGGCTGAACTTGGCCTCGAAGTCGTCGGTGCCTCCGGTGGACTGCCAGACGTACTCGGGCTCGGCGTACCCCTCGTACCATACCTTCCCAAACAGCGTCTTGAAGGTGATCTCGGGATGCGGGTTGTTGACCATCCACTGTGAGATCGCCCCGCGCCCGTCGCTGACCAGCACCGCATCCGCCTTCGGGGCGAACACGATGGACCGGAGCTTGCCGCTGTCCTCCTTGATCGAGAGCAGAGTCTGGCCGGAGGTGCCGTAGTGCACGCGCACATGCCCGGAGGCATCCGCGGTCGCGAAGCCCTTGTCGCGTCCCGAGGCGGTGATGGCCACCACGGGCCCGGCGTGCCCCTGGAACTGGTAGATACGCGCGGGGTGAGGCTGCCCCCCGCCCGGCGGTGGGATCAGCTGCCACGTCGACACACCGCCCGCCTCGTCGCCCACCACCAGCGTGCGGTCGCCGATGAGGAAGCCCAGGGCCGAGACGCCAGCGCCCGGCCGGTTCGCCACGTCCACTGTCTCCACGGCCTTCGGGTTCTCCTTGTCGCGGAGGTCGTAGCGGACGAGCTGGCCCCGAGAAGTTCCGATGAAGAGGTCCTCGCCTCGCCGGTCGAGCCCGAGGGTCGTGATCGCACCGTCCACTGTGATGGGGAGCGCGGCCAGCGAGTCCTCCCGCCGGGTCCCACCGATCAGCCCTTTCTTCTCGACCACCGTGTGCAAGACCAGGTCGGCCGGCCCCACCCGGGCCACCGTCACCGGTCCTGGACCCGCCGCGGCAAAGGCCACGTCCTGGATGGGCCGCCTCTTCTCGGGATCCAGCACCGAGGGCTCGCCGAACACGGGCTGCGCGGTGACGCTCCGCGTCCCGTCCTTGAACGTCACGTCGAACTTGACCTCGAGGGGGATCACCCGTCCATCCGACGTGGCGATCAGGTACTTCCCGCTCCCGCCCTCGCCCACCCGCGTCACCCGCGCCCCGTCCAGGCCTCCGATGGGCACGGCCGGCAGCACGGTCCCGCCCTTCAGGTCGATGAGCTGCAGCACGCCCCCCGAGAGCACCTGGTGCGCAACTTCGCGGTACTCGTCCACGCCGAGGGCACCAACGGGAACGTCACCGCCCGGCGCTCCCGCGATCGCGGCCCCGACGAGCCGGGCGGTGGGCGGCTCCAGGAGCGGATACACCTCGGCGGCAATGACGAACAGGATCGCCAGGATGGAGACGATGATGATGATTCCGCCGGTCACGACGAGGCGAGAGGCCCAGCGGTCCGCCAGGATGCGGCGGCTCGTGCGGGCCGGGGACACGAGCAGCGGGCGCGCCGGTGCTGCCGGCCGCCCGCCCGTTGGGAGCGCGTCCGGCGTGATCGCCACCTACTGCACCTTGCTCAGTTCTTCCTTCGTTACGGACGCCGGAATCGGGAAGTAGCCGTCCTTCGCGACGACCTCCTGCCCCTCCTTCGACAGGATGAGCTTCACGAACTCCCGGGTCATCGGCTGGAGCGGCTTGCCCGGCGCCTTGTTGACGTAGACGAAGAGGAAGCGGGACAGGGGGTAGCTCCCCGCATAGGCATTGTCGGGATCAGCCTCGTAGCACCTGGCGCCTTCCTTCTCCGCGAGCGGCACCGCCCGCACCCCGGCGGTAGCGTAGCCGATCCCGCTGTAGCCGACGGCATAGCGATCCACCGTGACCCCCTGCACGACGGCGGCGGAGCCCGGCTGCTCCTTCACCGAGTCCTTGTAGTCGCCGTTCTTGAGGGTGTGCTCCTTGAAGAAGCCGTAGGTCCCGGACGCGGAGTTGCGGCCGTAGAGGCTGATGGGCTTGCTCGCCCACTCGCCCGTCAGCCCGAGCTGCCCCCACGTGGTGATGTCCTCCTTGTAGCCTTGCCGGCGCGACTTGGAGAAGATGGCGTCCACCTGGGCGATCGTCAGGCACTTGACGGGGTTATCCTTGTTGACGAACACCGCCAGCGCGTCGACGGAGGTCTTGATGGGGGTCGGCTTGTACCCGTACTTCTTCTCGAAGGCGTCGACCTCGCTCCCCTTCATCTCGCGCGACATCGGACCGAGCTGGGCCGTCCCGGAGATGAGAGCCGGCGGCGCGGTCGAGGAGCCCTTGCCCTCGATCTGGATCTTCGCGTTCGGGTAGAACTTGTTGAAGGACTCCGCCCACAGCGTCATCAGGTTGTTGAGCGTATCGGAGCCGATGCTGGACACGCTGCCGCTCACCCCACTCACTGGCTTGTACGGCGCCAGCGCGGGGTCGAGCTTCAGCGGGCCCGCCGCGAACGCCACGGCCGCGGTAAGTCCCACGAGTGCCAGGGCCGCACAGATCTTCTTCCCCATCCGTCCTTCTCCTTTCGGTTCATTCGGTTCGATCATCGCCGGCCCGCATTTCAGCCAGGTAACCGGCATGTTACAAATCGGTTACGAGTCGCTCCTGTCGGGGTCCCGGAAGCGGTAGCCGACGCCTCGAACAGTCTCGATTCCTGGCGCCGGGAGGGCGGCCGCCGTGAACTTGGCGCGCAGCCGCGCGACGTGGACGTCCACCGTGCGGGGCTCCACGAACCCGTCTCGCCCCCAGACCAGGTCCAGCAGCTCCTCTCGACCGAAGACCCGGCCCGGCGTTGCCACCAGCGCCGCCAGGAGGTCGAACTCCTTGGGGGTCAGCTCCACGCGTTGCCCGTTCGATAATCAGGATCCGACCGGCGCGCTCAGCGGGCGCATCACCCACCGCCTCGGCCGGGCGACGCCGGTTGGACGCCATTTCTTTGACCCCCACCGTGGCTCTCGTCACGGCGGCAGTGTCGCCGGGCGCGGTTACGGGACGATGACGGGAGGGTAAACTTCACGTGAACGCGGCGGGCGCTGCGGGTCGGCCAGCGAGTGCGCGGAGCTTGGCGAGAACGCGCTCATGCCCCCTCACTCACGGGGATGGTGAAGCGCACCTTCGTCCCGCGCCCGAGCTCGCTCTCGATCCCGAGCTCGCCGCCGTGGGCGAGCACCAGATGCTTGACGATGGCCAGGCCAAGGCCGGTGCCGCCCAACTCGCGCGAGCGCGCCTTGTCCACGCGGTAGAAGCGCTCGGTGATGCGCGGCAGGTCCGATGGTGGGATGCCGACGCCCGTGTCCTCGACCGACACTTTGACCGTGCCATGTCCCGTCTCGGACGCATGGATCGTGACCGCTCCGCCTCCCGGTGTGTACTTCACCGCATTGTCCGCGAGGTTGATCAGGATCTGGGCGAGGCGGTCGTGATCGGCCCTGACTGCCGGCAGGCCGGGCGGCATCTCCACGCCCACGGCGACCCCTCCCGCCTGGGCCCGCGGCCGGATGACCGCGAGTACCGAATCCAGGACCTCGTCGAGGCTGGTGGGCGCCAGGCGCAGTGACACCTTGCCGAGCTCGATGTTCGACAGATCGGTGAGGTCGTTGATCAGCCGCCCGAGGCGCCCGGTCTGACGGTGGACGACCTCGAGGAACTTCCGGGCGTTCTCGGGCTCCTCCAGGGCGCCGCCGAGGAGCGTTTCCACGTAACCGTGGATGGCGGTCAGCGGAGTGCGCAGCTCGTGGGAGACATTGGCCACGAACTCCGTCCGCACCTGCTCGAGCCGCCGCAGCTCGGTGATGTCGTGGAGCACGATCACCACCCCGGTCTCCCCCCCGGCCAGGAGCAGCGGGACGCCGTGTACCTGGAGGATGCGCAGCGCGGGAGATGTGAGGCTCACCTCACGGCGCACCACGACCCCTGGGGCGGCGCCGCGGCTCGTCCGAAACACCTCATGGAGCTCGGCGTTGCGGATCACCTCGAGGAACGGCTTGCGCTCTCCGCGCACCGCTCCCAGGTTGAAGATGGCCCGAACACGCTCGTTCATCAGCACGATGTGCTCGTGGCCGTCGATGGCGATGACGCCCTCGACCATGCCGTCGAGCATGGCCGTGACCTTGGCTCGCTCCTGCTCCAGGTCCTCGATCTTCTCCCGCAGGCGCGTTGCCATGACGTTCAGGGAGCGACCCAGCGTCCCTATCTCGTCCCGGGACCGTGTCGGAGCACGGACCCGGAAGTTGCCCTGGCTCATCTGGCGCGCGATGGACTGCATCTCCACCACCGGTCGGGTGACGCGCCCCGCCACGAAGAGGCCGATGGCGAAGGCCACGGCCAGCGCCACGGCACCGCCCGCCAGCATCACCTCGTGGAGCGTGGCGTACGACGCGGTGACGGCAGACAGGGACAGGGCCAGGCGCAGCACGCCGATCACCCGCCCCTCGTCACGGACCGGCAGCGCAACATAGAGGAGCGGCGCCTGGACGGTTACGCTGTGCCTGAGGTCCCGCCCCGGGCGCCCCTGCAGCGCTGCCTTCACTTCCGGGCGATCGCGGTGATTCTCCAGGAGCCCGATCTCTTCGGCCGATCGCCCGGACTCCCCGACCACTCGCCCGTCGGTGGCGATCAGCGTCACCCGCGCTCCCGTCGGCCGCGAGGCCCCCGTCACGAAGGCCTGCGCCTGGGCATGGCCGGCTCCCCCACGGAACACGTCGCGCGCCTCGTCTTGCAGCAGGCCTCCGATCGACGCGAGCCGGGTCTCGAGCGAATCCACCGCGAACTGTTCGAGGGCGTGCTTGAGATAGAGCCCCGCGGACAGGGACGTGACTGCAACGAATCCTACCAGGGTGAGTGTGAGCTTGAGCGCGATCCGGCGCTGGATAGCACGGAGCAGCGCGCGCATCAGGCCTCCGGATCCAGCCGGTAGCCCACGCCCTTGACGGTCAGGATGCGCCGGCCCTCGTCGCGAAGCTTCACGCGCAACCGCCGCACGTGGACATCCACCGTGCGCGACTCGATCTCGCGCGCGGCCGTATATCCCCATACCCGGTCCAGGAGGAACTCGCGGGAGAGCACGCGCCCGCTGGCCTCGGCGAGCGCGCGGAGGAGGTCGAACTCCTTGGGGGTGAGCACCAACGGGGCGCTATCGACCTGCACGACGTGGCGGGCGACATCCATGACGAGCTTGCCGATGACGATCGGCGTGCTGCCCGCAGGAACCCGCGACCGCCTGAGGACCGCCCGGATGCGGGCCACCACTTCCTTCGGCGAAAAGGGCTTGACGATATAGTCATCGGCGCCCAGCTCGAGGCCGAGCACCCGGTCGACTTCCTCTCCCTTGGCGGTGAGCATCACGATCGGGAGCGGCGCAGTCGCGGGATCCTGGCGCAGCCGGCGACAGACTTCGAGCCCGTCCATCTCGGGCAGCATCAGATCGAGGAGCACCAGATCGGGCGGCCTAGCCCTCACCTGGCGGAGGGCGTCGGCGCCAGTGCTGGACTTGACAACTTGGTAGCCTTCGCGCTCCAGGTGAAAGGCGAGCAGACCGCGGATGTCCGGCTCGTCCTCCACGATCAGCACCCGGCTGGGCATGCCGGACCCATCTTACCAGCGCCGGGTTTCCCCCAGCTTGAAGATCCAGGCGCGATCGGCGCCGATCCCGCGGCGCGCGGCCTCGGCCAGCATCCGCTTCGGTGGCTCGTCCAGCGGCTCTTCAGCGAGGTCGAAGGTCCCCCAGTGGATCCCGAGCAGCACGCGGCTGCGCAGGTCCTCGAAAACCTGCACAGCCTGCTCGGGGGTGGTGTGGGTGAACCGCATGATGGACGCCGGCACATAGGCGCCGATGGCGACCGCCGAGAGGTCGAAGGGCCCCAGGCGCTCGCCCGCCTCCTTGAACCCCGTGAAGTATCCGCTGTCGCCCCCGAAGTAGAAGCGCCGGCTCCGGCCGAGTACGGCCCAGGAAGCCCAGAGGCGCCGGTCGCGGTCCCAGGGCGTCCGCTGGGCGAAGTGCTGGGCGGACACGCACACGAAGGAGAGCCCGCGGTGCTCGCGCGTCTCCCACCAGTCCAGCTCCTCGACACGCGTGATCCCGTTGCCTGCCAACCAGGCCCGGAGCCCGAGCGGCACGAGGAAGAGCGGGGCGTGCGCGGAGGCTAGCCGCTTCACTGTCGGGAGGTCGAGGTGATCGTAGTGGTCATGGGAGATCACGACCACATCGATGCGTGGCAGGTCCTCGAAGGCCAATCCGGGTGGACCGAGCCGCCGCGGTCCCGCCCAGGACAAGGGGCTTGCGCGATTCCCCCAGTGGGGATCGGTCAGGACATTGACCCCGTCGAGCTGCACCAGGAGGGTCGAGTGCCCGATCCAGGTCACGCTCGGGTTGGCCTTCGCAGCCCGGAGCGTGGCGCCGTCATTGGCCACCCGCGGGGCGTCGAAGCTCCGCGGCGACACGAGGCTCACCCAGGCGCGACGGGCGAAGAAGCTCCAGCGCGTCCAGCCGTCGGGACGCCTGAACTCGGGATCCGGGTTCCTGAAGCCGCCGGAGACGTGATGCGCGGGCTGCCCCGGAAGCGGATGGGTCCCGACGCCGACGCAACCCGCCCACAAGAGGATCAGAGCGAGAAGAGAAAGTCGAGGGCGCACCAGGACCTACTGTACCCGGGAGTCGTCCGTCAGACCAGCAGACGGGCGGGATCCGGCCGAGCCCTCAGGCTGGCCTGTCTCCCCCGGCGCGGGGCGAGGGCAAGAGCCCGAGGAGCCTGAGTCGCTTGCGGAGGGTGTTGCGATTGATCCCGAGAAGGCGCGCGGCCTTGAGCTGATTGCCGCCCGACAGCTCGAGGGCCTGGCGCAGAAGCGGCAGCTCGATCCGCGCCATGATGCTTCGATAGAGCCGCCCGCTCTCGAGCGTGGCCGCTTCACGGACGAAGCCGGGCACCGCCGTGTTCACAAGCTCCTCGAAGCTGGCCAGCGCGCGGGGATCAGTCATCGGTCCTCCGGGCCTACTCAACAGCAAGCGGTGTGCCTGTCGAGAATCTCAAGGAAATTGAACGGTTCGCAGGACGCCGGAGGGCGGCCCGGCGGCAGATGCTCACGACGGAAGCAGGGATGCCTAGAGCTTGCGCAGGGAAATCCTTCCGGTCCCACAAGGCAGCGCCGAGGGAGGATCCAGACCGTTCCGACCGCCCGATGGAGTTACCGGAGCCGATGAGCAGAGAAGCCGGGCCAGGTGGGCAGCCTCTGCCCATGCCTGAGAAAGCGGCGGCGGCTCTACTTGACGGGAGGGAGCCGGATCACCTCCTGGCTGAGCAGCAGGGCGCGGGCGACATCGGCCATCGGCCTGCGCGTGTCCATCGCCGTTTTCTGCAGGCGCCGGTGCGCCTCGGGCTCCGTGAGGCCGAGGCGCTGAATGAGGAGCACCTTGGCCCGGTCCACGAGCTTGCGTGACTCCAGCCTGCGCTTCAGCTCCAGGTTCTCCTTGCGGACGGCCTCGAGGTCACGGAACCGGGACACCGCGAGGTCGAGCGCCGGACCGAGCTCCTCGTCACGCAGGGGCTTCGCGAGAAACCCCAGCACGCCGGCCTCGACGGCGCGCGCGGCCACGCGAGAATCCGCCCGGGTGCTAAGCAAGACAAGTGCGCAGGGGCAGGTAGCCATGACCTGGCGCGTTGCCTCGACGCCATCGCCGTCGGCGAGGCCTACCGCCAGCACGGCCACGTCCGGCTTCAAGCGCTCGACCAGACGCAGCGCGTCCTCGACACGGCTCCCATTGCCCACGACATGACCGCCGTGAGTCGCGACGGCCTCGGCCAGCGCGGCCCGCGAAGGCGCATGATCATCGATGATGAGAACTCTCCAGCGGGGCCTCATGGCCCTTGACCGGCTGCAAGGGGAATGCCGAGGAAGCAGCGCGAAAGATCGAAGGATTCGGTGGTGAGGACGAAGAGCGGGTTGCTCAGGCGGCGGTCATTCGGGCGGGCAACGCCCAACGTCTGAGCAACCCTAGAAGAACTTGTAGTAGAGGCTCACCGAAAGCGTGTCCTGGGTCTTGTGCTCACAGCCCGAGCTACGGCAGCCGAACACCTTCTCGTCGGCGCTGTCGTGCCGGTACTCGCCGCGCGCGAACAGCCCCTTCCAGATGTTGTACTGAAGGGTGGCCGTCGTCGAGAGCAGGTTGACGCCGCCGATGGTTGCAGTGCGCACCCCATGGACATCCCGGAACCATTCCTGTCTGAGAGCCGCCCGGAAGCTCTTCCAGAAGTCGTAGGTGAAATATCCGGCGATGCCGTACCACTCCGCGTCCTTGTTCCCGAGTCCCTGCGAGGAGAGGAACACGTCATTGTCCTGCCGGCCGTAGTCGAAGTTGAAGCCGAGCGTGACGTCCTTGATCCCCGTGTAGCTCGCCGTCAGGTCGACCACCCAGCGGATGGGGTTCCGGTCGCCGGACTTCTCCGGCCCCACGATGAAATTGACGGCGATGGGCAGATCCTTGATGGGAGTGGCGGCGATCTGGCCCAGCCCCGACGGCCCGTCGTTCTTGAGATTGGCACGGTCCCAGCCGAGCACGAGCCCGGTCTGAGCGCTGAGCCAGTCGGCGAAGCTGTAGGACACGAGGAAGCCCGTGTGGGTGAACGGGATGGCGAACGTCCACAGATAGCCACGCGAGTAGTTCGGGTTGTTCGGGGACTCGATCACCTCGTAGCCCAGGAGCGTGACGAACTTCCCGACCTTGACCACCGGCCCGCCGCCGATGGGGATGCGCGCCGTGACGAAAGCTTGCTCGAGATCGAACCACGGCGTGTTGCGGAACGGGAACGCGTCGTCCTCGTCGCGGAGAATCCCGATCGCGTGGTTCTTCTGCGCGTCCTGTCCCGCGGCGAAGGTGAGGCCCATGCCGAAGGGGAAGGCCTCGTCGGGGTCGCGCGTGATGCTGAACTCCGCCATGTTGAACGTGTAGCCCTGGTCGATGTCGTAGTAGCGCAGCAGGTTCGTCCAGCCCGAAGACGTCGACCCGGGCACTCCCTTGCTGCCTCCGTGGAGGCTGAAGGTCGCGCCATTCTCGATGTAGGAGAAGAGCTTGAACTCATCCCAGAGGGTCTTGGGTTTCTCCTCCTTCTTCTCTTCTGGCTTCTTCTCCTCGGTCGGGGCCGGGGCGGGGGTCGGAGTTGGCGCTTGGGCCCACACGGGGCCCACGGTTCCCAGCGCCATGACCAAGCTCGCCGCCAGCCGGCCGCCCGTCCTCGCGATCATAGGTTCCTCCTCGGCTCTTGATTGTGAGTGGCGCCAGCAACCGGGTCAGTGGGAGGACTGAATCTCCCGTATGTCGCGTCCCGTCTTAGCACACAGACCGGTGAAGCGCTATAGCTTATTCGCCCTTGCTCTTGCACTACCGGCTTTCCGGCGCCATCGTTGCCGTCGGCGTCCCGGGCGCGAAGGCGGTACCCGCCGACGGCAGATGTCGCACCACCGTGCTCGGTCCCTGCACCTCCGGGTAGCCGTGCGCGCCCATCTCGGGCACGTCCAGACCCTCGAGCTCCACCTCGGCCGAGACCCGCATGCCCATGATCGCGTCCATCAGCTTGAAGAACACCCATGAGATAGAGTGACATCGTCGGTGGTCAATGCGATTCCGATGCCAGGGGCCGCCCGGAGCGCACGTCGAGAATGATTCGAGGCCATGGGGACTTAGGGGGGAACCGCCGTTGTCGCTCGTTGTTCGAGTGTGCCCAACGAAGAAGCAGGAGATCGGAAATGCTCAAGAACCAACCAGCGCAACGCGCGGGCACGTTCGGCGCCCCGCGGTGACGGCGGAGCGGTGAGATGGAAGACACGCGGCCCCCTGCCGCCGACGCCGCGAGCCGACGGCGGGGGCCGACTCAGCCACCTTAGATGTCGAAGTAGAGAGCGAACTCGTACGGGTGCGGGCGTAGCCGCACGGGGTCGACCTCGTTCTTCCGCTTGTAATCGATCCAGGTCTCGATCAGGTCGGGCGTGAACACGTCGCCCTTGAGCAGGAACTCGTGGTCCTTCTCGAGATTGTCGAGCACGATGTCGAGCGCGCCTGGCAACTGCTTGATCTTCTTGGCCTCGGCGGGTGGCAACTCGTAGAGGTCCTTGTCCACCGGCTTGCCCGGGTCGATCTTGTTGGCGATGCCATCGAGCCCGGCCATCACGCAGGCGGCAAAGGACAGGTACGGGTTGCAGGTGTTGTCCGGCGTGCGGAACTCGATCCGCTTGGCGCCCTCCGACTTGCTGTACACGGGGATCCGGATGCAGGCCGAGCGGTTGCGCTGGCTGTAGACGAGGTTGATCGGCGCCTCGTAGCCGGGCACCAGCCGCTTGTAGCTGTTGGTGGTCGGGGCAACCAGGGCCAGAAGCGCGGGGGCATGCTTGAGGATCCCACCGATGTAGTAGAGGCAAGCCTTGGAGATGTCGGCATAGCTCCCGCGCTCGTAGAAGAGGTTCTTGCCGTTCTTCCACAGCGACTGATGGGTGTGCATGCCGGAGCCGTTGTCCTGGAACAGGGGCTTGGGCATGAAGGTCGCCGTCTTGCCCCACTTCCTGGCGGTGTTCTTGGCGCAGTACTTGTACCAGCACACCTTGTCCGCCATCTTGGTCAGGGTGTCGAACCGCATGTCGACCTCGGTCTGGCCGGCCGTGGCCACCTCGTGGTGGTGCACCTCGACGCGGACCCCGACCGACTCCAGGGCCAGCACCATGTCGGAGCGGATGTCCTGGAACTTGTCCATGGGCGGCACCGGGAAATACCCCTGCTTGTAACGGGGCTTGTATCCGAGGTTGGGCCGATCGGGCGTGCCCTCGGCGCCCGAGTTCCAGAAGCCCGCCTCGGAGTCGATGAAGTAGTAGCCGCAGTTGTAGCTCTGGTCGAAGCGGATGGAGTCGAAGAAGAAAAACTCGAGTTCGGGGCCGATGTACACGGTGTCGGCCACGCCCGCCTTCTTCACGTACGCCTCCGCCTTCTGGGCCACGTAGCGCGGGTCGCGGGTATACGCCTTCCCCGTCACCGGGTCCTTGACGTTGCAGATCAAGACCAGCGTGGGGACCGCGGTGAAGGGATCCATCTGGGCGGTGGCCGCGTCGGGTATCAACAGCATGTCCGACTCGTCGATGGTCTGGAAGCCGCGAATGGAGGAGCCATCGAAGCCCAGGCCCTCTTCGAAGATGTCCTCGCTGAGCTCGGAAACGGGGATGGAGAAGTGCTGCCAGAGACCGGGCAAGTCGATGAAGCGTATATCGACGATCCTGGCGCCCTTCTCCTTGGCCAGCTTCAAGACGTCCTTCGGGGTCATGCGTTCTGCCTCCTTGTGGATTGAGGTGGAGCAAAAAAACCAGGAACCGGCGGGGCGCCGCCGCCTCGGCCGCCACCCAACATAAGGCGTTTACCGCAAGCGCGTCAAGCCGGCCTCGGGCCCGCCCAGGAGCGTATCTGACTAACCTCCGCTCGCCCGCCGGCTCGGCCGGCGCGAACCCCCGTGTGCCTGGGGGTCCCGGGGAGCGCGCCCCCGGCCCCGCCACGTGGTTCGTCTGCGAAGTTCTGACTCACGACCCTAGTGCGTTGAGCGGGCGCGCGCGTCGGCGGCCTTCATACCCTCGGAGAACGCACCCGGGCCGCCTGCGGCGGAGTACTCACCATAGGTGGAGCCGCCCAGGACGTAGGCCGTCTCGGAGTGCTGAGAGAGGTCGAGGCCCGCGAGCTCGTCCGCTTCGCTGACCCGGAGGCCCATGAGGGCGTCGAGCACCTTGAGGATGATGGTGGTCATCACGAACCCCAGGACCCAGGTCACGACCACGGCCACGAACTGCACCCACAGTTGTTTCGGGTTGCCGTAAAAGAGCCCGTCGCCGCCCGCATCGTTCACCAGTTTCGTGGCGAAGAGACCGGTCGCCAGCGCGCCCCAGGTCCCGCCGACGCCGTGGACGCCCACGACGTCGAGCGAGTCGTCGTAGCCAAGCTTCGACTTGATATTGCAGGCCGTATAGCAAAGCACGCCGGCCACGGCGCCGATCACGATGGAGGCCATAGGCGTGACGAAGCCGGCCGCCGGCGTCACCGCCACCAGTCCCGCCACCGCGCCGGAGGCGGCGCCGAGCACGGTCGGCTTCCCGCGCGAGCTCCACTCGGTCAGCATCCAGCCGAGGGCGGCGGAGGCCGTCGCTGTATTGGTCGTCGTGAAGGCGTGAGCGGCGAGTCCGTTGGCCGCGAGCGCACTCCCCGCGTTGAACCCGAACCAGCCGAACCAGAGTAGGCTCGCCCCCATCACGGTCAACGGCAGGTTGTGGGGCGGCATGGCCTGATGGCCATAGCCCTGCCGCTTGCCGATGATGAGCGCGGCGGCGAGGGCGGAGATGCCCGAGGAGATGTGCACCACGGTGCCCCCGGCAAAGTCGAGCGCACCCAGGTTGCGAAGCCAGCCACCCACGCCCCAGACCCAGTGAGCGAGCGGATCGTAGACGAGCGTCGCCCACGCCAAGATGAAGACGATAAAGGTGGAGAACTTCTTCCGCTCGGCAAACGCCCCGGTGATGAGCGCCGGGGTGATCACCGCGAACATCATCTGGAAGAGCATGAAGGCCTGGTGGGGGATGGTCGCGGCGTAGTCGGGGTTGGGGGCGGCCCCAACGCCCCGGAGGCCGATCCACTCCAACCCCCCGATGATGCCCCCTTTATCGGGGCCGAAGGCGAGGCTATACCCCCACAGGACCCATTGAATCGAGATCAGCGCCAGCACGATGAAGCTCTGCATCAACGTCCCGAGCGCATTCTTCTGTCTGACCATGCCCCCGTAGAAGAGGGCGAGCCCGGGCGCTGTCATCAGAAGCACGAGGGCCGATGACACCAGCACCCAGGCGGTGTCGCCCGAGTCGATCTTGGGCGCCGCGGCCGGAGCCGCAGGGGCCGGGGCGGCGGCTCCGGGCGCCGGTGCCACGGGTGCCGGCGTCGCGCCGGTCTGCGCCAGGACCTGGCCGGCCATCCCCAGGGCGAGGAAGGACACCAGCAGTGACACCATCGCCATTGATCGCGTCGTCATTCTCACCGCGTAGCCTCCTTGGTCGCGGAAACGTTCGCCATAGAAACAGCCGGTCTATAGAGCGCTCTCGTCGCGCTCCCCGGTCCGGATGCGGACGGCCGAGTCCACCGGCTGGATGAAGATCTTGCCGTCGCCGATATTGCCGGTCTTGGCCGCGCCGGCCAGGACACTGGCGACCTTGTCCACGAGACTGTCCGGTACCACGACCTCGATCTTGATCTTGGGGAGGAAGTCCACCGTGTACTCGCCGCCCCGGTAGAGCTCCGTATGGCCCTTCTGGCGGCCGAATCCTCTCACCTCAGACACCGTCATTCCGATCACTCCGATCCCTGTGAGGGCTTCCTTCACGTCGTCGAGCTTGAAGGGCTTGATAATCGCCTCGATCTTTTTCATAGGACCTCCCGCGGGATCGCCGTAGCACGACCCGTGCCGAGAAGGTTCGGCCAGCAAGATGCTGTAAATCGGTGGGTTGCCGCGGGTCACCCGCCGGGACACGGCGGGGACGTGATTACAAAATAGGCAGAAGGGAGAGGAGTGCCTTAGCGCTAAGCAGCTAGCGCTTCTCGCTCGGGCCGATGAATCGCACGGCTAGCCTGCGGCTGCGCCTCACGGTCACGGCCGCGGCTCGCGGGACTCACGAGCGACTTCAATCCCGCCAGAAGGTGTCTTCCAAGGGAGCGGCGGCTCGCTTGGTCACGACCGTGAGTTCGGCGACTTCAGGTACCGCCGAGCGCAGGGCAGCCCAAAGATCCCGCAGGTCGGAAGTCTTTGGGGTGAGCTGCACACCGGGAATCGAGGGACGCTCCCCATCATCCAGGGCCCCGGAGCAGACCACGATCGGGGCGCGGACCCCCTTGTGGCCCAGCCGCCGGATGAAGTCAAGGCCATCCATCTTCGGCATTCGGAGATCGAGCACGATCACGTCGGGGTTCGCAGAATCTAGCATCGCAAGCCCCTGAGGACCGTCCATGGCCTCGAAGATCTCGAACTGGCTTTCGAAGGCCATCCGGTAGAGAGCCCGCCAGGCCGGATCATCGTCTATTACGAGCATTCTGGCCATCAGATGCACCTGCCCACATGGATGTCTCGCAAGCGGGTTGCCAAGTCGAGATGCTCAGCATGGCAGGTAGTTGCGACGAGATGGGCGCCTGGGGGGATGTTCGATTGACAACTAGCGCCGGCAGCCTGTCATTCGGACGACACCGGCAACCTCCTTAGTTGCGGCGCTGGGGGATCCCGTGGCGGCGCATCTTCGAGTAGAGCGTCGGGCGCCGCAGCCCGAGCAGAGCCGCTGCCGCCTGCTTGTTCCACCCCGAGGTCTCCAGGGCCCGGATGATGGACACGCGCTCGATCTCCTCCAACGAACCTGGAGGGGGCGCGGCGGCGTCGGGGGAGCCCGGCGCGGTCTGCAAGGTCTCGGGCAGATCAGCCATGGTGATCTCCCGGTCTCGCGCCACGAGCACGGCCCGCTCGATGGCATGCTCCAGCTCACGCACATTGCCCGGCCACCGGTAGGAGAGGAGTCGGCGATAGGCTTCGGGATGGATCCCTTCGACCTCCCGCCCGTGCTTCAACTTGAACCGCTCGAGGAACGCATCGGCCAGCACGGGAATGTCGGCAGCGCGGTCGCGCAATGGCGGGAGCGTCACGGTGACCGTGTTGACCCGGAAGTAGAGGTCCTGGCGCAGCCGCCCCTCGCGAAGGGCGACAGTCGGATCCAGATTCGTCGAGCAGATGAGCCGGAAGTCCACGGGCACGATCTTGGCCCCACCCAGCCGCCGCACCGTGTGATCCTCGAGGACCCGCAGCAGCTTGGCCTGCAGATCGAGCGGCATCTCGGTGATCTCATCGAGGAGCAGCGAGCCGCGATGGGCCTCCTCGAGCAACCCGACCTTGTCCGTCGAGGCACCGGTAAAGGCGCCCTTGACATGGCCGAACAGTTCGGACTCGATCAGGTCCTTGGGCAGGGCGGCGCAGTTGATCTTCACCAGGGGTCCATCGACCCGAGGGCTCTGGGCATGCACGGCATTGGCGGCCAGCTCCTTGCCGGTACCGCTCTCGCCCACGATGAGCACATTGGCATCAGAGCCCGCCACCGAGTCCAGCATCTCGAAGACGCGCCTCATGGCGGGCGAGGAGCCGAGCATCCGACCGTACCCGGACTGCTCCGCCAGCTTTCGCCGCAGCTCGGAGGTCTCGGCTACCAGACGCCGGCGCTCCAGCGCTTTGCCAACCAGGCTCAGCATCTCCTCGGAGTCGAAGGGCTTGGCCACGAAGTAGAACGCGCCTTGCTTGGTGGCCTCCACCGCCTTGCCGATCGAGGAGTGGCCCGTCATGATGATCACCTCGAGGGATGAATCCTTGCTCTTCAGCAGTCGGAGCAGATGCAAGCCGTCCCCGTCCGGCAGGACGAGATCCACGAGGGCCAGGGAGAACTCACGCTCCTCCATCCGGAGCACGGCGGTGACCGTGCTCAGTGCCGTATCGACCTCGTACCCCTCGCGCTCGAGGGTCAGCCGAAGATTGTCGGCGATGATGGGCTCATCGTCGACGACGAGGATCCGCGGCTTCATAGACGCTCCTCGTGACGCATGGCCGGTTACCACCCTAACATAGGCGCTCGCGGAGTGTCATCTGGCTGACACCGGCTCCGTGCCCTTGACAGGCAATCGCGCGGCGAGCAATATGCGCCCATGCACTTCGGTTTCGCATTGCCCGGCCGCGGACCGCTCGCGCGGCCGGACGTGCTCGTCAAGCTGGCCGAGAAGGTAGAGGCGCTGCGCTACTCGTCCATCTTCGTGACCGATCACGTGGTGATCCCGACGGTCTACGACTCGAAGTATCCGTACTCGCCGTCGCGCAAGCCGGCCGGCGACTGGAGTCGGGGGTATCTGGAGCCCCTGGCGCTGATGAGCTTTCTGGCGGGCGTGACGTCGCGCATCCGGCTCGGCACGAGCGTGCTGGTCGTTCCCTATCGGAACCCGGTGGTGACGGCGAAGATGCTCGCCACGCTCGACGTGATGTCGGGCGGGCGGGTTATCCTCGGGGCCGGGGTGGGTTGGCTGCGCGAGGAGTTCGAGGCCCTGCATTCCCCGCCCTTCGAAGAACGCGGCCATGTCACCGACGAGTACCTGCGGTTGATGAAGGAGTGCTGGACACGGGAGCCGGTGGAGTGGAGCGCGACGTACTACCGCATGGCGCGGGTGAGCGTGCTGCCGAAGCCCGTTCAGAAGGGCGGCATCCCGATCTGGATCGGGGGCCACACCGACGCCGCGCTCCGGCGTACGGGAGAGCTGGCCGACGGCTGGCATCCCATCGGCCATCGGCCGCCCGCCAACCTCTATCCGGCCGAGTACGCGGAGAAAGTCGCGGTCATCCACGGCTGGGCTCGCAAGGCGGGACGTGATCCCAAGGACATCACCTTGAGCTTCAGGGTTCCCCTCGACCTCACGTCCAAACGCGCCAAGCCCTCGGGCGGCGACCGAGTGCCGTTCCGGGGCAGAACATCCGAGGTGCTGCAGGACGTCAGGGAGTACCAGGGGCTGGGCGTGAGCCATTTCATCTTCGATCTCACGCCCCAGGACCTGCGCGGGCAGCTCGCCATGATGGAGCGCTTCGCCGACGAGGTGCGTCCAAAGACGCTCAGGCCATCCAGGTAGTCGCGCCAATGGACGCGATTCCAGCGTCGGTCGCCGGCTTCATCGCGGAAGGGCGTGTGGGACGGCTCGGCACGGCGGACACTTCAGGTCAACCGCTCGTCGTGCCCATCTGCTACGCGTTCGACGGCGAGTCCATCTTTTCGGCCATCGACGCCAAGCCCAAGGCGCGGAGCCCCCAGGGGCTCAAGCGGATCCGCAACATCCGGGAGAACCCCAAGGTCTCGGTCGTCATCGACCGCTACGACGAGGAATGGACCAAGCTCCGCTACGTGATCATCCAGGGTCGGGCGCGGATCCTGACCGACGGGGGCGACTTCTCGCGAGGGGTGGATCTCCTCCTGGCCAAGTACCCGCAGTACCGCGCCATGGGGCTCAGCCGCGAGGCGGGTCTCATGATCAGGATCGACCCCGCCAGGGTGACTCAGTGGCAATACTCGAGCTGACTTCCCTCGATCGCGCCCTCGACCGGATTCGCGAAGGGCGGGTTCCGGATGCCGCGGAGGCGGAGGCCCTCCTCGGCGCTCCGCCGGCGCATCTGCCGGCGCTCCTGGACGCCGCCTCCGGCCTGAGGGACCGAGGGCGTGGCCGCCGCATCACCTTTTCGGCGAAGGTCTTCGTGCCGCTCACCACGCTCTGCCGCGACTACTGCGGTTATTGCACGTTCAGGAAAGACCCGGGCGAGCCCGGTGCCCTCACGATGACGCCCGAGCAAGTCTTGGCCCTCGTGGGGGCGGGCGAGCGGCTGGGAGCCAAGGAGGCGCTGTTCTCCCTCGGCGACAAGCCAGAAGCCCTCTTTGCCGAGCATCGCGCGTTTCTGCGACGAATGGGTCATCGGACCACGCTCGACTACCTGCGCGCCGTGAGCGAGTTGGTGCTGAGAGAGACCTCGCTCCTGCCCCATGCCAATCCCGGTCTCATGTCCGAGCGCGACCTCGCCAGGCTCCGCGAGGTGAGTGCGAGCATGGGCATCATGCTCGAGAGCACCTCGACGCGGCTCCTGGCCGCGGGCGCGGCCCACGACCGCGCGCCGGACAAGGTGCCGGCCCGCCGGCTCAAGACCATCGCGCTGGCCGGGAAGCTCAGCATTCCCTTCACCACCGGCATCCTGATCGGCATCGGCGAGACTCACGCCGAGCGCGTGGCGTCGCTCTTGGCCATTCGTGAGCTGCACGCGCGATACGGCCATATTCAGGAAGTCATCATCCAGAACTTCAAGGCAAAGCCCTCGATTCCCATGCGGGGCTGGCCAGAGCCCGACCCCGAGGACCTCCTCAGGACGGTGGCGGTCGCGCGGCTGCTCCTGGGGCCCGACATGAACATCCAGGCGCCTCCGAACCTTTCTGGGGACGGCTACGAACGGCTTCCGGCGGCCGGGCTCAACGACTGGGGTGGCATCTCCCCGCTGACGCCGGACCATATCAACCCGGAGCGGCCCTGGCCCGCCTTGGCGGAGCTCCGGCGGCGCACCGAGGCGGCCGGACACGCGCTGCGCGAGCGGCTCGCGATCTATCCCGAATACGCGGCGCACCCCGACTTCGTCGACGGGCGCTTGCGGGAGCGCGTGGCGCGGCTCATCGGCGCCGACGGGCTCGTGAAGCCCGAACTCGAGAGGTGGAGAGACTGGTGATGACCGATACCGCGATCAATCTCGACTGGGCCGCGAGGGACGTGCGCGGCATTCTCGGCCCGGTTCTCGACGGGGGCGAGCTCTCGGTGGAAGACGGGATCCGGCTCGCGGAGGTCGGCGGCCGCGACCTCCAGGCGCTGACCCTCGCCGCCGACGAGATGCGGCGGCGGCAGGCGGGTGAGGTGGTGACCTACGTGGTCAACCGCAACATCAACTTCACCAACGTCTGCATCAAGCACTGCACGTTCTGCGCCTTCAGCCGCGATCACCGGGAAGAAGAGGGGTACTTCCTGCCCACGGACGAGGTGGTCCGGCGCGCCATCGAGGCGTGGGAGATGGGAGCGACCGAGGTGTGCATCCAGGCGGGGCTGCCGCCCAAGCTCGACGGGGCCTACTATCTCGACCTGTGCCGGGCGATCAAGGCGGCGGTGCCGGAGATGCATCTGCACGCGTTCTCTCCCGAGGAGATCCTCTACGGCTCCACGCGTTCGGGGATGCCGATTCCCGAGTACCTCGGGGCCTTGAAACGGGCGGGGCTCGGCACTCTGCCGGGCACCTCCGCGGAGATCCTCGACCAGGAGATCCGCGACGTCATCGCCCGGGGCCGCATCACCGTGGAGCAGTGGATCGAGGTCATCACCTCCGCCCACGCTCAGGGGATCCGCACGACGTCCACGATCATGTACGGCCATATCGAGCGGCATGATCACTGGATCCGGCACATGAACCTGCTGCGCAGCATCCAGAAAGACACCGGGGGGTTCACCGAGTTCGTCCCCCTCTCGCTCATCCACCAGGAAGCCCCGATGTACCGACGACAGCTGGTGCCGGGCGTGCGGCCGGGAGCGACGGGGATCGAGGTGGTGAAGATGCATGCCCTGGCGCGCCTCTTCCTCGGCCCGACCTTCCGCAATATCCAATCATCCTGGGTCAAGGAGGGGCCCAAAATGGCCCAGTACCTGCTGGCGGCGGGCGCCAACGACATGGGCGGCACCCTCATCAACGAGTCCATCTCCACGTCCGCGGGCGCCACTTATGGCCAGCTCGTGCCGCCGGCGGAGCTGCGCCGCCTGATCCGCGACGCTGGACGCATCCCGGCTCAGCGCAATACCGAATACGAGATCGTCAGCGTATACGGCGCCGACGAAGACGCTGGGGACTCACCGCTGGACCACATCGAGGACGCCGAAGCGCGCTTCGGCTCGTACCGGAAGCTCGCCGCGTCGGGCCAGTTCAGGTTTCTTCATCGGCTGCGGACCGGCGGCGGCTAGCCTCTCGGCGTCGCGAACACCGCGGTTGAGGATGGAAAGCAGCTTCAGTAGAATACGGGCTTGGTCTCGCGGGGAGGGGCGCCATCCTCGAGGGTTCTGTCGTTCACTCACACCCACGGAGGGGAACACATGGCAAAATCCATGACCAAGTCCGCCATCATCGCGCACCTGGCCCAGAAGACGAGCCTCACGAAGAAGCAGATCATTGACGTGATGGACCACCTCGCGACGCTGGCCACCAAGGAAGCGAAGAACGTCTTCGTGCTCCCGAACTTCGGCCGACTGGTGCTCGCCAACCGCAAGGCGCGGATGGGCCGTAACCCGCAGACGGGCGAGCCCATCAAGATCCCGGCCAAGCGCGTGGTGAAGTTCCGCCTTGCCAAGTCCCTGAAGGACTCGGTGCTTGGAAAGAAGTAAGGCCTGGGGGGAGATTGCCTATCGGCCACTGACGGCCCCCTGGGGCCCGGCCCTGGAGCTGTTCCGCTTCGCCGGCGCGTGGGCGCCGCCGTCCGAGCATGTCGAGTCAGGCTGGGGGGCGTGGGACGGCGAGCGCCTTTGCGGCGCGCTCCTGGCCGAGCGGGCCGGCTCATGCGCCATGCTGAACGGCCCCGTGGTGGTGGCGCCCCCCGACGCGCCGCCCGAGGCCGGCCTCGAGGTCGCCGCCGAGCTCCTCTTGGCCGCGCTCCGTCACGCCGACGCCGAAGGGATCGACACTGTGCTCACCCGACCTCAGGGCCTGGACGGGATTTGGGTCCGCCACGGGTTCATCCCGGTGCCAGAGGCCGAGCTGCCCAAGGCGCTTCGGGGTCGGCCGGGTCTCGGGCTGTTCGGCTGGCGCGGCGGCACGGCGCTGTGGAGCGCGGCAGGGCGCGGCCTCCCGCGACGCGCCCGCGCTGACGCCGGTCGGTGAGCGGCGGGCGACGGCTATCCCGTGAAACTCGTTGCCCTGGCTGGAGGCACAGGTGCCGCCAAGCTTCTTCGCGGGCTCGCTCGCCTCGTGGACCTTCGCGATCTCAGCATCGTCATCAACACGGGCGATGACGCGGAGATCTGGGGGCTCCACGTCTCTCCCGACCTCGACACGGTTGCCTACACGCTGGCGGGGCTGATCGATGAGGCCAAGGGTTGGGGAGTGCGGGACGAAACTTTTCATGCCCTCGAGCACATGGCGCGCCTCGGCGAGCCCACCTGGTTCAATCTCGGCGACCGAGACCTGGCGACCCATCTCCATCGGACGCGGCTCCTCAGAGAAGGACGAAGCCTGAGCGAAGCGACCAGATCCATCGCCTCGAGTCTCGGCGTGACCGCGAGTCTGATCCCGATGTCGGATCAGCCAGTGAGAACCCGCCTTCTCGGACCCGAGGGCTGGCTCGACTTCCAGGAGTACTTCGTACGCGAGAAGGGCCAGGTCGACGTACGCGAGGTACGGTACTCGGGAGCGGAAGCCGCGGCCCCCGCGCCGGGGGTGCTCCAGGCGGTCCGGGACGCGCGAGGCGTGATCGTGTGCCCCTCCAACCCCATCACATCCATCGGACCCATCCTCGCCGTACCGGGCCTGGCGGAGGCACTGGCCGGGACCGCCGCGACAACGGTGGCCATCAGCCCCATCGTGGGGGGCGATGCCGTCTCCGGGCCCGCCGGCCGGCTCATGGCAGTCACCGGCCTCCCCGTCTCGGCCGCGGGCGTCGCGCGCGCGTACGAGCGCTGGCTCGACGTGCTCGTCTTGGACGAGCGGGACAGGAGCCAGGTTCCCGAGGTCCTCCAGCTCGGCGTTTCGCCCGTGACCGCGCAGACCATTATGGCGAGCCGCGAGGACGAGGTCAGACTCGCCCGCCGGGTCCTTGACGCATTCGCATGAGAGCGTTCGCCGCGGTGCCCGTGAAGGACCTGATGAATGCCAAGCAGCGTCTGATCCCCGTCCTCACCTCGGATCAGCGGCGGGGGCTCGCTCAGGCCATGCTGAGAGACGTGCTGCAGGCGCTCGGCCCGGTGCTCGCCGGCTCGGTGTTCGTCGTCACCACCGACGCGGAGGTCAGGGACCTCGCGCGCCGTCACGGAGCCTCGTGCCTCATCGAGAGCGCCAACCGCGGCCACACCGAGGCCGTGGCCTTTGCCCAGCAGGAGGCCGGAGCGTCGGGAGCCGAGCAGTTTCTGACCATTCCGGGCGATGTCCCCTGCGTCACGGCCGAGGAGGTCAGGACCGTGCTCGGGGCGCTCGGGGACGAGCGCGGGGTGCTCTTCGTGCCTTCTGTCTCCGGCTTCGGGACCAACGCCGCCCTGCTCGCCCCGCCCGACGTCATGCCGCTCAAGTTCGGGGAGCCGTCGTTCGACAACCACCTGGAAGCGGCGCGCCAGCGAGGGCTTTCTCCGGTGGTTCTGGACCTGCCGGGCCTCGGTCTCGACATCGACGCTCCCGAGGACCTTGCGCTGCTCCTCGAGCGGGGACCCGGGACGCGAAGCGCAGCCCTCCTCCGCGAGTGGGGACTCTCCGCTCGCCTCTGCAACCGCCGATAATCTTGCCGCCAAGATACGAGGTCGTCGGGGTCGAAGGGCTGCCGGAGATCGCCCCGGGAGACGACCTGGCGCGGCTCATCACCGAGGCCGCGCGACGGCAGGGCACCCCGCTCTCCAGCCGAGACCTGCTCGTCGTCACCCAGAAGATCGTCTCCAAATCCGAGGGCCGAGTGATACGGCTCTCCGAGGTCACCCCCTCCCCTCGCGCCCGGGCGCTGGCCGAGGAGATCGGACGCGACCCGCGGCTCACCGAGGTGATCCTGGGCGAGAGCCGGCGGGTGGTCCGCAAGGACAAGGGCGTCCTCATCGTCGAGACCCGTCATGGGTGGGTATGCGCTAACGCGGGGGTGGACCAGTCAAACGTGGACCCGGACACCGCCTGTTTGCTGCCCGAAGATCCGGACCGGTCCGCCCGGGCGCTCCGCGAGCGGCTGCTGGAGCTAACGGGTCATGAGCTGGCCATCGTCGTCGCCGACACCTTCGGCCGGCCGTGGCGCGAGGGTCTCACCAACGTCGCGGTCGGGCTCGCCGGCTTTCTGCCTCTCAAGAGCTATCTCGGCAAGCGGGATCCGGCCGGCCACGTGCTGCAAGCCACCATCCTGGCGCTGGCCGACGAGGTGGCGGGCGCCGCCGAGCCGGTGATGGGCAAGCTGAGTCGCATCCCGGTGGCCATCGTTCGCGGGCTCGACTGGGACGCGGGGGACGGGAGCAGCCGGGAGCTGCTCCGCGATGCGGCCCGCGATCTGTTCAGATAGCCGCGCGGGAAAGGACTGCATGCGCATCGGGATCGTAGGGGGAACAGGCAAGGAAGGCTCGGGGCTCGGAGCGCGGTGGGCGGCGGCAGGTCACGAGATCCTGATCGGGTCGCGCGACCCGGAGCGGGCGCGCGCCAAGGCCGCGGAGCTCGCCGCGCGCGCTCGCGTCGCCCGCGTGATCGGCATGTCCAATGCCGACGCCGTCAGAGCGGCCGACGTGGTGGTGCTGGCCGTCCCGGCGAGCGGACTCCGGACCACGCTCCCGGACGTCAGGGACGCCTGCCGGGGGAAGATCGTGATCAGCGCGGTGGTGCCGTTGACCTTCGGCGGTGGGCGGCTCTTCACGCCGCCCGCGCAGGGCTCGTCAGCCGAAGAAGCCCAGGAAATCCTCGGCCCCGAAGCTCGCATCGTCGCCGCCTTCCATCACATCGCGGCCCACGAGCTCCAGGCCGGCGATCACCCGATCGAATGCGACCTGCTGCTCTGCGGAGGCGACGCCGAGGCCAAAAAAGCGGTAACCGACCTGGGAGCCTCTATCGGGCTGCGCGCGGTAGACGCCGGCGCGCTCACCAACGCAGGGCCTCTCGAAGGGATCACGGCGGTCCTCGCCACGATCAATCGACGCTACAAGCTGAAGAACTCCGGCATCAAGATCACCGGGCTCTGACTCGGAGAGGCGAGCAGCCGAGCGCTTGAGCCGGCAAAGCCGGCGCGGGGACCTCGAGCAGGTCACGCAAGCCTTTCTCGAAGCAGATGGCCCTTTTCAGCGGCCCGCTCAGGCGCCCGGGCTGTCGCGGCGAACCGACAGGAGCGCTGTCGCCGCGCGTTCCACGTCGCTGAAGTCGTCGAAGAGGAGATCGGGCCGCCCGCCCAGGAGCTCGGCACGCGTGTGGTAACCCGTGGCCACCGCCACGGATACCGCCCCGAAGGCGCGGGCGCATTCGATGTCGAACGGCGTGTCGCCGATGACCAGCACCTCCTCCGGGCGGAACGAGTAGCCAACCAGCGCGTGCGCCCGACGCGCGGCCAGCGAAGGCAGCCGCCGCCGGTCGACGTCATCGGAGCCGAAGGCCCCGATCGGGAAGTAAGGCCAGAGCCCCGTCGGGGCGAGCTTGATCCGCGCTCCTTCCTCGATGTTGCCGGTCACGAGCCCCAGCAGCACCCCGTGTGTCTGGTCCAGCCGGGGAATCAGGGACGCCACGCCCGGCAGCGTCACGACGTTCCGGCCGTCGCCGATCTCCTCGACCAGGCCGCGCGCATACGTCTCGAAGAAGTCGTCCAGCCGCTCCCTCACCGCCTCCCGGGGAAGCCCAGCAGCCTCCAGGACATCGAAGACGATCCGCTGATCGGTCTGGCCTCTCAGGTCGTACTGGTCGATGGTCCCGCCGGTCCCGTAGACCCGCTCGAGTGCCGCCTTGACCGCGCGGCGTCCGGCGCCCCGGGCGGTCAGCAGGGTACCGTCGACGTCGAAGAGGAGCAGGCGCACGGGTCAGCGCGGCGCGAAGGCGGAAAGCGAGCGGAGCCTGGACACGATGGGGGGCAGTCGCTCCAGGACGGCTTCCACATCCCCGGCCGTGCTCCACCGGCCCAGGGTGAAGCACAGCGACCCCTCCATCTCCTCGCGGGTGCAGTCGATGGCACGCAGCACATGGGACGGCGTCTGAGTGAGCGCGGCGCAGGCCGAGCCGGTGGAGGCGTCGACGCCTGACAGGTCGAGGTCGAGCAGCACGCCGTCAGCCTTGACACCGCGCAACACCAGGCTCAGATGGTGCGGAAGCCGGGCCGTCCGCGACCCCGTGAGGCGACAGTCGGGCACGGCGTCGAGCAGGCAACGCAGGAGCCGGTCGCGCAGTCCCGCCAGCCTGGCGCTCTCCCCGTGGGCCACCTCGGTGCGCATCAGCTCGGCGGCCACGCCGAGCCCCACCAGGCCCGGCAGGTTCTCGGTGCCCGACCGGTAGCCGCCTTCCTGCCCGCCCCCGAGGATCAGGGGGTGGAGCCTCACCCCGGGCCGGACCCAGAGGGCTCCAGTGCCCGGCGGCCCGTAGATGTCGTTGCCCGAGAGCGACAGGAGATCGATCCCCATGGTCTCGACGGCCAGCGGCACGCGCCCGAGGCCGCCCACCGCATCGACGTGGAACGGGATGCCCGCCCCGGCCGCGATCAGACCGATCTCCCCGAGCGGTTGGAGCGTGCCGATCTCATTACTCGCCGCGCCGATTGAGATGAGGACGGTGTCGGCGGTGAGTGCCCCGCGAACAGTCGCCGGATCGACACGTCCCTGCCCGTCGACCGGGAGGAAGATCAGGGTCGCCCCGGCCTTCTCCAGATCGCGGCACGTATTGATGACAGAGACGTGCTCGACGGCGGAGAGGATGATGCGCCCGCTCAGGCCGTTGCGAGCCGCCAACGCCACACCTTTGATCGCCAGGTTATTGGCCTCGGTAGCCCCGGAAGTGAAGATGACGCCGGCGGCCGCGCCGCCGCACAGCCGGGCGACCTTGGCGCGCGCGGCGTCGAGAGACTCGCGGGCTTCCGCGCCAAGGGAATGGCGCGCCGACGGGTTCCCGATGCCGGCTTCGAAGAACGGGCGCATGACCGCCAGGACGCGCGGATCCACCGGCGCGAAGCCCCCGTAGTCCAGATACACGCGGTCGCTCGGGCTCGGGGCGGCCACAGCGCTACCGCGCCTTTCTCACGAGGAAGCGGAAGACGGCCCCATCGCGATCTATGGCGACCAGCTCGTGTCCCGTGATCTGGGTCCAGCTCTTCATGTCGGCCTCGGAGGCGGGGTCGTCGGACAGCATTTCGAGAAGCTGCCCCAGGGACATCTGCCTGATCGCCTCCCGGGTCCTGACGATGGGCATCGGGCAGAACAGCCCGGTGCAGTCGATCTGCTTATCAGGATTGAAGACTTTTGGCTCTTGTGCCATAACTCGTAACGGTACCCCACGCTCCGACGGCCCGTCAAGGAAGCGGGCCGTCGGGCGGTGTCTCAGTTCCTGAAAGGAATGATTCGCCTGCTCACCCAGCGCAATGGCGGGGGCGCGCTCCCGCCCGCCCACAGGCCATGAAACGGCGGCTGATCCTGGCCCTGTCGCTGTCGTCCGTGATCCCGCTGCTGGTCGCCGCCTGTGGCCTCTACGCGTCCGTGCTCGCGGCGGACCCTGGACGTCAGGCGCGCGATCTCCCATGGCTCTTGTCCTTGCTGGGCATCGCAGCTGTCTCGACCGTCCTGGGCGGCACCATGCTCTGGAGCCTGGTAACCTCCGCCGTCCGCGCGGCCGAGGTGCCGGTCTCACCGCCACCCGGACCGGCCGCCGTCGGCCAGCCGGCGGCCCCTCCCGCCGATCCGGAGTCTGCGGCGGCCGAGAACAAGGAGGAAGTGCAGTCGCTGATGTACTCTTTCTCCATGGTGCTCACCACCATCGAGCAGCAGGCGGCGGAGATCAACCAGTACGCCGCGAGACTCGACAGCGCCTACAAGGAGATCGAGACCAGCAGCGCCCAGCTCAAGGAGTTCTCGTTCAAGGATGAGGTGACGGGGCTCTACAACCGGCGCTTCTTCTCCATCCGGCTCGAGGAAGAGGTGTCCCGCTACCGTCGGTTCAACCATCCGGTCGCCGTGGTGCTGCTGGACCTGGACGGCTTCAAGGCGGTCAACGACGAGCTGGGGCACGCGGCCGGCGACGAGACACTGCGCGGCATGGCCGAGATCCTGTTGAAAAACTCCCGGGGCATCAATGTCCTCTGCAGGTACGGCGGCGACGAGTTCGCCATCCTGCTGGTGGAGACCTCCAAGGCCGGGGCGTGGCTCTACGCCGACCGCATCCGGTATGTACTGCCCAGCTACCGCTTCAGCCACGGCCGGCGGGTCACCGCCAGCTTCGGTATCGCCGCCCTGCCCGAAGATGTGGCGCCGACCCCCGGTGAGCTGATCCGCGCCGCGGACGAGGCGCTCTATGCGGCCAAGCGGGCAGGCAAGAACCGCGTCTCCGTCCACGGAGATGTGCTTCCTGCTCGACCCTCGGGGGGCGGATCGGAAGCCGAGTAGCGCAGAGCCTCATCCGCCGGGCGGCGGCTCGAGCTGCTGGGCGAGCCGCCTGGCCGTCGTGGACGCGGCCATGAGCTCCTCCTGGGAGACGCCGCCCTCTCTCGCTCGCTGGAGCTGTGACATCAGCCGCTGCACCTCGGCCGCGGCGGCGGGCCGGTCGCCCTCGGCGAGGAGCTTCGCGATGGTCTCGACCTTCTGCTCCGCCAAGGCTTCGAGCGTCCGGACGATGGCCTCTCGCACCTGCCCCTGGCGCCGTCGATCGATCTCCTTCATGCCGAGCGCCTGGAAGAGCGCGTCGGCGGCTTCGTCGAGGCCCCCCGATCTCAGACGTCGCAGCCCGAGATGGGCGTAGCTGCGCCAGATGCGCCGGATCATCGCCCCCCATTGCCGGGGCGGGAACTCCGCGCCGATCACAGAGGCCAGCATCGTCTCGGCGCTCTCGAGCGCGGCCACCGCCCGGCTTTCGTCCTTGGCTCCGCGGATCGCCGGAGCCGTGAGTCGCTCGACCTCCTGTCGGAACGAGGCTGCCAGGACTTCCACCAGCACCCCGCCGCGAGCGGCCGGCAGCTCGCCAGCGTCCCGCCCCTCTTGGAGGACGCGGTTCGCCGCGCTCCACTCGTGACGGCGGATCAAACCGGCGATGACATCCGCGTAGCCTTCGGATAACGCCTCGTGGGCGGCCCCGAGCAGGGCCTGGACGCCATGATCCTCCGGAGCGGCGGCCAGTCCCCAGCGCAGCCAGAATGCCGCGAGTCGAGGAGCGACGATCCGGTCCTCCGCTCCTTCGGGCGACTGCTCGGCCACCTCGATGAGCCGCCGGGCGATGGGCACCGACACCGCCGCGAGCCGTGGGGGGCAGCCCTCCACGACGGAATGGGGGAGGACGGCGAGCGCAGCGGCGAAGGCCGCCCTCGCCTCGGCGTCGTCGCCCAGGGCTTGACGGGACAGAGCCGTCAGACTCCAGAGGGCGGTTATAGCCGGAGGTGCGCCGGCCGACTCATTGTCTCGGCCGCGATGCAGGCGTGACCCCGCGGCCACCCGCAGCTCCGCATGCTTGCCGGTCAGGTAGAGCGTCGCGCACGCCTCGACAAGAGCCGAGTCGGGATCGCCCGAGCCACAAGCATCCGCCGGCGCTTCCCCAGGCATAGGCTCGAGCGTCATGGGTCCTCGGCCGGTCGCGCCCTCGGTGGGGACGGAAGCATGGGGAGGCGGCTGAGGCACGAAAAGAGCGCTCGCGGGGTCGGGGTTACCGCCGGCCAGAGGCTCCCCCGACAGGTCAAGGAGCCGGTCTGAGGATCCATCCAGCGTCGGCGGCGGTCCCCAGGCCGAGTCTCGGCGCGCGGACCCGCCCCCGCCGGATTCGCGCGAGTCTTTCACGAGGCGATTCCGCCGGAGTGGACGGGGCCGCCGGCTGTCGAGCGCCTGGGCCAGCCCGAGGAACAGCAGGATCCCCGCCACGCCGGCCAGTAGGGCGACGAGCGCTTCTTCAACTGTCACTCAGCTTCTCCTCATGGGTGCGCGGAGCGGATGTCCCACGGGCCCAACCGTATCATGCCCCTCGAGACTTGAACCACCGGGTTTGCCACGGAACCCCTTTCGATCGGCAGCCGCGGGCGGTATCATGACGCCAACGTTGCTACCCCGGGGCCTGAAGGAGGATCTATGCGCCGCGTCGCCGTCATCGGAGTCGGCATCACCAAGTTCGGCAAGCACGACCGCGTCAGCGCCGAGCTGTTTGCCGAGGCGGCGGCCGACGCCATCGTCGATGCGGACATCGCGCCCTCCAAGATCCAGGCGCTCTATTACGGCAACGTGACCGGGGGCCCAGCCGAGCGCCAGCTCCACATGGGGCCGCTCGCCGCCACGCTGCTGGGGCTGCCCACCATTCCCACGACGCGTTTCGAGACTGCGTGCGCCACCAGCCACGCGGCGTTCCGTCACGCGGTGATGGAGATCGCCAGCGGGGTCTCGGACATCGTCCTGGTGGGCGGTGCCGAGCGGGCGCTCAACGTGCCGACCGACGCGGCCACGGAATACTTCGCGTACTGCTCCGACGCCTCCTACGAGCAGTCGCTGGGACTCACCTTTCCCGGGGTCTTCGCCCTGATCGCCCGGGCCCACATGGACCGCTACGGGACCACCGAGGAGCAGATGGCCCACGTGGCGGTCAAGAACCATCGCCACGGCGTGCTCAATCCGAAGGCCCAGTTCCAGAAGGAGATCTCGCTGGAGACCGTGCTCCGGAGCCCCTACGTGGCCGACCCGCTCAAGCTCTACGACTGTTGCCCCTTCACGGACGGCGGCGCGGCGGTCGTCCTGGCCGCGGAAGACGTTGCCAGGACTCGGCGGCGGGCCGTCTGGGTGCTGGCGACTGACGCCGCCTCCGACACCATGTTCATCCACGAGAAGCACGACCTCTCCCGCGTCCAGGCCACCGAGCGGGCGGCCCTCCAGGCGTATCGGCACGCCGGAAAGGCCCCGGCGGAGGTCGACGTCGTGGAGCTGCACGACTGCTTCACCATCGCCGAGATCGTGGCCACCGAGGGCCTGGGATTCTTCGAGCCGGGCACCGGCGGGATCGCCGCCGAGAAGGGATGGACCAGCCTCGGGGGCAAGATTCCAGTCAATCCTTCCGGCGGGCTCAAGGCCAAGGGGCATCCCATCGGGGCCACCGGCGCCGCGCAGATCGGTGAGATCGTCACCCAGCTGCGGGGCGACGCGGGCGCGCGGCAGGTCGACGGCGCCAAGATCGGGCTTGTCCACACCCTCGGCGGGAATGCCGCCACCGTGCTCGTCACGTTGCTCGGCCGTGACTGACCGGGTGGTCACGCTGAAGAACTTCTTCGAGGAAGCCCGCGCCGGGCGGCTCACGGGTATCCGCTGCGCCGAGTGCGGTGCGCTCGCCCTGCCGCCCAAGGAGTTCTGTCCCACCTGCCAGCAGCGGCACTGGGAGCCGGTGCCCTTGAGCGGCGCTGGCACGGTGACGTCCTTCACCGTGATACGGATCCCGCCGCGCGGCCGCGCGGCCGAGGCTCCCTACGCCGTGGCGGTGGTCAAGCTCGACGAGGGCATCTCGGTGCTGGGGCGCGTCGTGGAGATACCGTTGGACGCGCTCACGACCGGGCTGCCTGTGAAGTTCCGCCCGCTCGTCGCCGAGAACCAGACGATCATCGGCTTCGGCCCCGCATGACGGCCGGCCAGCGGCCGGTCTCCTGACAGGCTCGCGACATCCGCCCGTCAATCATCGACGCGAACCCCAGGCGGATCGCCGCTGCCGACCTGGGGTCCAGCGAGGTCACGGCGAAGTCGGCGAGGTTGCAGTATCGCCAGGCAGCCTATTCTGCCGTCGGGTGGTGGAACTCGTCTTCTTCCCAGAGGTCGAGAAGGTCATCCACCCGCCACCGAAACGGGAGCTGGAGAAGCCGCCCGGGAACGCTGCTGGTCTCCAGGCAGCGCAGGGCCGCCGTCAGGATGGCCCGCTGGTTCTCCCGGTCGAAAGGCTTCCCGCACTGGTGCCCCAGGGGATAGTTCACAAACACCGCCCGCGGGGGCTTCACGAGCACCGTGATGTCCAGTGCCGACGACAGCGAGACCGTCGGGATTCCGGCCTGCTCGATGACCCGCGCCATCAGTCCCACGGACTGATGACAGAGCTGTCAGACGGGAACCAGGAGCGCCGCATCCACGTCGAGCACTCTCAGGCGCTCCACGATCCCGGGCGCCATTTCCTTCTGAAGCTCTGTGCGCTTGAAGATCCGTCCCATGAAGCTGAACGCAAGGGGGGCGAGCGAGCCGATAAATCCCTCGGCCGACAGCTCTCGGAGCCGCTCAAGGGGAAGAACGGTGTTGTAATCCTCGACCCGCTGCGCGTTCTTTGAGTAGTGGGAGATCCTGCAATCCCGCAGATCCGCGTCGACAGGAATCTCGCGCCAGGAGAGATCGTTCTTCACGGAGTCAAAGGGCGGCTGGTCCTCGAGATGAACACCGCCTGAGGAGAGGAGGGCAATCCGACACTTCGCGAGCGGTTTCGTGAGAGGTGTCCACGGCGATGTCGCGAAGGTGGACCACTGATAGGCCGGTTGGTTCGGGTAGATCACCTGACGGACTTGGTCAATGTATCGAACCGGCATCGGTTCCCTCCTTGCAAGATGCGGTGGCCCCTTCGACGACATGGCTGTTTCACGCCCGGCCTCGATCTCCCCGCGGGCTCGTGCCCGCCTCCTGCCCGCGACCCCGCGGGAACTGCTCCGCCCGGCCCCCACGCTACTTGGCCGGGCCGTAGGCCGTCGCCAGATACTCCGTGATGGCCTTGGCGTCGGCCTCGTTGATCGGCGCGCCGAAGACCTTGACCATCTTGGTAACCACTCCCGCCCACTGCTTGGCGTCCCCGCGCGGCTGCATCACGATGTAGTCCGTGGAGTGGCAGACCTGGCACTGGGTCTGGGTGAGGTCGCGGTTGGGACCCGGCTCGAGCCGGGCGTGCTGGTTGTCGGGGGGCAGGGTAATGCTCTTGTCCGCCGCCGCGGCGGCGAAGGGCAGCGCCGGCATCAACACCAGGCACGCGATGATGGCTCTCATGGCGCCCTCCTCACACGGCCCGCACGTCGACGTGCTCGATGACGTTGCGCAGGTAGCCAGCCGGGTTCCACAGGGGCCGGGCGCCCTGGGACTCCCCGATCCCGTTGAAGGCGCGGACCATGAGACGGTGGTCGCCCCTGGTGGGCGGCGTCCAGGTTGTCGACCACTCGCGGAACGAGTAGCGCCCGAGGTCGGACCCGAGCTGGACACGGTTCCAGGAGACCCCGCCGTCGCTCGAGAACTGGACCTCGGCGATCCCGTAGCCGCCGTCGAAGGCGATCCCCTTGACGGTGGTCGGGCGGCCCACGGGGACCGGTACGCCGGAGCCGGGCGAGGCGATGAACGAGCGCACGGTCATCCGGTTGATGGGCACCGTGCGCTTGGGCGCCGTCCCGGGTTCCACGCAGCCGCAGGGGGTGTCCGGGATCCGGTAGGCGGGCTTCATCCAGAACTCCTCGAACACGTGGTCGATGACGGTGATCTCGGACAGGTTCTTCACCCAGTAAGTGGCGTACCACCCGGGCACCACGAGGCGCGCGGGATAGCCATTGAGCATGGGCAGCGGCTGCCCGTTCATCTGGTACGCGATGATGACGTCCGGATCCTCCAGGATCCGTGTCAGGTCCAGGCTCTTCACGAAGTCCGGCACCGATGGGAAGGCCGGCTTGTCCAGCCCGTCGAAGGTGACCTGGATCGCGCCCTGCCGCACCCCGGCCACGGCGAGGACGTCGCGCAGCCGAACGCCCACCCACTCGGCATTGCCCATGGCGCCGTCGCCCCACTCGCCGCCCAGGACACGCGGCGAGAAGCGGCCGCGGCTGTTCCCCGAGCACTGGTTGACGGCGGTGACGGCGGCCGCTGGGAACTTGCTCTTCAGGTCGTCCAGCGAGAGCTCGAGCGGCCGGTCCACGCGGCCGTCGACCTTGAGGCGCCAGGTCGCGAGATCCACGCTGGTGGGGACCGGGAAGATGTGGTAGCGCACGAAGAACGCCTCGTTGGGCGTGATGGCCCGGTCGAAGTACTTCATCGGGGTCTCGAGCTGCGGCGGGCGGGAGGTCAGGAGGATCAGGTCGGTCTTCTCAGGGTAGCGGACCAGTGGCCGCCCCGCCAGGATCGGGTCGTCCGCGGCCTGGGCCCGCGCGGGAAGGACTCCGGAGCCGGCGGCGAGCAAGACGCCGGCCTGTCCCAAGCTAGCGAGAAAGCGCCGACGGGTGAATGCAGCCATTCAGGTTCCTCCTCTGGACGGGTTCGACGCGACGTGCGACGCGCCCCTCGGGAATGAATCGACCACTATCCGATTACTCCGACGACGGCGGCACTGTCAAGATCGGCCGCGGATCAATGATCAGAGCCCCACACCCACCACCGGCACACCGAGGTCGCTGGCGGTCTTGAGGTAGTCTCCGGCCAGGATTCCCAGGCCCCCGGCGTAGAGGGGCAGAGCCTCCCCGAGCCCGAACTCCATGCTGAAGTAGGCGACCCGTTTGAGGGCCGATTTCGCGTGCGCCTCACCGTACCAGCCCGCCTCGCCCTGATGCCCCTGGCGGATCGCCACCAGCTTCTCGAGCTCTTCTCTAAAGCGATCCTCTCCGGCGAGCCGTTCCAGCCGCTCGCGGGAGACATCCTGAAGGATCGTCCATGGGTTTCGGGTGCGCTCCCAGGCCTCAGGATCCACCATCCGCCACAGTGCGTCGCCCCTGTGGCTCCACGTCCAGCGCAAGTCCAAAGCGAGCTCCGCGAGGACCCGGAGCCCCCTTGGCAGGTCGTTGCGAAACGGGATACGCCTCATCTCTTGCTTTCAGTTCCTGGAGTCGGCGAAGACAGGGCTGTCATATGCACAGGATCAAGCGCTCCATCTCTCGTCTCCTCTGTCTTTAGTTGCCATTTCTCGGTCCGCGCTCTCCCAGCAAGTCGGCGGTATGGCGCGCGATCATCAGTTCCTCGTTCGTCGGGATCACCCACACCGATACGGGACTGTCGGACTCGCTGATTCTCGGCCCGCCTCGCAGGTTGGCGGCACGATCGAGACGAATTCCCAGCCACCGCGCGTCCTCGCACACCCGCGCCCGTATCGGAGCCGCGTGCTCACCGATCCCCGCGGTGAACACGACGATGTCAAGCCCCCCGAGGGCCGCCGCGAGCGATCCGAGTTCGCGGCCGATTCTGTACACGAACAGGTCGACCGCCTCAGCCGCGTGGGGGGAATCGTCCGTCAGGAGCTCGCGCATATCATGGCTGATGCCCGAGACACCGAGGAGGCCCGACCGATGGTACAGAAGGTCGCTCACGTCGGCAACGCCGATTCCGCGCTCGCTCAGCAGATAGAGGACCACGCCGGGATCAAGGGCCCCACAGCGGGTGCCCATGGGCAGTCCTTCAAGCGCCGTGAAGCCCATAGTCGTTGCTACGCTCTTGCCATCGCGCATCGCGCACATACTGCACCCGTTCCCCAAGTGAGCCACCACAACCCGCCCGTTCGCCGCCTCACCCACAACCCCTGCCAGGGCTGCGGCGATGTACTCGTACGACAGCCCGTGGAAGCCATACCGCTTGACCCCGGCCTCCGATAGCTCGCGCGGCAAGGCGAACGCCTGGGCCACCTGGGGTTGGGTCCGATGAAATGCGGTATCGAAGCACGCCACTTGAGGCACATCGGGCTTGAGTTTGCTCAGGGCCCGGACTGCCGCCAAGTTGTGCGGCTGGTGCAGCGGCGCCAGCGGCACCAGCTCTTCCAACTCGTCAAGGACCGAACCATCGACGACCACCGGCGCCGCAAATCGCAGCCCACCATGGACCACCCGGTGGCCAACCCCGAGAACTGCCAACCGATTCGAGTGGCCGTCAATCCACGAGAGCAGGACCGGCAGGACAGCCTCATGGTTTCCACTGGCACCCCCGCCCGTCAGCGGTTCGTCTACCAGATGCTTGCCATCCGCGTCCGCCACGAGAAAGCGGGCACCCGATCCGATTCCTTCGATTAGGCCGCGATATCGCAACGGAAGGAACTGTCCACCGCCCTCGATGGCGAACAGGGAGAACTTGACGCTGGACGATCCGACGTTGAGGACGAGGATGCCCTTAGTCACAGCCGTGCTGCTCCGCCCGCTGCGCCAGCAAGGGGGCCACCGCGCAGCAGGCCATCCGCGCCAGCACTTTGTCGGCGCGGCTGGTCAGGATGATCGGCACCCAGGCGCCCAGCACGATCCCCGCGCCCTGGGCCGCCGCCAGGTATTCGAGCTGCTTGACCAGCATGTTTCCGGCTTCGAGGTCCGGCACGAGGGGAAGCAAGCCTCTCGTGGGGCCGCTCGCTTAGGGCCCGTGACGCGACCCCATAGTGACACACGTATGTTGGCTATGTACAGGATACTCCTGCGAAAAGGCCTCGGGTCGGCGGCGCATCACTTCAGGCCGGTTCCCGCTTGCCTCGCGACAGGCCTTCCTTTATCATGCATCTGTCTATCGGGAGGGCTCGGCTCGTTTGCATCGGGTCGACCTCGTGGTTGCCGGCACCTCACGCGCCTTCGCTGGAGTTGACCCATGAAGCCGTTCGTCATCAACCGCTACGGGCGCCTCGTTTTCCCCTATAACTTCATCCCGGAACTCGACTTCTCGGTCTTCGAGACCCTGGAGCAGTTCGCGGCCGTGATCAAGCGAGACTTCGAGGAAAAGGCGCCGACCGAGATCGACATCGTCGCCCGGGTGGAGGCCCGCGGTTACAAGGGGCGCTACCAGCTGCTGCGTGACCTGGCGCTGAACCTCTTCTGGGTGAACCGTTATGCCGTGACCATGTACGATAAGATGCCGACCCGATGGCGCGATGTGCCCCGGCAGCGCGACGACGTGTTCCTCCCGGTGTTCAGACCCTGGGAGGGGGCCGAGCTGGCGGCCACAATCGAGGCCGGGTATCTGGCGCTCCCGCCGAGCTGGGACGAGGGTGTCGAGGACAAGATCTTCCGCATCCTGTTCGACGTCTTCCGCCACAAGAAGGGCGCCGGGGCCGAACTGCCGGCGATCAAGCCGACCGTGTCGGAGATCCTGGCCAATCCCCGGAACCTGACCTACCACCTCCTGGCCTATGACCCCGACTGTCCGCGCTACGCGCAGGAAGACATCATCGAGTGCACGCACGCCGTGCCGGAGCTGGAGGCCCTCCTGCGCCAGGCGATGGTGCTCCACAACCAGTACCCGTGGGATCGAGCGAAGACCGGGCTCGCCGAGGTGGGCCAGCTCCAGCCAGACGACTTCGTCGTCCTCTTCCGTCCCCGCGATCCCCAGATCCTTCGGTTCATCCGCCGCCTCAAGGGTCCGCAAAGGGTCCGGCCTCCCAAGCCCCAGCCGGCCGCCTCGCGGCAGCCGGTGAAGCCCTTCCCGCCCGTGAAGGTCCGCGAGCGGTTTGCCGTGATGCCGCGCCTCGAGGCCCTGGCGGTTCGCAAGGGCGAGCGCGTCTGCACCAACGAGGACCTGATCCGGAACGCGGCCTACTGCTGGTCCCCGATGACCGCGGAAGAGATCCAGTACAAGACTGGTATCGAGCAACGCCTCTACACCGAACTGGACCTGGACCACCTCTCGCTCCTGGCGGCCCAGGGCGCCCTCCAGAAGGCCGGGCGCCGGGCGGAGGACATTGGCGCGGTGCTCTTCTGCTCATGCACGAGCGCCAAGATGCTGCCGTCTCTGGCGACCTGGCTGTCCGGGCAGCTCGGGATGTTCCAGACCCACGCCTCCTGCGATCTCGTGGCGGCCTGCGCGGGCCTGGCGTACGGCCTTTCCGAGGCCACGCGGCTTCTCCAGGAGGTCGAGCGCCCCGTGCTCGTGGTCTGCGCCGAGAAGTTCTCGGACAAGATCGGCACGGTGCGGACCTCTCGGATGATCTTCGGGGACGGGGCCGCCGCGCTGGTCGTGGGCCCGGCGCCCGCGGGTGCGCCCCCGGACCTGGAGATCCTGCAGACCTACGCGAGCGGGCCCATGAGCGAGGTGGACTCGATCATCTGGCCCAACCCAGACTTCGACAACAACATCACCGTCTATGGCCCCGAGGTCAAGGCGCTCGTGAAGCGCTACCTCACGCAGATGATCGAGGAGTTGCGCGCCCTTCCGCACCCGGAGGGCGGCTCAGGCTCGCTGCTGGACGCGATCGACCTCGTCGTGCCGCACCAGGCGAACAAGACCATGGTGATCAGCCTGGCGCAGGCCGCCGGCGTGGCGAGGGAGCGGCTCTACTTCGACATCGAGCGGGTGGGCAATACCTCGTCCGCGAGCATCCCGATTGCGATCCACGACGCCGTGCGCGAGGGTGTGATCAGCCGCCCGATGCGCATCTTCACCCCTGGCTTCGGCGCCGGCGCAGTCGGTGGGTACGTCATCATGCGCCTGGACCCTGCCGTGGTCGCGTAAACCAGGCGCGCCTCGTCGTCCGCGAGCCGACAGGCCCCCGTGGCCCAGGGGTCAGAAGACAGGCGTCTCGACGCCCGAGCCAAACACCTGGCGGGAGGTGGTTCGATCGCCGTCTGACCGGGCGCCCTTCAGCAGTACGGAACCCGACGCCATCGTCCGGCTTCAGTTCCAAAGTGGAGACTGGCCATGATTCGTCATGTACAAGACGCCCTCAGTGAGCTCCGACGGGCGAACCCCCTGCTCGACAGGCCCAGGCCCCCGGCGCGCAGACAGTTCCAGCAGCTCCACAAGGTGCTCGTCGCGAACCGGGGCGAGATCGCCAAGCGATTCTTCTTCGTCCTCAAGGAGGAAGGGATCCCCTCGGTGGCGATCGTGACAGACCCCGACCGCAAACAGTCTTGGTACGAATTCGCCGATGAGGTCGTCTACATCGGCGATGCCCGCAACTACACGAACATCCCCGTTGTCCTGGCAGCGGTCCTGCTGTCGAAGGCGAACGCCGTCTATCCCGGATACGGCTTCCTCTCCGAAAGCCACGGCTTCGTCCAGGCGATCGCCGAGCTGTCCCGGGCCCAGGGAGAGGACATCGTCTTCTTGGGACCACCGGCGGCGGTGATGCGAAAGGTGGGGAACAAGCTCGATGCCCGCGCCCTCGCGAAAGCGCACGGTATCCCCTTGCTCGAAGGGACGGGGTTGATCCGCGACCTGGATCACGCGAAGGACGAAGCCGCGCGCATCGGCTACCCCGTCATGGTCAAGCTCAACGCCGGCGGTGGCGGAAAGGGGATGGTCGCGGCGTACAACGCGACCGAGCTCTCCAACGCGTACGAGTCGGCCCGGAGGATCGGGCACGTGCAGTACAACGACGACTCCCTCTACCTGGAAGAGTACATTAAGCGTCCCGTGCACATCGAAGTGCAGATCTTCAACGGGATGGCGGTTGGTATCCGCAAGTGTGCGGTTCAGCGGAGGAACCAGAAGATCATCGAGGAAACGGGGGAATTCTTTCTCGAGAACCGATCGAACCTGAGGCTCCTAGCCGCAGCCGAGAACATGGCGGCCGTATCGGGCTACGCGGAAGGCGGCGGGGCCGGCACCGTGGAGTTCCTGCTCGACGCCGACACGGAGGACTTCGGGTTCCTCGAGGTGAACACGCGCCTGCAGGTGGAATACCCGGTGACCGACCAGAGCCTCAGTATCGACCTCGCGAAATGGCAGGTCCTCTACTTCGACGGCCGAGAAGATGAGATCCCGTACCACCAGGCTCTCCGGCTCCGCTTCGCGGAAAGAAACCACGCCATCGAGTGCCGCATCTACGCGGAGGACGTCTGGAACAACTATTCCCCGAGCCCGGGCGTCATTCAAGACCTGGATCTTCCAACCTTCAACGGGATCCGCTCCGACTTCGGCTTCAGAGAGGGAGACACCATCCTCCCCGACTACGATCCCATGATCGGAAAGCTCATCGCCCGCGGCACCAGCCGGAAGGAATGCCTCCTGAGGCTGGAGCGGGCCCTGGGCGAGCTGTACATCCGCGGCATCACCACGAACGTCGACCAGCTCCTCAAGATCGTCCGGCACCCGGACTTTCAGAGCGGCGTCTACACAAACCGCCTCCTGGACGACGCCGACGAGCTTCGGTCTCCGGAAACGGACGCCGAACGGCCGGTCGATGCGGCCGTCTTCTGCTCCCTCGCCGAGCTTGCCCACTCCCTTCACAGAACGCTCGAAGAAAGCCTGGCCTCAGGAGACCTCGAGAGCATCCTCGTGGGAGGGACGCTCTCGGTCTCGCCTTCCTTCTACGCCGAGGTGCACGGAAAGCGCATCCGGATCGACTTCCTCCAGCTCGGGCTCGAGACGTACGGCGCGTTCGTGAACAACGTCTACTACGGCGCGATGCACATCTCTCGGCGAGTGGAGGGACACGACGACTTCTTGATCCTCTTTCGCGGAAGATCCTACCCCATCCGGATCGACCGCAGGCCGTCCTTCAACATCCTCCGGGTGATGGAGGAAGACGGCCGCATCCATTACTACCGGATCAAGCTCCAGGTCATTGGCACTGGGCAGAAGGTCGATTCCCCGGGGACGGTCCGCTCTCCCTTCCAGAGCTCCTTCGTGAAGTTCGCCTCGGACCGAAGCGGAGACCTCATCCGACTCGGAAGCCGCGTGGAGCAAGGCGATCCGTTGATCGTGATCGACGCGATGAAGATGGAAACCGTCCTCGCTTCGCCGGTGTCCGGGGTCGTGGGTTATCTCGTGGAAGACGGCGATCTCTCCCGCCTCGTCCGCGGTGTAACGTCTCAGGGGCTGATCATCGGAAAGCCCCTCACCGAAGGCGAGATCCTCCTCATCGTCGAGGAGGAATCCACGGAGAAGACCACAGGGATCGAGCCGGACGCGGTCGAGATCCGCGGGGAGAAACACGAGATTCTCAGCCGCCTCCGGGAGGCGGACCTCCCGGATGGAGGTCTCGGCGAAGCGGCCCGCGCGAATCCCTCGGGCGCCTTGCCCTCGATCCTTTCCCTCGTCCGGTCCTTCTACCTGGGGTACGTACTGGACGAAGAGATCACGGTCCGGCTGGGGCGCTTCTTCAATGACTTGAAAGGCTCCGGCATCCCCTTCGATACCTGCGAAGAGACCATCACGGACATCCTCGACGTCTATTCCTTCCTCAAGCAGATCTATTCCCCGAGGCTAGTGGGAGACCAGACCTGGTTCGGGCAGATGAATCGTCTGCTACTGGAATGGGAGAACGAAACCTTTACGCCTCCCGACTTCTTCCGTTCCGTCCTGAGCTCCCTCTTGCGGAAGTACGGCGTCTTCTGGTCGCGAGGAAAACGAAGCACCGAGATGAGGCTTGCCATCTTTCACATCCTCCGCGCGTACGCGGCCATCCGCGACGGGAGAAGCCTGATCGCCTCCCTCCTGGACCTTCTCCTGGAACGCTCTTTCGCTCCGCCGACGGTACTGACCTCGCTGCGCGAGCTCGTCCGCCAGGAACAGTCGGAGCGGGATGATTCCCTCGCAGCTCCGGGTCGAGCGCTCCTGTCGGGGGCGGGCGGTCCGGAAGGCGGTCCGCACATTCTGGAAGAGATCGGGGTCGCCCAGCCCGACCAGAGCGCGTTCGAGCGCTTCCTCCTCGACCCCTTTTCTTCTCTGCCGAGCGACGACGGCAGCTTCCGAGAGCGAGCGCTGGCCGCACTGCGGAGTCCCGAGGCCACCCTCCTCTCACCCGCTCTCCCCGCCTGGGTACGGCATGAGATCGAACGGCGGCTGGGACTGTGGTCGGGCCGCTATCGAATCGAGCCCCTGCCTTCGACGATTCCCGCGGTCGTCGTGTATCGATTGACGCCGCTTGAGGGTGGAGCGCACGGGTATGCGACGATCGCCTGGGTCGAGGAGGGGGCGCCATTGCCCGAGATCGATTCTCGGGGCCACATCGCCTCCGTTCCGAACGTTGAAGAGGCGGCCATTCACGCCGGTCGTCTGCTTGCGGCTTACAACAACCTCGAGAGGGGCGAGAAGAATCTCGTCGAGATTCTCGCGTGCGAACGGCCGGTGGAGATGGATCTGGCGGGAAGCGATCCTTCGATCCTCCAGTACAAGAACCTCGCTCAGATGGCGCAGAGGTTCGTCCGGTTCGCTCTTCGCGCCAAGGCGGACTGGGTTCTTCTCCACGTCGACGCGCGGCGGCCGGGCTTCCAGGTGGCCGAACGGAAGGTCCTCCACGTCTATCTCGAGGGTGGAAGGCCCTGCCTGGACCTCCTGCACGAGACCGATAGCCGCAGTCCCCTCTGGAACGGCGTCGTCGATGAGAAGAATCAGAGGCTGTTTGATCGGCGCAAATGGCCCGCCGAGCTCTGGGCGCACGAATGCTTCGATCCGGACACGGCGCGGGAGGTCCTGATCGAGTCGATCGACGGAGTCGCCAGCGATGGGGCCGCGAACACGAAGGCCCGCGCGCCCGTGGGGGCGAAGATCTACGAGGGCCTGATGGCAGGCCGGCCGGCCGTCTTCTTCATCAAGGATTCCCGGATCAGCGGCGGTGCCACGGGGGATCTCGAAGGTCGCAAGTACGCAGCGGCGTGTTACTACGCGTATCTCAGGGACGCACCCCTCTACGTCTGGAACGATGGAGCGGGAGCGAACGTCCGGCAGGGAATGGTCTCGCTCAACCGCGCGGCGGAAGGCTTCATGATGAACGCCCTCGTCGCCCACGGCGTGAGCTACGACCGGTTCCTCTCGACCGTTCGAAGCACCGAGGATCCCGCTCTGCGCGATCTCTTTCAGGAGCTCGATCGCGCGTTCGGGCTCGCGAAAGCCGTGGAGGGGAAGCAGGGCCCGCGCTCCTTCTTCCCGGTAGCGATCAGCGTGGGCTCCTCGAGCGGGCTCGACGTGTACGGATCCTCCCAGGCCGCGATCCAGATCATCCAGGACTCGGAGCAGTCCTACCGCGTGCTCACGGGCTCGAACGTGATCAGGGCCGTCACCGGCGAGACCCTGACCAATTACGACATCGGCGGTGCTCGGGTTATGGGACAGTGGACAGGCACGGTGGATCTGGTCGCACGCGACCGCATCGAGCTGCTCAACCAGATTCGGAGCATTCACGAGCTCTTCTCCGAAAGCGGCGGTCGCGCCCCAATCGCGCGGATATCCGGCGAGTTTCACGAGGATACGGACGACTCCACCGACACCGTGCTGAGCGAACGCAGGATCACCGCCAACGTCGATCACGGAACGTTCGTGCCCTTCAAACGAGAGTACTTGGAGGCCGGTGCCCTGGTCGGGGGCTTCGCAAGGCTCGGGGGCAAACGCGCCCTCGTCATGGGCCCGAGGACCCACTCGGGCATCCGCTCCTTCGCGAGCGTCGTGCGGGCGAAAGAGCTCTTCCAGATCGCGAACAAGACCCGATCGCCGAAGATCCTGGTCTTCGGCAGGAAGTGGTACCGGAGCATCGAGGGCGAGGACGAGATGGGGATCCGGGCCCGCATGGATTTCGTGCGCCTCATCTTCGTTCCGGGACCACCCCGCATCCACATCGTCACCCATCCGGAGGGACTTCTTCTGGTCACCCTGAACAGTCAGGCAGACGCGGTCATCTACGTGAGGCGGACCGAGGATTCGGAGAAGGACCGGCGTCTCGCCATGAAGACCGCACCCCTTGAGGCGGACAGCCTCGACGAGGCCTTCGACCTCGCCAACCGGGTCCTCGGCCTTCTGGACAGTAGGGGCGTATCCCAGGCATTCGAGCCGCCGAAGAAGGTCCCGGATATTCCCCTCGAGACGTCGCGAGCCTACGACATGATCACGGACGTCATCGAGGCAGTCTTCGACGAAGCGAGCTTCATCGAGTTCTACGGCGAAGGACGGAGGACGGGGGGATCGACGCTAATCACGGGCCTGGCAACGCTGAACGGAAAGGTCGCGGGCGTGATCGCGGACCAGCCGCTCGCGGGCGGGGCGCCGGACGCCCCGGGAACGGAGAAGTTCCGCGTGTTCATGGAGTTCCTTGACCGGAACGGGATCCCCCTGGTCATGCTGTCGAACGCGCCCGGGTTCGTTCCCGGCACGAAGCAGGAGCGCCTTCGCATCCAGCAGATCGGCGGCGAATCTCTGGACGTCAACGTGCTCAGCCGAGTGCCCGTGGTGTCCGTGGTCCTGAATCAGAACTTCGGGGGACGGCAGATCCATGCGTTCAGTCGGTTCCTGAGGCCTGGAGTCGCGTACATCGCGCTCGATCGGGCGATCCTCGCCGTCATGGGTGGACCGGCTGCCTTCGACCTCTTCCAGGGGGCCCGGTACCAGGCGCTGATCGCGCAGGGAACGAGGGAAGGGGCGGACCGGTTGCGCAACGAGTTCCTCGACGAGTTCAGTCGCAATAGTCGGGCTGATCAGGACGCCATGCGCACGGGTGTGCTTGATTGGACTGTGCCCGACCTCGCGGATCTGCGTTCGCACGTCCTCCGCGCGATGGAGGTCGCCGAGGCGAAAGCCGGTGCAGCCTTCCGCGGCCTCACACGCGACTGCATCGCGTGGCTGACCTAGACTAGACCGTCTCACTCTCCCTCTCCGCTCACAGCTGGCGGTACCTGAAGCAGCCGACCACATGATCGTTCACCAGGCCCACCGCCTGCATGAACGCGTAGCAGATGGTGGGCCCGACGAACTTGAACCCGCGCCGGGCCAGGTCCCGGCTCATGAGCCGGGATGACGGAGTCTCGGCAGGAATCTCCTGGAGCGACGTCCAGGCGTTTCGAATGGGCGCGCCGTCCACGAACCGCCAGACATAGGCCGCGAAGCTCCCGTGCTCCTGCTGGACCTCGAGCAGCATCTTCGCGTTGATGACGGCGGCCTCGATCTTCAGCCGGTTTCTCACGATGCCGGGGTCTCGGAGCAGGCGCGCGCGTCTCGACCGGTCGAAGCGGGCGACCTCGGCCGGCTCGAATCCGGCGAAGGCCAGCCGGTAGTTGTCGCGCTTCCTGAGAATGGTGTCCCAGCTCAGCCCCGCCTGAGCGCCTTCCAGGACGAGCATCTCGAAGAGATGTCGGTCGTCGCGAGACGGCACGCCCCACTCCGTATCGTGGTAGCGGGCTTCAAGCGGGCTCCGGGTCGCCCACTCGCACCGAGTCTTCATCTCACACCCCGCGTGGGAACAACATTATCGAGGGCCTGTCAGCGAGCGGCCCAAAGCCCGCGAGAAGCTTCTCGAGCCTCCCGCTGGAGCTTCAGGAACAGGCTCGCATACTTTACTCATTGCTCACTCTCCGAAGCGCATCACGCGGTTCCAGATCGTGTACACGAGGGGCGCGAGCGCCATCGGTGTGCCAGGGTGCCCCGACTTGGCTTGCTGGACCGCATCGATCGAGAGCGTGCGGATGGTGTCGACCGATAAGTGGTCGAGCTCGGTGTCGGTCATCGGTGCAGCGACATGCGTAACACTCATGGGTGGGTCCTCGTCGGTTGGAGTTCCAGGAAGGCCACCTTGCTCAGGCGGCGCAAGTGTCGCGGGGCGTGGCTGAACTCGGCTGCCAGGAACGTCTGCACGAGATCCCAGGCCATGCCCGGCCCCACCGTGCGGCCACCGATGCAGATGATGTTCATGTGATCGTCCTCGACGCCCTGCCTGGCGGAAAAGTGGTCATGGATCAGCGCGGCACGAATCCCCGGAACCTTGTTGGCGCAGATCGAGGCGCCCACGCCGCTCCCGCAGATGGCCACCCCGCGCTCGACCGTCCCCGCCGCCACGGCCTGGGCCAGCGGGATGACGAAGTCCGGATAGTCGTCATCCGGGCTCAGCTCGTCCGCCCCGAAATCGACGACGTCGTGCCCGGCCGCGCGGAGCCGCGCGAGCAGATCCCCTTTCAAGCCAAACCCCCCGTGATCGGTGGCGATTCCCACGCGCATGCTGGCTTCTCCCTGGTGTGGCGTCAGCGTACTGATGGCTCGGGTCCCGCCCGTGCCGCCTCGTGGTCGGCCAGCACCAGGGCCTGGTGCTGACTGATCCGCCCGGCTGGAATCGACCGGTCGCCCCGACACAGGCGCGCCAGCATCGCCGCCTTCTCGCGCCCGGTGACCAGCCAGACGATGCGCCGGGATCGGTTGAGCATGGGATAGGTCAAGGTCATCCGACGCCGTCCTTGATAGACCCCCGTGAGCGCGACGTCTCCGTCGGTGACGTCGAGCACCGGATCCCCGGGCACCAGCGACGCGGTGTGGCCGTCGGGCCCAAGGCCCAGATGGGCGAGATCCAGCACGGCGGGCGAGCCGGCAATCTGCCGGAGCGTCAGGGCGTAGCACTCGCTCGCCGCTTCCAGGTCGGCCGATTCCACGGGCATGGCATGAACCTGCTCGGGGTGTAGCGGACCATGCGCGAGCAGGCTCTCCCGCAGGTGGGTGAGGTTTCGGTCGGGGTCTCCCGCCGGCGCCACGCGCTCGTCCACCTGGACGACATGCACACCGGCCCATGGCACCTGTTCATCGGCCAGCGCGCGCAGCATCGTCCACGGGGTGTGACCCCCGCTGAAGGCCACGATGAAGCGACCACGCGCGCCGACGGCCGCGCGCGCCTCCGCGGCGGTGAATGCGGCACCCGCCCGCGCGACCGCATCGGCATCAGCCAGCGCTTCGATCCTCATGGCAACCTCACCCAGCCTCCGGGGGGCGCGACGATCGAGTCGGCCTCGTTTGGTCCCCAGGTACCTGGCTCATACTCGTAGGCCGTCGCTCATCGTGCGCTCCTGTCACTGCTGCCCGGCTTCTCGAGGTGTCCGCCGAACTCGTATCGCATGGCTGACAGCACTCGGTCTTGAAAATCTGCCTCGCCGCGTGAGCTGAAGCGCTGATAGAGCGCGGCGGACAGCACCGGCACCGGCACGGCCTCGTCGATGGCGGCCCTGATCGTCCACCGCCCCTCGCCCGAATCCGAGACCTGGCCCGCGAATCCCGACATGGCGGGATCCTTGATCAAGGCGGCTGCCGTCAGATCAAGCAGCCACGAGGCGATCACGCTGCCGCGCCGCCACACCTCGGCGATGTCGCGAAGGTCGAGGTCGTACTGGTAGCGCTCGGGGGCACGCAGCGGCGTCGTCTCGGCGTCGATCGCGCGCGCTCGCTTTCCGAGGTTGGCGCCGCGCAAGACACCCAGCCCCTCGGCGTAGGCGGCCATGACGCCGTACTCGATTCCGTTGTGCACCATCTTGACGAAGTGGCCGGCGCCGTTCGGTCCACAGTGGAGATACCCCCGCTCGGCGGTGCCGCCGAGGTCCTCTCGCCCCGGCGTGCGTGGGATGTCCCCGGCGCCGGGAGCCAGCTGCGCGAAGATCGGATCGAGATGCTTGACCACCGCCGCCTCGCCCCCGATCATCAGGCAATACCCTCGCTCCCGTCCCCAGACACCGCCGCTGGTCCCGACGTCCACGTAGTGGATGCCCTTCTGGGTGAGATCCTTTGCGCGCCGGATGTCGTCGACGTAATAGGAATTACCGCCGTCGATGAGGATGTCACCGGGCGTGAGATGGGGTAGAAGGTCGTTGACAGTCGTGTCCACCACCGCTGCCGGGACCATCAGCCAGATCGCCCGCGGGCTGTCCAGCTTCTTCACGAGATCCGCGATCGACGCGGCCCCGACGGCCTTTGCGTGAGTCAACTCCTCGACCGCCTTCGAGGACGTATCGAAGACCACGCATTGGTGGCCGCCTGCCAGAAGCCGCCGGGCCATGTTGGCGCCCATGCGGCCAAGTCCGATCATTCCGACCTGCATCGCTGACTCCTTTGCCACCGTCGTCATAGCGCCTTCCTCAGCTTCCGGTAGCGACAGATCATGCTGTTGGTCGAGCTGTCATGGCCGAGCCTGGGCTCCGTCTCGCTCTCGAGCTCCGAGATGATGCGCTGGGCCAGCACCTTGCCCAGCTCGACCCCCCACTGATCGAACGAGTCGACGTTCCAGATGGCGCCCTGGGTAAACACGCTGTGCTCGTAGAGCGCAACGAGCTTTCCGAGCGTTTCCGGCGTGAGCCGCTCGGCGAGGATCGTGTTCGAGGGACGATTGCCCTGGAACACCCGGTGAGGAACCAGGCTGTCCGGCGTGCCCTCGGCCTTCACTTGCTCGCGCGTCTTGCCGAAGGCCAACGCCTCGGTCTGCGCGAACACGTTCGCCAGCAGCATGTCGTGGTGCCGACCCAGCGGCTTCAGGGCGTGGCCGAAGGCGATGAAGTCACAGGGGATGAGACCCGTCCCTTGATGGATCAGCTGATAGAAGGAATGCTGCCCGTTGGTTCCTGGTTCTCCCCAGTAGATGGGCCCGGTCGGGTAGCTCACCTCGGTGCCCTCGAGGGTGACGTGCTTGCCGTTGCTCTCCATCGTCAGCTGTTGCAGGTACGCGGGGAAGCGCTTCAGGTATTGCTCGTAGGGTAGGATGGCCACCGTCTGGGCGCCGAAGAAATCGGTGTACCAGACCGTCAACAGCCCCAAGAGCACCGGCAGGTTGCGCTCGAACGGGACGGTGCGGAAGTGCTCGTCCATCTGGTGGAACCCGTCCAGCAGCGCCCGGAAGTTCTCAGGACCGACGGCGAGCATCGTCGAGAGACCGATCGCCGAGTCCATGGAATAGCGCCCGCCCACCCAGTCCCAGAATCCGAACATGCTGGCGGTGTCGATCCCGAACTCCGATACCTTCCGGGCGTTCGTCGAGACGGCGACGAAATGCTTGGCCACCGCCTTGACGTCGCCGCCGAGACCCTCGAGCAACCACTGGCGCGCGCTCTCGGCGTTGGTCATCGTCTCCAGCGTCGTGAAGGTCTTCGACGAGGCGATGAAGAGCGTCTCCGCCGGGTCCAGGTCGCCGGTCGCCTCCACGAGATCGGTCTCGTCGACGTTCGACACGAAGCGAAAGGTCATCGCGCGATCGCTGTAGTGCTTGAGCGCCTCGTAGGCCATCACGGGGCCGAGGTCGGAGCCGCCGATGCCGATGTTGACGACGTTGCGAATGCGCTTGCCCGTGTGCCCCGTCCACGCGCCGCTCCGCACCCGGGTCGAGAAGTCGGCCATCGCGCCGAGCACGGCGTGGACCTCGGGCACCACGTCCTCGCCGTCCACGACGATCGACGTGCCGCGCGGGGCTCGCAGGGCCACATGCAGGACGGCCCGGTCCTCCGTCAGGTTGATCTTGTCCCCCCGGAACATGGCTTCGATGCGCTCGCGCAGGCCGGACTCCTCGGCCAGTCGACAGAGCAGCGCGAGGGTCTCATCCGTGACGCGATTCTTCGAGTAATCGAGATAGATGCCGACCGCCTCCGTGGTCAGCCGCTCGCCGCGTGTCGCATCCTCGGCGAAGAGCTGGCGGAGATGCAGCTCTCGGATCTTCTCGTGGTGGCCCTCGAGAGCCTTCCAGGCCGGGCGCGCAGTCAGTGGCAATATTCCCATCATCGGTTGTCCTGTCATTTCTTCAGATGCGGTCTGCTTATCGTCCAATTGCTCCCACAGTCGAAACCCCCCAGCAAACGCGTCCGCGTTGTCGCCGGCTCGGCAACCAGGCGGCAGCGTGTCCAGTTGGTTGACGTTGCCGCCGCCGAGAACGACGTCCTCGGGCTGGAGCACGCGATCAGACGATTGACCACGTCCTCGACATCACGCCGCCATCGCATGAGCCCGCGCGTCTGCAGTCCGTGCAGTCCGACGTGCTCCTCGAAGCTTCGGTCCCGGTACGGCAGGTGGCCCAACGCCATCGGCTCCACGATGCCGTCGACGATCAGGGTCGAGCCCAGGCCCGTTCCCAGCCCGAGAAAGAGCATCTTGCCGCCTCGGTAGCTGCAAGGGCTCGCATCGCGGCATCGTTGACGAGCTTGACCGGGCATCCGAAGGCGGTCCGATAGTCGAATCCGGCCCAGCCCGGGCCGAGGAGACGCGGCTCCGCGACCGGACGACCGTGCAGCACCGGGCCCGGATAGCCGATCGACACTGCGTCGTACTTCCAGCCCGCGGCGAGGGTCTTGACTCCCGCGCAGTACTCGCGCAGGAACACGACCTTGAGCCGCCCGCGAACTGACGGATCGGCGTCGATGGTGGCGGCCAGGCCATTCAGGAGCTTGATGATGAGCTTGGCCAGATGGTAGGCCGCCGCCTTGCCGGCGAACAGGAACGTCCGCGGCGTCATCTCGAGGGTCGGGTTCTCCCGCAATCGGTCGCAGAGCACGACGATGCGCAACGCATGGACGAGCTGCCGCTTCTATTCGTGGATGCGCTTGACCTGGCTATCGAAGATGGTGTCCGGATCAACCGTCTGCCCCGAGGTCGATCGGAGCCACTCGGAAATTCCATCGAGAGGTAGTAGACGCGCTTGGGGTTCGCGCTCTCGTAGGTCTGTTCCGTGCGGACCCACCGCTGAGAGAGGACGTCCCGGACGGAGCGGGCGAGGGCCTCGTAGCGCTGACGCGGGCCGGCGGCCGCCGGATCGGCGACGTTATCGACGAGCAGGTGCCGCTCATAGAGCGCATCGGCGGTACCCACTAAATAGACCCCCACGATTTGGAGTGATTGCACGCGCGTGGCGTAGCGGCTGCGGGTCCTGTCGTCGTGTGCGCCCCCGGGCGGCCGGGCTCCGACACCCACTCGCCCGAACGCAGCTCTTCGAGCTGCGGACGGGACTCGGGGGTCCCACTCCGCCCGGCCGCCCGGGGGCGCACACGACGCCACCCGCAGCCGCCGCGGCGTCCGTTACCACTCCGAATCATGGGCCGCTATTTAGCTCGACCGGACTACATCCGTATTGCCGGCGCAGCGCCGCCGTGGCCTCGGCTGCTGTTGCTGCTTGAGGAGCCACCGTCTTTTCCCCGCTCATCGCCGTGCCTTCTCCCGGTGCACCTGCGCCGGGCTGATGCGCCGTTCATGAGGAGTCTCGTCCCAGAGGCGGATCACCGGCTCGGACCGGTCATGTTCGTACCCCACCGCACTGAGGCTGGCCGTGCCCAGCAGGAAGTACCTGCCCGCCCCCGGTTCCAGCCCAAGCCAGCGCGCGGCGAACACCCGGAGAAAGTGTCCGCTCGAAAAGAGCAGCACGTCCCCCCCGATCGCCCGCACCCGGCGTGCCACCCGGTCCACCCGCGCTCCGACCTGGTCCGGCGACTCCCCTCCCGGGCAGCCGTCTCGGAACAACTGCCAGTCAGAGCGCTCGGCTCGGATGTCGGCGCTGGTGCGACCTTCGTATGTGCCATAGTTCCATTCGAGCAGGTCAGGCTCGAGTTCGGCCGCGCAGCCGAAGCCAGCCAGCTCGCACGTCCGGACCGCCCGCTGCAAGGGGCTCGTGATCACCTCGGCAAACGCCAATCCCTCGAGCCGCTCTCCGAGCCGGACGGCCTCGAGTTCGCCCCGCCCGGTCAGCGGTAGGTCCGTCACTCCCGTGTGCTGGCCAGAGATGGTCCAGGCGGTCTCACCGTGCCTCGCCAGGTACACGACAGGAAGCGCGTCGCTCATGGCCGGGTTCACTGATCGATCTCGGGCTCGTCGCCGCGGTGCTCGTCGGTGTAGTTCTGACACTCGATCTGCATGTTGCGCAGCTTACTCCCTGGCGTGCGCGCCAGCAATCTGCAAGCGCGGTGCGCGATCGATGACCTCGATCGCGAGGCTGAAGCGGGTGATCTGGTTACGAATGGCGAGAGCGAACGCCGTGTTGATGCTGCCCTTCTCTTTGTAGCCGCGCACGTCCAGGTTCTTATGATTGGTGCGCCCGTAGGTCAGCCGATGGATCAGCCACGAATAACCGTGGAACTTCGAAGATGATGGGCTTGTCCACGATGAACAGACTGGCGAAATCCCAATCCGACAAGCCGTGCTGGTGCTCCGTGGAGGGTGTGAACTTGAACAGATCCACGACGTTGATGATGCGAATCTTGAGATCAGGGACATTCTCCCGCAACATCAGTACCGCCGCGAGTGCCTCCTTGGTCGGGATGTCGCAGCACTCGCCATCACCACATCCGGCTCCGAGCCCTGGTCGTTCGTTGGATCTGCATTGCTGCTGTCCGCCGTGGTCCCTCAGGCGAAGAACTGTCTGGTCGCCGTCGGAGCGTTTTCCGATTCTCATTGTCACTCTGCGTGCCTCATGCCTCGATACCGGCAAGCCTGGTGCCACCGGTAAGTCACTCAATCAACGAGATTCCGTTTCCCGGTGTCGTGCCGTGATCCCGCTTTGCCGATCTTCGGCCGAGGCACTCCGGACGGCCGGGGTGACCATGGAATCGCTGTGACAGATGCCACAAGCCTGGACTTTGATCCGCACCCAACCGGCGTCCGGTTGTGGAATTGGGCGTTCAACGATCTCAAACGGCCCGTTCGGACTGGCGATCTGCGCAGCACGCATCTTTGGCATAGTCATCTCCATTCTAGTCGCTGATGGTCCTCGCGTGACCCGAGCGCCCCTCAGCCGAGCGTCTGGCGGAGCGAGGCGGCGATGAGGGAGACGGCGCGACTCGCGGTGTCGATGAGCCGCCCCATCGGCACGAACCCGTGGATCATCCCGCCGTAGCAGACGTAGTCCACCCGCACGCCCGCGTCCCGCAACCGTCCGGCGTAGGCCTCACCCTCGTCACGCAGCGGGTCGAACCCCGCGGTGACGATGAGGGCCGGCGGCAACCCGGCGAGGGACCGCGCACGGATCGGTGACGCGCGCCAGTCGGCCGCCTCGTCCCGGGCGCCCAGGTAGTGCGCGATGAACCAGCGCATCCCGTCACGCGTGAGGAGATAGCCCTCGGCGAAGTCCCGATAGGATCGCGCCTCCGCCGCCAGGTCCGTGACGGGGTAGAGCAAGATCTGGAGACCGACGGCCGGCGCCTGCTGCTCACGGGCCTGCAGCGTGACGACAGCGGCCAGGTTGCCGCCGGCGCTGTCGCCGCCGACCGCCAGACGACCGGCGTCGACGCCTAGGCGGGCGGCGTTCACGACCACCCAGCGCGTCGCCGCCCAGGCGTCGTCGGCCGCGGCCGGGAACTTGTGCTCCGGCGCCAGGCGATAGTCGACGGACACGACGCTCGCGCCCGACTCCGCCGTGAGCTGCCGGCACAGGACGTCGTGGGTCTCGAGGTCGCCGATCACCCAGCCCCCGCCGTGGAAGTAGACCAGCCCGGCGAGCGGCGTCGAGGCCGGGACGCCCGCCGGCCGATAGATGCGCAGCGGGATCGGGCCCCGCGGCCCCTCCGCCGTGAGGTCCCGGACGCTGCCGACCTCGGGCGGCGCGGGGGTCGCGGCGGGCCGCGTGTCGCGGAACAGCTGGCGCGCGTCCTTGGGAGAGAGCTGGTGGTACGCCGGGCGCCCCGACTTGACGACGAGATCGATCACCGCCGCCACCTGGGGGTCGAGGGCCGCGGCACCCGGGAGTGTCATCACCGCACCGCGCCCTGGGCGAGCGCCTCCGCCGCCGCCTTCTCGACGACCGTGCCCCTGAAGAAGTCCGGATTCACCTCGCCCCAGAAGCGCACGGCGTTGGTGAACATGAAGTCCCGGAAGTCGTCGTCGGTGATCAGCCCGTGCTCGACCAGCTCGTACGCCTCGGGGACCACCTCCGCCATGTCCGGGACGTCGAAATGCCCGATGTCCGAGCTGAACAGCGCGTTGAGACGCCCCCCCATCGGGTTCGCGCGGCGGTTGAACGCCCACGCGTTGATCGGGTCGTCGGCCTCGCAGCCGAAGTAGAAGCGCGGGACGAAGAGGTCGCGGATGTCTTCCCGGCGCTCGATCTTGCAGCGGAAGTAGTCGTCGAGGTCCTCGATGCCGCCGGTCAGCGCCGAGTTCGAGTCGCCGTCCAGGCCCTCGCCGCGGCTCACGGCCTCGGCCACCGCATCGCTCGCGTACTTCCGGGCGAAGTCCAGCAAGCGCGCGCGGTCCAGGTTGTGCGGGTTCGTGCGCTCGAGCGCCTGCCGGTTGCGCTTCTCCCAGTGGCCGACGAGATCGGCGTAGAGCATGGACGCCCAGCCGACGCCGCCCTCGAGGAACGCGAAGTTCAGATCCGGGAAGCGGCGGGTGACGCCGCCGAGGAAGAGCGCCTTGCAGACGGCGTGCCCGGCGGAGGCGAAGTGGCCGATGTGATTGTAGCAGAAGTTCGACGGCGAGTTGCGCAGGAGGATCGAGCGCGCGCCGTTGTGGAAGCTCGGCGCGATCCGGAGCTCGCGGCACATGGCCCACACGGGATCGTAGTCGTGCTCGCTGTCGATGCCGATCACGTCGTACCACTCGACGGCCTTCGCCGCGGCCGGATCCTCCTCGACGAGCGCCGGGACGGGCCGGCGCATCAGGCCGCCGACCATCATCACCTTGTACCCGAGCTGCTTCGACGCGAACTCGAGCTCCTCGATCGCCTCCTCCGGCGTGTACATCGGGATGATCGCCGCGGGGATGACCCGGCCCTCGAGCCCGCGGAACTGGTCGGCGGTGAAGACGTTGTAGGCGCGGCAGATCGCCCGCCGGAGGCGGGTGTCCTGTATCCGGTGGTAGCTCAGCCCGGCCGTCGGGTAGACGACGCAGAAGTCGATCCCGAGGTCCTCGAGCCGCTCGTACATGAGCCGCGGCAGCATCGCCGTCGCCCGGTCCAGCACGTTCTCGCACGGCGATCCCCAGAACGTCTCCATGGCGACCCGGCGCCGCCGGCGCCCGGCCAGCGACATCGCGAGCACGTTCGGGACGGCCTGGGTCCTCAGCTCGAGCGCCTCGACCGCGGCGTCACCGCCGATCTTCCGGAACTCCTCGCGCATGACGGGCGTGTACTCGAGCCAGTGTCCGTCGGCGTCGATGATCGGGTGGCTCAGGCGGGAGCGAAGCTTCCGGGCGTCCATAGGGCCGTGGGTCCGCATGGCGGCGCCTCCAGCAAAAGGCTCGTGGCTGAGAGGATGATACCTCATCCGCCGCGGTAGACGCACGGGTGTTGATGCCGGCGAGGTTCTCGTGCGCGATGGTGCCCGCCCAGGCGGCCATCTGCTCGATCGGGATCGCCGCGTCTCGCCCCCGAGCAGGACCACCTCGTCGCCGTTGTGGGCGGAGTCCCGATCTACGACGGCGCCCTCGGCCAGGACCGGCTCCGCCGCCTCGACGCGCTCAAGATCCCCTGGCCGCCCCAGTCCTGATCGGCGGGACTGTTATTCCGCTCGCTCCCGCGAGAGCGGCGGCGTGAGGCTGGCAACGGCCAGGCTCAAAGCAAGGAGGGAGCTCGCATCGTCGAGATAGCCCTCGCCGGGCATTCGGCCAGGCACGAGGAGGCGACTGAGCGGCACCACTTCGACCTCGATCTCCTCGTCTTCGCCGGGGTGTGGAGCAGCCGTGACCGTCGCAGCCAGAGCCAGAACCACGTGGCCGCGGGTAGCCGTGAGGTCGGGGACGAGGTGGAAGGAGCCGAGGAGCTGGAAGGCCGGCGCCGAGTAGCCGGTCTCCTCGAGCAGCTCACGGCGAGCGGCCTCCTCCGGGCTCTCGCCGGACTCGATGAAGCCGGCGGGCAGCGTCTTCATGATCCGGCGCGCCCCGTGCTTGTACTCTCGGGCGAGGAGCAACTCGCGGGCCGGCGTCACGGCCACGACCGCGCAGAAGTCCTTCAAGTAGAGGGCGAAGTACTCGCGCGAGCGGCGCCCGTCCCGGGTGCGGCAACGATCCCGCCGCACGTCCATGAAGCCCGAGCGGAGGAGCCACGTCGTCTCCGCGATCTCCCAGGGCTCCATACCTCAGGCTCGGCCGTCCACCCGGCCGGCGGCGATCAGTCCCGGCGGCCCCCCATGAAGCGGAGCAGGAAGAGGAAGAGGTTGATGAAGTTGAGGTAAAGGGAGAGCGCGCCGAGGATCGCGTAGGACCCGAGCCGGCCCTCCGGGATCGCAGTCGCCATCTGCTTCAAGCGCTGGGCGTCCCAGGCCGTGAGCCCTGTGAAGACGAGGACCCCGACCACCGAGATCAGGAACTCGAGGGCGGCGTTCTTCCAGAACATCCCCACGACCGAGGCGAGCACGAGGCCGATGAGCCCCATGAAGAAGAACTGGCCCACCCCGGCCAGGCTCCGCGCCGTCGTCGTGCCGTAGAGGGCGAGCGCGCCGAACATCCCCGCCGTCACCATGAAGGTCGTCGCGATCGACGCGCCCGTGTAGGCCAGGAGGATGACCGCGAAGGTTACCCCGGTCAGGGCGGCGTAGGCGATGAAGAGGAGCGTGGCCGTACGCGGCGCGAGCTTGTCGACCCGCGCCGAGAGGAAGAAGACGAGACCGAGCTGCGCGAGGAAGAGGCCCAGGATGAGTAAATGGTTCGAGACCAGCGCCCCGATGAGCGCGGGTGAGCTCGAGATCATGTACGCCACAGCCGCCGTGATGGCGAGCCCGACGCACATCCATCCGTAGACCGAGCGGAGGAAGATCGTGACGCGCTCCGCGGTGGCGACGGACGCCGGGAAGGCGGGAGCTCTGTCGAGAGGTTCCATGGTGTCCTCCTGTGGTGAGACCTGTGTCCAGAGGATACATCGCCCGCGGCCCGGAACCGCGGCGAACTTTCCCCCCGGGAGGATCGGGGCCGGGACGAGCGCCCGCGGCAAGACGACCACGCTGCGACTCATCGCGGCTCATGCCGCCTACAACTGCTCACGGTGGCCGAACTCCTCGGAGGCAACCGAATCGACTAGCGCTTCACCGTCACCTTCTCGTAGAGCGCGCTCAGGATCTCGTCGATCCCGGCCGACGCCCACACGTCGAAGAACGGCGACCCCTGCATGGCAACGAACTCTCGCAGGGCGCGCTCCTTCGACTGCGCCTCCGTCTCGCCGGGCCGGGCGGCTTGCTGATGTCCGCGGATGCGATCCTTGTGGTAGATGGCCGGGTACTCGATGTACCGGTGCAGCTCCTGGAAGTCCCTGGTATAGAAAGCCGCGACCGGCACCGACGCCCACTGGCCGCCGTCCTTCTCGTTCAAGAATTCCAGCATGAGGTCGTGGTTGCCGTCCGCGTTGGCGGCGGGATCGGGACGCCGCGCGCCCAGGATCTTCTTGCCGTCGCGGTTGAAGATTCTGAGCTCCAGCCCGCCGGCTTCCGCCAGCCGCGCCAGCGTCGGCACGTCGCGGCGGCAATCGGACGACCAGTCCTCGGAGATCACCAGGATCTTCGCCGGCCCGTTGGGCTGCGCGGCGAGCCATTTGATGGCGGCGGCCTGCTGGTCGCTCAGCCGCGTCCGCGCGTAGCGCTCGCGGAGCACCGCGCTGTTGTCCTTGCGGGCCGCGCCGATCGACCCGCCGTCGGGGTAATAGGCGGCGAAGGCCTCGCGGGCGAGGTTCTCAGGGCTCGCGGCGTACTTCACGTACTCGTCGAACGTCATGCCGTTGGCGAACCGCTCGGGGGTGACGACACTCTTGGCCACGCTGTCCTCCTTCTTGTGCCCGGTCGCTGCTCGTGTGAGAGAAGGTACCAGAGTCTTATACTCGCTGCCGTATCGAACTCTCGGTCTCGTTGCCTCATGACCGAAATAGCGTAAAGCTGGCGTCTGTCTCCCGCCACTAGAAGGCGACCGTCACAGGAGGAGGCCGATGGACTTGGTAGCGCTGGTGGAGCGGGCCCGCGGAGGCGACCTGGACGCCTTCACGGAGCTCGTCGAGCGCTACCAGCGCCTGGCCCACGGCGAATCAGACGCAGAATCCACGGGTCACTGACCCGCTGCCGAACGGCGGCGAGCACCCGGAGACCATCAAGGGGCCGTGGAAGCCGGCGACGGAGGTGCCCAGGGGAGGGAGCGGCCACCCTTTGCCACGGAGGTTGACAAAGGCGAGGGCCGCTGCGACACTCCCGCTGGCCCCTCATTGCATCGTCAAGACCTGCTCGTGGGCTGTATGAACGGCTGATCGAGTGTCCCGGACAACGAGGTTGCGGGAGGCTGGATGACAAGCGATCGGGAGGGTTCCTGGCCCCTGGCGAGGGCGCTGGCCTGGGTCGTTCTCGCCCTCATGGCGGCGGCCACGCTATACACCGGCTGGATCGCCATCGCGAACTTCCACCGGATCAGCGTGTGAGCATGACGCCGTGCGGGTGATCGTGGCATCCGGTGCGCTCTCAGCGGCGCTCGCGCTCGTCATGGCGCAGCTCCGGTTCCCCGTTGTCGCCGACGCCCTCGCGCTCGCCGCCGCGCTCTGTGGCCTCGCGGCGTTCTCGTCCGCCGCCGTCTCGACGATACGCCGGGCCGGCAAACTTCCCTCGGGGTCGAGCCCGCCATGACCAAACGGGGTACGCGCCGGTTCTTCTTCCTCACCACGCTGGTGTCCGCGCTGATCTTCGTCGGCCTCACGATCGACAGTCACCGGCAACTCCCGAAGCTGACCAACTCGGCGGCGATCGACGCGTCCGTCATCGCGGGCAAGCAGGTCTGGCATCGCAAGAACTGCACCAACTGCCACACGCTGCTCGGCGAGGGGGCGTACTACGCGCCCGATCTCACCCAGATCGCCGCGCAGCGAGGAGACGGCTATCTCCGGGAGTTCCTGAAGGATCCGGCGAAGTTCTACTCGGAGCAGAGAGACGGCCGGCTCATGCCGAACCAGAACCTGACCGATCAGGAGATCACCGACGTCATCGCCTTCCTGGCGTGGGTGGGCCGGATCGATACTCAGGGCTGGCCTCCGCGGCCGATCCTCGTGAGAGGCTCCGCGATCCCCGGCGCCAACGTGGGCGCTCCGGCGCCCCAGGCGGCCTCCAACGACCCCGTGGAGCTCGGGCGCGTCCTGTTCAACGCCACCCCGCCGGGATGCGCGGCGTGCCACTCCGTGGCCCCCGGCGTGAACATCGTCGGGCCCACCCTGGCCGGCATCGCCTCCACCGCCGCCGCGCGGATCAAGGGTTCCGACTACCACGGCGAGGCGAAGGACGCCGCCGGGTACATCCGCGAATCGATCGTCAACCCGAACGCGCATGTGCTCACCGGCCCCACCTACTCGGCCGGCGGGCGCTCGCTGATGCCGCCCGACTACGCGCAGACCATGAAGCCGGACCAGGTCGACCGGATCGTGGCCTACCTCCTCAGCTTGAAGTGAGAGGGCTCGTGCGATGAGGTATCGCTCCCAGCGGGTCGCCTACGCGTACTTCGTCGTGGCGTTGTTGCTGTTCGGTCTGCAGATGGTGTTCGGGCTCCTGTCAGCATCCAAGTACCTCGGGCCGGATCCCCTGCTCGGCCTCTTGCCCTTCGACGTCACGAAGGTGATTCACACGAACCTGCTGCTCGTGTGGGTCCTCACCGGCTTCATGGGCGCGGCCTACTACGTGGTCCCCGAGGAGTCGCGCGTCGAGCTCCACAGCGTCCGCCTCGCCTACGTGCAGCTCGGGATCTGGACAGCGATGGGCGTCACCGCGGTCGTGGGTTACGTCTTCCGCTGGAGCGCCGGGAACAAGCTCCTGGAGCAGCCGTTCCCGCTCAAGATCGTGATCGTGATCGTGATGCTCATGTTCCTCTACAACCTCTTCATGACCATCCGGGCGGGCGGGCGGTTCACCACGACCGAGGGCGTGCTGGTCGCGGGCCTGGCCTGCACGGCGCTCCTGTACCTGCCCGCGCTCCTCGAGTTCGACAACTACACGGTGAGCATCTTCTACCGGTGGTGGACCGTGCACCTCTGGGTCGAAGGCGTCTGGGAGATGATCCAGGGAGGACTCCTCGCCTACCTCCTCATCCGGCTCTCCGGCGCCGACCGCGAGGTGATGGAGAAGTGGCTGTACGTGATCGTCGGCCTCACGTTCATCTCGGGCATCCTGGGTACCGCGCACCACTACTACTGGATCGGGGTGCCTCGATACTGGCTGGTCTTCGGGGGGTTCTTCAGCGCGCTCGAGCCCCTGTCGTTCTTCGCCATGGCGATGTACGCCTACTATGCCATGCGGCGCTCCGGCCTTGCCCACCCGAACACCATGGCGCTTCACTGGACCATCGGCAGCGCGGTCTTCTCGGCGCTCGGCGCCGGCATCCTCGGCCTCGCCCACACGTGGCCGGCGGTGAACAAGTGGACGCATGGTACCCTGATCACGCCCATGCACGGCCACATGGCGTTCTTCGGAGCCTACGTGATGATCGTGCTCGGGATGATCACCTATGCGCTCCCCGGCCTGACCGGCCGCGAGGAGTCGCGCGAGAGCGCGGCCGGGTCATGGGCGTTCTGGCTCCAGGTGGCTGGGATGTTCGGCATGACCATGGCCTTCGCCGCCGCGGGGCTCACGCAGACCTACCTCGAGCGGATCCTCGGTATCGGCTATCTCGAGACGCAGCTGAAGCTCCAGGTCCACTTCCTGATGCTGGTGGCCACGGGGGCGCTCTACGTCGCGGGCGTCGCGCTCTTTCTCTGGGATTTCTTCTTCCTGGCCGGTCGTCCCGGCGCGGGGAGGGACGAGGCCGGAGACCTCGCGACCGCGCGCTCGGCGGGCTGAGCCCGGCGTCTCATGGACTCGGCGGTACCCATCGGAAGGCGCCCTGCTCGGCTCGTTGCCCCTGACGGCGTCCGCCCGCCGCCGGTCGAGGAGCCCTTCTACCTGCCCCTGGGCCGGGAGGTCGCGGTCTTCGAGGCCTGCCATGCGAGCGGCCTCCCGGTCATGCTCAAGGGGCCGACGGGCTGCGGGAAGACTCGCTTCGTGGAGCACATGGCGTGGCGGCTCGGCCGGCCCTTCGTGACGGTGGCCTGCCACGACGACCTTTCGGCCAGCGACCTGATCGGGCGCTATCTCGTGCAGGCCGGCGAGACGGTCTGGCAAGACGGTCCTCTGACGCGCGCGGTGCGGGCGGGCGCGCTCTGCTACCTCGACGAGATCGTGGAGGCGCGCCAGGACACCGTGGTGGTGATCCATCCCCTCACCGACGACCGCCGCGTGCTGCCCATCGACAAGACCGGCGAGCTGATCGAAGCGCCGCCGGGCTTCCAGCTCATCGTCTCCTACAATCCGGGCTACCAGCATCTCCTCAAGGACCTCAAGAGCAGCACCCGGCAGCGCTTCGTGGCCCTGGAATTCGACTTCCCGCCGCCGGACCTCGAGGCGCGGATCGTGGTCCACGAGGGCGGCGTGGACCGCGCGACAGGAGCTGATCTCGTCGCGCTCGCCGTCCGCCTCCGGCAGCTCCGCGACCGCGGCCTGCCTGAGGTGCCGAGCACGCGCCTGCTCGTGTCCGCGGCGCGCTTGATCGCCAGTGGCGTGTCGCAGAGAGACGCCTGTCGCACCGCTGTGGCCGCGCCCCTCACCGACGATCCCGAACTCCTCGCCGCGATTCACGACGTGATCGCCGCCGTCCTGTAGCAGCGCGCACTCGTGAACGCCGTGCTACTGGAGTGCGTGGCGCAGCGAAGCTTGCCGGCGAGCGCCCGATGTTCCGCGTTCGAGCGCCGGCTTCGCCGGCGCAATCCGTTCCCGGGGGGAGGTTTCGGAAGGGGGGCGGAGCCCCCCTCCGACCTTTGTAGCGGCGCGCGATGGCCGAGCCGGAAGGCCTCCTGATCGAGGGCGCGCGGCTGGCCACCAGCGCCGCGCGCGACCTCTGGCGGCGTCGCTCGCCGCCCGACGAGCGATCCGTGTTGCCGCTGGCCAGCGTCAGGCAGCGGCTCGAGCTGTTTCTGCGCGCGCTCTACGCGGAGGCGCCGCTGATCGTCCCCGCCGATCCCTCTCCCGCCCCCGTCTGGCTCGCGCGGCTGATGGGGCGCGCGCCCCGCCACCTCACGCCGCGAACCGCTCTCGCCTCGACCGACGGAGCCTGCATCTGGCTCCCGAGGGCGCTCGACGCGCCCGAGGGCGAGCCGCGCGCCCTGGCCACGTACCGGCTCCTGGCCGTCGAGCAGGCGGCGCGCGCGGCCCGTGCCACGCCCGGCCATGCTCCACGAGATCGCTCCGATTCGCTCGAGCGAGACCTCTATCTCCTGGCCGAGGCCGTCGCCATCGACCGGGAGATCGCCGGTGCCTTCCCGGGCCTGGCACCGGACCTCCGCGCGGCCAGGACGGCAGCCCTCGCCGAGCGTCCATCACAGATGCGGATGACCCCGATGGAGTGCGCCCTCGAGCGCCTCGTCCAGGCTGTCCTCTCCGCGGACCCCTCGGCGCCTGCTCCCGACCTTCCCTCAACGGCCACGCCATCCGCGTCTCGGGCCTGGGCTCGGGACATGGCCTGGCGCGTGCGCGTGGCAGGCGGGCATTACCGCGGCGTCGCGGTGGCGCCCCTCTGGGGCCGTTTCGAGGTCGCCGTCTCGGACGCAGCCCGAGCGACGGAGGCCGAGCCTGATGAGGCCGTCGCGTCAGAGCCCACGCGCCTCCGGAGTGCCACGCTTCGCCGCCGGCCCGCGATCCGCGAACCCGGGGACGACCAGGACGACGAGAGTCCGGGGATGTGGATGGTACGGCTCGATGAGCCCATGGAAAGCGTCGAGGACCCGATGGGACTCCAGCGACCCGCCGATCGCGACGAGGCCGCAGATCCGGAAAGCCTGGCCGACTCGCTCTCGGAGCTCCCCGTGGCGCCGATGGTCCGGACGCCGGGCACGCCGCGAGAGGTTCTCGAGAGCGACGCGGGGATGGCCGCGCGGGCGGCTGGCGCGGCGGAGCGCGGGCCCGTGGGAGCAGGCGTCGTCTACCCTGAGTGGGACTATCGGGCCGGCGCCTACCGTGTTCACGGCGCCGTGGTATGCCCCGCGATCGCATCAGCCGGCGACGGCCCCTGGGTCGACCGCGTCCTGGCCCGGCATGCGGCGCTGGTGCGGCAGGTCCGCCGCCGTTTCGACGGCCTCCGGCCTCGCCGCGTGCGGTTGAGCCGTCAGAGGGACGGAGACGAACTCGACCTCTCTGCCTATGTCACGGCCTTCGCCGACCGGCGAGCGGGACAATCCGGCGACGATCGCCTGTACACGGCCGAGCGCCCGGGCCGGCGCGATCTGGCCATCGCCCTCCTGATCGACGTCAGCGCCTCCACCGATGGCTGGGTGGGGGGCGCCGTCCGGATCATCGACGTGGAGAAGGAAGCCCTCATCGTCCTCCTCGAAGCCCTCGACGCGCTCGGGGATCGCCACGCCATCCTGGGCTTCTCCGGACAAGGCCCCGGCGAGGTGCGCCTGCTCGCCATCAAGCGCTTCGAGGAGACCGTGGGCCCGGAGGTCCGGCGCCGCATCGCCGCGCTCGAGCCCGACCGTTACACCAGGGCCGGCGCCGCCATTCGCCACGCGACCGCCCTGCTCGCTGCCCAGGGGTTCCGAAATCAACTGCTCCTGATCCTGTCGGACGGAAAGCCGAACGACGTCGACGAGTACGAGGGCCGCTACGGGATCGAGGACACCCGCCAGGCGGTGGCCGAAGCGCGCCTCCAGGGCATCGTGCCCTTCTGCCTGACGGTGGACCGCCAGGCGCCGGCGTACCTCCCGACGATCTTCGGTCGCGCAGGCTACGCGCTCCTCCGGCGCCCGGAACTGCTACCGGTGGTGCTCATGGAGGTGGTGCGGCGGCTCGTGGCGGTCTCGATGTGACGCTCGGCGCCGGTCCATGTCCCATCGTGTGGAACATCCCAGGGCCGCAACTTCCGGTAGTCCCGCCATTCGTTCCGAAGCGGTGCTCCGGCCCCTCCGGACCCAAGCCTCCTACCGAGGAGGGGCAGGCATCACCGACGAGTGATGGTCCACGATCATCCAGTTCTCACCGTCCTTCACGAAGGTGAAGCTATAGCGCGCTGGCAGAGTCTTGGTTTCCCCGTCCTTGACGTACGCGAACGTGTAGTAGCCGGTGTTGACAGCGGTACCGCCATAAACGCGGATCAATTGCTCGCCGAACGTCACTTTGAGACCCGGCAAGACCTTGAACGCCGTGACGAAGTAGTCACGCACCGCCGCTCGATCCGCTCGCACGGTTGGGGAGAGCGTCCCCCAGAGAACTCCATCAGTGGCATAGAGAAGAACAACCTTGTCAGGGTCGTTTTGTCCTACGGTCTGAGCCCATTTCATGGTCGCAGCGGCAACGTCCTCCTTCGGCCCGGCCGAAGCGACGGAGCCGATCAGCAACAGGATGCCACTGAGTACGGACAGCACACGGGAAGTCCATAGCCGGAATCGCATGCCTCTTCCTCCTCGTCATTGATGAAGGGCCTTCGTCACACCGGTTGCCGGGGTCCGCCTCATAGCACGTTCTCCACCCGTGCGGCAGCCACCGGCGCCGCGAGGCCGGCAACGACTCCGCTGATGAACGTCCGGCGGCTGATCACTGGATAACCTCTCGGCCCGCAGCAGCAGCGACGGCGGGATAGTGAGGCCGAGGGCCTTGGCCTCCGTGAGATTGATCATCAGCTCGAACCTCGTCGGTTGCTCGACGGGAAGGTCCGCGGGCTTGGCGCCCTTGAGAATCTTGTCGCCGAAAATGGCGATACGGCGGTAAGTCTCATCGAGGCTGACAGCATACGACATGAGACCACCGGCGTACATGTAGGTCCGCATCGGGTACAATCATCGGCGAAGAGCCCGCCGGTGACAAGCGCCTCGCTTTGGACCCGGAGTCCTTGCCCGTGCCTTTCATTCCGCCGATGCTCTGCTCGCGTCTGGAAGACGCTGCGCACCTCACGGACCCGCGCGACGTCGCGGAGTCGAAGCTCGATGGGCAGCGGGCGCAACTCCATGTCCAGCAGGGCAGGAGAGCGTAGCCCGTACAAACGGTGTCTGGCGCGCCCCAGACCGGGGCGCCGCCGTCGGGTGGGGCGCCGCTTGAGTTCAATGTGGTACTATGCAACGCTCGCGCCGATCCCGCGTCCTCCCCGGGCCGGAGATGGCGATGGACGTGGGGGTAGGCCTTCGGGATTTGGAGAGAGACATGCCCGTCAGGACTGAGGCCGATTTCGACGCATTATCCTGGCATGATTGCCACATCTGGGGGATGGACCTTTGCCCGGGCGATCCCGACCGGGGGGATTGGCGGAGTGACTTCGTCCTGCATCTCGACTTTATCGCAGAGTGGCTCTGCGGGATCGATGGGCAGGGGCAGTTCAGCGTGGCACCGGCGACACTGACCTTTCATGGCGTGACAGACCTTCGGATCAACATCGACTGGGGCCGGTCCGGCTTCCAGACATCACTTCACGAGGCCTCCATCGCGCGCATCGAACGGGAGCGGGTCCATGATCAGAAGGTGCATCTCGATCGGCCATACTATCAGTGGACAATTCGGCTCAACTGGCCGCAAAGCGGCGAGCTCTCCTTCGGAGCCGTCGGGTTCACGCAGACCCTGCTCGCAGAGCCGGTGCTCCTCGACCGGCAATGGCTCTCCCCGGATGAGCGGAGCCGATTGCCACGATAATGACTCGGATGCTCAACCACCCCCGCTTCGGGATGCTCACGTACACCCCGCCCGACGGGTGGGAGAATCGGAACTTCCGCTTTGGTGGGGGCGATATCCAGTTGCTCGTGCAAGCCGGTTCCGCCGGACCGGAGGACGGACACGCGATCCGTTTCACGGAGTTCGAAGCGCGCTATGCGCCTCTCGTCCCCGCCATCACGGCCGCCCTCGACGCGTATCGTGGCTCCACGGACCAATCAGGCCACTCGTACGTGCTGAGCACCGTGTATCTGCCTGATCCCACGCGGGGAGGTGATCTGTCCGTTCGCCTGTGGTTCGATGATCCGGCCGAAGACGACATGTGGTCCGGGGTCGAAATCTACCGGTGGGACCGCATCGCTCCGTTCGCGGAAGATTGAACGCGCCGTTGGGTCCAGAGGAGCGCGGCGTTGGCACGTGAAGATACGGGAGTTGATCTTTCGTACGAGAGCAAGGGCCGATCGATAACTGCTGTCACCGCCCGCGCGTGCCGATCGCGGGACCCCGCGGATGTCGATGCCCGGCTGACGGCGGGTGAAGTCAGCGTCGGGCTTTTCGATTGTTCGCCGACGATGGGGCCCGGTAGAGCCCCGCGGTAATCGCGGCGGCGAGGTGTACCGTCCGGACGATGAGGGACCGCCGATGGGTGATGTCGTCGCTCGCCCCGGTAGCGCTGGCCCTGCTCGTGATGCTTCCCCGGCTGGCCTCACCGCAGTTCGGGCTGCTCGACGACGGCCTCACGTTACAGACCGGTCGCGAGGTCGTCGGCCGGTGGTGGAGTGTGGTCCATCTCATACCGGAAACCGGCCGGTTCTTTCCGGCGTACTGGATGGTCTACGCGGCGATTGTTCAGGTCGTGGGCGCCCGGCCGCGCGCCTTCTTCGCCGTCAACGTCTTACTGTTCGCCGGTCTCCTCGCGATCCTCGTCCGACTGGTCAGATGGTGCGGCGGAACGCGGCTGCACGCTTCGGTGGCGGCGGTGCTCTTCGCGGTTTCCGGGCCGGCGGTCGAGACGTTCTACACCCTCTCGAAGGCCGAGCCGCTTCAGATGACCTGGATCGGCATTTCGCTGCTGGCCACGGCAGCCTCCGCCCTTCAGGAGCGGTGGGCCAGACGAGCTGGGCTGGCTGCGCTGGCCGCCACCGCCTTGCTCCTCGCCCATGCGACGAAAGAGACGACCGTCGTCCTGATCCCCGTCTCCCTTGGCTGGCTCGCGGTCGAGCGGTGGCGCCGGGAGGCGGAAGCCTGCGCGCGGTTTGCCAAGACGTATGTCCTGATCAACCTGGTCGCCGCGCTGGCCTTTGCCGGCCTGCGCTGGTATTACGCGCCTCTCCGGCTTGGCGAGGGGACCTACACGCGGGCGTACTCGCTCGACGCCGGAACGGTCGGCCGCGCGCTGTTTCGGATCTCCGCCTGGCTCCTCCGAGACTTCGCGTTCCTTCCCCCGCTGCTGGCCATCGCCGCGCTCTCTCTCCTGGGCGTCTTTGTTGTCAATGGCTGGTCGCGTCGACTCGTTCCTTACGCCTGCCTGTGGATGGGCGGCTGGCTCGCCGTGTATCTACCGTGGCCGGTAACATTCCAGTACTACCTCCTGCCCTTCGCGTTGGGGGCAGCCGTGGTGGGCGGCGCGATCGTCGGAGACTTGGGCGCGTTGCGCAGCGATGGACCGCGGCTGCGGAGAACGAGTATGGCGTGCCCCCTGTTGGTGGCGACCGCGCTCCTGTGGTCGCTGACGATCGTCAACGCGGTGGCGGATGCCCGGGTCCAGCTTGCCGTGGACCGAGCGAACGCGGATCTGGTGAGTTTCTTGGCGGGCCTGCCGAGCGGGAGCCACGTCGTCGTGAACACCGCCTATGTGAACGAGCACGTGTTCGAGCTGCCGCTGCACCTGTCCGAGCTCAAGAGACGTCCCGACATCGTCGTGGAGCACATCTCCCGCTTCGCGCAGGACCCGGCACCACGGGCCGACGTGTTCGTCGCGACCCCCGAGATGGCTAATCAGCCGGTGCCGACGGTGCGGATCGGTCTCGATGAGCCGGGGGTCAGGCACGTGAACGCGATGCTGAACGCGGTCCTGAACGGACGTGGCGAGCTGGTGTACCGGGCCGGCGAGCGGACTCGCGTGCTCGAGCTCGGGGTTCACCGACTCCTCTGCCGCGTGAGGATGAGCCCGCCTGCGGACGCCACCTACTGTCCGACTGATCGAGGGGTGTTCTACGGGCGGACCTTTGCGTACGAATGGCAGGTGCACCGGCTCCCGCGGCCGCCGAGCGACCCCGGGGCGGGGCGGACGGACAGGGCAGAGGTGAGGGGCGAGACCCGGACATGACGACTGGCAGGCGCAGACCGGCGATCGACATCATCGTCCCGCTCTACAACGAGCAGGAGGTCGTCGCCGACTTTCACAACCGCCTGATGCACGTGGTGAGGGCTCTGAGACGGGAGCACGACGTCATGATCTATTACGTGAACGATGGTTCCACGGACAACACGGGTGCCGAGCTCGAGAAGATCGGGGCCGGCGACGCCGGCGTGACGATCGTGGAGCTGAGCCGTAATTTTGGCCATCAGGCGGCGCTCACCGCGGGCCTCGACCTGGCCCGGGGCGACGCCGTCGTGACCCTCGACGGCGATGGGCAGCATCCCCCCGAGCTGATCGCGGACATGATCGCGCTGTACGGCGCCGGCTACGACGTGGTGCTCACCCAGCGCGTTTCTGCCGATCTGCCGCGCTTCAAGCGGTGGACATCGACCGCGTTCTACCGGCTTCTTCGCACGATCGCAGACACGCCGATCACCTTCGGCTCGGCCGACTACCGCCTGCTGTCCCGGCGTGTCGTGGGGGCGCTGCGCGAGATGCGGGAGTATCACCGCTTCCTGCGAGGGATGGTGGCCTGGACCGGATTCCGGACCGTTATCCTCCCCTATGCCGAGCGCGCGCGGATCGGCGGCACGTCGAAGTATTCGTTGAGGGGCATGCTGCGGCTGGCGGCCGACGCCGTGTTCTCCTTCTCGCTGGTCCCGCTCGGGATCGCGATCGTCATCGGGCTGTGCTTTCTGGTGCTGGCTGCCGCGGAGGCGCTCTGGGTCGCCAGCTTCTGGCTCACCGGACGACAGCACCTGTTAGTCCCCGGCTGGAGCTCGCTGATGTTCATGGTGCTGGTCGTCGGCGCCGCCCTCATGATCGCGGTGGGACTGGTGGGGATCTACGTCGGATACATCTTGCAGGAGGTCAAGCGTCGCCCCGTCTATCTCGTGGGAGCCGTCCACGGGGGCTCGGAGCGTTCGCCGCACGGCGGTGAGGACAGCGCCCCGTGACGCGCTCATCGCCGCGGTACTTCTACGAAAGCATCGCTGCCCGATTCGAGGCGCTAGACCATCCCGACGACCTGCGCCGGCGGCTGGCCGTCGTGTTCGACGAGTGTCTGGGGCGGACAAGTCTGGCCGGGAAGTGGACCCTCGATGCCGGTTGCGGCTACGGCGCGTTCTCCTCGGTGGCCGCGCAGCGGGGGGCGGCTGTGGTGAGCGTCGACATCGGTGAGCGGCTGGTCGGCCGAGCGATCACCCGGGCCGCCAGCCGCGGCGTCGTCGCCGACGCTGGCCGGCTTGCCTTCCGTGACGAGAGCTTCGATATCGTGATCTCCAGCGAGATGATCGAGCACACGGAGGCGCCCCAGCAGACGGTCCAGGAGCTGGCGCGTGTCCTGCGCGGGGGCGGGCTGCTCGTGCTGACCACGCCGAACCGGGTCTGGCAGTGGCCGGTGCGAATGGCGAGCCGGCTCGGGCTGCGGCCGTTCCATGGACTGGAGAACTTCGTCGCGTGGGGTCGTGTGGAGCGCTTGTGCTCGGCCGCGGGACTGGAGGTCCTCGTGCATCTCGGCTTTCATCCCTGGCCGTTTCAGCTCGGCCTGGCCCGCGCGGCGAGGACCGTCGAGAAGCGTGGCGCCCGAGGCAGAGCGGCGAGGTTGATGGTCAATCAGGCAGTTGTCGCCCGGAAGCGGCCGCCACCGGAAGGCCGGCGAGCATGAGAGACTCCACGGCGTCACCATGACTCCGCCGCTGCCGGCACCACCTCCGGCTGGAGCGAACACGATGAGTCTCGTAAAGAACACCACGTTCGGCGGCCTTCGCATCGGCGAGCGGGATGTGGCCGACGCCGCCGTCGAGATCGCGCCGACCGGCCCACTGGCGACCTGGAGAATCAGTCTCACCCGTCCGGGCGGAGGCAACTGGGATATGAATGGCAGTGATGGCGGCTTCCAGGGCCATCTCCACTTGATCGTCAGCGGTGGCGGCTTCCAGTCGAGCTCGCTGGCTCGACGGGGGTCAGCGCGAACGTGGAGGGTAGTCAACATCAAGGACATGCGAAGGTAGCCCCCACCCTCCTTGCCCCCCTCCGCCCCGGTCAACGTGACCTCCGCTGCCACACTCGAACGTCGCCCGCGCCAGGAGCCGGAGCCACGGCAGGCGCCGCCCGGCGCGCCGGGGCACCTCACGGAGATTCCGCTTCGCCGGCTCGGCCGCCCGGAGGACATCGCCGACGCCTGTGTCTTCCTGGCCTCCGACGCCTCCGCGTACGTCACCGGCGACACCATCCGGGTCATGGGCGGCGGGCTCATCGGCTGAGCCTAGCCCGCGAAGTTCACCCGCGCGAGGTACTCCTTCGTGCCCGGGGTGTAGGCGCCCTTCACCCACTCGTCGCGCGTCCGCTTCAGGGTGAAGACCTCGCCCTTCTTGCCGGGCGCGGGCTTGCCCTTCGGATGCGCGATGTTGTAGAGCGCGCGAGCACGGTAGTGCTCGTAGAGCCGTATGAACTTGATCGGTGCCGACCACCCGGCCTCCTTGGCGGTCGCGGCCACCGCGGGATCGCGGGCGATCAGCGCGCGGCGCCTGGCGTAGAGCGCGGCGAGCTTGGGCGAGGCGAAGGTGTGGAGCAGGTTGGCCTGGCTCGTGAGACCTTCGGGCGTGAAGTTGGCCGAGCCCGTCAGCACGCCGGTGGGCTGACCGCCCGCGCTCTTGACCAGGAACTTGTCGTGCATGATCGCCGTCTTCGACCGTGGATCGAAGTGGATCCTGGTCTTCTTCAGCGCCTTCACGGCCGCGGCGTTCACCGTTTCGTTCGGCGGCTTGAAGGCCAAGACCAGCGAGCCCTTGGCCGACATCTTCTTGAGCGCGGGGAGAACCCACTCGTTGTCGGTGAGGTGGTAGACCGCGCCCTCGATGGCGCTGGCGCCCTTGAGGAACCGCGGGATGGCGTCCTCGAGCCCGTTTGCGAGCCAGGCCATCGCCTTGTCGACGTCCATCGTCCCCGCAGGGCACTCGCGCGAGAAGGCCTGGGAGCTCACCACGGCCCGATTGAAGTAGGTGCCGATCCCGTCCGTCACGATGCGCGGGATCGTCACCGTCACCGTGTCCGCAGCCTGCTCCTGGAGCTGGAGATCGTCCGGCCCGGTGCCGAGCACCGGCACCACGGTGTAGGCGAAGCTCTTGCCGCGATCCTCGGTGTTGATCGCCGAGTCCCACCAGAGGAACTTCTGGATGGGGGCGACGTTGCTGGGCATGGGGTGGCTGTCCGGACCCAGCGGGATGAAGCCGATCTTGTTGAACAGGTAGCCCTGTTTCTCGCCCGTGCTGAATCCCGGCGCGTGGCGGATGGCGAAGCCGAGGAAGTTCGGCTTCGATT
>WNGA01000470.1_pt1 | contig 105535 bp, 88 predicted proteins | sample 5400061 | NCBI WGS metagenome assembly WNGA01 (sample SAMN13153366, study PRJNA577476) | soil metagenome | isolation source: 100 cm soil or saprolite under grassland replicate 2 | place: USA:California | collected 2016-06-15 | reverse complement strand
GCGTCGGCGCCTCGTCGCGTAAGAGCGCAACGCCGCGGCGGACCGGGTGCGGCCGGGAGTGGGCACCCGCGCTGCGCGTATCGGGTTCACCTGGTTCGCGGCCGATCACCCGCCCGAATTACCCGACGCGCTGTAGCTATGCCAGCAACGGCGACTTCCGCGAGATCGTCCGGGACACCAGCTACTACTTTCCGCGCTTCGTCCGCCTCGACGTCGCCGCCGGCGCCGCGGCTCCGTGAGCCGGTTTTCGAGACCGGCCCACCTAGGGGGCATGCCACAGGTGACGCGATGACGGGTTTGCGGCTCACCGTGCTGGGCGCCGGCCTGCTGCTCGCGGGCGCGTGTGGCGGCGGTGGCAGCGGCGGCGCCGCGGGCACGGGCGGCGCGGCGGGCACGGGCGCGGGCGCGGGCGCGCCGAGCGGGACCACCGGTGCCGCCGGGATCGGCGCGGCTGGCGCCGGCGCCGGAGGTAACACCGCCGCCGCGGGCGCCGGCGCCGGTGGGGGCGCCGCCGGTACCGGCGCGGGCGCGATGTCGTCGCGCCCCACGGCCATGCCGCTCATCAGCCGCAACGTCCCCGCCTTTGCCTCCGGCACCGCCAACACCTCCACCGGCCCTGCCAACTCCAACGACGACCAGACCGGGTCGACGTGGCTCCCCGACAAGCTGCCGGCGTGGATCGCCTACGACCTCTCGGGGGTACCGGCCGCGCAGCGCCAGCAGATCTTGATCGCCTTTTACTGTCCGCACGCGGGCGCCTACCTCTTGGACAATACGAATCCGGGCGACGCCTCGCCGATCGACTACGCCCTCGAGATCAACGCCGCGCCGGGCGGGGGTGCCACCGCGCCGGCGGGCGGGTGGAAGACCGTCGCCTCCGAGATCGGCAACACGCGCGCGTCGCGCCAGCACCTCGTCGATCTCGCGGGCGGCAACTGGGTGCGCATGACGGTGACCAAGGCGACCGATCCGAAAGGCGCGTCGTTCGACCTGGACGTGCACGCCGCGCCCGACGGCGCGTCGGACTCGTGGCTCTTCATGGGCGATTCGATAACGCACATTTCGACCATGTACGCGTTCAGCGATCTGCCCGCTCTCGTGCACGCGCGCGCCGCCGGCCGCTGGCCGTCGGTCGTTCACGCCGCCATCGGCGGGACCAACACGACGACCGCGCTTGCCGCCGTCGACGAGACGATGAAGTACTTCCCCGGGCGCTTCGTCGTCCTCGCCTACGGCACCAACGACCACGCCAACGAATTCGTGATGGAGGCCCTCGCGCAAAAGGTGCTCGCCGCGGGCAAGATCCCCGCCATCCCCCACATGCCATGGTCCGACGTCCCCGGCATCCAGGCCGAAGGCCCCCTCAACAACCAGGCCATCGACGCCCTCTACGCGAAGTATCCCCAGATCCTCCAGGGCCCCGACCTTTGGGCTACGTTCAAGGACCGGACGGACCTCATCCCGTCGGGCGACGTCCACCCCAACTCCGCCGGCCAGTCCGAGCTGCGCAACCAGTGGGCCGCCGCAATGACCCGCTGACGTCGCCCTCCGCCCAGCCCGCAGCTCGCCGCCCCCCGCCCCTGCCCTTCACCATCCCGCGCCCCCCGCGCCCCGGTGGGAGAACACTGCCCAATCAAGACCACCCGCGACGTCAGCCACGCGGCCGGTGTTCGTCCCACAGCCGGTTGACTCTGGTCGTTCCACCGGCGGTCGTGGTTCCACCCGCTCCTGCCTTCGTGGCGGGCGTCGACGAGCAGGCAACGCCGAGCAGCACGCACATGAGCGTCGTCGTCATGGTTCCTCCAGCAGCGCGGGGGCCGGACCCGGGCCGTCGAGCGTCTTCAGGAAGGCCACCAGGTCTTGCTCGTCTTCGGCGGTGAGGTCGAGGGCCGCGAGCTCGTTTTTGCCCGGGTAGCCGAAGGGATCGCCGCCGCGCGCGAAGAACGCGACGACCTGCTCGAGGGTCGCGAGCTGGCCGGTGTGCATGAACGACGGCCGCCGCGCGCCACAGCGGAGCGTGGGCGTGCGGAAAGCGCCCGTGTGTTCGGGGAGGACCGCGGCGGGCAGGCGACCGTCGTCCCCGTCGCTGTACACGCCGCGCGAGCTCAACGGATCCACCAGCGCCGCCGCGAGTCCCTTCGCCGCTCCCGTGTCGTCCTGATCGATGAAGACAACGGCCACGGGCGTGGGCTTGAGACCGACGTTGTGAAATTTCTGGTCCGAGAAAAATGGACCCCCGTGGCAGCCCGCGCACTTGCCACGCCCGACGAACAGCCGCGCCCCACGCTGTTCCGACTCGTCGAGCGCGTTGCCTTGCCCCCGCATCCAGGCATCGAAGCGTCCCGGCCCGCACGTGAGCAACCGCTCGTACGCGCCGAGCGCCTTGCCCACGTTGGCCACGACGCGCGTGACCGCCTGCTGGTCCGCCGCGGCCAGCCCGTCGAACTCGGTCCCGTCGCCCGGCAGCCCGTGCGAGGTCCCGTTACAGGTCGGCGGCGGATCGACGGTCGTCGGCTGGCAACCGGTGATCTGCGCCGACAGCGCCGGGAAGCGCGCCGTGTCGTCGAGCGGTGGCAACGCGCCGAAGATCGCTTCGTACTCGGGGCGGTGGTTGGCGTAGACCTGCTCGGCCATGAACAGGCGCGAGCTGTTCATCTCGACCGGCGACTCCAACGCCCCGAACGGCTGATTGAAGAGCGCGTCGCGGCGGCCGTCCCACATCAGCAGCCGCGCCTGGCCGACGTCGAGCAGCGACGGCGCCCGCCGCCGGCCCCACCCCGCCGCGAGCGAGATCTGCTTGCCCAGCGTCCGATCGTCGAGGAAGCCGCTCTGCGGGACGTGGCACCCCGCGCACGCGACGCGCCCCGCCTGCCCCTGCGTCCCGAGGGTGTTCGCGCTCCCGTCGTTGTCGCCGTCGAGCAGCCGGCCCGAGAAGCGCTTGTCGAAGAACAGCTTCTGCCCCAGCGCCGCGGCGCGCGGATCGTTTGCGAACTGGTTGGTGACGTCCGCGGGCGGCGCCGGCAGCGTCGTCGGCGACAGCTCGGCCAGCGCCGCGCGCTCCTCCGCGGTGAACGTCACGCCGGCAGGGGGCAAGACGGGCGGAGCCGCCCCCGCGCCGCAGGCCGCGAGCAGGCACGCCGCAAGTCCATTCACGGCATGATGGGCGCCGCGCACGGGAACCTCACCTCGTCCCAGGTGGGCGGCCCGACGCCGCTCGAGAAACCGAGATTGTCGAAATGCCGCCGCTGTTCGACCAGCATGTGCGCGGTGTGGAACGCGTACGTGTGGTCGACGGCCGAGTGATAGAGCGCGTCGCCCCAGGTCACCGTGACCGGCCCCGCCTGCGGCACGGCGCCGGCCGGCAAGTTGGCGCACGCATACGGCCGACCCTCGAGGAACAGGTACGCCCGGCTCGTCGAGGCGAACACGTCGTAGCGCACGCGGTGGTCGGCGTGCGCGACCTCCCCGACCTCCTCACCCGCCGCCTGTTTCACGATCTTCCCCGTGCCGTCGAGCACGTGCGCGAGGTCGTACACGGGGCACTGGTTGTTGACGTCCCACGTGCGCAGGCTGCAGACCTGCAGCTCGTAGCTCACGGGGAAGTCGAACTCGACGTTGATCGACGCGCGCGGCTGCACGATCAGCGTGTGCCCCATCTCGAGGTTGTACTGCACGGGCACGTCGACGTCGCTGATGAGGATCTGCGGGTAGCGCCGCGCCGTCGCATACGAATCGACCTCCATCGTGACGTGCAGGAAGGTCGTGGCGCTCATGGTCGCCTTCTGCTTCGCCGTGATGCGGTACTTGCCGTTCGTGTCGGCCGCGACGTCCGCGTAGCTCACCCACCACTCGCCCAGCACCGGCCCGAACGTGAACAGCCCCTCGCCCTGGACCGCCGAGCTCTCGGCGTTGATGAACATCTGATCCCAGGTCGCCGACTGCTGCCGCCAGGTCTGGAAACAGTTGGCGACGCCGCACGGCACCGTCGTCCACGTCTCGGGCGCCGCGCCCGGGGTGAAGCCCGCGAAGAAGTCCATCTTCGGGTGGGCGACCGGCTTGACCGCGACGAACGAGCGCGCGACCGCCTTTGGCCGGTTGGCCGCCGCGAACTGGCCGTTGATGAAGACCTCCGTCGTCGCGGAGGCGGCGCGCGCGTCGTCGACCGTCAGCCACGGCTGGTGCTTGATGACGTTGCCACCGAAAGCCACGTCGATGGCCGGCTGCGCCTGCGACGTCAGGTGCGCCTGGAACGGGCAACCCGCGTCGAGCGCCTCGACCACCAGCGTCGTCGGCGCCGTGACGCCGGTCCAAAGCAGCGCCCACGACGGCAGCTTGTCGCCCTGCTGGTAGACGCGGGCGAAGCGCTCCTTGCCGACGGCCAGCTCGTCGTGCGACCAGCCGCAGGCGTTGGCGTAGTAGACGCGCGTGAGCGGCTGCGTGCCGGACGCCGCCGCCTTGAGCACCTGGAAGGCGGGCGTCTTCTTCGTGTGCGCGTCCGCCTCGGGGCCGTCGGCGAAGTACCAGCGGTCGAGGTACGGCGGCTGGCGGTTCTCATCCATGTAGACCGTCGCGGTCGTCGCCGCGTCGGCCGTGGCGGGCACGTAGAACGCGATGCCGTCGTCGCGAAACATCTGCCCCAAGAGCTCCGTCCGCTGCGTCTCCGACGTCGTGTACACCTTCACGCGCGAGGCGGCCCAGCGCGCGAAGTAGCAAGTGGAGTCGCCGTTCGCGTCCGATTCGCCGAGCGCGTACACGGGCACCCGGCCCACACCCGGATCTGTGTAGACGTACCCGAGCGTCGCGCCCGCGAGCGTGCGCGTGAAGCCGCCGACCTTCTGCTGATCGACGAGCGCGTGAATCGCGGCCCCGCCGATCATGGGCTCGGCGTCCTTGTACGTGGGCGGCGCCTCGCGGTTGCCGGCGCAGCGGTAGGTGCCGTTGCGCACGACGACGCCCTTGTCGGCGGCGACCGTGATGTCGCCGTCGGCGGGCAGCGGATAGACGCGGTAGTCGAGCGCGCCGTCGACGGGGTCGAACGTGATCGACACGCTGTCGTCGCCCTGCGAGGCGAAGACGTGAGTCAGCGGCGGCAGCACCGGCAGCTTGGTCGCGGGCGCGGTGGGGAGCTGGCCGACGACCGTCATGCCGGTGTCGAGCGGGTTCGCGGGCCCGACCGGCGACGTGCCCGCCTGGCCCGTGGACGACGTGCTTCCGGCGGCGCCCGCGCTACCGGAGGCCCCTCCACCGGTACCTGCGGCGCCGGTCGCGCCGGTGCCCACGCCGCCGTCCGTCGGGTGAATCAGCGCGTCGGATGTCTTGCACCCGAGCGAGGTGGAGACGCCCAAAACCGCAACCCCGACCGCGAGCCCACGAGCGAGCACTCGAGCCCCTGCCAGGAGAGCGCTTCTCCTCGTCATGCTCCCTGGGTGGCCGGTCGCAAGAAAGCGGCTCACGTCAAAACCCCAGGCCCAGGCCCACCGTGACGGCGAGCCAGGTTCCGCCCACGGCCACGACGGTCGCGTCCCCCGCCGTCCCGGCCGCCCGGCCGAAGGCCCACCCGAGCTCGGCCGAGAGCTCGAGACCCACCGGCCCCGCGCTGCCGCGCCCACGCGCGACCAGCAATGGGCCACCCCAGGGATGCGAAGCGCGCTCGCCTACGAAGCCCAGCGGATCGGCGGCGCGGCCCTCGAGCCGCGCGAGGCCGACGCGCCCACCGACCGCGACGCCCCCGTCGAGGCGCGGCCCGCCCGCGCGCACGCCCACGAACGCGCTTGCCGACGCGAGCGTGGTCGTGACGTCACCGAGCGAATCGGACGTCGTGCTCCGCCCGAGGTCAGCGTCGGCGCCGAGCTCGAGACGCGCCCCGAGCGCGCGCCGGAAGCCGACGCGCCCGCCCCAGGTCGTGGCGCCCGCCGACGGGAGAAACGTTCGGTACGCGCCGGCGCCGAGCACGACGGATGCGTGCGGCGGCCGCGGCTCGGGCACGCGCTCGATCACGGGCGGCGGCGGTGGTGGCGGCGGCGCGCGCGGTCGCTGCCGCGCTTCGATGCGCTCGCGCACGTCGGGGCTCAGCGCCGCGAGGATCTCGATCGCCGCCAGTGCGAGGGCGCGCGGCGCCGCGTCTCCTGGAAAGTCGGCGAGTGGCAGCGTGCGCGCGAGCGCACGCGGGCGCCTCGGCCCGTCGGCATGGACCAGGGCCTCACCGCCCAGGCACGTGAGCTCGACGCGATCGACGTCATCCACGACGTTCTCGCGCGCGCCCACCAGCAGATCGCCGATCTCGATGGCCATGATCCGGCGCAGCGCGGGCGCGGGCACGTCGGGGCAAGCGCTGGCGTCGAGGACGACCCGCCGCGGGAGCTGCTTCGCCGCGGGCGCACCGGCGGCCTCAGCTTGCGCGAGCGTCCGCGCGCCCGCGTCAGCCCCAGCCAGCAGCACCAAAATGGCCACCAGGGCCCGGCCGCGCGGTGCCGTCACTCGATCTCGCCGAGGATCCTCACCGTATCAACGCGCCGCCCACCCGGGTAGAGCTTCACATACTCGCGGGCGCGCGCCCGTACCTTGTCCACGTCGCCCGCACGCTGCCAGGCCTCGACCTCGCGCGCCAGCGCGTCCTCCGCGAACGAGCCGCGCGGCGCGAGCGCGCGCACCTCGGCGAAAGCCGCCGCCGCCTCGCGCGGTCGGTCGAGCTCGATCAAGAGCAGGCGGCCAAGCGTAAACGCCGCCAGCGGCGCCCGCTTGTCGCGCGGGTGGTCGCGAAGCAGGCGCCGCAACAGCGCCTCGCCCTGCTGCGCGTGACCGGCCACGCGCTCGGCGTCCGCCTCGGCGAGCAGCGACTCCGCCGTGTCACCGGGAGCCTCGCGCGGGGTGACGTGCCTCGCCCCGGCGCGAGCCCGCGTCGCGTCCCCGGCGAGGGGCACCGTCGCTTGTGCAGGCGCGCGTGCGGGTGCGGGTGCGGGCGCGCCCGCCACCAGCAGCGGCGGGAACCACCCGCTCTCGCCCTTACGGAGCATGCGCGTCCCCACCTTCCAGTCGACGCGCACCGTACCGCGCTCGACGTTGACGCCGATGCGATCGGCGACGCGCTCGAGTGTGAACGCCGTGCCCAGCACCGTCACCGTGACGTCGCCCGCCTGAACCGAGAAGGTGCGTTCGGGCCGGGGCACGACATCGAAGCGCGCGCTTCCGCGGCCGAGCGCCACCTCGACGCGCCTCGGTTCCTCGCGCAGGACCACGAGCGCGCTGTCCGATTGCAGCGGCACCGCCACCGAGCCTTCACGCAGGCTCAGCGAGCCGTGGGGCGAGACGGCGACCGTCGGCGCGGACGTGGACGCGGGGTCCGCGCGGAACACGCGTGGCTTGACGAACACGACCGCGACCACCGCGACCACCGCGACCACCGCGGTTTTGGCCGCGATCGCTCCGCCCGCGCGGACCCTCGCCCGCCGCTGGCGCCGGCGCGCAGCCCCCTGCACGAGGCGCTCGACGTCCCGGTCCGTGAGCGCCGGATCGATCGCGGCACCGGCGCGCCCGATCTGCTTCATCAGATCGGGCGCGTTACGCATGTCCCGCCTCCTCGTCGCCCAGCCGCTCCTCGATGGCCGCCTGCGCGCGCGCGATGCGCCGCTTGGTCGTCGCCTTCGAGCACGCGCACAGGCGTGCGACGACGTCCAGCGTCTCGCCTTCGATGTGGTGCAGCGTGAACGCGACGCGCTCGTCGACGGGCAAACGATCGAGCACACGGTAGACCTCGACCAACACGAGCTTGTCGACGGGCGACGCGGCGGCGTCGGCGACCTGCGTGCTGTCTCTGCCGCGGTCGAGGCCCAGGAAGCGCTTGAGGCGACGACGCCGCAGCCGCCGCCTCACGAGTCGCACCGCGATCGTCGCGAGCCAGCCCCGGATGGCCTCGGCGTCGCGCAGGGCCTCTATGCCGCGCGCCGCTTCGACGAAGACGTCCTGGATGAGGTCCTCGAGATCGTCGGGCCGCGCGTCGAGGCGCAGAATGACCGCCGCGACGTAGCGGCAGTAACGCCGGTAGATCCCGTCGAGCGAGCCGTCGGCCTCATCGCCGCGCACGAGGCGCAGCGGAGCGTCGGCGTTGCGTGCCACCGTCACGTCACTTCACTTCCCGCCTGATTGTCGCCCGCCGACGCGCGCACAGCAACGCCAGTAACACGAGCAACGTCGGCCCGCCCAGCGCCGCCGCTCGTTCCCGCCGCGCCGCTCGTCCCCGCGCCACCGTTCCGTCCCGCGCCGCCGTTCGTTCCCGCCGCGCCGCTCGTCCCCGCGCCACCGTTCCGTCCCGCGCCGCCGTTCGTTCCCGCCGCGCCGCTCGTCCCGGCGGCGCCGCTCGTCCCGGCGGCGCCCCCGCCGGTCCCCGCCGCGCCCCCACCGCCGTCGCCCACCTTGAGCGCCCACACGCCCGACGACCAGTTCGACGAATACAGGATCCTGTTCGCCGCGTCGTACGCCATCTCGTACGGCCCGTCGAGAAACTTTTGGGCATTGAACGGCGCCCACGTCATCCCGTCTGTCTCGGGCGAGACGGAAAACGGCTGGTTGGCGCCAAACGACTTGCCCGTGTACAGCGTCGTCCCATCTCCGTGGACGGCCCACGTGGCGGTCGGCCCGACGTTCGTCCACGTCGCGCCGTTGTCCATGCTGCGCATCGTCGCCTCGCCGGCGGCGTACAGCACGCCCGCGCGCGTGTAATAGATGGTGCCCCCGCCGTGGCTGATGTTGGTTTTGCTGACCTGCGTCCAGTTCGCGCCCGCGTCGGTGGTGCGCCAGAAGCCGTTGCCCTGCGTTCCCAGCAGCCACGTCTCCCCGTTGCCCAGGCCCAGCGCCGGCGCCGACAGGAACTTCACCGCGTGGCCAGAGCCCCACGTCCCGACCGGATCGTGAACGATCCACGTGACGCCGCCATCGAGGCTCTCCATCACGCCGGAGTTCATGTTCCATTTCGTGTCGGTCCAGCCCCAGCGGTAGTGGAAGCTCACGAGGACGTGCTTGAAGTCGACCGGATCGACGGCGACGTCGTAGATGTCCTGGTTGTCGATCGTCGCGGCCTCGAGCGCTGCCACGAACCCGGGAGGCAGCACGAAATTCTCGCCGCCGTCCGTCGACACGTAGAAACCGTTCGAGCTGCCCCGCACACCGTCGCCCGCGTAGAGGTGGTTCGGGTCGTTCGGATCGATGCGGACGTGCAGCGGCATGTCCAAATGATCCGACGCGCCGTCGTAGAGCGGCTTGACCTTGGCGATGCGTCGCCAGCTCGAGCCGCCGTCCGTGCTCTTGAACAGCCCGCCCGCCTCGACGGTGTAAGGCGTCGTCCCCCAGTAGATCGTCGACGGCTGCTTGGGATCGATCGCGATGCCCTGCCCGATGCACGTTTCCGGATCGCCCGTCTCGACGACCGCCGGCGTGATCTCCAGCCACGTCCCCTTCACGAGGGCCGGGTTGGCAGCGACCGGGGGCGCGAGCCCCAGCACCACCAAGCACGCAACAACGCCCGCGCCCGCACCGAACCGAATGTGCCCGCGCCTCATGATGCCTACTCCGTGACCACGCGCCAGAAGCCGGCGCCGCCGTCGGTCGAATACAGAATGTGGTGGACCTTGTCGTACTGGAGCGCGCCGCCGTTCGACAGCTTCGGCGAGTCCATCTGCTTCCACGTCAGCCCGTCCCCCTCGGGCGAGGTCCAGAACGGCAGGTAGAGGTCTGTGCTCGGATCCCACGGGAAGCCGCGGCTGGCGAACATCGTCGTACCATTGCCCGTGCACCCCGACATGATGTTCCCGCTCTGGGCGACGAGGTTCCACTCGATGCCGTCTACGCTACGCAGGATGCCGTTCAACACCGGCAAATAGAAGACGCCGTTCTTGGCGCGGTACATCTGCCCCGCGCCGTGTCCCTGCGCCGTCTTGTCCGTGACCGGCGCCCACGTCTTGCCGGCGTCCGCGGTACGCCAAAGCCCGTTCGACTGCGACCCCCACAGCCACGTCTTGCCGTCGGCGAGGAAGTAGACCGCCTGCCCTTCGCCGCCCGCCCAGGCCGCCTGTCCGTCGATGATGTGCCACGTCCCGCCCGCATCCGTGCTCTCCGCGAAACAGGCCTCCGGATGCGGCGCCGCGCACTTCGCGTGCCACGTCACGAGCAGGTGGTTGTGGTCGCCCGGATCCATGGCGATCCCGCCGACGAAGTTGTATTCGACCAGCTTCGCGAGCGCCGGATCCGCCGGCGGCCACAGCACCTCCCAGTCGACGCCCCCATTCGTCGACTTGAACGCGCCGTTCGACATGTTCCCGTACCCGCTGTTCGTGTAGATGACCTTCGGGTCGACCGGATCGATCACGAACGTCCACTGCCGCCCGCCGTCCAGCGCCGCGCCGTTCTTCCCCGTGTTGACGTGCACCCAGCTCGCCCCGCAGTCGATCGATTTCCAGATCCCCTGGTTGCAGCTCCCGACGTACACCATCGCGGGATCCTGCGGATTCATGACGAAGTGGCCGCCGTACGGACAAGGCTCGTTGCCCGCGAGCGGCTTCACGGGCGGCGTGACGTTCTCCCACTTGCCGACCGCGCCGAGCGAGTCGCACTTGCCGACCGGAACCGCAACCGTGCCGCCCGCGCCCGTGCCCGCAGCGCCGGTGCCAACGCCACCCGCGCCCGCCGCGCCGCTCCCGGCCGCGCTCGTGCCTGCCGGGCCGCTCCCGGCCGCGCTCGTCCCCCCCGCGCCGGTGCCCGCCCCGCTCGTCCCGGCGCTCGTGCCCGCGCCGCCGCCATCGCCACCGCGCCCACCCGGCGACCCCGAGCAAGCCAGCAGCCCGCCGCCGATAAGAAGGAAGAGCGAGCCCGCCCGACGCGTCTCCATCGTCCTCTAGGTGGACCGACCGCGAAACCAGGCTCAGCAAAAACACCGCGCCCCGGATACCGAATCATCACAGTATGTTCGAGACCGATCGGTCTGTTGGGTCGGCCCGGATCTCGCGGCCGGCGGCCCAGCCGCCTACGAACCGCTGGCAGCGATGCCTATGGCACCACCATGCGCGCGACCCCACCCGTGAACATCGAGGCGTACAAGACGTGGTGGTCCTCGTCGTACGCCAAGAACGGGATGCCCCCGGCGGTGCTCTGGGCGAGCTGCGGCGGTGTCGTCAGGTCGGTCCACACCTCATCGGCATCCAGGTTGGCCGCCCTGATCGTGGGTTGCCACTGATTCGAAGCGAAGATCCGCCGCGAGGCCTGCGCGATCATGACCATCACATCTTTGCTCGTCGAGATGTGTTCCCACTGCGCGCCGTCCTTGCTGCGCAGCACGCCGCTCCGGCTGCCGAGGTAGTAGTTGCCGTTGCTCGAGGGCACGAACGCGCGAATCGTGTACTCGGCTTCGCAAGACCCCCCACCGGAAAGCGCGTTTCCCGACCAGGATTGGCCCGCATTCGTCGTCACCAGCATGTTCGTGCCGCACCAGAGCCAAAGCCCACCCTTGACCAGCACGATGCCGCCGCCTTCCGCCCAGGGCTCCGGGGCCTTGAGGGTGCGCCACGTCTTCCCGCCGTCTTTGGTCTCCGCGATGCAGCTCGGCGCGTACGGATCTTTGCAGCCCCCGTGCGTCGACACAATGAGGTGCAGATGGTCCGTCGGATCGAGCGACACGTTGTTCACGAACCGGTAGTCCGCGACCATGTCGTACTCGCTCCCCTTGAGCACGTCGGTCCAGCTGGTTCCGCCGTCGGTCGTCTTCCACAGGCTCTGCGCGCCATAGCCGGAGACCGCATAGAGCGTGCCCTCCTGCTCCGGGTCGAGCTGCATGCTCCACTGCGCGCCGTCGCCCACGCCGCCGAACGTCTTTCCGTCGCCCACGCTGCCCGGGCCGGTATTGACCCGCGTCCAGCTCGCGCCGCAATCGTCCGACCGCCAAATCTCGTCGTTCTCGCCGCCCGTTCCGAGCCACACCCGCCGGGTGTCGAACGGATCCACGATGATGGCCGCGGCCACGGTCCCGTTGATGGCCGGCGTCGCGGACGTGCCCATCGGCGTCACGTCTTCCCACTTTCCCGCCTCCGGCAAGGCGTCGCATTTCCCGACCGGACCGGGCGGCTTCATTCCACCGGTACCCGAACCGCCGGTCCCGCTCATGCCTTGCCCCGAGCCGCTCGCGCCACCGGAACCGCCGGTGCCCAGGTTCGAAGTCCCCGCCTTCGAGCAGCCACCGAGAGCGATCAGCAGCGGCAGCGTGGAGCGCAGGTTCACGCAACTACGGTAACGCGTTCGCGGCGGGGCCGCCAAGCCGATCGCGCCGCAGCTCCCGCTGTGCCAGATCTTCGGTGATCGACACGTCGCCTGGCGGTTGCCGGCGTCGCTCAGCCAAGTAGAGCCGCCCAGGTCGATGTCAAGGGCGTCGCCTCCGGCATCCACATCCGCCCGATAGCTCGCACGAACACTTTGCCCTTGAAGGATCGAATCCCTGACGCAGGTTCAAAGCACCCGGGCCATCGAGGCGATGCTCGAGAAGACCAGTATCGACACGTTGAAGAAGGCCCACGCCGGGCAGCGCGACAGGATTGCCCGAGCTCCATCGTCGCGAGGAGGAACTGCCATGGCGAGCTTGTACAAGGAGATCTCGATCGACGCTCCACCCGAGCAAGTCTGGGACGCCGTTCGCGACGTCGGAGCGCTGCACACGCGCCTCGTTCCAGGGTTCGTGGTGAAGACCGAGCTCGAGCAAGACGCGCGCGTCGTCACGTTCGGCAACGGGATGGTCGCACGCGAGCCCATCCTCTCGATCGACGATGGCCGCCGCCGGCTGGCGTGGGCGGCGACGGGTGGCGCCACGACACACTACAACGCAGCCGTACAGGTTTTGGCGGACGGTCCGGGGACGCGTGTGGTTTGGATCATTGACCTCTTGCCCAACGAGGCGGCCGCAGCGGTCGAAGCGATGCAGGCGCAAGCACTCGCCGTGATGAAGGCGACGCTGGAGCGGAAGCACTGACCCGAGCGTCACGCGCGAGTCAGGCGCGCGTCCGGGCGGCGCCACGTGCCCGGAGCGCATACACGTTGACGACCAGCGCGACCAGCAGAATCACGCCGCGTAGCCACAGGCGAACGAAGATGTCGAGCTGCAGCTGATTGAGCCCGTTGTTGAGCACGCCGAAGATCAGCAGCCCGATGATCGTGTTCTTGATTCCGCCTTCGCCGCCGAAAAGGGAAGTGCCGCCGAGCACGACCGCCGAGACGCCGTCCAGCAACATGTCGTCCAGGCCATAACTCTGGGCGCTTCCGAGCCGGCCCGTGTTGAGCATGCCGGCCGCGCCGGCGGAGGCTGCGCAGATGGTGAGACAGGTGCCCACGATCCGTCGGGTGTTGATCCCCGAAAGCCGAGCCGCCTCTCGATTGCTGCCCGTCATGTACACGAGCCGTCCGAACCGGGTGTAGCGGAGGACGACGTGACCGAGCGCGAGCGTCGCCGCCCCGGCCAGGACCACGACCGGGAGTCGCCACGGATCGCGGGCCCCGATGTAGGCGCCGCCCAGATACTTCAGCGAAGGCGGGATGACGTAGAGGATGTTGCCGCGGGTGATGTATTGCGCCAGGCCCGACGCGATCTGCATGCTCGCCAAAGTCGCCACGAACGACGGCAGGCCGATGTGCATCGTCGCCAGCGCGTTGACGAGCCCGAAAATCGAAGCCGCCGCCAGACCTCCCGCGATCGCGATGGGTTGGGGCAGCCCGACGACGCCGAACAAGACGGAAGTGATCACGCCGGTCATCATGGCCACCGCCGCGATGCTGAGATCGATTTCGCCGCAAAGCAGAACGAAGGTGACGCCGGTGGCGACGACCGCGAGCGTGGCGACCTGGGCGAGGATGTTTCGCAGGTTGACGAGATTGAGAAAGCTATCGGTGGTGACGGCGAAGAACGTCACCATCAGGACCAGGGTCGCGAGCGGCGCCAGGTTGCGGGCCTGACGGCGCACCCAATCCGCGAAGCGGGCTGCTGTCGCGGGTCGGCTGGCGCTGGTTTCGCTCGGCGCGGTCTGTCCGCTTTCGTCCCGTTCCATGTCGCGCGCCTCAGGCGGTTTTCATCAGGTTCGCTTTGGTCAGCGCGGCCCCGGCGAGCTCGGCGGTGAACCGGCCCTTGCGCATCACCAACGCGCGATCGGCCAGCGACAGCACCGTCTCTGGCTCCGTGCTGATGAGAAAGATGGCGACGCCTTGCGCGCGCAGCCGCCGAACCACGCCCAGGACCTCCTCCTTGGCGCCCACGTCCATGCCCCGCGTCGGCTCGTTGAGGATGAGGACACGTGGCGTCTCGGTCAGCCACTTCGCGAGCACGACCTTCTGCTGGTTCCCGCCGCTCAGTGCCCCGACCGGCAGGTGCGGGTCGTGGGGACGGACCCCCACACTTTTCATCTGGGTGTCGGCGATCGCGAGCTCGCGTGGCTCCCGCAACCACCACGGCAGGATGCGCGCGAGGTGCGCCACCGTGATGTTCTTGAAAATCTGCTTGGACATCATGAGCGCGCTCCGTCGGTCCTCGGGCACGAACGCGATGCCGGCGGCCCTTGCCCGCGTCGTGCTCGTCAACCGCAGGACACTTCCGCCCAGGACCACCGTTCCAGCGTCGGCGCGATCCGCGCCGAACAGACAACGGCCGAGCGTCGTCTGTCCGGCGCCCATGAACGCGAAGCAGCCGAGGACTTCGCCTTGCCCGAGCGACAGCGAAATATCCGTGAAGGCCCCGCGCTTGCTGAGTCGCTCGACCCGCAAGACCTCGGGTGCACTCTCGGCTACCGCTACGGCTGCGGCGCCCCGCGCCCCCGCGGACGACGTGGGGCTCGATTCGTAGCTGAGGTTCAGGCTCGACGAGTCGGCCCCGATCATGAGCGCAACCAGCCGGTGCTTGTCCGCCTCGCCCGCGGCGAGCGTGGCGACGCGACGGCTGTTCTTGAGCACGGTGACGCGGTCGGAGATCTCGAGCACGTCATCGAGAAAGTGCGAGATGAAGACCAGTCCTCGGCCTTGTGCCTTGAGCGTGGTCATGAAGTGGAACAGTCGTTTCGTCTCCGGAGGCGAAAGCGCCGACGTCGGCTCATCGAGAATGATCCAGCGCGCGCCACTGAAGATGACGCGCGCGATCTCGACCAGCTGCTGGGTGCCCACCGGGAGGCTCCCCATCCTCGACGTGACATCGATGTCGAGACCGAGCTCGGACAAGTGTTGCCCCGCGATCCGGTTCGTCGCGCGCCAACTCACAAAGCCCCGCCGCGTCGGCGGGTGACGGCCGAAGATGTTCTCGGCGACGGTGAGGTGCGAAAATGCGGTCAGCTCTTGATAGACCATCCCGATGCCAGCGGCCTGCGCGTCGGCAGGCGAGGCGAAGCGCCGCGGCTCCCCGCCGACCGAGAGCTCACCGTCGTAGTCCGAGTAAGCGCCCGCGAGCAGCTTCATGAGCGTGCTCTTGCCGGCGCCGTTTTCGCCGACGACGCCGTGAACCTCGCCCGGACCGAGATCGAAGTCGACGCCGTCGAGCGCCAGCACGCCGCCGAAGCGTTTGCGCCCGCCCCGAAGCCTGAGGAAAGGCTCTGGCGTCAAACAGCCTCGATCAAAGCAGGTAGTTGGCTTCCATGAAGGCCACGCCGTCGGCGATTTCTTTCGTCACGACCGGACCGTCGATTTGAATGTACTTCGGGATGTCTTTGGCGCCGGTCGCGGCCAAGGCGCCAACCACCAGCGCGCCCCAATGGATGCGCGCCGACGAGTTGCGCACCGAGACCATCAATCGGCCGTCGCGGATGGCGCTGATCGCCTCGGGCATGGCGTCCACGCTTCCGAGCTTGATGTCACGGCCGGCATTTCGGATCACCCGGGATGCCGCGAGCGCCATGTCGTCGCTGTGGAAGAACGCCGCGTCGACCTTCGGGAACTTGACCAGATAGTCCTCCCACAACTTGGCCGTCTTGTTGACGTCCCACTCGGCGGTGTCTTGGGCGAGGAGCTTGACGTTCGGATAGCGCTTGAGCGCGCGCTCGAACCCCGCCGCGCGCTTCTGCGCGCCGCTGTGGCCGAGCGCCCCCTGGGTCATGATGACGTTGCCCGCGCCGCCCAGCGCCTTGAACAGCGTCTCCGCCACGGTCTCGGCCATCGCGATGTTGTCGGGCTCGAGGAACGTGACCACGCCGGGATCGTTCTTGGCGATGATCGTGTCCATCTGCACCACCGGGATCCCACGGCCGATCATCTGCGACACCGGATCCACGAGCGTGTCGATGCCGAACGCCTGGATGGCGACGAAGTCCCAGGTCTTGGTCGCCATGTCGTCGACCGCCTTGCGCTGTTTGTCGATCGACAGCCCGCCGTCGTACCAGGTCACGTCGATGCCGAGCCATCGGCCCCACTGTTCGGTGGTCGCCTTTCCTTGCGCCGGCCACGAGTTCGCGAGCCCCGCGTTCACGAACGCCGCCTTGAGTGGCCGCCCGAACGGGTGCGCGCCGCCAACCCCCGGACCATCGCCGGCCGTAGGCGCGCGCGCCTGACCGCGGCAGCCGGCGAGAAGCGCGGCGAGCACGCCACCGGCGCCGATGAGCTCTCGGCGGGCGAGGCCCGAGTCTGGCGCAGGGCCGGGCGGGAGGCCGGCCTCCGCTTCGTCAGCACGCGTGGTCATGACAATGTCCAACCTCCATCCACCATCAGCGTCGTTCCGGTCACCAACGACGCCGCGCCCGACGCGAGAAACAGCACCGCGCCAGCCACGTCCGACGGCTCGCCGATGCGCCCGAGCGGAATTCGCGACACGACACTTTTGCGAAACTCGTCGTCCTCGAGCCACTTCCGGGTTCCGGGGGTTCGAATGAAGGTTGGCGCGACCGCGTTCACGTTGATGTTATGGGGCGCCCACTCGAGCGCCAAACACTTCGTGAGGTGCGCGATCGCCGCCTTCGTCATGCAGTAGACCGATTCCGTCGCCAGCGCCACGAACCCCGCCTGCGAGCTCATATTGATGATGCGACCCGTGCGGCGCGGAATCATCGCGCGCGCCGCGGCCTGGCTCGCGAAGAAGGTGCCCTTGAGATTGACGGCGACGGTCAGGTCGAAGTCCGCCTCCGAGACGTCCTCTGCGCGGTTGGGCGGGCCAATCCCGACGTTGTTCACGAGCACGTCCAGGCGCCCCCGCCACGCGGCCGCGTTTTCGACCCCCGCTCGAATCTCGGCGGGACGCGCCATGTCCATCAGGTCGGCGCCGGCGCCGGCCAGCGCCAACGCGCACGCCCGACCGATCCCGCGCGCCGCCCCGGTGACGAGCGCGACCTGACCTTCGAGCGAGAAGTCTGGAAACGGCCCGGTGATCGTCATGCCGGCAAACCCTTCCTTGCTTGAAGCCGCGGCGGTTCTCTGTGTATCACCAATTCCCGGAGGACGCGACGCCGCCGAGCGCGGTCCGCGCGCCACCGTCAAAGAGCTAGATCGGGCACGCGAGCAACGACGCGAGCCGTGACGCGACGGCCAGGTGGGTGCGGTCCGCGACCTCCTGCCAAGAGCTTGTGCCGAGCCAACCATGTGCGCCGAGCTCGCTCTGCAGGTGTTCCGGCAGCGCGCTCGGCGCTGCAAATGGACACGGAGCGTGGATGGCCTTGCGGAGCTTCCGCCCGACCTCGGCACCGCCCTCGGAACAACACCACTCGACGATCTGCCAGGCGAGCTCTGCGTGGGACGATTCGTCGCGCGCGATGATCTCGAGCGCCGCGCGAGCGGCCGGATCGCCCGCGCGGGCAAACGATTCACGCGCCACCTCCGCACCGATGCCCTCGTTGAGACAGCCGTCGATGAGCGATTCTTGGGCGAGCTCCGCGAGCGACATCGCGGTGACCGCGGGCGCATGGCGCAGCTCCACCAGCGATCCGGGCGCGGCGGCGGTGTCCGCATAGGCTCCCGCCAGCGCGAACGCCAGCCGCGCGTGCTCGATCTCCTCGAGCGCAGCGCGGTGCGCCGCCTCGACGAGGTGTGCCGGCGCGCCGAACGACATCAGCGTCAGCGCGAGCCGTGAGAACGCGGGGACGGAGGCGTGTTCGGAACGCGCGATCTCCGCCCACCCCGCCGCGAGCGCGACCCGCGCGGGAAGCGAGAGCTCGCGCGTATCGGGTCCCGGGCCGGCGCCCGTCCATCCCTCGCTGTCAACCACGTCGGCCTTGACCACCCGGCCGCGCACACGAAGTGGACGTCCTTCGACGGTACGCGACGTCCCCATCCTGCTGGTGAGCAGCAGGGCCGCGATCAATCCGGCGAGCAGAATCCCTCCGATCCCGGCGACGATGGCGGGCGTATCCGTCTCTACGATGCTCGCGCTCGAGACCTCTGCGAGCGGAGCCTCGACGACGCCTCCATTCCTGAGCGTCCCCTGCAAGACACCGTCTTGGACACGAATGACGTCGAACTGGCCGCCGATGCGCTCGCTCGGGAGATCGAGAAACACGCGTGCATTCCGGCCCACCGCCACCCGTTCACCGGAGAGAGTTTCGAGCTGGGGCTCGCGCGCGTTCGGTGCCTGCGTCCCGAAGCCATCCAGCCGTTCGAGCTGCTGGGGGCCAACCACGCTCGTCGTCGTACAGGCCGCAGCCGCCAGCAAGGAAACCACCGCCGCTGCCCTCGTTCGCCGGGACGCCGTCACGCACCCGTCTCGTGCAATTGTCGTGCTGAGCCGCAAAGGCCTGCCTTTCCCTCCTCGCCCGCCGCCAACTGCGACCTTCGTGTCATAGCCGGTCCTCAGTCGCCACCGGGTGGCGGCGTCCAGCCTACAGCGCATATGTCGTCGAGAGCTCGAGATAGAACGGGATGAGCGGCAAATACACGCCCTGGTCCTGCCGGGTGAAGAGGGTGCCGAGGGCGAGGGCGCCCGACCAACCGCCGCGGAAACGGTGACTGGTCGAGACCCCGAGCCGGAAACGCTCCGATGTGAACCGGTACCAGCCGTCCTTCGGTCCGGCGATGCCGGTCACGCCCGGAGGATAGCGATCGCCGAAGGTCCGCCGCGCGAGCGCCGAGCTCTCGACGTGTGTGGCGAGCGTCTGCTGCCAACCGAGGTCGAGGCCGAACGACCAGGAGCCTCGAACGTGCGATGGTTCGCAGCGCAGCTCGAGGCCGAGGCCGTAGAGTGTCGCGGCATCGTTCTCGGCGCGCGCGAGGTATGGCAGCGCGCTGCACAGCCCGCCCCAGCGTGCGCTCGGGCGGTAGCCCGCCGAGGCGATCAGCTGCACTCGAAGGTCGCCGCTCGAGATCGACAGCGGGGGCAGCTTGACGCCGCCTCCGAGGAGAAACGTCGCCCCAGGCGGGCCGAGCGGCAGCGGGTGGAGGTACGCGGCGTTCACGACCGGCTCCGGTTCGAACGCCACTCCGGCCAGACCGGACGCCTCGGGCGTCTCGAGCCTCGGGACGAGCTGCGCCATTGCCGGGCGCGACGGCGCCAGCGCCAGAGCTGCGCCCAGCGCCCCCACCGAGGCGGCTGAAACGCGTGTTCTCCGGACCGGATCCGTCACCGCAGGTTCCCATCCAGGAAGCTTCGAATCGCAGCAACTGTCGCCGCCGCGTGCTCGAGGAACAGCGTGATGTGGCCGGCGCCGTCGACGGTCGCGGTCTCCGCGTGGGGCAGCGACGCGAGGTTGAACGCGGTCTGGAACGGGCTGCCGAGATCGCCGCAGGTGCCCGCGAGCAGCAGCGTCCTGCCCATGTAAGCCTCGATTCCGGTGCGATAGTCGAACCCGTTCTCCTGGTCGGTGACCGCCAGCAGCGAATAGGCGCCGAATCGCCAGATCGGATACTCCTCCGCCAACTGCCCCGGGCAGTAGGAGCTTTGACTCGCCTCGCGTAACGCGCCCAGCACGCGATAGTCCGCCTGGGCGTGATCCTGCAGGCTCAGAACCTCGTCATCCCACAGGATGCCCGCCAGCGTCGTCAATCCGCCGAGCGCGCCGCCCTGCCGGTTCTCGCGCGCGTGCTGGGTAAGCGGGCCGGGCTCGACCAGCACGAGCGCCGCCACCGCGTCCGGGTGGCGGGCGGCGTACCGGGTCGCGATCGAGCCCCCGAAGGAATGGCCGATGAGGGCGAGCTTTTGGCCGGGGGCGAACATCGCCTGCATCGCGGCGATTTCGGCGTCGAAGCTGTCGAGGCTCAGGTCGTCCTTGCGCGAGAAGCGCTGCGAGAGGCCGCTGCCATGCTGGTCCCAGATGACCACGAAGTAGCGGTCGGCGAGCTCAGCCAACGGAAGCAACAGCCGAAAATCGGCGCCCGGGCCGCCGGGCAGAACGAACACAGGGGAGTTGCCATGCTGTCCGAACGTCACGACATGGAGCCAGGGCGTGAGCCCACCGACCGCCACCTGCACGCGCGGCAGCGCTTGGTCTTGATCGGCGGTGGGCGGGACCAGCGCCCCGAGCTGCTCAGTCGGCGCGCAAGCGCCGACCAGGGCGAGTGCCACCAGCAACCGCGCCGGCATCGAGATCTGGGTCACCCTGACCTCACGAGAAACATGCGCCGCGCCTCCGCGATGTCAACGGCTCGAGGCCTCATGGGTTGGCGGCGCCCTCGTGCCTTCAACGACGCGCGCGGATCGCCGAGCCCGCTCCTAGCCGCCGAGCATGACCAGATGCACCAGCGCCTGGTCGTCGGTCACCCGCCGCGCGAGCTGATACTGGAGCGCGAACGGCAGCACCCAGAGCGTGAACACCGCCGTCAGCGAGCCGCCGACCGCCGCGTGGCGCGTGGACAACCTTCCTTCGAGGGCGCCGGTCGCGAACAGCCTGAGATCGATCTGGCGGAGGAAGAAGGAAGGCAGCAGGCCGAACGTCGAGGCCGAACCCCAGTCGATGATGAAGGGGTATCGGTAGCTGAGGTCCGCGACCGCCAGTCGGTTGGTGGCGATGCCGTGGTCCTCGAAGCCGCGTAGGTACTCCGTGAACGGCTGCTGGGGCGGGGACAGCGGCGGAACCGAATCCGTCGATTCGACCCGGTTGCTGCGGCGCCAGAGCAGGCCGGCGAGGTTGCCTCCCGCCAGCAGCAGCGGCGCGGCGTCGGGCAAACCGACGAGCTGCCGGCCACGGACATCCAGCGTCAACCGCTGCCGGAGCGAGAGCGGCAGCGGAACCACGAACGTGATCTCTCCCCGCAGGTCGCTGAATCCCGACGCGGCCGTCGTCCAGGCGGTCGGGTACGCGGCGAGGTAGGCGCTCGCGGCGAATGCGCGTCGCACACCGGTGTACGGCGTACTTTCAGCGCCCACGTACTCCGCGAACAAGTAGGGCCCCGCGAACCGCTGCAACGGATAGAGCGGCAGCGCGGGATCGTCGGGGCGGTAGCTTTCGACCGCGGAGAACCCGACCTCGACGGGGTTGTCGTAAACGAACCGCGCGACCGAGAGCCGTGCCCATCGCTCTCGGCGATAGAGCACAACCTCGGTGAGCGCGATCGGGGGCGCCATGGGCGGCCCGACGAAGATGTGGGCATGACCCGCGAGCTGCGCCGCGGAGAGGCTCACCGTGACCGGCGCGAGCTGGCGGTTGGAGTACCCGATTTCGACGCCTGGCAGGCGGCCCTCGAGCTCGTAGGTGCCCGTGATCGCCCAGCGGTGGATCGCCAGCCGGTCGTTTCCGGCCAGGACCAGGCCCAGCAACGGGCCAATCGTGTCGGCGGCGACCAGCGTGGGTCCGTAGAGCCGCGGCACGAACAGGTGATCGAGCTGGCTCGCGGGCTTGTCGCTCTCGACGTGAGCGGCGGGGTCGGCAATGGGAGTCACGGCCACCGAGGCCGAGGGCGCGGGGGCCGGGACGGCGTCCGGAGCGGTCTCGGGCCGAGGCTCCTCGACGACGACGGACGGGGCCGGCGGCGCTTCGGGCTCGATCGGCGCGTCGGGTTCGGACGTAGCCAGGGGCGACGACGGCGTAGGCCGCGCGGGTGTGGGCGGCGCGGGCGGAGGCGGCGCGGGCGCGCGCGCCGGCAGCGAAACCTCGTCGAGCGTCCACTTCCAGCCCTCGCGGTTGAGAAACCGGACCGTGCGCCCGCCCGCGGCCTGCGGCGCGAAGGTGAGGTAGGGCGCGCGCGTGACCTGGACCGTGCCGCCGCGCTCGAGATCGTGCAGGTAGACCTGGAACCGCCAGTCGGCCGCGCTGGTCCCGAGGTACACGATGCGCTGATCGTCGGCCCACGCGGGCTCGTGAACTGGACCGCCGCCGGTCGGCAACACGGCCCGCCGACCGCCCGTCGCCGCGTCGAACACCGTGATGCCGAACCGCGCGCCGTCGAACACCATCGCGGCGATGCGGGTTCCGTCGGGCGAGAACCGCGGCTGCGCCACGTACGCGCCGTGGGGCTGGACCGCCAGCACGCGCACGACGCCGCTCGCGAGATCGAGCTCGGCTAGGTCGTGGTGATCGCCGTCGGCGCGCGGGAACGTGTAGCGCGCGCCGTCTGGGCTGATCGAGCCGCCGACGCCGCGCAGGTCGGCATGGACCACCGTCAGCTCGTCCGCGCCGACGTCGTACTTGTAGAGCCGGGACGCCTGGTAGGTGGCGTCCAGATCGATGGCGACGAAGTACAGCGATCGGCCGTCGGCGGTGAAGCTCATCCCGCCGCTGATCCCGGGCGAGCTCACTTTCAACGTCCGCGGCGGAAGCACGTCAACGAGGTTCCGCTCCCGCACGCGCCCGTCGGGCGACACGATGACGAGCCGCGAGGGCCGGTCGTGATCGTCGCTGATCAGCGCCTCGGTGCCGTCGCGCGCGCGGGCGTAGCGCGCGTCCCGCCCCACGTGGCGCACGATGTGCTGATCGGCGGGCCGCGCCGGCGCCGGCGCGCGGGCCTCGACGTCGGCCGCGAACTCGTCGATCAGCGTCGACAGGCTCTTGTCGAACGCCTGCCAGAAGCGAACGTTTACCCACAGCGGCAGGAAGATCGATCGCCCCTGGACATCGATCAGCTTCCACAACTTGTCCTCGCCGTAACGTCGGGCCAGAAACGAGACCAGCTCGCTGCCGAACAGGTAATGGTTTCCCCCGTGGAAGTCGCGGTTGAAGGCGCTGAGGTCGCCGCCGTTGATGTGGTGACCGGCCACGCCCGCCGCGAACACGCCGTGCCAGAACGGCCAGGCCAGTCGGCCCACGCCCGGTTGCAGCGACGTCTCGTAGTGCACGGCCAGTCCCTCGGTAAACCAAGGATCGAGGCCGATCTGTGGCGTGTAGACCGCGCCGAACAGCCGGTTCCAGGACCAGGCGAAGCCCTCGATCTGCTGCAGGTGAACGTAGTGCGTGATCTCGTGGCAGCCGATGACCGCCGGATCGGGGGGGAGCCCACCTTCCAGCATGAACAAGTCGACGGTGTTGAACGTGGGCACGACGGCGGTCGCGTCGTAGCCCCCGAGGCGCGGGGTCACGAACGCGTTGTTGAACGCGATCTCGGGCAAGATGACCGTCATCTTTTCGTCGGCCACCCGGTTGTGGATGCGCGCCCGCTGTCTGAGCGCACGGGCGCAACCCTCCACCCGCGCCAGGAACCGGAGCGCCAGCTCGCGCCGTTGTTCGGGGTAGTAGAGCCGGACGTCGGGCGTCTCCATCCGGCGCATGCGGTTCGCGACCAGCGCCGCGGAAATGTCCTGGGGAAACTGCGGCACCGCGCTGCCGAAGCAGCCGGTGGCTGCGATCACGGCGAGACCGACGGCCCGCCTCGCGCATCGTTCGCCGCCCGGCACGGCGCGCGACGCTATCACGGCTTCACGGCGACGACGTCAACCGGATGTTGGCCAGCAGTGGCTCGATTCGAATCTCGTCGTTTTCGACGCCGATGTTTCTCATTTTCGCCGACGGCTCATTTTGGGATCGAAAGACCGATCTCTAAGCCGGCGCCCGGGAATTGAGTGTCGAACGGAGGGCGACGTGAGCAACGGCAGACTCGGCGGGATGATTCTGGCGAGCGCGCTCGCCCTGGTCGGCGGCGTTGGTTGTTCGAAAGACTCGACGCCCCCGGGAAATACCCAAGGTGTAGCCGGCAGCGGACCGGGAGGGACGAGCGCGCCGGGTGGCTCGGTCGGGTCGGGCGGCGCCATGGCCGGGACGGGCGGTACGACGGCGGGCACTGGCGGCCCGACAACCGGCACGGGTGGAACTGCGGCCATTGGCGGCGCGTCCGGGACCGGCGCGGCCGGCGCGGCCGGCGGGGCCACTGGTGGAGCCGCGGGCACGACGCCCGCAGGGACGAGTGGGTCGAGCGGCGGAAGAGACGCAGGGACGGTGACGGATGGCGGTGTTGGCGGTGGTGCCGGCAGCGCTGGCGGTGGCGCCGGCAGCGCTGGCGGCGACGGCGGGCTGCCCGTCGACGGCGGCGGCTCTTCATCAGGCTGCGGCAAGAACACCACGAGGCCTGATCGACGAGCTCAACAAACCATCAGCATCGGAGGGACGACACGTTACTACCTGCTCAACGTCCCGAGCGGTGCCTCGAGCACGCCGTTGCCGCTCGTGTTCGCATTGCACGGCTACGACATGAATAACGTGTCGCTGGTCGACCTATATGACTTCACCGCGCAATCGGGGAACAAGGCCATCACCGTGTTGCCGCAGGGTGAGGGCCCAGCGCCGGGCAACACATCCCACTGGGGTGATCAGGTCCTCAAGTCGACCTGGTCCGGCAACACCGCGAACTACGATTTCATTCAGGCCCTGAAAGCCGATATCGAAAGCAAATACTGCGTCGACGCGAGTCGCGTCTACCTCACCGGTTTCAGCATGGGCGGGCTGTTCACCAACTCCATGGCGTGCGCTCACAACGACTGGTTCCGCGGCTACGCGCCGGTCGAAGGGGGCGGGCCGGGCTCGTGCGCGAACGCCAACGCCAAGCCCGCGGTCATCATTCATCAGGGATCAGCCGACACGATTGCGAAGCCCGAGGCCGGCGAAGGGACGCGCGACTTCTGGACCAAGCAGAACGGCTGCAGCACGATGACCAGCTCCGTTTATACCGGATGCTCGAGCTATGGCGCCTGCACCGCGCCGGTCATCTACTGCGTGGGCAACTGGGATCACACGGTCTCGTCGACGGCGCGAGCCAACATCTGGAAGTTCTTCGACAGCTTGAAATAGACGTTAGTCAACTGGCCTTCCGAACAGCCGCGCTGTGGGTACCCGCCGGCACGACCCGCTTGTGCAACTTCTTCGGCTTCGTCGTCGCGATGGATGGCATGTATATAGCCCCCGGGACGCGCGAACCTGTCCTGCTAGCTGCCATAGGCTGCCGCGCGCTCGTCCTGCTGACCTTGCTCGCCGCCTGTTCGCGCGCGCAGCTGCCGGGCAGCCCGCCGGGCGATGCGGCTATCGATGCCCGCGACGGGTCACTCCCCGACGCGCGCGATGCGCTGCTATCCGATGCTGCCGATGCTCCCGATGCTCCCGATGCTCCCGATGCTCCCGATGCTCCCGACGGGGCCGGTGCTGCCGACGCACCGCTCGCCGACGCGCGGGATGTGCCCGTCTTCGACGCTTCTGATGACGGCGCGGACGGGGGACTGGGCTGCGCGGCGCCTGCGACGCCGGGCGTGCCTGACGGAGGCGTGCGTTGCGGGACGTCGTCCGTCTGCGATCCGCCGCGGCCCGACGGCGGCGATTGCTACAACATCCCGCCCTACAACTCCGCCACCACCGCGAGCGCGATCTGGGTCGACGACCCGGCCGCGACGGGCGGCGGCTACCGCATCGCCTTGACGATCGGCAAGCCGGTCACCGCCGCGGGGCACACGTACATGGACACCGGCAACGGGTTGATCGGCGCTGGCGGAAACGGAATCTACGGTGACGCGGTGATCGCGCGCGACGGCGACACCAAGTGGACCAGCTTTCACTTCGAGGGTCCGGCACTCTATCGGGGGGCAGGCGTATGGGGCTTCGAGGCTACGATGACGATCACCCGAGCCGGCGTCACCAGCCCGGCGGTGATTGGCCGCCGCTACGTGATCACGCGAACCGGGTCCGCCTGCGGGAACGCGAAGGGCACCTACACCTTCGCCGCCCAAGAGCCCCCGCGGGCCTGCGCCTTCGGCGTCGATCTGCTGTCGCTGACGCTGCCGGGATCGTGAGACCGATTCTTGACGAACGCTCAGCACCTGAGGACTGACGCGCTGGCTATCGCGATCGCTGTTTGACCACTCGTCGCTGCGCAGGGCGTCCGTTCCGGGTCATCGTTCCGATTCTGTCAGCTCATTGGGTCGCGTAGTCGAAGCCCGCGCTCATGATGGCGTCAACTGGAACCTGGTCGCCGCAGTCCCATTTCCAGACGAAAAAGGTCTTGGTCTGAGCGGAGTAAGTGACGCCGTGTGTACCGTCAAAGCCGCCGCCCGGAAACGGGAGCGGCTCCCCGATCGGCTTCCAGGTCGTGCCGCCGTCCGACGATGCCAGCAGATGGTCCTTGCCCGGAAGCACGATGCGCTTGTCGGGGAGCTGCGCGATCACCACCGGCGCCACCGACGCCGGCACCGTGGTTCCGTCCGCGACCTCCGTGAAGCTGACGCCCTTGTCGGTGCTCTTGAGCAACCCGCCCTGACTGCCTGGCCAGTAGATGGTCCCGTCCGTGGCCACCAGTGGCTCGGCCAACCCGCCCTTCGGCGAGGCCGTCGTCCATCCGATGCCGCCGTCGGTCGACCGGAAGATGCCCAGCCCGCCGCCGCCGTTGCAGCCGACCAGGAAGGTCTTCGCATCCAGCACCAACGTCGCCGTGCAGAAACCGGTGCCCGCCGGCAGCGACGCGCCGATGTCGGTCCAGGTGGCGCCGGCGTCGGTGGAACGAAACAGCTTGTGGTTCGCCTCGTGAGGTCCCGCCAGCATCGTCTTCCGCGCGGGATCGCCGAGATCGACGCTGACCGAGTCATTGTGAGTCACGCTGCCCTGCTGCTGGAACGTGTTGCCACCATCGGTGGTCTTGTAGACGCCGCCGCCGTTGTAGATCCCTGACTCCCAGAACACGTCGGGGTGATCGGGATCGTAGACGATCGCGGAGGTGCGATTGGTGATGACCGCCGATCCAGCGCCGCTGCCGAGCTTGCCCCACGCCTTCCCGCCGTCGGTGGTGGCCCACAGGCCAGCCTTGGCCACGCCCGCGATCACCACGTTCGAACCGGGCTTGGCCGAGACCAGGGTCAGGTTCCCGCACTCGGACGGCATGCCGGCCAGGTTGCCCGTGGCGTTGATCCATTTGCTCGGCGGCGCGACCACGATTGGCATCCCGCCCGCGCCACCACTCCCAACGGCGCCGCCACTGCCACCGCCGACACCGACACCGCCGCCACCGCCGCCACCGACGCCGCCGCTGCTACCACCTCCCACGCCCGCCGTGCCGCCGCCCACTCCAGCGCCGCCGCCGGCGTCTGTCCCCGGCGCGCCCGCCGTGGCATCCGCGGAACCAGCGCCGCCCGAGCCACAGCCGAGCGCCACGAGACCGGCGGCGATAAGACCGCGCCACCGACAGCAAGCGTACGTCACGCCTGTCAGTTTACAGCACGCCTCGCGCGTCATGTCTGCGGGGCGGATCAATCGCCCCTGTCGACGGCACCCGGCTTGCCAGCGGATCGGCAGCCGGATAAACCTCGCCCCTGCTTGCGCTGCGTACGTCGGATGATTTTGCTCGGTCTCACGGGCGCGTCCGTGACGGCACACGCCACGGAGCCCCCAGCCGAGCGCGCGAGGGTCGTTCTCGAGTACGCACGGAGCGGCGCGGCGCTGAAAACGTGCCCGGACGAAGCGACGTTTCGCGCGCTGGTCGCGGCACGACTCGGGTACGACGTATTCGTCGACGGAAGCACGAGCGACAACGCGCTCACCCTTCGCGTCGAATTTCGTTCCCGGGGACCCCTCGTCGCGGGAAGCCTCGCGCTCACGGCCCACGGAGTCGCGCGGGGAGACCGCACGATGAACGCGGCTCCGGCGGATTGCTACGAGCTCGGGGCGAGCCTGGCGCTCGCCGCGGCGGTCGCGGTGGACCCGGAGGGCGCGCTCGCCCGGAAAACGGCGGCAGCTCCCGAGCAGCCTCCGCCGTCTTCTGGACAGGCGCCGCCGTCTGCCTCGATCACGCCCGCTCCAACCTCACCGGAACGGCCCCCGCCGTCTTCATCCACGCCGCCGCCGCCGCTTCGGCCTCCGGTTCCAGCCGCAGAAAAACCCAAGCCCGCTGGTTTCCTGCACGCGGGCGCCATCGTCTCGGTTGGAACTCAGCCGGCGGCGGCGCCGGGGATCCGCCTTGGAGGCGGTCTCGCCAAGAGGGCGTGGTCCCTCGGTCTCGAGATGGCGGCGTTCTTGCCGAGCGAGCGTGAGCGGTCCTACGGCACCGTGTCGGCCCACGCCGTCTACGGCTCGCTGCTCTCCTGCGTGCACCCGGGAAGCGCGCGGTTGACGGTCGACGTCTGCGCGGTCGCGAGCGCGGGAGCGCTGTTCTCCCACGCAGAGGGTGTCACGCGGTCCCGGCCGGTGACGGATCTCTACACCACGGTCGGCGCACGGGTCGGACTGACGCTCAGGGCCTCGGATTCGGTGGGCTTCGCCGTCGACGCGGAGGCTCCCTTTGCGCTCTCGCGCGTGCATCTGCTGGTGGACGACGCCGGCGTGAGTCGGGAGGTGTGGGTGGCGGGCCGGGTGGGGTTCATCGGCGGCGCCAGGGTGATGCTGACGTTCCACTGACGGTGTAACGTGGAGGATTCCACGGTGGTTCGTTTTGCGTGATGGGCCGACCGCCCTTCGGGCAAGTAGGGGGGAGCGAGGTCTGCCATGTGGAGGACGGAATCAGCGAAAACAGCCCTTCCCCGCTCGACTTTCGAACCCTGTTCGAGCTCGAATCCCCTTACGTGCTCCGGACGCTGCGGCGGCTCGGCGTGACGGAGCGGGATGTCGAAGACATGGCGCACGAAGTATTCGTGGCTGTGCACCGCGAGCTCCCGAAGTACGATCCGTCGCGACCGATCCGGCCCTGGCTGTTCGCGTTCTGCTTCCGGATCGCTTCCCACCATCGCCGGAAGCACCGGCGCGAAACCGTGGAAGACATGACGGCCGACGTCGTCGACCCAGCAGACGCCCCGGACACCCTGCTCGACCGGGCCAGGAAACGACGTCTCGTGCTCCGCGCGCTGGACGAGATCGAGCTCGATCGCCGAGCCGTGTTCGTTCTCCACGAGATCGACGGGTTCACCTGCGAGGCCATCGCCCACAGCCTCGAGATCCCCGTCGGCACGGTGTATTCGCGCCTCCGGCTCGCGCGCGAGGACTTCACGGCCAAGGTCCGCCGGCTGCAGGCGAAACGGGTGCTCGAATGACGGGGTTGCCATGAAAGATCCGGCTCTTCTCCCGGAGGATCTCCGTGAGCTACTGGACGCGGAGCGCGAGCTCGAGCCGCCAGCAGCCGCCACCCGCGGGCGGCTCCTGGCTCGCCTCGGGCCGCTGCTGGTCCTGCCAATCGTGCCACCGGGAGTCGGGGGAGCTCCGGAAGCCGCGGACGGCGCTGCGAGCGCCGCGGGAGCCACGCGGACGATCGCGCACGCGAGCCTTCGCGCGAAGCTGCTGGTTCCGGCGATCACCGCGGCGCTCGGCGCAGCGGGCGGCGCGGGAACCCACGCCTATCTGACGCGCTCACCGGCACCGATACACGACAGCCAGCTCGGCCGAGGGCGCGCGGAAACGCCCGCGCCGGACGCGTCCACGTTCGCCCCGCCCGTGACAGAGACTCCGGCGCCCCAGCCGACGCCACCACTTCCCCGTCCCGGCTCGGCGCCCGCGGCGGCTCCGACGGCCTCGTCTCCGTCGCCTGCTTCGGCTTCGGCCTTGCTCCGCGCGGAGCGGCTCTTGCTCGAGAGCGCGACGGCCGCGCTGCAGCGGGGCGACGCGACGACGGCATTGTCCACGTTGCGGAGGCACGCTCACCTGTATCCGCACGGTGCGCTCGCCGAGGAGCGAGAGGTGCTCTGGGTCAAGGCGCTCCGGGCCGAGGGCGACGACGCCGCCGCCGAGCGGCGCGCGAAGGATTTCAGAAGAAACTTCCCTTCCAGCCTGCAACAAAGCGCCGTCGACAGGCCCGGTGGATCGCGGTGAGCGGCAGCTTTTCCTGCGGCGCGCGGGCGGGACTCTTCGTCGCGCTGGCGTCGGCGCTGGCGTCGCCGTTGTTTGCAGCGTGCGACGTCTCCTCCACGGTGGGCTTCAATGCAGCGCTCCCGGGCGGGAGCTGCTCGGCGGAAAGCGCGATCTCGGCGTGCCGCACGGACCCGTGCGTGGTCACGGAGATCGGGAGCGCGCAACCAGGCTCGTGGGCCATCGCCGTGGACCGCGAGTCCGTCTTCTTCGAACGGACTCTGACCGTCCTCTCCAGGGTTTCGATCCGCGGGGGGCCCGTGACCGACGTCCGGACCGATCTCGATCGGCTCTGGATGGCCGCCGTGGACGAGGACTACGTCTACACGACCGAGTTCGAGATGGGGGTGCGCCGCGCGAAGAAATCCGGCGGCCCCACCGAGCTCGTCATGCGACCGCGGGGCACGTTCACGGCCTTGGCGCTCGATCGCGACTACGTGTACGTGACGCTGACCAGCGAGAATCAGATCGCGATGGTCGAAAAGGCCGGTGGAGAGCCGACCTTGCTCGCCGGGCAGGCGGCCCCGGCGGCAATCGCCGTGGACGACCACCACGTCTACTGGGTCAATCAAGGTTCGGAGAGCGGCGCCACCGGAGAGCTCGTGCGAGCTCCCCTCGGCGATCTCACCCACGCGGAGATCCTGCTCTCGGGCCTCGGCTCCCCGAACGCCCTCGCCATCGGCGCCGAGGACGTCTTCTTCGCCTCCGGATCCGCTGTGTTCCAGGTCTCGAAGGAAGGCGGCACCGCCACGCTCGTCGAGGACGATTTCGGGCCGGTGAAAACCATGGCCGCTCACGGCGACACCGTCTACCTGGCCGGGGCCGCGGGGCTCGGGCGCGCCCGCGCGGGCTTTGCGACCCACGTCGCCGACTCTCGCGGGATGCTGGGGATCGCCGTGACCTGTGAGGGCGCCTTCGCCACGGGCTGGTTCGAGTCCCTGCTGGTGCGATACAGCCGCTGATTTCCCGCGACGATTTCGTGATGGGTCCGGGGTCGTGCCGGCAAGACCTGAACGATGAACCCTACATCGCGCGATCTCGTGGGGGCCCGTTTGGCTCTGTTCGCGGCCGTCTCAGCCGCCACCCTGGCTTCGGCCTGCGCCAGCAGCACCGCCGGTAACGCGACCGGCGCTCCTGACGCCGGCAGTGGGAACCCCGGCACGGGAGGGCTCGCAGGCACCGGCTCGACTGCGGGCGGCGGCTCAGCGGGCACCGGCGATCGCGGCGGCGCTCCGGGCGGCGCCAGCGGGGGAACTGCGGGCGCGGGCGCGGCAGGCTCGGGCGGCAATTCGGGGCCTGGCCTTCCGCCGCCCGATCCCGCCTGCGGCCTCCCGAACCCCGCATTCTGCGACGCGTTCACGAAGGCGTCCCCTGGAGGCCGCGCGGGGGCGCTCGACGACGCACAGTGGAGCGTGTCGCGCCTCGGCTTCGGGTGCGCGTACACGTTTGCGTTTCCCGAGACGCCGGTGAACCTCTGCGGCGTCTGGAAGACGGTGCAGCCCGGAGGCGCCGACTCCCAGTTCTGTGTCAACGAGGACAACCAACCGCGCTGGGCGGAGGGCTTCGACGACAACACCGACTTCAACTATCTGTCCGCCAGGATCCGGCAGCCGTTCGACTTCGAGGGCCGTACGGGAACCATCCAGTGGCAGGCCGACGCGCGGACGTCCGGCAGCCATGGCTGGTGGACGGAGACCTGGATCACCGCCGATCCCGTTCCCGGCCCCAACCTGCACGATCCCGATCAGCTCGTGACCTCGAAGGAAGCGCTCGCCATCTCCTTCGATCTGAACTGCGGCGTGTCCGCCGCGGGTCTCGGAACCGCCGGCTCGGGTCTCGTCGGCGTCTCGCGCATCCTGGTGGTGCACGACTACGCGTTCACCCACAAATACGATCCCTTCACGGGACCGCTGGCGAACAAGCGATGCGTCACGACCGAGCAGAACGCGATGAACACGTTCCACGTCAAGCTCAGCAAGAACCGCGTGGAGGTGTGGGCCTCCGACGCCGGGAGCGCCGAGCTGAAACAGATCGCGGAGGCCGACATCGATCTCGGATTCACGCGCGGATACGTCAACCTCAGCCACGTCCACTACAACGCCCACAAGGCCGAGGTGACGACGTTCCAGTCCTACCAGTGGGCTCACGTCGCGTTCGACGGCCCGCAGCTCGCGGCGCCCCGCGCCTACGAAATCGCGGACCCGCTCTCGAAGGTCCACACCAACTGCCTCGACAAGGACGTCTTCCACATCGCCTACGGCGTCACCGACGGCGTCACCTTCGACGTGGGCGCCGGACCGAGCACGCCAGTTCCCCTCAAGTTCACCGACGTCGACCCGACCGGCGGCGTCTCGGCGCGCCTCAACTTCAACACGACGTACGTCGCCCCGGGCGACACCCTGAAATATCGTCTGAACGGCAAGACCTGGCACGACTACACGATGCCCTCGACGTACGTGACCAATTGGGGCCGCCAGGGCTTCAGCGTGCCCGTCCCCGTGTCCGATCTGGTGAAGGGAGACAACACCGTCGAGCTCGGAACGACCTCCAATCCGGGGTTCGCGGTACCCGCGAACTCGATGCAGGTTGCCAACATCGATCTCGAGATCGAGACCCCGTAGTGCGTGATCCCGGGTGCACGGTGCTGCTCCGCGCGCTGCCATTTCTCACGCTGCCGCTTCTCGCGCTCGGCTGCGCGCCTGCTGACGGCGGTGGCACGCCGCGCGACGGCACGTCGAAAGAAGAGCTCGCGCCGAAGATGCTTCCTCGCCCCCCCGCGGACGTGAGCAACCGCTACGCGGACGATCCCGGAGCCGCGGCGCTCGGGCAGCGACTCTTCCACGATGCGGGGTTCTCGGGCGCCCTCATCGATCTCGACGCCGACGGCGGCCCCGATTCGCTCGGTGTACGCGGCGATGCCGGAAAGGTCTCGTGCGCGGGCTGTCACGAAGCGGAGCATGGCTTCCTCGATACACGCTCGGTGTTCAAGCAGATCTCCCTCGGCACGGGCTGGACCCACCGCCGGACGCCGGCCCTCCTCGACGTGGGGCAGGCGAAGCTCATCATGTGGGGCGGACGGCATTCGACCCTGCACTCCCAGGTGTTCGGGCCGCTCGAAAGTCCGCTCGAGATGAACAGCTCGCGCCTCTACGTCGCCGAGCGCGTGGCCAGTACGTACGCGGCGGAATACGAAGCCGTGTTCGGGTCGGGAAGCCTCGCGCCGCTGACCGACCCCGCACGGTTTCCGCCGCTCGGCCCGACGACGACCGGGTGCCGGCTGACGGAGCCGGTCGATCACCCGCGGCTCGAGCCCCCGGACGCCGCCTACGTCTGTCACGGCATGCCAGGCGACGGGGCGGAGTACGATTCGATGACGCCCGCCGACCAGGACCTCGTGACCCGCGTCGTCATCAACATGGGCAAGGCGATCGCCGCGTTCGAGCGGCGGCTCGACTGCGGACCGGGCCGCTTCGACGCCTGGGTGCACGGAGACGCGGCCGCGCTCACCGCCCGGGAACAGGCGGGCTTCGACGTCTTCGTCGGCAAGGCCGGTTGCGTGTCGTGCCACAGCGGGCCGTTTTTTTCGGACCAGGAATTTCACAACCTCGGTCTGGCCGACGGAACCACCCGCGCCGGCATCTTCAACGGCAACGATCGAGGGGCCGCGCTCGATCTCGTCCGCGCTGCGAGCGATTCGCTGGGGGTCACGGGCAAATACAGCGACGGCGACGACGGCCGCCTGCCGCCCGACGTCGGCGCCGACCACGAGGGCGCCTTCCGCACCCCGACGTTGCGCTGCGTTGGCGGAAGGCCGAGCTTCATGCACTCGGGACTTCTCGCTACCCTCTCGGACGTCGTCGCATTCTTCGATCGGGGCGGCGATCCTCGCGGCTCCTACGTTGGCGAGAGCGTGCTTTCTCCGCTCGGTCTCACCGACCAGGAGAAGGCCGACCTGGTCTCGTTCCTAAAAGCCCTCGAAGGCCCCGGCCCCTCCCCCGACCTGCTCGCGATCCCCTGACGACGATCCATGCCCGTGCCCTCCATCCGTATTTCCTCAATCCGTGTCGCCGCTGCGCTGTTCTCGGCGCTCACGCTCGTCGCGTGCACGGCGAGCGGCCCCGGCGCGGGCGTGGCCACCGACGCCGGTGGCGGCCGCGCCGGCTCGAGCGCCGCCGGGGGCCGCGGCGGCGCATCTTCTTCCACGGGCGGGTCCAGCAACGGGAACGGGGGTGGCGCTTCCGGCGGTTTCGGCGCTTCCGGCGCGTCCGGCGGAGACGCAGCGGCGGGCGGCAGAGCTGGCGGTGTCGACGGCGGCGCGGGGGCGGGCGCGGGCGGCAGCAACAGCTATCCGCCCGGTCCTCCCGGATGTGGGCTCGCGGAGGCCGCGTTCTGCGACACTTTCGACGCTCCCGCCGGCGCGAAAACCCGCGCGGGAGAGCTCGATCCGAAAAAATGGAGTGCGGCCCGCTTCTGCAACATCGGCGGCCCCAGCTCGGACGACGAAGCCGTCGCCATCGGCCCCGCGACCATTCCCGCCTGTCGGACCGGCCTGCCAGCAAAGGCCCTGCCCAGCGCGGACGCGCTCATCTGCGACGCCACCGACAACGTGCACAACAACCACCTGCTCGTGCTGACGGCCGCACAGAACTACGGTCAGAACTCCTATCGCATCCGCCAGCCCTTCGACTTCACCGACCGCACCGGCACCGTCGTGTTCGACGTCGAGGGTCACAACGTGGGAAACCAAGGCTGGGTCTCGATCGAGATCACCGAGGACCCCGCCCCCGCCCCCTCGTTCAGCCTCCAGCAGAATTTCGAGAACGGATCCATCCCCAGGAACGGCATCGAGATCCATCTCGACAATGTCTGCGGCGGGGACAACGTGGGCATCTACTACCTCTTCGTCTACAACGACTACCATCAGGATCTCGTCCTGACCGACACCGGGATCTGCGTTCCGGCGGGCGCGGGCAGGCTGAACCGCTTCGAGGTCAAGCTCTCGAAGACCCGGGTCGAGGTCCGCGGAACGCCGGCGTCGAGCGACGGCGTCACGTTCGGCACCGCCGTCCTCCTCGCGGTCAAGGACATCACCCTGCCGTTCAGCCGCGGCTACGTGCACCTGACGACCCACAACCACGCGACGCTCAAATACAGCAACCAGACCGTCGACGCCTGGACCGCGCGCTGGGACAACGTGGGCTTCGACGGCCCCGCGGTCACGAGCGGCTGGCGCGAGTACGAAGCGCTCGACCCGCTCCAGCCCACCGCGAACGGCAAGCTCAACGTCGCGTGGCGGGTCGCGAAGGACACCGACGGCCCCGCCCAGAAGATCGAGATTGCGAATGTGGACGTCGCGGGCGTCACGCGCGCTCGGCTTGCGCTCCAGCACTGGACGTACCATCCCGTCGGCACCCCCACCCCCATCGAGTACTCGCTCGACTATCGCCTCAACGGTCACGCCTGGAGACACCGCTCGCTCACCGCCAGTGAACGCAAGATGATGACCGACGTCCCGAACGCCGGAACCCTCTCCCTCATGCTGGACGTGGACGTCGCCGATCTGAAGAGCGGCGCCAACATCGTCGAATTCACGACCACCAACGCCACCCCGCCGCTCGTCCCGGTGGTCCTCAACATCGACCTCATCCTCGAATGAACCTGCGCGCTCACTTTCGGACGGGTGGCAGGATGGCGAAGCGCGCGCGCACTCAGCTCGCCGCTGCCCGACGTAGGTCCACTTGCGCACGAGGATGGTCCGCGGGTCGTGTGCGAGCGGGGAAGCCGGAAGAAGCTACTGGCGGGCAACTTGGTTGACCGCCAGTCCACAAACTCGGATCATCCCGGGCGCTGTGCTACCCCGCGGCCGAGCCCCCACAGCAGCGGAAGCCGCCTTCCTAGAGGGGCACTTCCCTCGCCTATCTCAGTACAGCGTCACGGCTCTAGCCGATCCCGGTTACAACTGCATCGGATGGGCACAAAACCCAGCGTTTCCAGTGGCAATCTGGCCTCCCCGCTTCTACCCAGTTGAGGACCCGCAAGCTCTCTTCGACCGGTTCTTTTTGGAACTCGGCATGACGCGTGCCGCCGACCAACCTGCGCTGGAATTCGCGGGCACTGTCGTGGCCTTGTACGCAACTGCCGCCGGTCCCCAGCATGCAGCTCGTCGGGACAAGGCATTCCCCCTCTGGTGGGAGAGCAAGCTCGGACTAAACGTTCGTGTGATGCACAGGCTGGAGGAGCTGGAGGGCGGCTCCTACGGCGATGTGGTAGCGTTTTACATAAGGAGCGACCCGTGATGGATGCCGACCAGGAGAAGCGGGTAGCGGAGCTGCTTGCGCAAATCCGCGCGGTGATGGAGTCCTCGATCGGACTGAGTTCCGATCCGCGCGCTGTTTCCGCTTCGCCTCCGTATCGAAAGCTGATCGCGATGGGCGAGCCTGCCCTCGAAACAGTGGTTGAGCGGCTGCGCGCCGGAGACCATTTTCTGAACGACGCCGTCCTTGAGATGGCTCACCTCCAACGGTCCGACCTCGGCCTCTCGGGGTTCCCTTCCGAGGAACAAATCGCGAGCGCTTTGGTGGCCCTGTTTGAACCCATCAGGTTCGACCTCTTCGTAACGGCGGTTGCAGCGATGCCAGCACGGGCCGCGCAGTTGGCGACACCAGCCGCCCGGATCAGCGTCGCGCACCAAGAACGTCCGCTCAGCGAACGCATCAAGAAGCTGATCGAGCCTCGGGCATAACCGACATGCCGCCTCGTTGTCGCGCCGTCGTTGTCTGTGACGACATCCGTCAGGAAGTCGGGAACAAGTTGAGCGCGATGGGAATGTACACCGAGCTTATCGGTTTCCCTGCGGGCGAAGGTCCCTTCGGCCTATCTAAACTGGTGGCGGTTTTCGTGATCGCCGGACTGCGAAACCTGGATGAGCTCAAGTTTCGACAGACGATAACGCTTGATCCTTCCCCGAAGACTGCGTCACCCGACACCCGACCGTTTGCCGCACTGAAGCGCGCGGACGCGAACCTCGACGAAGACAACTTCGCGCAGATTCTCTCCCCGGCTGTCTTCGAGGGGCCGTGTACGCTCATCGCGAAGCTTGAACTCGATATCGAGGGTGAGATTTACCCCTTCGAATATCGGCTGCGAGTGGTTCGCGGCGCACCCGGTGCCAGTTCTGTGGTTTCGTCGCCCTCACCCAACTGATCGGCGGCGAACCTTGGTGGCGCCGTACCGAACGCCTCGGGCGGTGAGGGATCGTTCTCGGACTATGCCCTGACGGCGACCGCTGATCTACCGCTGGCGCTCGCACCGGTCCCCCAAATCGCCCTTACGCTCGCGCCGACTCTCTATGTGACGTGGTGGAGCCGCAACGCCGTCCGAGCGGGGGCCGCGCCCGAGACCGTCTCGCAGACGAACGTGATTGACGTCGGGCCGCTGGCCGGGTTGGCTGTCCATTGTGAGCTTGGCATCGGGCGGCGCAGTGGCGCCGCTGAGCGTCCGGGCCCCCGTGGTCCCGCGGGTAGTTCATCCCGTTCAGAATTCGAGGGGATAGCCCGACCGCCCGCGACACGTCGCTCGCGCCGCCTATTTCAGGCAAACGAGCTCGATGTCGCCCGCTTCCGTCGCGGCGGCGATCGTGGTCGCGTCCAGGAAGACTGCGAGCCGGGCGCCCACCCCGAGCGCCAAGCGCGCGCCGGTCGCGATGTCGACGAGATCGTCGCCGGCGACCATCCAGGTCCCGTCCGGCGAGAGCCGCGGCCGCGGCCCGCGCGCAGCCGGGTACTCGTGCAGCACCGCTCCATCCGAGGCGCGCACCAACTTGGGTGGTGAACAGACGGGCGCCGTCAGGTTGGGAGCCCAATCGTAAAGGCACTGCGAAACCAGCAGTGCGCTCTCGTCGGGGGTGAACGACACCCCGTCGTAGGCCACAGAATCGTAGGGAGGCGTGTGGGAGAGGGGCGGTTGATGGGTGGCGGCACCCGTCGACCACAGACGCGTCCGATCGCTGGTCCGCCATAGCTCCGGGCCGCTCGTGGCGATGAGGGAACCATCGCGCGAAAACGTCACCGCGCGCGATCCAACCGGCGCGGCGATGCGGTCGAGGAGCGTGCCGTCGCTGGCGCGATAGAGCTCGAGCGTCCGTGAGCTCCCGCGGACGATCACGCTGCCGTCGGGCGACAGGTCGGCCCAAGCGGCCCAGTCGCCGGCGCCGAGACCGACGGTATCGTCCTCGCTGGCGACGGTGCTCACCAGTGTGCCGTCGCTCACGCGACGCAGCGACACCCCATCGCCCGAGCGCAGGAAGAAGCTGTTGTCTCGGGAGAAGACGCCCGCGAAGGTCGTGAACGAGCCGGTGAGCTCGCGCACGAACGCGCGGTCCGCGATGCTCCAGAGCCATACCGCGTGCGACGTCTCGCTGATTCCGCTCGCGAGCATCTTGCCGTCATGAGACGCCGCCAGTACCGCCATCTTGCCGTTGTGCGCCGCCCGGATATCGAGCTCGGGCTCGAGGATCGCGCCGTCCGCTCCAGTGCGCACCAACCGACCGCCGTCGAGGCCGGCGGCCGACTTGCCGTCGGGCGCCAGGCTGGCTCCCGCCGCGAAGCCGCCGGCCGGAAGCGGCAAGGACCCCACGATCGTCCGCGTAGAGAGGTCGAGCAAGGTAACCGCGACGTCCCCGAAGATCGCGAGTTGGAACGGCGCGGGCAGGAACTCGACGCGCTGGCTGGGCAGCACCTCGGCTTGCGACTGCCACAGCCGCGCGCCATCGGGAACGCTGAAGACGGCCAGGTGGCTGGGCCCGCCGCCTGTTCCGGGGGTGATCGCCAAGGCCATGTTGCCGCCCCACACCGGTCGCCAGCCAGACGCGGGTCCGGTGAGGCGCCCTTGCCGCAGCAGCTTGCCGGTCGCGGCCTCGTAGTAGGCGTAAGCGCCGTCTCCGGTGGTGGGGTTGTCGGTGAAGACGATCACCTGATTGGCGTCCGCCCAATCCGCCCGATGCGACGATCCGAAGGCCGACTGGAGCTGCCCGTCCGCGACGCGAAGGATCGCGATGCGCGCGATGCCGCCGTCGATTGCCGTGGAGTTGGGCGACGCGACCAGCAGGTACACGCCGTTGTCCGAGAAGCGCAGCTCCGCGCCGGACATCGGGAACGGGCTCGCCGCGGGCGCCACCGGCAGTCCGTCGGACAAGCGATACACGGTCACGGCTGTCGATCTCGAAACCGCGAGCAGCGTCCCGTCCGCGGAGAACGCGAGGGCGGCGACGCCGGGAATGGTGCCGGCAAACGATGCAGCGGTCGGGGGCGAGAACACGCGTTCGACGCGGCCGTCGGAAACGCGGTAGATCCGCACCCGGCCGTCATCGAAGCCTGCGGCCAGCCGCGCCCCGCCTGGTGCGTGGGCGAGCGCCGTCACCGTGAGCGCGCTGCGCGTGAACGAGCCGCACAACGTGAACGTCGGTGAGCGCGGCGTGGCGGGAGGCCCATCCGGGCGCATACCGTCGGGCGACGCGGGTGGGCCGTCGGTGAGAGGTCCAGCTCCGTCGGGCGACGCGGGCGGGCCATCGGTGGAAGGTTCACCTCCGTCGGGCGACGCGGGTGGGCCGTCGGCCCCGCTGTCCCGATCGATGTGGCCCACCTGATGGACCGATTCGCAGCCAGCGAGGAGCGCCGACGCGAGGACAGCGATGCGCAACGTAGAGGTCGTCATCTTGGTCGGCTCGTGTCGCGGGTCGCGTCCGATGTTACGGTCGAGCTCAGTTTTGCAGCGCGCGCCGCGCCTCCGCAAACACCCGAGCCAGGCCAGCAGCATGGGCCCGAGTCTAACCCGGCCCCGGCCACCCGCTCGCCAGGCCCCAGCCATTGATGCTGCAGGATCACGGGAACCCGGTACGGTTCCGCAACGTCTGGGCCAAGGTTCCTCGCTGAACGCCGTCGGCTCGTCGTCACCCGGCCCGCGGGCCATCGCAGCGATTCGAATCTCTTCGTTTTCGACCCCGAGCTTTCAGCTGTGCACGACGCTGCACAGCTGTATAGGGGCGATTCGTTTGCTCTGCTCGCTCGGTGATGCAACCTCGATGGCCGGCTCGACGTAAACAACGTCGCCGACAGCTTTCCCGCGCCGGCACGTACTTTGCTCGCATCGCGTGCCGAGGCATACGCGCGAGTCGCGCAAAGGAGATCTCATGGGGAATTCGAGGAGTGTGGTGATGGCAGGTGGCCTGTTCATGGCCGCCGCCGCAGGAGCGTTCGGGTGCGATTCGAAAACGGACGCGGGCGATTCCAAGTGGGAGGCGTTGCTGGCCGACGGGGATCTCGGCGCGATGCCTGCGGGGGCGCGGACGCCGCCGCCGACCATGCCGCCGCCACCGCGCTTCTGCGGCGACTGCACGCGCGAGCCGCTCGCGTTCTGGATGCTCGACGACTGCAATAGCCAGTCGGCCGAGCTCAACGACTCGGCGTTCACGTCCCCGATCCGGCACCCGGCCTTCCGTTCGGTCAGCGCGGCCTGCGCCGCCAGCGTCGACGGACAGGGGGTGCGGCTCGCAAATCCGGACGACGTTGTCTACGCGCCCGACCAGCCCGACTTCGTCTTCGATCAGGGCCTCACCATCGCGGCCTGGATCAACCCCGACAAGGTCACCGGCACGCAAACCATCGCGCGCAAGCGCCTCGACGGGACCAGCGCGTTCGTGCTCGCCATCGACGGCAAGAAGCTGAGCTTCGCGGTCAAGCTCGCGAACGGACGCAGCGCAGGCGTGACCGCGCCGATTCAGGCCGAGCACTTCACGCACGTTGCCGGCACCCACGACGGCAAGGAGGTGGTGCTCTACGTCAACGGCGCCGTGGCTGGGCGCGTGAAGGCCGCCGGCAAGCTCGCCGCCGGAGCCGGTCCGATTTTCGTTGGCAACGACGCCGACGGCCGCCAGCTCAAGGGCATCGTCGACGACATCTGGCTGAACACGCTGGCGGCGCCCGCCGACGCGATCAAGTCGCTCAACTGCGTGCGCAAGCCGCCGGTCGCCAGCTTCACGCCCGCCACGACGCCCCCGACGCCGGCGGGAACCACCGTCGCCTTCGACCTCGCGGTACAGAATCCGAACGGCGCCGAGTGCCCGGCCGACAGCTTCCAGTTCTTCGGCGCGTTGGTTCCGTATCCGCTCAGCGCCAATCCGGGCTTCGGCTTCCTGACCGTCGCGCCGGGCGCGACCGGGCACGCGACCGTCAGCGTGACGTCCGACGAGTCCGGCCCGACCGGTCCGGTGACGTTCCAGTACGTCGTGGCCAGCGCCTCGAACTTCGCGCTGCAGACCAGCGCGCAAGCGACCTACGTGGTCGCGCCGGCAGCGCCGGCGTCGCAGACCGGGTGTGCCGCGGCGATGCCGCCGCCGGTCGCGCCGGGCGGCTACTTCGTCAATGGCAACACCATCTGCACGGCCGCGGGCCGCGCGCATCAGCTGCACGGTGTGGATCGCCCGTCGCTCGAATGGCTGACCGGCGGCGCCAACATCTCGCCCGCCGACTTCCAGCTCATGAAGACCTGGAACGCCAACGTGGTGCGCATCGGGCTCAACCAGGACTTCTGGCTGTCGGCCTCGCCGCTCGCCGATCCGAACTACCCGCTGCTGGTCGACGACGCGATCCAGTGGGCCGAGCAGGCGGGCATGGATGTCATCCTCGATCTCCATTGGTCCGACGCGGGCGTGCTCGGCGGCTGCGCGCCCAGCAGCGGCTGCCAGCAGGTGATGCCCGACCTCAACTCGATCACGTTCTGGTCCGAGGTCGCGGCGCGCTACAAGGGCGACGGCCGCGTCATGTTCGAGCTCTACAACGAGCCCCACGACGTCAGCTGGGAGGTGTGGCAGCTCGGCGGCGACACCGGCTTCGGCTTTCGGGCCGCGGGAATGCAGCAGCTCTATGACGCCGTCCGCGCCGCTGGCGCGCACAACCTGGTCCTGATCGGCGGCCTCAACTGGGCCTACGACTTGTCGGGCGTGCCCTCGCACCGCATCGCCGGATACAACATCACGTACGCGACCCACCCCTACACCGACGTCGGTCGGTTCACGCGCCCGCCGTCCGACTGGGGCCGCGCGTTCGGTTCGCTGACGCGGACCGACCCCGTGGTCGCGACCGAGTTCGGCGTGCTCAATGACACCGCCTGTTCGAACGACTACCACCAGCAAGTGATCGCGTACACCGACGCCCACTTCATGAGCTGGACCGCGTGGGCCTGGTTCCCGGGCGGCTGCCTGTTTCCGAACCTCATCGACGACTGGGCGGCGACGCCCTCGGCGACGGGCGGGGTGGTCAAGGCGGCGTTGCTCGCCTACGCGGACCCGCCCGCGTCACCGCCGCTGCCCGGCGGCACCTCCGTGTTTGGCTACGCGTTCGATCACAGCGCGCAGGGTTGGACTTTCAACCGCTACGACGACCCGAACATGCAGAACCTCGCCATCCACCCGCCCGCGGGAGGCACGGTCCCTACCCTGCGGGTGAACGCGACGGACGGCGATCCGTCGCCCGGGGCGCTACAGCTCACGGTCGGGTTCACGGCGTTCGATCAGTATGTCGACGTGGGCGTCGATCCGGGATTCCCTGGCCTCGACCTCACGGGCAAGACGTTGCACGCGCGCATCCGGCTCGTGTCTGGCTCGTTCCCGCAAGGTGCATTCCAGTTCCACGCCGCCACCGGAGCTTCGTTCAACTGGGGCGCGGCGTTCTTTGGCGCCGACGCGCTGCCGGTGGGCGCCTGGGTGCCGGTCGATCTGGAGCTCGCGGCGGTCACCACACCGGGCTTCGACCCGGCGCACGTGGTTCAGATCGGCGTCCAATTCCTGTCCGGCTTCTCGTCCGGCGGCGGCACGTTCGTCCCCACCGGAGACACCGTGTTCGAGATCGACACCGTCACCGACTGACCTCGCCCACGGGTCGAGAAAGATCGCGGCGGAACCGACGTTCCGTCGCGATCTTCTCACCGAGAGGTCACACGCGAAGACCTCGAAGCCCGCGCGAGCGCCGACGCCGTCCGTTTGCCAGGATCTGCCGGGCTATTCGGCGGCGAGCAGGCGAGAAATGCTAACGTCGACGTCCGAGCGCACAGCGTTCCACAGGCTCCGCACCTCCGTCGGCGAGACGCCGAGCTCTTCCCAGAGACGGATTCTCACCGTGCTGTCCACGTCGTCGCGGATGGCGGCGAGCCAGCGTACGGCGGTCGTGCGATGCACGTGGTACGAGCGCGCGATCGCGTCGAAGCTCATGCCGGCGACGTAGTGGAAGCGCAGCAGGTTTCGGTCCCGCTTCGACAGCTGGCGAACGGCGTCGCGCACCGCCTCTTGGAACAATCCGCCGTACTTGCTCCGGATCAACCGTTGCTCCTGATCGAGGGCGCCGAGCAGCGGCTCCTCGCCGGTCTCGAGCCGGGCGGCGATCAGGGCGTCGGCTTCACACATGTCGAGCGCCGTCCGCACCGCCACCATCCGAACCCAGGCGGCGAGACGGCCGCTGGCGCGGTATTGCGCCAGCTTGGGTGGTGGGCCCACGAACAGCTTCGACCGCAGTTGCTGCCGCACCTCCTCGACCACGTCGCCCGAGAGCCTTAACCGGGACAGCCAACGCGGCAAATCCGAAAGCAGCTGGCTGTCGAAGACCCTCACCGCGTCGTCGTTCCCTCCCGCCGCGCCCGCCGCGAGGTAGACGTCGCCCGCCCGTTCCTCGAGCGCCGCCGGATCGACCGCGGCGCCGTCGACGAACGCACGAAACGCCTCGAGGGTCACGCTCTTCACCGTCGGCCACTGCTCGCGTCCGCGGTCGAAGGCCGCTCTCAATGTGTCATCAGTCACGAGGAGCCCGGGTCTGTGCCGAGGATGATACCCTCCTGACGAACGGGTTTGCGATGTCGTCGGGCTGTCTGCACGAGAACGAGGTTCAGGCATTTCTAGAGGGGGCGCTGCCGAGCGGGCGCGTCGATGGGGTCGAGAGCCACCTCGATGCGTGCGGCAAGTGCCAGCTTTTGATCTCCGCGGGCGTGCGGACGGCCTCGCTCCGCACCCACGGCCTCGAAGGCGAACCGTCCGCCCGCCTGCACTTCGAAGTCGGCGACGTCGTTTCGGGGCGCTACGAGATCAGGCGCTTCATCGCGCGGGGCGGGATGGGCGAGGTTTATGCGGCTCACGATCGCATGCTGGGCGAGGAGATCGCGCTCAAGGTCTTGCTCACGGCGGCGTCGGCCGGAGCCGGCGCCCTCGACCGCCTGCGGGCCGAGGTGCAGCTGGCCCGCCGCGTGGCCGACCCACACGTGCTTCGCGTGTTCGACCTTGGATCGTATCAGCGGCCCGACGGCGGCGAGGTCCTGTTCCTCACGATGCAACTCTTGCGGGGTGAGACGCTGCGCGCGCGCGTCCGCCGCGCCGGGCCGCTGTCATTGGCCGAGACCTGGCGCCTGGCCGACGACCTGTTCGCGGCGCTAGCCGCCGCCCACCAGATCGGAATCGTCCACCGCGACTTCAAGTCCGACAACGTCATGCTGGTTCCGACCGACGACGGACCGCCGCGCGCCATCGTCATGGACTTCGGGCTCGCGCAGGCGGCGGCCACCGGCGCGCCGGTCGAGGGCGACGGCACGCCACTCATCGCGGGCACGCTCGGCTACATGGCCCCGGAGCAGCTCGCGGGAGGCGCGGCGACCGCCGCGGTCGACGTCTACGCGTTCGGAGTCGTGCTTCACGAGATGTTGACCGGCGTGCTGCCGCCGTTCCGTCCCGCGATCGCGCGCAGAGGGGCGACCGCGCCGCTACCGCCTCCGCCCTCGCTGCTCGACAAGCTGGACATCCCGTCGCGGTGGAGCGCGCTCATTCGCCGCTGCCTCGAACGCGATCCCGCTGCGCGCTTTCGTAACATCCTGGAGGCGCGCGAAGCCGTCGCGAGCAAGCGCGGCGCGAGCCGCCGCGGCGTCTTCGCCGCGACAGCCGCCGCGGCAGCGCTGGCGGCGGCTGCCGGCGTCGGGCTCTGGAAGCGGACGCCCGGCGAGACGGTGACACCCGCGGCCTCGGTGGCCGCGACGGTGACCCCGACTACCGCGACCGTGACCTCGGTGGCCGCGACGGTGACCCCGACAACCGCGGCCGTGACCCCGGTGGCTGCGACCGTCGCTGCGACGCCGTCCTCCGGCGCGCAGGGTGAGCGCGAACCAGCGCCGCGTTCGAAGCCGCGGCGGTCTCCAAAGTCCACACCCCGCTCGACAACGCCCGATCCTCGTCCCGGTGCCACCCCGCGGGCGGCGGTATCGGAGGTCCCAGCTCCCGCCCGTTCCATCGGCGATACCGACGAAGCCATCGATCCGTTCCGCGAGTCACGCTAACCGTCGCGATCTTTTTGCGCACCGATCGGGCGCTACGCCGTCACCTTTGGGGGGGACTGCGTATGAGACGGACGATACGCTGGCCTCACAGGCCGACCTGCCTCTATCATCCCGGTTCGCTTCGTCGGACCGGTCGTGGTGAGGATACGAACGAATTTGAGGTCTTGGGGTCTCGTCGGCCTGTTGCTGTTGGTCGCCACGAGTGCCACGCACGCCGCGTCACCGGACGGCGGTCAAGACCTGACGCCGACGGCGCGCGAGCTATCCGACCAGGCGCTGCGTCAGTACCAGAAGGGAGAGCTCGATGCGGCGATCGAATCGTTCATGGGCGCGTTCGCGCTGTCGAACAATCCGGGACTGCTGTTCAACGTCGCCCAGGCGTATCGACTGAAGGGAGACTGCGAGCACGCGCGGGACTACTACCAGCGCTACCTCGGCGCGGTTCCCGAAACGCCGTTCAAGCCGTCGCTGGAACGGCGCGTGGTGGAGATGGAGGCGTGCCTCAAGAACCGCCCCGCGACGGCGACGCTCGCGACGGCCGACACCGCGCACGGCGGCGGCGCGAGCGCGGTCACGACGGCGGCCACCCGCGCTGCCCCGCCCCCGTCGGAGCTCGCGTCGCCAACGCGCGAGGCTCCTTCGGCGAGGCGCGCTGTCGTCTGGACGCTCAGGGGTTCGGCGGCGGCGCTGCTGGCCACGTCCGCGGTGTTCGGCGCGCTGACATGGAACGCGTACCGGGACATCGAGAACGCGGCCACGATGCGCGAGGCCTGGGACGCCAACGATCGATACAAGACCGACAGCGCGCTGACCTGGACGTTCGCGGCGACGGGCGCGGCGTGCGCCCTCATCTCGTACTTCGTGGGCCAGCACAGATGAGCGTCGCGCGTCGGCTCGGCGTCGCGATCGCAGCCTTCCTGTGCGCCTGCAGCATCGATCTCACGGGCAAGACCCACTGCACCGACAGCAACGACTGCAACCCCGGCTATCACTGCGTCGCCACCACCAATACCTGCGTGGCGGACAGCGGCAGCGCGGGAACGGGCGGGGGCGCGAATGGCGGCAGCGCCGGAACCAACGACGGCGGCGGCGGCGTTGCTCCTCCACGCATGTGCCCGGGCTCCCCCGTCAACGTCTGTGACACGCCCGGGGACACGTGCCCGGAGATCTTCTGCGGCGGACGACTCTGGCGAGACGGAGTGTTGCTGTCGCTGCGCGTGCCCTACAAGATCGTGGATCCAAACGGCATGTTCTCCCCTAGCTACCGGACCGCGATCCGCGCGGCCGCCGCAGCGTGGACGAAAGCGAGTTCGGGGTTCGTGACGTTCCAGGAGTGCCCCGCCTGCTTGCCGCCGGCGGTCATCTCGGTCGTGCCCTTGGACGCCGACGGGATTGTTGACGGCACCGAGCCGTCTCTGCCGATGCCCGTTGTGGGCATCGGCGGTCGCGTGTCGCCGCACCGAATCGCTCATCAGTGGGGTCACGCCGCCGGCCTGTCGCACACCTACGAACGCGCGGATCGGGATCGTTACGTCGGTTTCGATCCCCAGGTCTGGTGCCCGCCCGGCGGGGCCGGATTGCCGTCCCATTGCGCGGCCGGCCCGGTGGGTAAGCCCGGCCTTCCGGCGGTGACCACCGGCACGTTCGGCGTGTTCGATGGGAAATCGAAAATGAACGGCCTGCGCAGCGAGGGCATCTGCGGGGCGGAGGAGCCGGACGAAGATTCGAGCGAGCCGACGATCGGCGACCTCTCGGCTCTGACCGAGCTCTTCTTTGGGAAGGTGGCCGGCTGGTCACCGTTCCGGCCCATCGGGCGATCGCGGTCGCCCACCGAGCCCCTCGACTACCAGCTGGTGCCGGGCGTCGACCCGGTCGGCTCGCCCGCCATCGCTGAGGTCGAATCGGCCTATGCGCGCCCCGAGATCTTCGTCCGTGGCACCGACGACCGCGTCTACGCGACCAGCCGACTCGATCCCCTCAACTCTCCCGCGGCGGACTGGCTCGACTGGACCGCGGTCGCGGACGACGTGGACGCTGACCCCGCCGTGGTCTTCGCCGTCAATGGGAACCCGGCGACGCTGTTTCTCGCCGTGCGATCGCGGGTGGACGGGAACATCCACCTGCGCGTGCGCCGGGGAGAAACGTGGGGCGGCTGGACGTCGCTCGGCGCGCCGCCTTCGGGCGCTGGCTCCGCTCCGGCGATCGCGTCGGAGAGCCCTTTTGTGATCGCCATCGTCGTGCGCGGGCGAGACGGACTCATTTACTGGCTGAAGTGCGGGGACGCGGACGCGGACTGCGCCTCCAGCGCGGCGGGCCCGGACGCCTGGAGCGCCCTGCCCTCACCGCTCCCTTCGCCCTCGTCGCGGATCTTCGTGGGCAAGCCATCCGCGGTCTGGATGCGCAACGGCGCCGAGCTGACAGTCGCCGCCGTCCGCGACGATCGCATCGCGGTGGTGCTCAAGAACCTCAACGACGGAGGGACCGACTGGCTTCCTGCCGACAACGTCAACCTCTACCTCCCGCCCGACGATCCGGAGCCGGGCGTCGCGATCACCCTACTCTCGACGCCCGGCGAGGTAGGGTTCTTCGCGCGCAACCAACAGGGCCTCCTCATCAGTGAGACCCTGCAAACCAAGTTCTTCCCAATCGGCGGAGTGCTCGCCTCGCCCCCTGGCGCGGTCGCCATCTACCAAGGTGGCATTCGCACCGATGTCGCTGCGATCATCGACGACCACGGCCATCCGGGCGTCTGGTGGCGATACAACGACGGGGACTACCTGGCGCCGTGCCACTACAACCGCCCCGGGAAATGCGGCGAGTGCGGCCTTTGATCGGACGCGCGGCCCCCGCGCTAACGCCTGCTCACGATGAGTCGCCGACGATCTTCCGCGAGGCCGGCGACGCGGCCGAGGCGTCGGTCAGGGACTTCCTCGGCGTCATTCGCCGAGTCGGATCGGGGGCGGGGACGGCGTCGACCAAGTGAAGGGAGATGAGGGCGATGACCAGATCAGCGGCGGTCAGGGCGGCGACGTCATGCGAGGCGGGGCGGGAAATGACACCCTGACCGGTGACGGCGACGATGATCAACTGTATGGCGGCGACGGCGACGACGTCCTCGCGGCTGGGGAGGGGAACGATAGGGTGTTTGGCGAGGCGGGAAACGATGTGCTACTCGGCGACAACGGCGATGATCTGCTCGATGGCGGCTCCGGCCAGAACGACCTAAGTGGTGGAGACGGACACAATCAATGTATCGACAACAACGTCGCAATTACCTGCCCGGCCGGCGAAGTCGACTAGGCTCCGCGGGGAACCGGGTCATGCGTTCCTGGTTGCGTGCGCTCGGCCGAATCGGCGTTCTCCTCATGTTCGTGGGCGCGAACGGGTGCCGGTCGCGTGACCCGCACACGTCTGGAGGCGCTGACGCCAAGCAGGAAAGTATGGACGCTTGTGGGCCGTTCCTGTTCAAGACGGCGCAGCCGTGTGGCGGCACGGTCGTTGGCTCTGGCTCGGCGCCGACCGGGGCTTTCGCCGCCAAGTCGATCCAGGCCGATCTCGGCTCCAGCGACAGTCCGTATCGTCTGACGCTGGTGATCACGGACTCCGCCGGGGAGGCGACGGTCGTTCTCAAGCTACGGCCGATGCAGGACGGTGGAACCGAAGTCTTCTTCGGTGACCACGAGGTAGAGGCCTCGTTCTACTCGGCGCCGACGTGTGCGACGATCCTAACCACCGCCCGCGTGCAGGTCACATCGGGCGACGATCCTGAGGCGGCATTTGCTGCGCAGAAAGGCGCGCTGACCGGAGGGTTCTCCCTGACGGCCGGCGGTTTCTCCGTTTCGGGCACGTTCCAAACGCCGTACTGTCGATTCGTGAGCCCTAACGGTTGACGCTCGCGAATCAGTGAAAGTCGTGTAACACGTCGATCGCGCCGGGGCGGCCGTCGAGCGCCTCGAAGCGATCGGCGCGGATCGACACGACGCCGCTCTGGTTCTGGATCATGCCTTCGATCAGCATCGCGTTGGCGTGCACGATCGTCCGCCGGTGGCGGTCGAAGCGGGGCGCGGTGACGATGGCGTTGGCGAACCCGGTCTCGTCCTCGACGGTGATGAACACGAAGCCCTTCGCGGTGCCCGGACGCTGGCGGACGACTACGATGCCCGCGACCTTGGCCCGCCGCCCGTCCGGTACGCGCGCCAGGTCGCAGGCGCGCAGCACCCCGCGCCGCGCGACGTCCGCGCGCGCGAACGACATTGGGTGCGGTCCGGTCGACAGGCCCGTGCCGCCGAAGTCCACCGTCATTTCTTCCGCCTCCGACATCTCCGGTAACGGCGACGGGCCGCCTTGCGCCGTGCTCGCGAACAACGCGCCCGATTTCCGAGCGCCTCGACCTGCCACATCGCCTCGCGCCGGGCCGCACATGTGGTCCGGTGGCAGAGCCGACCGCCGGGGGCCGCACGCTCGACGTTCGGCTACTGCTTTGCCAACACGAGGTCGCTGACAATCTTCGTGTTCGTGGCTAGGTCGAAGCCGAGCAAGTGCAGCGACGAGCCCTGCACGCAATACGGGCCGTTTCCCCCGGGCGCTCCCGCGAACGTCAGCATCGTTCCGGACGTGGCCCAGGTTCCGGTGGCGTTGATGATGTCGATGGTCTGCGACCACGTGCAGGTGCACGAGCCGGTACCAACGCAGCCGACGGAAGTGACCCCATTCGCTCCGACGCTGGCCTGCAAGAGCTCGGTCACGCTTTCGCAGGTCGCACCGTTCACGCAGACCGCCGGGTGATTGACGTCCATCGTCGAATTCACGACCAGCGCGCCACGGAAGCTCATGTCGGCGGCGAGCTCGAGCGTCCCGACCGGCGTCATGCTCACGGCGCCGATCGAGGCGGTCGGACACGACCCCCTGACGCCGAACAAGAAGTCCTTTTCCAACGTCGCGTGGTCGAGGCAGGCGGTCTCGGCTTTCCAGCTGCCGACGACGTCGCCGCCACACGGCGCAATGCCGCAGGTGCTGACGCTGCTGCCGCACCCCGCGGCCGCGAAGGCCATCGCGAGCATCGTGATCATCGAGGTCAGACCGGCGATTTTCATTGCTGGCGACGCGACCCCGATCAAGAAGAACGTTAACAAATTCCGCACCCCTCGGACACAGACGTGATGCCATGACCACACTTCCCAAGCCTAGCCATATTCTTGTGACGGTCGCGATGGCGCTCGCGATCTCGGCGCGCGCGCGCAGCGCGCAGTCCGCCACTTTCACCATCACGGTGGACGCGTCCAATCAGACCACAGGCAACCCGCGATTCTGGGCCGCGAGCATCGGAACCGGCACCGCCAGCCTGACCCTGCGGTCGGACCTGCAGACCCACTACAAGATCGCGAACCGCGAGCTCGGCATCCAGCGCGTGCGCGGGCACGGCGTCCTCAACGACGACATGGGCATCTACAAGGGTGCCGGCTCGTACGACTGGGTCAAGTTCGACACGTACCTGAACGCGATCGTGTCGGCGGGGATGCGTCCGATCATGGAGCTCAGCTTCATGCCCACCGCGCTCGCGGCGAGCGGCAACAGCCGCAACCCACCCAAGGACTACGCCGCCTACAAGACGTTCATCCAGGCCGTGGTCCAACACTGCGTCGACAAGTACGGCATGGACGACGTGGCGCAGTGGTTTTGGGAGGTCTGGAACGAGCCCGATTACACCGGCTTCTGGACCGGCACGATGGCCGACTACTACACCCTCTACGACTTCGCCTCCGACGCCATCACGGCGATCATCCCCGACGCGCTCGTCGGCGGTCCGGCGACGACGGAGCCGAGCAAGATCGGAGCCTTCTTGCAGCACTGCAGGACCGCGAACAAGCGCGTGACCTTCGCGTCGTCGCACGTCTACCCGGGCGGCGCGGCAGAAAGCGCGGCCGCCAACGCCACCAATCTGGTCAACGACAACAACACCCGCGTCACCCAGATCTCGAACGGAGGCTACACGACGGCCACGGTGAAGTCGTTCAACACCGAATGGAACTCGTCGTATTCGGGCCAGGGCGGCGGTGCAGGCGACGTGCTGCTCAGCATGGACAACCACTGGAACGCGGGATTCATCCTCAAGGGCGTCAAGCTGCTGTCCGACAAGAACTCGGGCGACACGCCGCCGCTCGAAGTGTTTTCGTATTGGGTCGTCTCGGACGTGTTCGACGAATCGAGTGGACCTTCCGGCTCGTACATCCTCAGCCAGACTTCGAGCGGAACGCTTCCGTTCGGCCAGGTGTTCGGACTCATGACCTTCCAGGGCATCCGCAAGGCGGCGTTCAACGCGTTCAAGATGCTCAATTACCTCGGCCCCAAGCGCTTGATGTCGGGCGGCGGCACCGGCGGCGACGGCGTGGACGCCATGGCCACGAGCTCCGCGGCCGGCGACGAAATCCAGATCCTCGTCTACAACACGTTCGCCACTCTAAATAGCAGCGGCACGGACAACGTCACGATCAACGTCAGCAACCTGCCCGCCGCGGTCGCCAACCAGCAGCTCTGGGTCACCCACTTCCGCATCGACGAGACTCACGCCAACCCGTACAGCGTGTGGACCGGCCAGAGCAAGCCGACGGCCCCGACCGAAGTGCAGCTACAGGCGCTCAAAGCGGCGCAGCACCTGATGCCGATGGAGCCGGTCACCAAGATGGCGGTGACGACCGCGTTCTCGAAGAGCATCACCATCCCCCACCAGGCCGCATCGCTGATCATCATCGGGGTGAACCGCCCACTCACCGGCCGCAACGCGTTCATGGAGATCGAGGGTGAGGATTACGACGGCCAGTCGGGGGTGACCAAGCAGGACAGCGGCGACACCGGGCTCGGTCAGTCGATCTCCGGCGGCAGCGGCGGCTACGCCTACTTCGACAATGTGGACTTCAGCGACGGCGGCGCCGACGCGGTTCAGCTGCGCGTGAATGCGGCGAGCGCCACCACCCTCGACCTGCGCGCCGATACCCAAACCGGCACGGCGGTCGGCGCGTGCAACCTGACCGGCACCGGCAACGCCTGGGCGATGCAGACCTGCGCGCTCACCAAGACGACGGGAGTGCACAAGCTCTACGTCAACTTTGGCGGGCCCGTGCGCCTCAACTGGATGAAGTTTCAGGCGGCGCCGAGCTCCACCGGGACCGCCGGCACGACCGGTTCCAGCGCCGGCGACGCGGGCACCACCGGCTCCACCGGGACCGCCGGCACGACCGGTTCCAGCGCCGGCGACGCGGGCACCACCGGCTCCACCGGAGCGGCTGGCGCGACCGGCGCGAGCGGAAGCACGGGGATCACGGGCGGCGCCGGCAGCGGCGGCGGCGGCGCGGGCTGCGGCTGCGACATCATCGCCGGCGGCGCGCGCCTCGCCCTGACACCGACCCTCGGCTTCGTCGCGATGATGTTCGGCCTCCGTCGACGGAGGGCTCGCCGCGCCACATGACCACCGTGACATCTCGCATCGACACGGCCGGCTGACCGCGTGACGACGTCGCGGAGCGGGTTCGGCGCGTTCGCTCTTGCGCTCACGCTCGCCGCCGCTTGTGGCGGTGACAGCGAGCTCGGGACGATCTGCGTCGAGGACCGCACGGCCTGCGGCCAGGTCTGCCTCGACGTCGCGAGCGATCCGCTCAACTGCGGCGGCTGCGGCATCCCGTGCTCGGCCGAGCAGAGCTGTCAGGGCGGCGCCTGCGTCTGCGGGTCCGGCCTCGTCGACTGCAACGGCAGCTGCGAGGTGGCGGGCATGTCCGACTGCGGACCGACGGCGGGCACGTCGTCGCTCGTCACCTCGGCGCCGGGCGCGTATTGGAAGACCGACGGCCAGCTCACGGAGGTGCCGAGCGCGAACGCGGACGTGACCGTCAGCGAGACGGCGACGGCGCAGACGTGGGAGGGCTTCGGCGGTGCATTCAACGAGATGGGATGGGACGCGCTGTCCGCGCTCGGCGTCGACGACCGGAACGCCGCCGTTCGCCTGCTGTTCGGCGCCGACGGCGCGCGGTTCGCGTTCGGCCGGATTCCGATCGGCGCCAGCGACTACGCGATCGATCGCTACACGCTCGACGAGACCGCCGATGACACCTCGCTGGCGAGCTTCTCCATCGATCGCGACCTCGAGCGGCTCATTCCCTACGTCAGGGCGGCGCAGGCGGTGAAGCGCAACATCCGTTTCTGGGCCAGTCCCTGGACGCCGCCGACCTGGATGAAGCAAGGCCCGTTCTCGCCCGGCAACCTGGTCTCGCCTTTCGACGGTGGCGCGATGAAAAGCGACGACGTCACGCTGGCGGCGTTCGCGCAGTACCTGATCAGATTCGTACAGGACTACGCCAAACAGGGGATCGCGATCGAGACCATCTCGCCGCAGAACGAGGCGAGCTACACCGGCAACTATCCGACCTGCCGGTGGTCGCCGGCGACCTACACCAAGCTCTTCAGCCAGATTCTCGCTCCCGCGATCGCGAATGCGGGCCTCACCACGAAGCTGATGCTGGGCACCTTCAGCGACCCCGGCTCGGATCCTTCGATCGTCGGCAGCGTGATGGGCGACGCGACCGCGCGGGACACCGTCGACGTGCTCGGCTACCAGTGGGGCATGCAGTCCCAGGTGGGCGGCGCCCGACGGTACAGCCTCCCGGTCTGGCAAACCGAGCACAGGTGCGGCAACTACCCGTGGGCGAAGCCGTTCGACGCCGACCGGGCGCCCAACGACCACGCGTACGCGGTCGAGAGCTGGCGTCTCGTTCGCGACTGGATCCGCGCGGGCGTGACCGCGTACAGCGTCTGGAACATGGTGCTCGACACCCGCGGCGTCGGCATCGACACAACCCGGGTCTGGCCGCAGAACGCGCTCTTGACCGTCGACACCACGGCCAAGACGCTCAACGTCACCCCGGCCTACCATGTCTTCCGCCACCTCTCGCAGTTCGTCGCCACCGGCGCCAAGGTCGCCGCGATCCGCGGCGGCGACGCGGTCGCGTTCAGAAATCCCGATGGCGGCACGGTCGCCGTGCTTTACAACGGCGCCGCGGCGCGAACGATGACCATCGCCGCAGGCGGCAAGAAGCTGCGGTTCGCGATGCCTGGCAACGGCTGGGCCACCGTCGTCGCGCGCTGAGATCGGGCGCCGTGCCGCGCGCCGCTACTTTTCATGACAACAAGGCTCGAGCCGCGACAGATCGAGCTACTGGGGTGTTCGGCGAGGCGTCGGAATTGCGAAGTCGCCATAAATGCGGACATACGGGCAGCTTCCGGGAAGACCTCAAAAGTGAAGCATCGCCGTCGGGTGGACTGGCCGAACCTGTTTGGTCCCGAACCGCCGGTGCCGACGGTCTCGAACCAGCGGATGCCGCCGTCGCTCGGCTCGCTGTTCTCCGGGTTCGACCACATCATCGCGACCGACGACCCGGACGTCGTCGTCCGTCGGGCGGTCGAGGTCGCGCGCGAGCAGATCGGGTTTCCGCGCGCGGGCTTGTTCCTGCTCGACCGAGCCCGGGGAATGATGCTCGGAACCTGGGGTACGGACATCAGCGGCCAGCTCGTCGACGAGCACCACATCATGTACGTGCCGGGCGAGACCGAGCTCGAGGCCTTCCGGCGCTCCGCCGAGGAACACGCTCCCTTCACGATCTTCAAGGACGCGCCCATCATCGAGAACCGCGGCGACGAGACCGTGGTGCACGGCAGGGGATGGGTCGCCTACACCCCGATCCGATCGGGCCAAGGGTCGATCGGGATGCTGTTCAACGATGCTGGGACGTCGGGGGTACCCGTCAACGCCACCAAGCAGGGGTACGCGGCGATCTTGTGCGCGCTGCTGGGGACACTTCTCAACCCGCTGCGGGCCGGGCGCGGCGACGGCAGCGAACGAAGCAGCGAGTCCCCGGGCCGTCGGCTGGTGACCGCCGCGACGGCGATCATCGCGGAGAATCCAGGCATCGGCGGCAAGGAGGTGGCGGCCCGACTCGCGGTCAACCCGAACCGACTCACCCGCGCCTTTCGCGACGAGATGGGAATGTCGGTGGTCGAGTACCGCAACCGGTTGCGGCTCGACCTATTCAGCCAGCTTCTGCAGACTGGGCGCCGCAATCTGCTCGACGCGGCGCTCGCGTCGGGCTTTGGCAGCTATGCCCAGTTCCACCGCGTGTTCCGTGCGATGCGCGGCGCGAGCCCGAGCGCCTACCTGGCGCGCGCCCGGGCTTCCTGACTCGGCGCGACGTGATCATCGTGGCCCAGGGGGGCCAATTTCCGGGGATACTGGAGTCGTGGGATGAACGTCCGCGGCATCACCGTCGTTACCCGCAAGATGATCGTGACCCGCCAGTTCGGCGCCGACGCGTGGGCTGGCTTCTACCGCGATCTGTCGGGCGCACATTCGTGCTTCCGGCAGCTCGTCACCGCGGACACGCTGCTGCCGTTGCCCGCCTACCTCGCGTTCCACGACGAGCTGGTGCGCCGGTTCTGGGCCGACGACGAGCCCTCGCACTTCGCGCTCGGCCAGCAATCGGCGCGTTGGGCGCTGGTGGACGGGCCATACAAGACGTTCATGGACAAGCCGGACCTGCGACGGTTCGTGCGCTCGTTCCCGGAGCTGTGGAAGATGTACTTCTTGGATACGCGCAGCCGATCCGAGGTCGCGTTGCACGGCGACGGCGTCGACTTCAAGGCGTTCAACCTTCCCACGCGCCATCCCTACCTCGAGCACTTCATCGTCGGTTACATGAAGGAGGTGCTGGAGCTGTTCTGCGCGAACCCCATCACCGCGACCAAGCTCGACGGCGGCCAAGCCGACTATCACTGGTTGATTCACAAGCAACCGCAGCGCGCACCGCGCGGGTTGGACGACGCGGCTCACTGGGGCGACGGGCGATCTCGATCCGACGGGGCGCGCGCGCTGTCCGATCGCGAGACCGAGGTGTTGCTGCTGCTCGCGCGCGGCAAAAGCAACAAGGAGATCGGCGGCACGCTCGGGATCTCGGCCAAGACCGTGCAGCACCACGTCTCGCACTCGTATCGAAAGCTCGGCATCAACACTCGGGTGGGGGCGGCGATGTGGCTCGCGCGGCGCGGCCTGGTCGGCCACTAGTCGCTTCGAGCCGCAGGCGCGGTCTGCGACTACATCAGGAAAGAGTAGCCGCGAACCCGCGCTGCGCGCGGGGGCGGCTAGGCCATCCGGCCTATTGAACGGTTGCGCTCGATTGGCATGCTCGCCAACGTAGCGGAAGGCCGATGACTCGTTCGCGTGCTTGGAAGTTGGCGCTGGTCGTGCCGATGTACACGAAGCAAGGTGGCGGCGGCGAGGCCGGCAACGCCGGTCTAGGTCCGCCGGTGCTCGAGCGTCACACGTTGCCCTGACGGTCGCGGTTTTGTTCCGCCAAAGGAGGTCGTCATGAATTTCGCGCGTCGCCATTCCATCGTGACCGTCATCGTCGCTACCGTCGCGTTGTCTTGCGACGGCGCGGGAACCTCGCCAACGGGAGCCGGTGGCTCTTCGGGCGCGGCCGGCACCACGGGAGCCGCGGGGACGACCGCCGCGGCCGGCAGCACAGGAGCCGCGGGGACGACCGCTGCCGCTGGCACAACCGGAGCCGCGGGGACGACCGCTGCGGCCGGCAGCAACGGGAACGCCGGCACCTCCGTCGTGGCGGGCACCAACGGTACCGCGGGTACCACCGCTGGCGGGGGACGAGGCGGCCGCGGCGGCACCACCGGCACCGCGGGCACCACCGGCGCCGCGGGCACCACCGGCACCGCGGGCACCACCGGCACCGCGGGCGCCACCGGCACCGGCGGCGCCACGCCGAGCACCGGCTGCGGCAAGCCGGCGCCTGCGAGCATGCGCTACACGATCGACGTCTCCGGCAAGGCCCGCGAATACATCCTCTCGGTGCCGAGCAACTACAATCCGAACACCCCCTACCGGCTGATCTTCGGGTGGCATCCCTGGGGCGGGTCCGCGCAGCAGGTGGCGGGCACCGGCAACAACGGCTACTACGGGCTCAAGGGCGCGTCCAACAACATGGCGATCCTCGTCTCGCCCGAGGGTCAGGACTTCCAAGGCAACGGCCTCGGCTGGGGGAACTCGAACGGGGAAGACATCGCGTTCCTGCGGGCCATGCTGGATCGCTTCAAGTCGGAGATGTGCATCGACGAGAGCCGGATCTTCTCCACCGGTTTCAGCTTCGGCGGCATGATGTCCAATGCCGTGGCTTGCGCGGGGTTGGCGCGTGCGGTCGCGCCGATGGCGGGTAACTCGACGAGCGGCTGCGTGAGCGGCACCCAGCCCGTGGCCTACATGGGGTTCCACGGCGTCAACGACTCAGTGGTCGCGATCTCCGGCGGGCGAACCATGCGCGACCAATTCGTCAAGCGCAACGGCTGCACGACAACGACGGTCCCCACGACGCCGACCTGGTGCGACGGGCTCGCCTCGCAATACCTGCCTTGCACCTGCGTGAGCTACCAGGGCTGCATGGCGGGCTACCCCGTCACCTGGTGCGAGTACAACGCCAATCACATGGCCGCGCCCAGCTCTGCCGCGACCCTCTGGACCTTCTTCTCGCAGTTCTAATCCCAGATCGGCGAGCCACTCCGCGCGAAACATAATTTCGCGCTTCCGAAATGCAACCCGACGCCGGATCGTCACACCAACGACCGCGTTCGAAACGATTAACCCAACAACGGCGCGCGGTTCGTTGGTACGTGAAATGCACCTTTCCGAGACGGAAGGTGACTCATGCGTCTCGGACTCGCCATCAGCGTTCTTGTTATCGGGGTGAGCCTCATTGCGGCTCGCCCCGCGCACGCGGATATTGCTGCGGCGTGGGCCCAAGGCCAGGGCGGAATGACCAACGCGCCGTCTGAGTCGGGTGCGGCCATGGGCGGTCTCGGTTTCCAGCTGGGCGCGCGGCTGCTGCTGTTCGAGGGTTACCTGGACCACACCGCGTTCGGCGAAGGCGCGTCCGTCACCCGCGGAGTCTTCGGCCTTCGCGGCGCGCTCGGCGGCCGGGACACGCGGCTCGTGCTCCGCGGTGGCGTGGGCGCGATCCAGGACCAGAGCGGAGCCCTCACCGGCCGGGATCCGGGATTGCCGGAGCGCCGGGGCGGCGTCGCGCGGGCGGGTGTGGCGCTGGAGACCCACCTGGCGCCGCTGTTACTAGCGGGACTCGGGATCGACGGGGAGCGGTTCGTGCTCGCCAATCCGGGCCCCGACGCCGGATACACGCAGGGCTCCGACATCTTCGGCTCGCTGCACCTGATGTTCGAGCTCGGGATCTGAGCCGGGCGTCAGCTCACAGCACGTCGGCCCAGTGCGGCGACGCGGCGAACGCGGCGTGGATGAGACCCACGTGCGAGTATGCCTGCGGAAAGTTGCCCCACATTCGCAGCGTCGAGGTCTCGTAGTCCTCGGAGATCAGCCCGAGCGGCGACAGCGCCGCGTGGACGTGGGCCATCGCCGCGCGGGCCTCGGTCAGCCGGCCGGCGGTCGCCAGCGCCTCTATCATCCAGAACGTGCAGATCGTGAAGGCCACCGATGGCACGCCGAACCCGTCGTCGGTGCGGTAACGCAGCAGCCAGCCGTCGCGGCTGAGGCCCTTGATGATGGCGTCGATGGTTCCGTGCAGCTTCGGATCGTCCGCGGCCAAGAGCCGCAGGGTTGCCGCCTGCAGCAGCGACGCGTCGAGATCGCGGCCGTCGTAGGTCGAGACCAGCGAGCCGATGTCGGGGTTCCACGCACGGGTCAGGATCTGGTCGCGAATTCCCGCCGCCGCGCCGGTGAACTCGGCGGCCCGATCCGGGAGGTATCGGCCGGCGATGCTGGCCATGCGATCGGCCGCGGCCCAGCACATGAGGCTCGAGAATGTTTGCGGCACGGGCTCGGTACGCACCTCCCAGATGCCGGCGTCAGGCGTTCCGGCGACCGCGATCGCTTTGCGCGCCAGCCGCTCGACCAGCTCGAGCGCGGCGCGGCTGCGCTCCTGCTTGAAGCGATCGTCGAGGAAGATGGGCGCCAGCGCGAGCACCATCTCGCCGAAGATGTCGTTCTGCGATTGCAGGGCGGCGGCGTTGCCCACCCGCACCGGGCCGTCGCCGCCGAAGCCCGGCCACGCGGTGAGCACGTGTTCGGTGAGCTCGGAGGACCCGTCGATGCGATAAAGCGGCCGGAGATCGAGGTCCTTGGATCCGGCGGCGATACCCAGCAGATATTCGATGAACGATTCGCGCTCCTCGAAGTGCCCGAGCAGACGGAACGCGCCCAGCGAGTAATACGCGTCGCGCAGCCAGCAATAGCGGTAGTCCCAGGTGCGGCCGCTGCTGGGAGCTTCGGGAATCGAGGTGGTCATCGCCGCCACGATCGCGCCCGTGTCCTCGAAGCAGTGGAGCTTGAGCGCGAGCGCCGAACGGATCACCTCCGACTGGTACAGCGGCGGCACATTGCTGTGCTTCACCCAGCGGTGCCAGTAGCGGACGGTCTCGCTGAAGAAGCGATCGACCATCGGGCCGAGCGGCTCGTCGATGCTCGGCCCCCAGGTGAGCACCAGGTGGCGGCGCTCGCTGAGCGGGAACGCGTGCCCGTCGAGGTTCGAGAGCGGAATGTCCGCGGTGAGCTCGAGCGGGTTGCCGAACCCCTCGTAGCGAACGTAATGCGATCCCACCAGCGTCTGCGGCGTGGTGCGCGACCAGCCGAGCCGCGGTTCGCAGCGGACGCTGACCAAGGGCGTGCCCTCGATCGGCTCGAGGATCCGGACCAACATGGAAGGCCGAAACATCTGGCCGCCCTGCTGAAACCGGGGCGCGAAGTCGATCACACGAAAGCTGCCGTCGCCGGTGCGGAACGTGGTCTCCACGACATTGGTGTTGTCGAGGTAACGCTGGTTGCCCATGCCCCCGTCCGCGGGCGCGATCTGGAAGTAGCCCCCGTCGCGTTCGTCGAGCAACCGCGCGAACACGGGGTCCGCGTCGAACCGCGGCAGGCAGCACCAGACGATCGTGCCCGCACGATCCACCAGCGCGGAGAACTGACAGTTACCGACGAGCGCGAGATCTTCGAGACGCACGCGGTGATTGTAAGCCTCGTTCAGGCTTCGTGCGCGCCCGTCGCATGTTTCCCATTTCGGAACCCTGACAGGTTCCGAGCCTCCCGCGATTTCGTTTGACGTCGAGGCGGCGCGTGCTTCAATCGGGCGATGGCGTGGGCGTTGGGGCTCGTGCTGACGGCGGCGGTCGCTTCGCTGGTGACGGCGCTGATCGTGCATCGACGGATGCGTGCGGCCTCGCATCCGTTCAAACCGATCCGGCGCGACGCCCGCGAGAGCCGCGAGCGGCTCGCGGCCGAGAAGCAGGCGGAGTCGCTTGCGGGAGCGTGGAATCCCAAGCGCCTCAAACGCGTGCTCGACGTTCACCTGCGGGGTGAGAAGGTCATCATCGTCGCGAACCGCGAGCCCTACATCCACGAGCGCGACGGCGACGGGCGGGTGTCGATCGTCCACCCGGCGAGTGGCCTCGTGACCGCGCTCGAGCCGGTGATGCGGGCGTGCTCGGGGGTGTGGATCGCGCACGGCAGCGGCTCGGCGGATCGCGACGTGTCCGACCGGCGTGGGCGGGTGCGCGTCCCGCCGGGCGAGGAGTCGTACGTCATCCGGCGGCTGTGGCTGACCCCCGAGGAGGAGCGCGGCTACTACTACGGGTTCGCCAACGAGGGGTTATGGCCGCTCTGTCACCTCGCCCACAACCGGCCGCAATTTCGCTCCGACGATCTCGCCCACTATCGGGCGGTGAACCGGCGGTTCGCGGACGCGGTGGTCGACGAGGTCGACAGCGACGACGCGATCGTGCTGGTGCAGGACTACCATTTCGCGCTCGCGCCCCGCTTCATACGAGAGCGGCTGCCGCGCGCCACCATCATCACCTTCTGGCACATCCCGTGGCCGAACTCGGAGCGGTTCGGCATCTGCCCGTTCGGCCCGGAGGTGCTGGAGGGCTTGCTGGGAAGCTCGATCCTCGGTTTCCACACCCAGCTTCACTGCAACAACTTCCTCGACTCGGTGGACCGCTTCCTCGAGGCGCGCATCGACCGCGAGAGCAACGCGGTGGTGCAGCACGGCCTGTCCACGCTGGTGCGGCCGTACCCGATCTCGGTCGACTGGCCGCCGCGCTGGGTGAGCGATCTGCCGTCGGCGGCCGAGTGCCGATCGTCGGTGCTGTCCGAGCTGAAGCTCGGGGCGGGGACCCAGCTCGCGGTGGGGGTCGATCGCCTGGACTACACGAAAGGCATCGAGGAGCGGTTGCTCGCGGTCGAGCGGCTGCTGGAGCGGTTCCCGTCGTTGCGCGGCAAGTTCGTGTTCGTTCAGCTCGCGGCGCCGAGCCGGTCGATCATCGAGCGCTATCAACAACTGCACGAGGCCATCCAGGCGCTGGCGGCGCGGATTAACGCGCGCTTCGGTCAGGGCGAGTATCAACCCGTGATCTTCCGGCCCTCCCACCACGAGCCGCCGACCGTGTACCGGTATTACCGCGCCGCGGACGTCTGCTACGTGTCGAGCCTGCACGATGGCATGAACCTGGTGGCGAAGGAGTTCGTCTCGGCGCGCGACGACGAGCGCGGCGTGCTGGTGCTGAGCCACTTCACGGGCGCGGCGCGCGAGCTGACCGAGGCGCTGATCGTGAACCCGTACGACCTCGAGCAGGCGAGCTCGGCGCTGGCGGCGGCGTTGCAGATGTCGTCGGCCGAGCAGCGCGACCGCATGCGCGCGATGCGGTCGCTGGTTTCGGAGTTCAACGTCTACCGGTGGGCGGGGCGCATGTTGGTCGACGCCGCACGCTTGCGTCGGCACGACCGGCTGGCCGGGCGGTGGAGCGACACGCAGGTCGATGTCGCGGGGTGAGGGGCGTGAACGGGGTGGGCCGAGACGGTTGCAAGATCGGGAGTGGCGGGTGAAGCGACTGCTGGCCCCCGCCCACCGCGAGGTGCTGGACACCTTCACCCGCACACGGCTGCTGCTGGCGTTCGACTTCGACGGCACATTGGCGCCGATCGTTCGCGACCCGGCGGCGGCAGCGATGCGGCCCTCGACGCGGCGGCTGCTGGCGCGGGTGGCGCGGCTGTACCCGTGTGCGGTGATCTCGGGCCGCTCGCGGGAAGACACGCTGGGTCGACTGGCGGGCGTAGCGCTGCGGGCGGTGATTGGCAACCACGGCGCGGAGACGGGCCGCTCGCGGGGCGGGACCGACCGCCAGCACGCGCGCGACGTCAAGCGCTGGCAGGCGTCGCTCGAGCGCGTGCTGGCGGCGGGCGGTCCCGCGGTCGAGGGGGTGTGGATCGAAGACAAGCGGCTGTCGCTTTCGGTGCACTACCGGCGCTCACCGCGCAAACCCGAAGCGAGGCAGGCGATCCTGTCGGCGATCGCGCCGCTCGGCCCGTCGCGCGTGATCGGCGGCAAGCAGGTCGTCAACCTGATGCCCGAGGGCGCGCCTCACAAGGGAACCGCGCTCGAGCGCGTGCGGGTTCGGCTCGGCTGCGACACCGCCCTCTACGTGGGCGACGACGAGACCGACGAGCTGGTGTTCGCCAGCGGCGAGCCCCGGCGCCTGCTCGCGGTCCGGGTCGGAATCCGCACCGGTTCACGGGCGCCCTACGCATTGCGGAGTCAACGCGAGATCGACGAGCTGCTGACGGCGCTGGTGGAAGCGCGCGCGCGAACGAGGCGATCCGCACCTCGCGTCCGCAAGAAGTAGCCGCGAACCCGCGCTGCGCGCGGGGGCGGCTAGAGCTTGCTGGCGCGTTCGAGCAGCAGCGCCCGCTCGCGGGCGTTGCGTGTGAGCGCCGCCGCGCGTTCGAGCTCGGCGCGCGCTTCGTCACGGCGGCCGAGCTTCGCGAGCAGGTCGCCCCGCACGGAGGGCAAGAGGTGATACGCCGCCATCGACGGCTCGCCCACGAGTGTGTCCACGATCGCGAGCCCCGCGGCCGGTCCGCTCGCCATTCCGACCGCCACCGCCCGGTTGAGCTCCACCACCGGTGACGGCGTGGTCGCGGCGAGCTCGGCGTACAGCGTGGCGATCCGGGGCCAGTCGGTGTCGGCCGCGGTTCGCGCCCGCGCGTGACACGCGGCGATCGCCGCTTGCAAGAGGTACGGCCCCCGCGCCCCCCCGAGCGCCTCCGCGCGCGCGAGCGCCGTCAGCCCGCGGCGGATGAGCAGCTGGTCCCAGCGCAGGCGGTTCTGGTCGAGCAGCAGGATGGGCTCGCCGCCGGGCCCACGCCGGGCGGCGGCACGCGAAGCCTGGATTTCCATCAGCGCGACCAGACCGTGGACCTCAGGCTCGCCGGGAGCGAGCTCGGCCAGGATGCGCCCGAGGCGAAGCGCGTCGTCGCACAGCTCGGGCCGCATCCAGTCGTCGCCTGCGGTCGCCGAGTAGCCCTCGTTGAACACGAGGTAGATGACCTCCAGCACCGACGCCAGCCGTGCGCCGAGCTCGTCACCGCGCGGAACCTCGAACGGCACCTCGGCCTCGGCGAGCGTGCGCTTGGCGCGCACGATGCGCTGGGCGATGGTCGGCTCGCTGCTGAGGAACGCGCGCGCGATCTCCTCGGTGGTCAGGCCACCGAGCAACCGCAGCGTCAGCGCGACCCGCGCCTCGGTGGACAGCACCGGATGGCACGCGGTGAACACCAGACGCAGTAGATCGTCGCCGACGTCGTCGTCGAGCGCGGCGTCGAGCTCCGCGACCGCGTCCTCGCGCTTTTCCTCTGCATCGTGCCCGAGCTCTTCGTGTTTGCGATCGGATAGCTTGTGCCGGCGCAGCACGTCGATGGCGCGATGTTTGGCGGTCGCCATCAGCCATGCGCCCGGGTTGTCCGGGATGCCGGCCGCGGGCCAGCGCTCGAGCGCGGTCACGAGTGCATCCTGCGCGATCTCCTCCGCGACCCCCACATCGCGGACCATGCGCGCCACGCCCGCGATGAGCCGCGGCGACTCGATCCGGAACACGGCCTCGATGGTGCGCTGCACGTCGGCTTTCGTCATCGGGACTGCCCGCTATCTACCTCAGAAACCGACCGCACACGCGCGCCTCGCGCGTTATGTTCCGAGGATGCGGTGGGAGGAAGAACGGCGCAGCGACAATGTCGAGGACCGGCGCGGAAGCCGGTTCCCGATCGGCCGCGGTACGATCGGCATCGGTGGCGTGGTGGTGGCGCTGATCGCCGCCGCGCTGGGCGCCCCGCCCGGGCTGGTGCGCGCGCTACTCGGCGGCGGCGCCGACACCGGTGATCCCGGCGACCCGAGTGGCCCGGTCGCGCCGCGCAGCCCGCAAGAAGAGAAGCTCGCCGACTTCACCAAGGTCGTGCTGGGCAGCACCGAAGACGTCTGGAACCAGGTGATGCGCGCCGGCGGCCGCCGCTATGCGCCGCCCCGGCTGGTTCTGTTCACCGACGCGGTCGAATCGGCGTGCGGGATGAACAGCGCCGCGGTGGGGCCATTCTATTGCCCGCCCGACAAGCGGGTGTACCTCGACCTGTCGTTCTTCGGCGAGCTCGACCGCCGATTCGGCGCGCCCGGTGACTTCGCGCAGGCGTACGTGATCGCGCACGAGGTTGGCCACCACGTCCAGAACCTGCTCGGCGTTTCCGACCGCGTCCACGCCGCGCGCGCGCATCAGTCGAAGCTCGAGGCCAACCGCGAATCGGTCAAGCTGGAGCTGCAAGCCGACTGTCTCGCGGGCGTGTGGGCATTCCACGCCAACCGCACCCGCAAGCTGCTCGAGCCCGGCGACGTCGACGAAGGCCTGCGCGCGGCGACCGCCATCGGCGACGACACCCTCCAGCGCCAGGCCCGCGGCCGCGTCGTCCCCGAATCGTTCACCCACGGCAGCTCCCAGCAGCGCGTGCAGTGGTTCAAGACCGGCATGAACAGCGGCCGCGTCGAGGACTGCGATACGTTCGCCGCGATGTGAGCCTCTCACCTGTGAGAGGTCGACCGTGACCTCGTCCGTTTCCTAACAGTCCGCGGGCGAGATGAGCGCTCGCGCACGCGCGGGCGCGCGGCGCGGTGGGCGCGGATGCGCCGGCACGGGTGCGAGATCCGCTGGCATGGGCGCTGCACTGAGGGCGGGAAACGCAAACGGAGAAACCGCCCATGAAAGCGCTCTGGCTCGCCGCCGCGATCCTGCTCACCTCCAACCTCGCCCTCGCCAGCACCCGCATCTGCGTCAGCGTGCAGCAGCGGTCCTGGTACAAGACGACGCCCGCCGCGCCGGCCAGCGCCGCGCCCGGTCAGGCGGCGCCCGCTGTGGAAGGGCCGGCCCCCGAGGCCCCCAGCGTGAAGGTTATCGCGCCCACGCCCTTCGCGGCGCAGGTGCAGGCGCAGGCGGAGGCGGACGCGCAGGCGCAGGCCGAGTCGGCAGCGTCCACGGCCGCGCAGACGGACGACGTGGCCGCGAAACCGCGCGCCAAGAAGCACGAGATCGATCCGCACCGCTACCTCGAGCGGATGCTCGAGTACGAGATCTCGCACGAGCCGGGGTTCTCCGCGGTCAAGGCCCAGTGCCAGCAACAGCTGTCGGTCGAGCTCTACCCGCTCGACCACGGCTGGACGGTGTTCGCGCGCTACTCGGGCACCGAGCGCGAGGAGAAGGTCGACCGCGCCGAGCTGGACGAGTTCGCCGAGCTCGCGCAGCGAATCGCGTTCTCGCTGCTGCGCAGCCGGCCGATCACCCACACCATCACGCGCGAGAACGTGCTGCGTTCCGACAGCGAGGTCAACCTGCGCACGATCAACGGCACCAGCCACCTGGTGTTCGGAATGGGCACGCAGGCGCGGCTCGCGCGGCTCGCCACCGCGCAGGGTGCGGCCGAGCCCGCGGCGGTGGAGACCCGCATCCTGACCCCAGTGAGCGTGCAGCTCGGCTACCGGCGCAAGCTGCGGGCCTGGGGCCTCGACGCGTTCACGCGCCTCAACCTCGGCACCGAGAACACGGGCGTCCACCACAACGATCTCGGCGGTCACGTCGACTACCAATGGAGCCTGCTGGCCGGGCTGCACTTCCTGCACTACCTGGACGCGCCCGGGATCAACTCGTTCTACTTCGGCGGCGGCGCCGCCTTCGAGCTCGCGTTCTTCGGCGCCATCCGCCCCATCGAGGGCCGCTCGCGCGACTCGCGCGACTCGCTGGTGGGCGGCGGCCTCAACATCGACGTGCTGGCAGGCTACGAGTTCCTGCGCGCGAGCTCGGTGCACTTCTTTGGGCAGATCGAGCTCAACGCTCCCACCTACCTCGTCAAAACCGAAAACGACTCGGGCGCGATCAACACCTACATGCCGAGCGCGCTGGCCCAGATCGGCATCATTTTCTAGCGATGCGCCTACTGCCTCACGTTACCGCGCTGGCCGTGTCGGTGTTCGCCGTGGTGCCGGCTCGGGCGCAGCAGCAGACCTGCATCGAGATCGTCGCGCCGGCCGCCGAGGCCGATGCGCTCACCAAGCTGGTCCGCGCGGAGGTCGACCGCCACCCGAGTCACCGCGCGGCGCTCTCCAAGGACTGCCAATCAGAGCTCACGGTCGAGCTCATCGAGATCGGGGGCAAGAGCGGGGACAAGAGCGCGCAGGCAGAGCGATGGGTGACCGGCCGGATCAATACCCAGGTCCCGCACCGAGAGAAGGTGGGCGCCGACGGGCTGGCGGCGGCGGTCGAGCGCCTGCTCACGGTCCTGCTCCACAACGACCCGCTCGTCCTGCACGGCCCCGAGTCGAACACCTGGATCGCACAACAGAAGCGCGCGCTCGAACGCCGCAGCGCCACGCACCTCGGCGCGGAGGTGTACGAGCTCGGCACCACGCTCGGCTCCGGCATCGAGACGCTGCCCGGCGTTGCGTTCGTCTTGCGGCGCGAGGTGAGCGCGCTCTACATCGGCGCCCGGCTGGGCGGCGCGGTGTCCCCGAGCTATCGCCCCGACCGCCTGCGCCTGCGCGCGCAGTTCGACGCCCAGGTCGAGCTGGCGCTGTACTCGGCGCCCGAGGCCAACGTGTCCTGGTTCGCGGGCGCCCTGCTCGGCCTCGTCTACCACCGCTTCGAGGGGCCCGCCCCGTTCGACGGCGCCGACGCCAGCGGCTCCGCGGTCAGCACCGGTCTCTCGCTCGCGGTGCGCGGCGGAATCGAGGCCATGCGCACCTCCAACGTGCGCGTGCTCGCGTTCCTGCAACTGCAGGCGCCCGCGTTCGTCAGCCGCGACCCCGACCACGGCGTCGTCGACCGCTGGATCCCCACCACCGCCCTCGGCGCCGGCGTCCTGTTCTAGCCAGTTCTAGTGCGCAATCGGTCGCCCGGGCATTTTCCGGAGTCTTTGCTCCGGGAATCATCATCGAATGGCAACGTAGCAAGATCGGTTGGCGCGACGGCCCGACCACCGTACTATCCGCTCCGTGCGCCCCAACCCCAGCGTGCAGGTCACCTCGTTGTTCTCCGCGGTGCTCGCCGCCGCGCTCGTGCAGACACCGGCTTGCTCGAGTGGCGATACCGTGCTCGCACTGACGATCAACTCGAACCAGGCAGATGTTGGCGCGCCCGCCAACCTCCGCGTAGCTGTCACGCCCACGTCGGGATCGCCGGTGACGGAGATGTTCGCGCCCGAATTGATCGACGGCGCAATCATCACGTCGTTCTTCCGTCGGATCACGCTGAACGGGCTCACCGGCACCGTCAGCGTCACGGTCGACGCGCTCGACGGTTCGGGCACTGCATACCTCAGCGCGATGACAACCGCCGATCTGGTCGACAAAGGCGCGGTGGCGGCGCGGGTTGAACTGAAGACTCCGCCCACGCCGGAGCCGGACGCGGGAACACCGTCTGACGGCGGCGGTGGCAGCGGCGGTGGCGGCGGCTCCGGTGGCGGCGGCTCTGGCGGCGGCAACCCGTCAGGAAACCTGATCGCCAACGGTGACTTCTCGGCCGGCATGACCAACTGGCGTGTCGACTCCGGCAACGGAAGTGTCAACAATGGCCGGCTCTGCCTGACAAACCCTGGCAGCGGGACGCTGCTCGCCTGGCAATTCGAAGCAGGCCAGGTGATGCTCGCCGGCGGAACGAGCTACCGCATCTCCTATGACGTGTCGGCGTCGGGGGGAGGATCGCGAATGATGCGCGTCAAGGTCGGCCTCTCCGTCGACCCCTACACGAGCGACTACGAAGTCACCGAATCGCTGAACACCCAATCGCAGACGCTCACGCACACGTTCGCGCCGATGAACGGCACCGATCCGAACATGGGCCTGGCCTTCATGCAGTTCTCGGGAACGAACAACAGTACCGTCTGCTTCGACAACGTCACGTTGACGGCGAACTGAGCGCGGCGGGTGTCACGCGCGTAGCAACGAACCGCCTTGGACAGGCCTTCGCGGAATCGCTCGACCCGCGCGACCTGCTCGGGCGTCGGTGATACAAACGCATCGTGGCTGCCGCGTCGGTCCCGCTGATGGTGTTGCTCGCGGCAGCGGGCGAGACCACCCCGGCAAGCGGCGCGCCGCCCTCCGCGAACGTCGCTCCCTCCGACCGGGCCGTCGATCCCCCGATCCTCGTCACGTGGACCGCGCCCGAGGAGTGTCCGCCGATCGATGAGCTGCGCGCCGAGATTCGCAGGCTCGCGGGCCCGGTCGCCTCCCCGGCCGAGCGCCCCGAAGCCAACGCGACGGTTCGACGGGCCGGCAAGGACAGCTGGCTGCTCACGCTCACCACGCGCTCGGGAGCGCTGGGCGGCCAGCGCAAGCTGATCGCGGCGGACTGCGGCGAGCTGATGCGCGCGACGGCGCTGGTGCTCGCGCTCATGATCAATCCCAACGCCGTCGCGCCGCCACCACCGCCACCGCCGCCGCCTCCCCACCCGCCGCCTACCGTCGTCGAACCACCGCCGCCCGGGCCGGTGGGCCGGTTTGCGCTCGGGTTGAACGGCTTCCTGGGAAGTGGCTTATTGCCGGGCGCGGTGGTTCCGGGTGTCGGGCTGCGCATCGCGTGGGGCCGGGAGATCAGCATCGAGGTGCGCGGTAATCTGTGGTTGTCGAGGAACAGCGAGACCACCGCCGACCCCACCGTGGGCGGCTCGTTCGATCTGATCGATGTCGGCGCGGGAGCCTGCGTCAGCGCGCGCCGCGATTCGCGCGTGTCTCCGGGCGCGTGCCTGGGCGGGTCGGTGCTGCGCTCCGAAGGGCGAGGATTTGGCGTCAGCAACCCGGAGCGGGAAACCGCGTGGTGGAGCGGCGCCTACGTCGAGGCCGACGTGCAATTGCGTGCGGCGCCGCGCCACGCGCTCCGCATCTCCGTCGAGGCAATGGTGCCATTGGGACGGCCCACCTTCGCGCTCCGGGGCGTGGGTCCGGTCTGGCAGCCGTCCGTATTTGGTGCTCGGGGGACCCTGGGTTGGGAGCTACACTTTTGACCATGGGCGAAAGCCGATCCGGCCATACACCGAACATGCTGCGGGGCTCGAGCGTGCTGGTGACCCACGACGCCCCGCCCGCGCCGGCGCCGCTGTCGCCGCGTCGCCTTTATGACTCGCACTTTTCGTTCGTATGGCGGAACCTCCGCCGGCTCGGAGTTCCCGACGTCATCATCGAGGACGCGGCGCAGGACGTGTTTCTGGTCGTTCACCGCCGCTGGGATTCCTTCGATGCCCATTGGTCGTCGGTGGAGACCTGGCTGTTCGGAATCTTGCTGCGGGTCGCGCGCAACCATCGCCGCTCACTCAAGCGCCGGGGGGTCTGGTTCGTGCCCGGCGGCGGCGACGCGGTTCAGTCGGTGGCGTCGACGGAGGCCGGCCCCGCCGACGTGCTGGCGCGCCGAGAGGCGGCGACGCTGCTCGATCGATTGCTCGATACGCTCGACAAGGACAAACGCGCGGTCCTCGTGCTCGTCGACGTCGAGCAGCTGTCGGTGCCGCAGGCGGCGGAGGCGCTGGGCGTAAATCTAAATACCGCTTACTGGCGACTCCGAAACGCGCGCAAGCGACTCGAGCGCGCACTGGCCCGGGTGAGGGCGGCAGAGATCCGAACCGCAGGGACGCCAGAAGGAGAAGCGTGATGAGAATTCCGGAGCCCCCCGCGCTCGACGACGATGCGCGCAACCTCATCGCCTCCGCCCGCGGGGCGAACGAGCCGAGCGAGATCAACCGCGCGCGCGTGCGGCGCGGCGTCGAGGTCAAGCTCGCGGCCGGGGTGGGACTGGCGCTCGCGCCGGCGTCCGCCGCGCTCGCCGGCGCCACCAAGGTCACGCTCGTGATCGCGGCACTGGGCACCGCGGTCGGGACCGGCGTCGTCACCGTGAGGTCGATGCGGCACGAGCCCGCGCCGTTGCTGGCCAAAGCGCGACCCGCGCCCGAACCGCGGCTGGTCGCGCCGCCGCCCGCCGAGAAGCCGGCAGCGGTCACGAATTCGGCGCCCGTCACGAATTCGGCGCCCGTCACGATTTCGGCGACCGCCGCTCGCCGCCGCCCGCGCCCGGTCGCGGCCGCGCCGATCGAGAGCGCCTCGAAGCTCGCCGAGGAGACCGCGCTGCTGGGCGCGGCGAATACCGCGCTCGCGCACCACGACGTGCGCAACGCGCTCTCGCTGCTCGAAGACTACGATCGCCGAGGCGGTGCCGGCATTCTCGCCGAGGAGCGAACGGTGACCGGCATTCTCGCGCTGTGCGCGGGCGGGCACCTCGATGCGGCCCGCGCCGAGGCGCGACACTTCCGCGCCCGCTGGGCGCACTCGCCGCTCGCCGCGCGTGTGGACGGATCCTGCGTCGGCCCGACGCGTAGCACGCCGTGATCCGACGCGCGCTCGGCCAAACGCCGAGGTCGCCGCGCACGCTCGGGCTCGTGGCGGCCTTGCTCGCGGTGATCGGCTGCGACGGCGGCCAGCTGATCTACATCGGCAGCGATAGCTCCGCGCTCACCTGCCGGGTTACGCCGTCCGAGCCGCCGCCGGGACGGTTCCCGCCCTTCTACGCCAAGTACATCGACGCGAACGGGATCCCGATTCTGGCGTCCAGCCGTCCCGACGACGAGGCGCTGGTGCGCGCGTGCCTGATCGTCGTCCACATGATCTCCGCGCGCGACGACGTCCGCCAGGCGATGATCGCGCGTGAGATGCGCGTCGGTGTCATCGCGCGCGGCGAGGTCACCACCGACCTGCCCGACTACAGCGACCTCTATGCCGCGTTCCCCGGCACCGACTGGGACGCACTGCGCGGGGTCGGCGCCACAATCCAGCGGCCGATGAGCTCGTTCGGCGAGGAAAACATGCTCTGCAACGACCAGGACGCCTACCACGGCGAAAACGTGCTGGTGCAAACCTTCGCGAGCTCGGTGTTGCTGGGCGTCGAGGCGGTCGACAGCGGCTTCGATCGGCGGCTTCAGAACGCCTATACGAACGCGACACAGACCCGGCTCTGGCAGAACACGTTCGCGCTCGAGACCGTCGTCGCCTACTACCAGTCCGGCGTCCAGGCCTGGTTCGACGCGACCCCCAACACGTCACCGCCCGACGGACTTCACAACGACATCAACACGCGCGACGAGCTGCGCGGCTACGACCCGACGCTCGCCGCGCTGGTCGCCGAAACCATGCCCGACGACAGCTGGCGTCCCGGCTGTCCGTGACGTCGTCGATTTTCTTCCAGAATCGACGACCGGCGGTCATTCACCGTCCGAGGAGCGTTCATGCCCAAACGCGTCAGGACCGTCACCTTAATGGCCGCCCTGGCAGCCGCCGGCTTTGCCGCTTGTGTCGAGGAGACCGACGAGCTTCCCTCCGGCGCCGACAACCCCAACGACGAGCGGTCGCAGGGCGCGCTGCTGACCGCGCCCTCGAAATCGCCGCGCACCATCGCCGCGATGATGTTCGACATCGGCAACGGCGCGCCCAACGCCAGCACCATCATGAACGTGGTCGGCGGCACCGGATCGTCGCAGCGCCACATGTACCAGGAGATCTCGTACGGCATCCAGGACACGACGCCCGAATATTTCGGCCCGTTCACCCTGCCGGTGCACAACTGCCTGACCATCGCGTGCTGCGGGCCCTCGTCGGATCGCACGGGCAACGGCGCGACCGTCCAGGGGCTGATGGACGATCTCGGCAAGACCTTCAACCACTACTTCTGGGTCTACGGCGGCATCCCGTCGGGCGCGAACTGCGGGACGTGGGGGGACGAGGGGTCGCCCAACCGGATCGCCGTCTACTCGAGCTACTCGTTCCACCAGATCGTCGGGTACGCGCAGGAAATCGGCCACAACTTCGGCATGACCCACGAGCCGATCATGACCTGCACGGGCGGTGCGACCTTCGTCGACAACACCGCGCAGTGCACGCACAAGGAGTACGGCAACACGCTGTCGTTCATGGGCGGCGGCGCCCATCACCCGTCGGCCCTCCACAAGTATCAGCAGGGCTGGATCGCGGGCTGCAACGTCGTGAAGGGGGGGAGCACCGCGGAGTACGTGCTCGTCCCGCAAGAGCTGCCGTGCAACGGTGTCCAGCTCTTGCAGTTCCCCGCGCCCAAGACGCGGTCCGCGCCCGCGGCCGGCGATCGGCAGGGCAGCGGGCCGATGTTGACCCACTACTACCTCGAGATGCGCGCACCGCTCGGGTTCGACGCTGGGCTCGGGCCGATGGTGCTCGTGTACATCGGACCGGATCTGCCGTCGCAGACGCGAAGCGCACCGTATTACTACATGCTGGACACCAACGCGGGCACCGCGACCCTCAACGACGCGGGCCTCAAGGCGGGCGGAACGTACAGCGATCCGTCCGGCGGATTCTCGGTAACCGTCACGTCGATCGACAACACCGCCGCGCACGTCATGGTGACGACGGGCGGCAGCGCGGCCTCGATGTGCGTGGACGGGACCGCGTTCTCGCCACCGGGCGCCGACGGCACCAGCTGCGGCACGCTCACCGGTGGCGGCAGCGGCACCGCGGGTACAACCGGCGGCGGGCGCGGCGGCACCACCGGCGGCGCGGGGCGCGGCGGCACCACCGGTAGCGCGGGCGCGGGCGGGCGCGGTGGCACCAGCACCACCGGCAGCGCGGGACGCGGCGGCACGACCGGCGGCGCGGGTACCACCGGCGGGGCGGGCGCGGGAACCACCGGCGCCGCCGGAACTGGACAAGCGGGCACGACCGGCACCGGGACCGCGGGCACGTCGCCGACCGGCACGTCCACCGGCACTGCGGGAACCAGTGCCGCCGGGACCGCGGGCACGACGGGCACCGGGACGGCGGGAACGTCCGCGACCGGCACCGCGGGCAGCCCGGAAACCGGCGGGGGCGGCAGTCAAGGCCAAGTCGGCGGCGCCACCGGCGGCTGCGCCTGCGTGACCGCGGGCGGCCCGTCGCCCGGCACGCCATGGACCGCGCTCGCCGGCTTGGGTGTGTTCGTGTCGCTCGCACGCCGCAGGTCGAGACGTTCGACCCGCGGGTAGCGGCGCTCGCCCGAGGCCCGGGTGTCCGGCTACGCTTTGAGCTGGATGTTCTCCAGCGCCCCCTCGACCCCCGCGCGCGCGACCGCGGTCCGCGGCCTGCTGGCGGCCTGCGTGCTGGCCGCGGTGCCGGCGACGGCGCGGGGAAACGGCGCGTTCCCCGACTCGCAGACGGTGCTGGTGCCCGATGACCGGCCCGACGAGATCGTCCTCGTCACCAACTTCGGGCTCGTGATCTCCGAAGATGGCGGCACGTCGTGGCAGTGGTCGTGCGAGCGCGACGAGAACGCGTTCGGGTTGTTCTACCAACTGGGCCCGCCGCCGCGGCGCCGGCTGTTCACAGCGGCGGCGAAGGGCCTCGCCTACACGGACGACGGGTCGTGCGGGTGGGCGATCGCGGGCGGCACGCTGGCGACCCAGGCGGTGATCGACTTTTTCCCTTCGGCGCTCGACGCCAACCGCGTGCTCGCGATCGGGATCGCCAGCGCGACGTACGCAGTGTTCCCATCAACCGATGGCGGAACCACGTTCGGACCGGCGCTGTACACGGCGAGCAACGGTGACGCGATCACCGGCGTCGAGATCTCGCGCTCCGACCCGAACACGATCTACGTCGCGATGAACACCTCGGCCGACACGCGCCCCAAGCTCGCGCGCTCGACCGACGGCGGCGCACACTTCACCGAGCACGACCTCATGACCGACCTCGGCGCCGGCCTGCTGCGCATCGTCGCCGTCGATCCCCAGGATCCGGCCACGGTGTGGCTGCGCTGGCTGGCGCCCGAGACGCAAGCGATCGCGGTGACCCGCGACGGCGGCCAGACCGCGAGCAAGCCGCTGCCGATCGCGGGCACCTTCACGTCGTTCGTTCGCCTGCCGAACGGGACGCTGCTGGTCGGGGCGGTGATCGACTCGGGCACCGCCACCGCCCTCTACCGTTCGCATGACGGCGGCGCAACGTTCGACGCCGTCCCCAATCAACCGAAGATCCGCGGTCTCGTGCAGCGGTCGGGCGTGGTCTACGCCGCGACCGACAACTTCGGCGACGGCTACGCACTCGGTGTGTCGACCGACGAGGGTACGAGCTGGCGTGGAATCATGGCGTACGACCAGATCCAGGCCATCGTCCCCTGCCTGCGCGGTAACGCCACCTGCCAGGCGACGTGCAACGGGCTGGCGGGCCTGGGCGACATGTCGCCGGGCATGATCTGGGACGTGAAGGTCTGCAGCGCCACGCCACCGCTCACCGGCGCGGGCGGCAGCGGCGGCGCGGCGGGCAGCGCTGGGCTCAGCGGCAGCGCGGGCGCGGCCGGCGTCGGCGGCCGAGGGGGCAGTGCGGGCGGCTCACCGGCAGGCGCGGCCGGCGGAACGCCCCGCACGGGCGGGTGCGGCGGGTGCGGCGTTGCCCCCGGCGAACCGGATACCCGCGCAGGCGTGCTGTTCCTGCTGGCGATGGCGGCGCTCACCCTCCGGCGAGCGCGCCGCCTCACATCCGCGCGCGACGCGCCTACATCCGATAGCTGGCGCTCATGGCGAAGCTGCGGTAGTCGGCGTGCGATGTACCTGGCCCCACGAACCCCGCGACGGCCGGAAACAGCAGGGTGGCGCCGACGTCGATCTTGTCCGTGAGCGCGGCGAGGCCGGTCAAACCGACCGGAACCTGGTAGCGGTCGGCGAAACCGTCGAGGGCGCTATTGACGCCGGTCAGGAGACCGACGTTCACCTGCGGGTTCAGCTGATAGCCGACGCGGATGGGGACGCTGATGTATTCCTTGTTTGGCGCATACGGCGCGGGAGGGTTTCGCCTGGTGATGCCGGCGCGGAAGGACGGGTCGGCCATGATCGACACCGGACCGTTGATCAGGATCTTGAGCAGCAACCCCGCACGCCCAGCCGCGGTGAAGGGATCGATCGCAAGCAGATCGATGCCGCCGTGGAAGGCGACCTCCATGCTCGCGGTACGACTGAGCGAGAACTTCAAGTCGAGGCTGGTATTGTTCGGGACGACCACCTTGCCGCAGTACGTGTCGTTCGACAGGCAGAATCCGCCTTGGGATGGGAAGAACTCCCAGGTCGGGTTCTCGACGATGCCGACCGACAACTGATCGCTCACGCCGTAGTAGACGTTCGGGATCAGCCACAACGGCTTGCCCCACTGATGGGCCGAGATGTCGACGGCGAAGTCGGCGTGGATGCCGACCACACCTTTGCCCAGCGTCAGCGGGCGGGCGTTGTAGTCCATCCAGTTGTTCTCGAGCGGCGCCGCAGGCGCGTCCGCCTCGCCCTTGTTCTTCTTCGGAACCACGAGACCTTCCGCGCGCGCGTCGACCGACATCACCGAGATCACGAACCCCAGCATCGATGGCAAGACGACTGCGGCAGATCGGTTCATCATGAGTTCCGTCCTCCGGGGTGGTGAAGGGGGCGATTATCGGGCGAGTCGGCCGCGAACGCCACCTTTTGAGGCCCGGTCACCGTCGGCGCACCGAACCCATCGCTTGCTATCATTGAGGCCATGGCTGCGTCGTCCCGCGCGTCGCTGGGCATCGAACGGATCGAGGCGCTGCACTACTACGTGCACGATCTCGAACGCACGCGCCGATTCTTCGTCGACAAGCTGGACTTCGTCGAGCTCGGCACCAGCGGGCCCGAGCTCGAGCGCGAGGGGCGGCAGCGCTCGGCGGCGTTCCGCGCCGGCGACGCGCTGTTCATGATTCACGAGCCGGTCGGCGAAGGCGGCCGCGCGTGGCGCTACCTGCGCAAACACCCCGAAGGTGTGGGCACGGTGGTGTTCGACGTCGAGGACATCGACCGCACGTTCGCGTTGCTCGACGAGCGCGGCGGCACCTTCATCACCGACGTGCAGCGGTTCAGCGACGACGCCGGCACGCTGGCAATGTTCTCGATCACGACGCCGTTCGGCGACACCACGTTCCGGTTCGTCGAGCGGCGCGGCTACCAGAACCTGTTCCCGGGGTTCGTGCCCGCGCGCGCCGAATCGAGCCCAGCCGCAGGCGCCGGCAACCGGTTCGGGTTCGAGCGTATCGATCACCTCACCTCGAACTTCCAAACCATGAAGCCGGCGCTCTTGTGGATGGAGCACGTGTTGGGGTTCGAGCGGCTCTGGGAGATCGCGTTCCACACCAGCGACGTCGCCAGCGCCTCCGGGCCGCGCGCGCACGGCTCGGGGCTCAAGTCGGTGGTGATGTGGGATCCAGCGTCGGGGGTGAAGTTCGCCAACAACGAGCCGTTCCGTCCCTTCTTCAAGCAGTCGCAGATCAACTTGTTCGCGGAGGACAACCGCGGTGACGGCGTCCAGCACTCGGCTCTCTCGGTGGGGGTGGGCGACATCGTGCGCACGGTGCGCGGCCTGCGCGCCGCCGGCGTCGAGCTGATGCGCACGCCGGGCAGCTATTACGACGTGCTGCCGGAACGGCTGAAGCAGATCGGCGTCGGCGGTATCGATGAACCGATCGAAACCTTGCGCGAGCTGGAGATCTTGGTCGACGGCGCCCGCCCCCGCGAGTACCTGTTGCAGATCTTTCTGAAGGAGGCGGCCGGGCTGTACCACGATCCGGACGCGGGGCCGTTCTTTTTCGAGATCATCCAGCGCAAGGGCGACCAGGGCTTCGGCGCAGGCAACTTTCGCGCGCTGTTCGAGGCCATCGAGCGAGAACAGTCGCGCGAGCCGTCACGGTCGGAGGGCGAAGCCCCCGCGCGCCCGTTGCCGAGGATGTAGATGCTCGACCGCATGCAAGCCGGCACCGTCCCCGACAAGCCGCACACCGCGCTGCGCGACGACGCCGGACGGCTGCGCAACGAGGAGTGCCTCACGCGCGACGGCTTCGAAGGTCCGTTTACGATCCTGTACCACGTCGAGCGTCCCCACACTGCCGCCGTGGCGCCGGCCGCGCACGGTTGGACGATCGCGCCACCCGTCAGCGGCGAACATCGCCCGCTCGCGCGCCGTCATTACCGCTCGCAGGATTTACCGGTCGCCAGCGCCGCGCCGATCGACGCACGCGCGCCGCTGCTTCATAACCAGGACGTCGTCATCTCGGCCGTCAAGCCCAACGCGGCCGATCCCGTGTATTTCGCCAACGGCGACGGCGACGATCTCTACTTCGTGCTCGAAGGTGGCGGCGTTCTGCGCTCGGCCCTCGGTGACGTCGCGTTCGCGCCCGGCGACTACGTGTTCGTCCCCAAGGGCCTCGTGCATCGTTTCGTCCCGGGCAACGGCCCGCAGGTCTGGCTGTCCATCGAGTGCGCGGGCGGGTTCGGCCTTCTCGGCCACTGGCGCAACGAGGTCGGTCAGCTCCGCATGGACGCGCCCTACACCCACCGCGACTTCCGGCGCCCGACTTTCATCGGCCCGCACGACGAAGGCCTGCGCGAGCTCGTGGTCAAGCGCGGCCACGCGTTCCACGGCTTTCGCTACGACCACTCGCCCCTGGACGTCGTCGGCTGGGATGGGACGGTCTACCCGTGGGCGTTCCCGATCCTCAAATTCCAGCCGCGCGTCGGCCAGATCCACCTGCCGCCGACGGTCCACGGCACGTTCGAGACCCGCGGCGCGCTCATTTGCAGCTTCGTCCCCCGCCCGCTCGACTTCCACCCCGACGCGATCCCTTGCCCCTACCCGCATTCCTCGGTCGCGTGCGACGAGGTCATCTTCTACGCCGCCGGCAACTTCACCTCTCGCCGCGGCGTCGGCCCCGGCAGCCTGTCGCACCACCCCGCCGGCGTCATCCACGGCCCCCACCCAGGCGCCTACGAGGGCAGCATCGGCCAGCACACCACCGACGAGCTCGCGGTCATGCTCGACACCACCAAACCGCTCTACTCGACCGCCGCCGCCCGCAACCTCGAAGACCCGCAATATCACGCATCATTCTCGGACAACTCCCAAGATCGCTCAGACAAATCCCAAGATCGATGAACCCTCTCCCCGCGCAGCGGGGAGAGGTAGGAGAGGGGTTCCTTACATCCCGAGCGCCGCGTCTGGAGGCCGCATGCCGGTGGTCTCGTCGGGTGACTTGAGCGGTAGCAGCACCGAGAACGTCGAGCCCTTGCCGAGCTCACTTTGCACCTCGACCTTGCCGCCGTGCAGCTCCACCAGCCGGCGGGTGAGCGCGAGCCCGAGGCCCGTACCCTCCGGCCGCACGCCGCCCGCCTGCGGCAGCTGCTCGAACTCGCGGAACAACCGCGGCAGGTTCTCCTTGGCGATTCCAACCCCGGTGTCCGACACCCGCACCACCAGGTGGCGGTCGGTCGCGCGTGCGACCAACCGCACCACACCCCCGCGCGGCGTGAACTTGATCGCGTTCGCGATCAGGTTGTAGAGCACCTGCTTGATGCGGCCCGGGTCGACGTACACGTCGGGCAAGTTCGCCGCGACGTCGACCTCGAGCTCGATGCCCTTCTTGGCCGCGACCCCGGTGATGACGCCGCTGACGACGTCGACGATGCTGCCGATCGGCGTCTTCTCGTAGGCGAGGTCCATGCGCCCCGCCTCGACCTTGGAGATGTCGAGGATGTCGTTGACCAGCTGCAGGAGGTGGCGCCCCGACACCAGCACGTTGCCGACGTAGCTCTGCTGCTTGCCGTTGAGCTCACCGAAGATCTGCTGCTCGAGCAGCTCGGAGAATCCGATCACCGCATTGAGCGGCGTGCGCAGCTCATGGCTCATGTTGGCGAGGAAGGCGCTCTTGGCCTGGCTGGCGGTGTCGGCCGCTTCTTTGGCCTCGCGCATCTCGCGCTGCGCGCGCTCGCGCTCGTCGACCTCCAGCTTGAGCTGGCCGTTCGCCTCCATCAACTGACTCGTACGCTTCTCGACCCGGGTCTCGAGCTCGGCGTGCACCGCGCGCAGCGAATCTTCCGCCGCCTTGCGCGCGGTGATGTCGGAAAACGACACCATCGCCGCATACGGCGCCTCGGTGCCGAAGTGCACGAGCGGCTGCGAGTTCATCGAGATCCAAACCCGCTCGCCATCGGCGCGGCCGGCGCCGAGCACGACGTTCTGGCGCGGCTCGCGCAACCGCAGCGTGGCGGCGAACGGCAGCTCTTCATCGGGCACCGGCCGCCCCGCCTCGTCCACGGCCGACGGGAACGCCTCGGCGCTCGAGCGTCCCACCAGCTTGTCGGCGGGCTGCCCGAGAATGCGCTCGGCGCTGCGGTTGGCGGCGATCAGCTTGCCCTCGGCGTCGATCAGGATGATGCCCTCGTCGAGCGCGAGGATCACCGATCGATAGCGCTCCTCGCTGTCGCGCAAACCCTCCTCCACGCGTTTGCGCTCCATGAACTGGCCGATCTGACCGCCGAGCGCGCTCAGCATCGACAGGTGGTCGTCGTTGGCCTGCCGCACCTCGGTGCTGAAAAACGCCATCACGCCGATGACCTCGGGGCCGTTGCGTAGCGGGATCGCGAACGCGCCCCGCAACCCCGACTCGGCCGGGAACGTCGATACCGGCAGAGTTGGCTCCTCGCCGAGATCGGGAATCCAAAGCGGGAGCCGGCGCTGCCACACCCGTCCGGACAGGCCCTCGTCGGGGACGATGCGCAACGCGCGCCGCTTCGCGAGGATGTCGCCCCGGTCGTACTCGGCGTTGTGCCAGATGTCCACACAACGAAGGAACGACTTGCCTTCGTCGACCGCCCACAGCTCGCCCACGTGCCAGCCCTGGTTCTCGCCCATGATGCGCAGGATGAGCGGTGCCGCCTCGGCCAGGCTATTGGCGCCCGCGAGCACGCGCGTAATCACGTACTGGAGCGACAGCAGCCGCTCGGTTCGCTGGCGCTCCGCCACCTCACGTTCGAGCGCCGCGCGGCTGGCCTCGATGGTTGCCTGCCGGCGTGCCATGTCCAGCATGTCGCGCTGGCTCTTCGTGATCGCCACCGCGAGCAGCAGGTCCTCGACGACCATGTAGGAGACGTCGACCGTCCACGCCCAGGGCGGCACCACCGCGACGCCGTACACCGAGTGCGGCCACAGGAAGCAGCCGAGCACGTGATCGATCGTGGTCACCAGGCTGGCGAGCAAGATGACGGTGAGGTCGCGGTACATCGCGAGGAACGCCAGCGACGCGAAAATCGCGTAGTGCATCTCGGGCCGGCCGCCCGCGACGTGAATCAGCAACGAGGCGATCAGCCCCTGGCCGATCCCGATCTCCTGCCGCGTGAGCGACGACCCCGGGTGGCGGAGTGCGACGTACGCGGGTAGCGCGGTGATCGCGAACCCGAGCAGGAACGCCTTGCACACCAGCACCGGGACGCCCATGAACGAGTCGCCGCCCGGCGGCGCCGCCCAAATTGCGGTCGCGATTGCGGCCAGCCACTGAAAAAGCAGCAGCCACAAGAACATCCGATCGGTGCGGTTCCAGACCTCCTGCCGATATTCGGCGTAGAGTCGACGCGTCGCTGGGGTCTCGCCGTCGGGCTGCAAGATCACCCGACGATCACCCGAAGGCGACGTGGCCCTTCGCCGGAGTCACGACGCTGGAGGTGCCCGTCGTGGGCGTGAGCGGCAGCCGCGCCACGGGCAACCGCACGCAGAAACAGCCGCCGCGCCCCCCTTCACCCGCCCCCTCCTCGACCCAGATCGCGCCGCCGTGCACCGCGACCGCGCGCCGGCAGAACACCAGCCCGAGGCCGTGACTATTGCGCGCCTCGGTCACCGGGCGGCCGTCGACCCGTGCGTACTTCTCGAAGATCAGCTGGCGGTACGCGGCCGGGATGCCCTCACCCTCGTCGCGCACACGGATCTCGACCGCGGCCTCGGCGTCGTCCATCGTGGCGGCGCGCGCCTCGACCGAGATCGTGGCGTGCCGCGGGCCGTATTTGTACGCGTTGTCGATCAGATTCTCGGCGATGCGGCGGATGAAGTCGCGATCGCCGCGGAGCGCGTCCACCTCGGGCGCGATCGTCAGCACCAACTTCTGGTTCTTGTCTTCGACCCGCCGGCCCATCTCGGAGCACACCTCGCCGAGCAGCGTCGGCAGGTGGAAGTCGATCACGCGCGGGACCAGCGCGCCGTCCTCGCTGCGCGACACGTCGAGCAGGTTCATCACCATCCGCACCATCGACTGCGACGCGCGCACGATGTCGGCCAGCGCGCCGCGATCGTCCGCGCTCGCCGGGTTGCCGCCGAGCACGAACTGCGCGTTCGACAGGATGCTCGACAGCGGATTCTTGAGGTCGTGGACGATGAGCGCGGTCAGCTCTTCCTTTTGGCGGTTGGCGGCGAGCAACGCGTCCCGCTGCTCGCGGATCACGTCGTAGTTGTGCTTGAGCTCGTCGCCGAGCTGCTTGATCCGCAGCAGCGACCGCACCCGGATGAGGAGCTCGGTCCGGTTGATGGGTTTGGTGAGGAAGTCGTCGGCGCCCGAATCCAGCGCGGCCTTGTGGGTCGCCAGATCGCCGAGCGCGGTGAGAAACAGCACCGGCGTGTCGCCTACCTCGGGCAGTAGGCGAATACGGCGACAGGCCTCGAACCCGTCCATGCCCGGCATGAGCACGTCGAGCAGCACGAGGTCCGGCTTGTGCGCCGCGAGCAACGACAGCGCCTGCTCGCCGCCCTCGGCTTGGATGACGGCGTAGCCCGCGCCGACGAGGTGGCCCTCCGCGACCTCGCGGTTCTGGAGGTTGTCGTCGACGACCAGGACAGTGGCGGGCGTCTTATCGGCGGTGGCGGACATGCCGCTTGCCTCCCACCTCGGCGGCGGGCGTGAGAAACGCCTCGATCGCAGCGCCGAAGGTTCGTGTGTCGATGGGCTTCGACAGGTAGCCCTGAAAACCGATGCTGAGCAGGCGCTCCCGGTCTCCCGGCATCGCGAGTGAAGTCACCGCGACGATCGGCAGCGCGGCCAGGTCGCGCCGCTTGCGCACCTCGCGGATGACCGCCTCGCCGCCGCCGCCCGGGATCTGGACATCGAGCAGCACCAAATCTGGCGTCGACCGCGCCAGCACCGCGCGCGCCTCGTCGACGGTCGCGGCCTCCAGTACCTCATGCCCGCGCAGCTGCAAAATGTCGTGGAACAACAACCGGTTGAGCGGGTTGTCCTCGACGATCAGGATGCGGGCGCTCGCGCGCCCAGCTGGAATTTCCTCGGTTCTCGCCATGCGTCGGCCCAGCCGGCCGACACGGCCGATCCAGGCTCCCTGCACCCGGATCGGCAGTTCCGAGGACGACCTTTATCTCGGGAACCCTGGGAGGCTTCCCTCTCGATCGGCCCCGGACGCACGGCGTCGTTGGCGACTAGAGCTTGTCTCACAAATAGCCGCAGACTCGCGCTTCGCGCGAGCGCGGCTAGCCCGAAACCAGCCTGGCGTTCAGCTTGAACTCGCCCACGGCGGCGAGCGCTTTCGAGATCGGGCAGTTCTTCTTGCTGAACGCGACCTTCTCGTCGAAGGTCGCTTGGTCGATCCCGGGCACCACCGCCACCGTGTCGAGCTCGATCTTGGTCACGGTCGGGCCTTCACCCAGGGTCACCGTCGCGGACGTGTCGACGCTTTTCGGCGGCTTGCCGGCGTTGGTCAGTTGTGCCGCGAGGAACATCGAGAAACACCCCGCGTGGGCGGCGCCGATCAGCTCTTCCGGATTGGTGCCCTTCGTGTCGCCCTCGAACCGGGACAGGAACGTGAACGGCGCCTCGAAGAACCCGTTGCCCCCCTTCACCGACCCCGAGCCTTCCTTCAACGTTCCGGTCCAGCGTGCGCTCGCCTTCGATACGGCCATGACTGCCTCCTTGAGTTTGGTTTGGATGGAATGGAATGGAGATGGAGATGGAGAGTTGCGGTGAACTCCTAATGCCTCCACGCAGTTAATCACACCCTTGATTTTCCCCGAATCGTGATACTTTGCGCCCGCCGCGCCTCCCTTTTGCTGAGGGGGATTTGAGTCGGTCTGAAGACTTCGGGACACACGGGAGACTGCAAAATGAGAAACTTTGGAAATAGATTTTTGATGATCGCCGGCCTGGTTGGCCTCGGCGCAGGAATGATGACCTCCGTCGGCTGTGACGACGGCGGCGGGACGACCACCGGTAAGGGTGGCGCGGGCGGCCGCGGTGGCAGCGGGGGCAACAAGGGTGGCACCACCGGCACCGCTGGGCGCGGCGGCACCACCGGCACCGCCGGAACCGGCACGGCAGGCACGGGCGTCGCGGGCGCGACGGCCGGCACGACCGGCACCGCGGGCGCGACCGCGGGCACGACAGGCACTGGCGGTACCGGCGGCGGCACGGGCGGCGCGCTCCCCTGCCCCAAGGGGACGTTCGACACCACCGACGAAGGCTTTGCGCTCAACATCTACAATCAGTCGGCGGGTAATACGAACCTCGCAACCGTCGAGGCCGGGACGCCCGCGACGAGAGCGTTCACCAACACCGACGGCCAGCCGGCCGCGGGCTCAATCAAGGTCGACGCGCCGTTCACCGACTACAACCAGTTCTTCGACCTTCAGAAGGGCTACAGCGCGACGACGCTGCAGAACTGGACGGGTGCAACCAAGCTGCACGTCCGCGTGAAGGTCGCGTCGGGTGGCAATCCGAGCGCGTCCAACCCGATGGGGATCCAGCCCTACGTCCAGACGACGTCCGGCTACAAGGATTGCCGCAAGTGGATCAACGCGCCGATGGATACCGCGTGGCACGACCACGTGCTCGACTTGGCGGTCGACTGCACGGACGCGGCCTGGAAGATCAGCGAGGTCATCGCATACGGCGTCGTCCTGCACACCGGTGACGGCAAGATGGGCGACGCGGGCGTCAACCCGATGAAGCCGACGGACGCCGACATCTACGTCGACAGCTTCTACCTCGAAGGTACTTGCCCCGGCGGCACCGGCGGCACCGGCGGCGGCGCCGGCGGCACCACCGGCTCGGCCGGAGCGGGTGGTACCGGCGGCGGCGCGGCGGGCGCGGCCGGCGGCAGGGGCGGCACCAGCGGCACGGCTGGCACGGGCGGCACCGGCGGCGTGGGCGGCGCGACCGGCGGCGTCGGCGGCGTGACCGGCGGCACTGCCGGCGCGGGCGGCGGCGGCGGGACGTCCTAGCTCCGACGCGCGGCCTTCGAGGCTTACCCCGGAAAGAGCGTCCCCCCGTCGCTCCGCGGGCGGCCTCAGTTTTTCGAGGCGACCGGTCAACTGGCCGGTCGCCTTTGTCGTTATATCGTGAGGTTAGCTAGGGCATGGCGGTTGCTTCGATCAGGCGCATGACCCTTCGCTCCCAGCTGGTCTTCGCCTTCTCGGTGTTCGTCGCAGGTCTCGGTTGCGGTCAGGTCTCGACGACTGGAAGCGATGGCGGAGCCGGCGGCATCGGCACCGCGGGACACGGCGGCACGTCGGGCAGCGCGGGCACGTCGGGCAGCGCAGGTACGTCCGGCAGCGCGGGTACGTCCGGCAGCGCGGGTACGTCCGGAGGCGGTGGACGCGGTGGGGGCTCGGCTGGCGCCGGCACGACCGGCAGCGCGGGGCGCGGAGGAACCTCGGGCGCAGGTGGCACGGGCGGCGGCTGCGTCTGGAACGGCGTGAGCTACCCGCCGGGTCCGATCCCGAGCCCCGACGACTGCAACACGTGCGCGTGCACCGCGGGCGGCCAGATCGCATGCACCGCGCGCGCTTGCCCACCCGACGGCGGCGCGCCCGTCTGCGCGTTCGACACCATGTACCAGTTCGGCTTCATCGGCGGTCACGTCGCGTTCCAGGATCGGGTGAATCTCGCGCCCACCGCGACCTACCGGCACGAGCGCACGCCCGCCGCCGCCGGCCAGCCGATCGTGGCGTGCTCCCCCGCGCTGCCGGCCTGCAACACCGCTGACGCCATCGACGTCTCGGACGTGATGCGGGACATGTACGACACCGATGTGCAGGCCGCGTTCGCCCAGGTCGTGTCGCGCCTATTCGGCGTCGACACGCGACCCTCCGACGGCAGCGTGTTCAGCGTCGTGCGCGTCGACGGCCGCGGCTTCGCGGTCGGCAACCCATGCACCGCTGGCGCCACGAGCTGCGTCGCGATCCCGGCCGGGGTCGCCCGCTTGGTGGCGACGCTGCGCGCCCTCGACGAGCAGCAGCTCAAAGACGCGAGCTGCGCCGCACTCCGCTAGATTTCGAAGCCGGTTCCGACCGGCGGCGAAGTCGTCGCGGGTTCGTAAACAACCTGTCGCTTTGTGAGCAACGCGTTTGGTGTTAGAGCCGGCTATGGGAAAAATCGGAGTCGACGCCGCCACGGTCATCGGGTTGGTCACGCTGTCTCTCGCCGGATGTGCCGCTCCATACGAGGACGACACGTTGGAGGTCGAAAGCGCTCTGGTCGCCGCGACCGTCACCCGAGTCGCTACCTTCCCCGACCAGGGCCTGGCGTCGTTTCAGAATGTGTTGCTCCCGGGCTCGGTCAGCAATGACCGCAAGCTCAGGATGGGATCGTTCGGAAGCGACATCTTCCGCGCGCACGGCGATCAGGGGAACACGTTCTGGATGATGTCGGATCGCGGGCCCAACGGGCAGCCCGGCGGACGCCGCACGTTCCTGGTCCCCGAGTTCGCGCCCGTGCTGGTCCACGTCAAGGTGCGGGGATCCGTGGTCGACATCCTGCAAGCGCTGCCGATCGTCGGACAGACCGGCGCCTCGCCCAGCGGCCTGCCGAACCTCGCCACCGACGAGGCGGCCTTCAATTTCGACGCCACCGTCCCGCTGGCCGTGAACGTCGACGGCATCGATCCGGAGGCACTGGTTCGGACGCGGGGGGGCGCGTTCTGGCTGGTGGAGGAGTACCGCCCATCGCTGCTGCACCTCGACGCCACCGGGCGGATCACCAACCGTATCGTGCCGCTCGGCGCAGCGCTGGCGGGGACCAGCTACCCCGTCACCGAGTCGCTGCCCGCGCTGCTGAACAAGCGCCGCGCCAACCGGGGGTTCGAGGGCCTGGCGTTGAGCGCGGACGGTGCCACGATGGTCGCGGCGATGCAAAGCCCGCTCGAACACCCGACGAAAGCGATCGGCCGCGCGTCGCGCAACCTGCGGTTCTTCCAACTCGGCGTCGCGTCCGAGCAGGTGACGGGCGAGTTCGTCTACCAGATGGAAGAGGTCTGCGGCTTCCTGGGTCTCGCGGCCGGGTGCGGAGTCGCGCCGGGCGACATGAAGGTGTCCGGGCTCGCAGCGGCCGGATGCGGAAAGCTGCTGGTGCTCGAGCGGACGGATAACGTCGCGAAGATCTTTTTGGTGGATACCGCGGCGGCGACCAACATCTACGGCACGGGGTGGGACCTCGCCGCCACCACTCCCGCGATCGAGGCGCTGGCCGACCCCGCGACAGCCGGCGTGACCGCGCTGGCGAAGACGTTGATCGTCGACCTGTCGACCCTGCCGGACATGCCCAAGAAGATCGAGGGCGTAACCATCATCAACTCCGAAACGATCGCGGTCTCCAATGACAACGACTTCGGCCTCGTGGACGAGACGACCTTCGATGCCGACGGCAATCTGTCAAACGACACCGGCGCGCAGAGCCAGATCCGCTACATCGCGCTTCCGGCCCCGCTGCCTCACTAAGCTCTCCGGGACCGGCCGAGCGCCAGCAGCCCAAGCGAGATAGATTGCTTGGATGACGGCTCCCCGCCTGGCGCCGCGCGCGGTCGCCGCGCTCGCCGCCGTGATCGCCCTCGGGTGCGGGGACTCGGCGCCGCGGGATCAGCGCCGCGTCGCCTGCTATCCGCCGTGCCTCGCCGCGCTGGTCGAGCGCTGCCCGCTCGTCACCGCGTGCACGGTGCGAGAGGAGCCCGACCCGACGATCGGTGAGGCGCGCGGGGAGACCGCCGGGGTCGCAACCTGTTTCACGTCGGGCGAGAAGATGCGTACCGCCGTCGGTCTCGCCGACGGCGCCGAGCACCATCCGGTGACGGCCAGCGACGGCACGTCCTGCTACGAGGCGATCGGGACCTTCCCGCGCTACGACATCTACGCGGGCGGCGAGCTCGCGGCGACGCTGGAGGACCAGCGCGCCAGCGACGTCGTCACCGTCACCTGCGGGGGCGAGACGACGACGCTGCGGCCCGCCAACACCGGCAATCCCGACTGCGGCCGCCTGCCCTGGGATCCGGCGCAGACTTGCTCGCCGGGCGGCGACTGCACGTTCGGCAGCAACTAACTTTTCGAGTGCCAGAGGGGGACGCGACCGACGGGAGTCGCGTGATGCATCAACACCCGCGCGCCATCACCCGCGAGTATAGACCCCCTAGACGAGCCCCGTGCCGGCCGCCGGCTGTTCGAACAGCGCGTGGATCTCGCAGCTCCCCTCACCGACCACGTTGAGAAATCGGCGGGTGAGCTCGACCACCTCGGCCTTCGAGCCAGCCCTCAGCAGGGCGTATCCGCCGATGACCTCCTTGGCCTCGCTGAATGGGCCGTCGGTGACCGTGACTTCGCCGCCGGCGCTCTTGTGCAGCCGCACCCCGACCTCATCGAAGGTCACGCCCTCGGTGGCGATCAGCCACCCGGCCTTCATCCCCTCGTCGATGAGCTTGGTCATGGTCACGATCTCGGCCTCGGTCGGGGGAACGTTCTTGCCCTCGTGCGTGAAAATGCTGATGAATCGCATGTCTGTGTCTCCTGGTTCGGGTTGGCTGCTTTGGTCTACAACCAGGCGACGAAGCAGGCTGCCCGCGATCGACACGAGCGCGCGGTTTTTTTCGCGCTGGGTCGATGCCGACTCGCCGCGCTACTTGAGCGCGGCCGGGCCTGCCCACTCGACGAACGTGCCCGGGAAAATCCCGAGCAGCACGACGGCGATGGCGGTGATGAGCAGCCCCGTGCGCATGGAGGCGGCGTCGATGGGCTCGAGCGGGCGCATCGGGTCGCGGAAGTACATGGCGACGACGATGCGCAGGTAGTAATAGACGCTGACCACGCTGTTGAGCACGCCCGCGACGACCAGCAAGTAGAGCTGCGGGGTCTCCATCGCGGCGCGGAACAGGTAGAACTTGCCGAAGAAGCCGCCGGTGGGGGGCACGCCGCCCAGCGACAGCAGGAACACGGTCATCGCCAGCGCGACGCCGGGGCGGGCGCTGCCCACGCCGGCCCAGTCGTCGATGTACAGGCGCTCGTCCTTTCGGTTGCCCATCCAGGCGACCACCGCGAATGCGCCCACGGTCGTGAAGGTGTAGCCAACCAGGTAGAAGAGCACCGCGGGCCGGGCACTCGCGACGCCGAGCCCCCCCGCCACCACGCCGATGAGCAGGTACCCGGCGTGCGCGATGGACGAGTACGCGAGCAGGCGCTTGACGTTGTCCTGGCGGATGGCGGCCAGGTTGCCGAGCGTCATCGTCAGCACCGCGAGCACCGACAGCACCGACGCCCAACCGGTGAAGTCAAAAACCAAGAGCGGGCTGGCGAACGCCGTGGAGAGCAGGCGGACGATGGCCCCGAACGCGGCCGCCTTCACGCCCGCGGCCATGAACCCGGTCACCGGCGTGGGCGCGCCCTCGTACGCGTCGGGCGCCCACATGTGGAACGGAACCGCGGCGACTTTGAACGCGAGCGCGATGATGATGAAATACTCGCCCAGGAAGAAAAGCGGCGTGCCGGACGCGGCGTTCACCTTGGAAGCGATGCCGGCGTACGACAGCTCGCCGCCGGTGGTGCCGTACACGAGCGCGACGCCGTAGACCAGGAAGCCGGTGGCGAACGCGCCCATGAGGTAGTACTTCATCGCGCCTTCGATGCTGCGCAGGCTCTTGCGCCAGCAGCCGGTGAGCACGTACGCAGCCAGCGACATGGTCTCGATGCCGATCAGCAGCGACGCCATGTGTTGCGCGTGCGCGACCATCACCATGCCCGCGGCGGCGAACAGCACCATCGCGTAGAACTCGCCGAACTCGAACCCATGCTCGCGCAGGTAGGGCGGCGCGATCAGCAACGTCAACAGCGACGCTGCGATGAACGCAGCGTCCAGGTAGAGGGCCATGCGGTCGACCACCAACATGCCGCCGAAGTGGGTCTGCGGCTCGGCGACGTCCGGCCACTGCACCACGATCGCGATCAAGGCGGCGACGCAACCCGCGACGCCGAGCCACGCGAGCCCGGCACGCGAGCGCTCCTGCGCAAAGGTCTCGGCCAGCAACACCACACAACCCATCCCGATCAGGATGAGCATCGGGGTGTAGGCGAGGATCTGGGTGGCGTCGAAGCTCACGGGTGCGCTCCCGGGGTGGGTGCCGCGGGGGGCGCGGGCGGCGGTGGCGCGGGCGGCGTGCCCGGCGCGACCGCGGGGGCCAGCGGCGGGTAGACATGGGGGGGGGCGTCGGGCGCGCGGCGCGCCTCCTGCAGCCGATCGCGGTAGCTGGTGAGGAACGCTTGCACCGACTTCTCCGAGCGGTCGAGGATGGGTTTCGGGTAGAGGCCCATCACCAGCGCAGCGACGGTCACGATCGCGAACACCCAGGTCTCGCGGCCGCGCACGTCGCGGACGGTCTTGTTCTCGGGCTTGTCGAGCGGGCCGAACATCAGCCGCTGGTACATCGTGAGCAAGTACATCGCCGCAAGGATAACCGCGGTCGCCGAGATGCCCGCCAGCAGCTTGGGCGCTGGGAAGTAACCCACCATGCCGTTCGCGGCCCAGGTTTTGTTCGCGGTGAAGGTCCCGATCAGCACCAGGAACTCACCGACGAAGCCGCACAGGCCGGGGAGCCCGACCGACGCCAGCACGATGACCAGAAAGAACGCGGCGAACACCGGCGTCTGCTTCCACAGCCCGCCGAAGTCGGAGAGCCGGCGCGTGTGGCGGCGGTCGTAGAGTAGGCCGACGCCGAGGAACAACCCTCCCGTCGAGACCCCGTGGGCGAGCATCTGGTAGAGCGCGCCCTGCACGCCGGCGGCATTGACGGTCAGGATGCCGAGCACGACGAAGCCGAGGTGCGAGACCGACGAATATGCGACCAGCTTCTTGGCGTCGTCCTGGACGTAGGCCATGAGCGCGCCGTACACGATGCCGATCACCGCCAGGACGGCGATGAGCGGCGCGGCGTATTCGGCGGCGAGCGGGAACATGGGCAGCGCGAAGCGCAGGAACCCGTAAGTGCCGAACTTCAGCAGCACCGCGGCCAGGATCACCGAGCCGCCGGTCGGCGCCTCGACGTGCGCGTCGGGCAGCCAAGTGTGGAACGGGAATATCGGCACCTTGATCGCGAACGCGAGCGCGAACGCCGAGAAGCACAGAAGCTGCGGGACGATCGGCAGCGTCAGGTGGGAGAGCTCGGTGTAGTCGAAGCTGTAGCCGCCGCTGGCCGCGTGCCACTGCGAGTAGAGGTAGAGGATCGCCGCCAGCATCAGCAGCGAGCCGACCAGCGTGTAGATGACGAACTTGATCGCGGCGTAGAGCCGCCGGTCGCCGCCCCAGATTCCGATGATGAAGTACATCGGGATGAGCATCAGCTCCCAGAACACGTAGAACACGAACAGGTCGAGCGCGAGGAACGCGCCCAGCATGCCGGTCTCGAGCACCAGCATCGCGACCGTGAACTCCCGAACGCGAATGTTGCGGGTGCCGATCGCCTGCGGAGATAGCAGCGTCACCGGCATCAGCAACGTTGTCAGCATCACCAGCCAAAGCGAGATGCCGTCGACGCCCAGGTGAAAACGAATGCCGAGCGGCGCAATCCAGACCTTATCGACTTCTAACTGAAAGCCGCCTTTACCGGCGTCGAACCCGACCAGGATCAAGAGCGACACCGCGAAGGTGGCGATGCTGGTCAGCAGGCCGAGGCCGCGGTGGATGGCCTCCTCCTCGCGCGGGACCAACATCACCAGCGCGGCGCCGAACAGCGGGAGCAGCGTGACCCAGCCGAGCACGCCCATCACTTCACCTCGATCGTCTGCTTGAGAGTGCCCTTCGTGCCCCAGCGCTTATCGCGGACCTCGACCCGCACCGTGTACGAGCCGGGCTTGCGGTAGTCGTGATGCGCGGTCGGCGATGCGCTCTTCACCTCGGGCTTGCCGTCGTCGAAGTCGAACGCGTACTCCAGCGGTCGGGCCGACGGCTTGTCGGGCCAGCGCGCGTCGACGTCGACGGCGAGGCCGCTGACCGTCGACTTGAGATCCTGAAAGAGCGCGGTGGGGCGCGAGGCGAAGTACACCAGCGCCGCCGCGCCGATCGCGAACACGGCCATGTAGCGCTGGCCGTCGCCGCTGCCCTGCGGGATGCGCGCGATGCGGCCGAACACGTCGACGATCCCACCCACGCCCTCGACCAGGATCTTGTCGACGATCACGCGGTCGACGACGAAGAACACGCCGCGCGCGAAGCGCTGCAGCGGACGGACGATGACGGCGGCGTAGAGCTCGTCGACCCGGAACTTGTCACGGACCAGCGCGACGAATTCCGGGACCGCGGCCGCGAACTTCTTCGCGGGCTCTCGCCAGCCGCCGCCGAAGAAGATCCACGCGAGGCCAATGCCCCCAACCGCCAACAAGCTCGCGCCTATCATCACGAACAGCTCGGTGTGGTGGGCGATCTCCATCTCGGATCCCACGACCGGGCTGAGCACGTGCTCGAGCTGGTTCCACTCGGGGTGGCCGAGCAGGCCGCCGGGGATGCCGACGAAGCCACCGAGGGTCGCGCCGATCGCGAGCACCACGAGCGGCACCACCATCACGTTGGGGGATTCGTGGATGTGGTGCTTGACGTCGTCGGAGGCGCGCGTCTCCTCGCCCGAGAACACCAGGAAGTAGAGCCGCGACATGTAGAACGCGGTGCCGAGCGCCGCAAGGGAAAGCGCGGCGCCCACGAACGGGCCCACCCATGCGAGCCCGTGCTCGAACCTTTCGGTCGCGAACGCGCCCGCGATGATTGAGTCCTTGGAGAAGAACCCCGCGAACGGGATCACGCCGCAGATCGCGAGCCAGCACGCGACGAACACGGCATGGGTCCAGGGCAGCTTCTTGCGCAGCCCGCCCATGATGGTGATGTCGCCCGACCCGCTCATCGCGTGCATGACCGAGCCCGCACAGAGAAACAGCCCAGCCTTGAAGAACGCGTGCGTATAGAGGTGAAACACGCCGCCCTGGAAGTTGCCGGTGCCGACGCCGGCGAACATGAACCCGAGCTGGCTGACGGTCGAGTACGCGAGCACCTTCTTGAAGTCGTTCTGGGCGAAACCGATGATCGCCGCGAACACGGCAGTCAGGGTGCCGACCACCGCGACGATCGCCATCGCCCCCGGTGAGAGCACGTACACCGCACTCATGCGCGCCACCATGTAGACGCCCGCGGTGACCATGGTCGCGGCGTGGATCAGCGCCGACACCGGCGTGGGGCCCGCCATGGCATCCGGCAACCAAACGTAGAGTGGCAGCTGCGCCGACTTGCCGGTCGCGCCGATGAACAGAAACAGCGCGGCCCAGAACGCGACCGACTGGCCCAGCCACAACGGCTGCATCAGACCCGAGCCGGGCGTGGCGGCGGCGTTGATGTCCGGGATGTTGACCGAGCCCGTGTACTGGTAGAGCAGGAAGATCCCGATCAGGAACCCGAGGTCGCCGATGCGGTTGACGATGAACGCCTTCTTGCCCGCGTCGGCGTAGGCGTTGTTCGTGTACCAGAAACCGATCAGCAGGTAGCTGCAGAGGCCGACGCCCTCCCAGCCGATGAACATCACGGGCAGGCTGTCGCCGAGGACCAGCACCAGCATCGCGCCGCAGAACAAGTTCAGGTACGCAAAGAAGCGCGCGTAGTCGGCGTCGTGCTCCATGTACCCGGTCGAGTACACGTGGATGAGGAAGCCGATGAACGTGATGATCAGGCAGAGCAGGCCCGACAGTCCGTCCATCCGGAACGCGAGCTCGATCTTGAGGTCACCGGCGGCGATCCACGTGCCGACCACGTCGGTCAGGCCTCCGGGGCCGGCATCGGGGAGCGCGGTAAAGAACGCGTCGAGCGCGATCGCGCACGGCGCCGCGATCGCCAGCGAGGCGATGAGGAACACGGTCTCGCGCTGCCACTTGCGCCCGAACAGGATGAGCGTGGCGGCGCCGAGGAAAGGCAGCAGGGGAATGAGGCGAAGGTTGAAGTCCATGGCGTCGCGCGAGCTACCGTTTCATCAGCGTGGCTTCGTCGAGGTTCACGGTCTGGCGGCTGCGGAAAAGTCCCACCAGGATCGCGAGCCCGACCGCGGCCTCGGCGGCGGCGAGCGCGATCACGAGGAACGCGAACACCTGGCCGCCATGCGCTTTGTCGCCGTCGCCCAGCGCGCGAGAAAACGCGAGCAGCGCGAGGTTGCCGCCGTTGAGCTGGAGCTCGATGCCCATCAGTACGATGATCGCGTTGCGGCGCAGCAACACGCCCGCGGTCCCGATCAAGAACAGCACGAACGACAGAACCAGGTAGTAGGTGACGGGCATGTCGTCCTAGTGGTGTCCGCCCGCGGAGGGGTCGCCGGCGTCGGCGGCGCCGATGCCGGGGTAGTCGCTGTGCGCCAGGTCGTGGAACTGGTTGCGGTAGTCGGCCGCGCGCGTGGCGGCGACCTCTTTCTGGTGCGAGCGGGAAATCACGACGCCGCCCACGATCGCTACCAGCAGCAAGAGCGAGATCGCCTCGAACGGGTAGAGGTAGTCGCGGAACAGGAGGTCGCCGATGGTGGCGACCGTTCCGAAGTTGTCCGACACCGCGGGCGGCGGGCCGATCGGCGTCCCGACGGTGACGACGTCGATGAACTTGATGAGCAGGTAGACGCCCGCGAGCACGCCCAACACGCGCACCACGCTGAGCGACAGCGGCGAGACCTCCTCGCGGTTCAGGATCATCACCACGAAGATGAACAACACCATGATCGCGCCCGCGTACACCAAGACCTGGAGGACGGCGAGGAAGTGCGCGTTCAGCGTGGCGTAAATCGCTGCCAGCCCGAAGAACGTCGCCACCAGCGACATCACCGCGGTGACCGGGTTCTTGCGGGTGATGGTGAAGATCGCGAAGAAGGTGACGAGCGACGCCAGCAGCCAGAACACGAACTGGTCGCCGGTCGACGGACCGGACAGCGGCGGACCCGCGTTCACGCCGCGGCTCCCTTCGGCGCGGCCGCGGGCGCCGCCCCGGCGGTCGACGCCGCCTGCATCGCCAGCTTGGCGTCGAAGTCGGCGCGGAACTTGGTCAAGAACCCGAGCATCGGCCACGCCGCCGCGTCGCCCAGTGCGCAGATGGTGTTGCCGCCGATGCCGTTGCCGATGTTGGCCAGCAGCTCGACGTCGCCCGCCTGGCCTTCGCCACGCGCCAGCCGCCGGCATACGCGCGCCAGCCACCCCGAGCCCTCGCGGCACGGCGTGCACTGCCCGCACGACTCGTGCGCGTAGAACTCCATGATCCGCGCGCACAGCGCGACGATGTCGGTGGCGTCGTCGAACACGACCACGCCGCCCGAGCCCGCCATGGTCTTGAGCCGCCGGCCGCCGCCGAGATCGAACGGCACGCCGGGCCGGATCTCGACGTCCTTGATGCGCGCGTCGGTCATCAGCGCGTCGAACTCGATCGGCACGTCGATCTCGCTCGCGTCGAGCGGCGGCATCGAGCTGCCTCCCGGGATGATGCCTTTGAGCGCGCGCCCGTTGGGGATGCCGCCACAGACGTCGTAGATGAGCGCGCGCGACGAGATGCCCATCGGTAGCTCGTAGACGCCGGGGCGCGCGACGTGACCGGACACGCACAGGATGCGGGTGCCGCCCGACTTGCCCATGCCGATGCCCGCGAACCACTCTCCCCCTTTGAGAATGATCTCGGGGAGGTTCATGATCGTCTCGACGTTGTTCACGACCGTCGGGGCCTGGAACAGGCCCTTCACCGCCGGGAACGGGGGCTTGAGCCGCGGCCAGCCGCGCTTGCCCTCGAGCGAGTTCAGAAGCCCGGTCTCCTCGCCGCAGATGTACGCGCCCGCGCCGCGGTGGAGGGTGACGTCCAGCTTGAACGGCCCGGCGGCGGTGTCGTGGTCGCGCCCGAGCAAGCCGGCGCCGTACGCCTCGTCGATCGCGGCCTGCACGATCTTCGCCTCGCGCATCATCTCGCCGCGGATATAGATGTAGGCGTGCTTGCAGCCGAGCGCGTAGGACGCGATCAGCATGCCTTCGAGCAGCATGTGCGGGTCCTGTGCCAGGAGCTCGCGGTCCTTGCAGGTGCCGGGCTCGGACTCGTCGGCGTTGATGACCAGGTAGACCAGCTTCGATTGCTTGGGGATGAAGCTCCACTTCATCCCGGTGGGGAAGCCGGCGCCGCCGCGGCCGCGCAGGTTCGACTTCTTGACCTCGTCGGTGATCGCCGCCGGCTGCATCGTCAGCGCCTTGCGGAAGCCCGCGAGCCCGCCGCGCGCGCCGTACACCGACAGCTGGTGGCTGTTCGCGACCCCGAAGTTCTTGGTGACGATCTTGATGCCTTCGCCGTTCATGCTCGAGCCTTGGTCCTAGGCCTTGGGCAGCGGGCCCACGCCCATCAGCGTCCGCTCGGGCACGGCGGCCTGCTGGTGCTCGCGGTACCGGCGGCGCATGTCGTCCAGGATCGCGTCCACCTTGTCGGGCGTTAGATCGAGGAAGTAGTCGTTTCCGCAGATCATCATCGGCGCGTTCGCGCACGCGGCCAGGCATTCTTCCTCGACCAGCGTGAACGCGCCGTCGGGGGTGGTCTGCCCGGGTTTGACGCCGAGGCGCTTCTCGATGTGGTGAAGGATGTCGTACCCGCCGCGCAGCATGCACGAGATGTTGGTGCACACCATCAGCTCGTTCCGCCCGTGCTTCTCGCGGTGGAACATCGTGTAGAAGGTCACGACGCCGTAGACGTGGGCAGCCGACACGCCGCACGTCTTGGCGACGAGCTCGATGACGTCGTCGGGCAGGTGGCCGAACTCGTCCTGGGCGACGTGCAGCACCGGCAAGAGCGCGGCTTGCTTCTGCGGATATCGGCCGAGGAGGCTATCGACCCGCTGCTTGGATTGCGCTGAAAACTCGAGCGGCATGATGGGCGAGCCGCCGCGAAACTACTGAGAAACCGTCGACCGTGTCAATGTCGACGTGCGCGCTCCGGCGGGTGCGGCTCACGGCCCCAACCAGCGGACGTAGAGGCCATCGGTCGCGCCCATCTGGTTGACGGTGTAGAGCACCACACCGGGCGCAGGATCGCCGACATCGAACGTACCGACGCCCGCGGAAATCTCGGTGCCGGTGCCGGTGGCGAGCACGCCGCCGGCGGTCACCGCCCTCGAGCGGAGCGTACCCACACCGAGGGTGCGATCGACTCCCTCCCACGACACGAGCGCGCGATTCGCCATCGGAACCGCGGCGAAGGCGTCGGGCGCGAAGACCGTGTTCATGCAGTCGGCGGTGCGGGTGTAGTTGGCGGGGATCACGGACGGGCTCACGACCTGCAGCCACGCGACGGCGGCGGCGTCGTCGCTGAACCGAACCCCGGGATAGAACACGTTCACGGACGTGGTCAGCGTGCAGGCGGCGGTGGTCGCGTCCCACCTGCGGCTGAGGAGGTCGGTGAGATCGGCGTCCTCGTTGTAGCTCTTCGCGTACGCGACGTGGCCCGACGCTGACGCAGTCACGATCCCGACCACGCCGGTGTCAATCGCGGTCAGCGTCGCCGGCGCGCCGACCGGGTCAGCGATGCGCGAGAGCGCACCGGCGCTGGTGAGGACAACCAACCCGGAGCTCGGGCTCGGGTACCGATACTGCACGGCGTTCGCGAGCACGGTGCTGGGCCCGGCGCCGCCCGGGAACGGCGCGGATTGCAGCGTCCCGACCGCGGTCACGTTGTCGAGCTGGCTCATCCAATACCAGCGGCTGCCGTCCGGCGAGGTGTCCCAGTCGTGCACGTCGGAGGCGACCGTCACCCGGCTGGCCGGGTCGTCCACCTTCTGGATCTTGAGAACCTCGGGGCCGGCCGCGGTCTCCCGGCTCGACCACGCGAGGGTGCCGCTGCCCGGCACCGGAAACCCGAAGCTGAAGTGCAGGTAGGCGGTGTCGCCCTTGTTGTCGGTGATGACGGTGTCCACCTTCGTGAGCAACGGATTTCCGGTCCCGTCCGCCCGTCCCGCCAGGAGGTCGCTGACCACGAGGTTGGAGTTGGTCTGCATCGCCGCCGGCAGCTGGCGCAGGCACGCGACCGCGGTCCCCTTGGCCGCGCCGACGCAACCGAATAGGGCGCCGGTCGTCGGGGACGCGATGATGAGGCGCTTCGGGAACGGCATGCCTGGCCGCCATACGTACGGCGTCGCGGAGGAATCGAAGTACGTGAGCGTGTCGCCCTGGAACTGCGCCGCGTGCAGTCCGTCGGACGACTCCGCGAAGCCGGTCGTGAGCAGCAGGCAATTCGAGTCGGGGCACGAGATCGTGGCGCCGCGCAGCGCCTGCGAAACGTTGATGACGTAGAGGTTGACGGTGGTGCCGGTGGCGGGGAAGGCGATGAACGCGCACCAGCGATCGCCGGTCGCGCCGACCTCACCCGTGCACGAAGGTCCTTGGTCGAGCGCGAGGGCGTCGCCCGGGTAGAGGCGAATGTTGACGCCGCCCATCGGCGCGCCGCCCGCGCCCGTCACGCCCGCGCCGCCCGTCGTGCCGGCGGCACCGGTGGTGCCGGCGACGACGGCGGTCCCCGCGACCCCCGTCGTGCCGGCCGCGCCCGTCGTCCCCGCGACCCCCGTCGTGCCGGCCGCGCCCGTCGTGCCGGCGGCACCCGTCGTGCCCGCGCTGCCCGTCGGCGCCATGTCATGCGGCTGCACGTCCCGCGGCACCGTGTCGCGCGAGCCGACGAGATCGAAGCCGAGCGACGCGTCGGTGTTGTCGGTGCCGCCGCTGCCGGTCGTGCCGGCGCCTCCGGTGGTTCCCGCCGTGCCCGCGACACCCGAATCTTTCCCCGCGCCCGAGCTCCCGCAACCCGCAGCCAGAATTATCAGGATGGCGATGCGGGCTGGTCGCGACATGAGTCCTCCAAGAAGATCCGACTGCGTAAGCTCTTCGGTCATTGGACCCTCGTTCGCACCTCACTGCAAGGGTGGAGATGTCGGGTCACAGCTGATCGAGATAGAGGCGCGCGACCTCGGCCGTCGTTCCATCGGGTGGACCGAGCTCGAGGATCGAGCGCTGGAGCAGCACGGCCGCTTGCGCGCGGTCGCCTTCGCGGAAAGCGACGTAGCCTAGCCAGGCCGGGGCGAGCGCGTAGCGAGGCGCGAGCCCCACCGCCTTGTCGAGCGCGGCGTGTGCAGCCGGCAGCTCGCCGAGCAGCGCGCGCGCGGCGCCGAGGCGCGTGTACATCATCGCCATTCGGACCACGTCGGCGTCGTCGGGACACAGCGCGACCGCCAGCTCCTGCCTGTCCGCCGCCGCGCGCAACAGCTCGGGATCGTTCTGCCGCATGCCACGCGACAGCAGCGAGCCCCCCACCGCGCTCTGCGCGCCGCACGAGCTCGGGTTGATCGCGACGGTCGCGCGCCACAGCGCCTCGTCGTTGCGCCAGTCGCGGTGGCGGACGTTGATCGCGACCAGCCAAAGGGCCGCGATCACAGCGGCGCCGACCAGCGCCCCGCGCCGCACGCGCGCGGGCGCGTCGTCGAGCGCGACGCCAACCGCCGCCGCGGCCGCCAAACCGATCCCAGCGAGCGGCAGGTAGAGAAAGCGCTCTGCGGCTGGGATCGGAATCGGGATCAGGTTCGAAACCGGCAGGAGCGCGATCACGAACCACGAGAGCCCGAACGCGAGCGCGGTGTGCCCCGCGCGCGCCGCACGCCAGACGGCGTAGCCATACCCGCCCAGCATCCCGAGCGCGCCGATGAACGGAAGCCACGGCTGCGGTCCGAATTCGAAGGCGCCCGACATGTCGGCGCAGAGCGGCCACGGCACGAGCAAGAGCCGCAGGTGGTGGGTCCAGATCGCGGGCAAGGCGGCGAGCGTCGCCATGAACGTGCCGCCCGGATAACGTGCGTACGCGATGGGGATGTTCATCGGGCCGAATCGCAGCGCGAGATACACGCCCGCGACCACGCCGTAAGGCCAGAGCTCGCGGCTGAGCGACGCAACCGACGGCCGCGGGGCGCGACTCGGCGGAGACGCAAACTCGGAACCCTGAGAGGGTTCCGAACCTCCCGCGATGCGCTGCGGCGGCGAAGCCGCCTCCGCGCTGCGCGATCCGATCCGCGCGAGCCGGATGACCGCGAGCAGCGCGGGCGCGACCATGGCCGACTCCTTGGACAGCAGGCCGAGCGCGAAGCTGACCAGCGCCAGCGCGCGGCGGCCGTCGAGCGCGAGCACGAGCGTCGCGAGCGTGAACACGGTGACGAGCGCGTCCTCGCGGAACGAGGCGTTGTCGACGGTTTCGCTGGTCACCGGGTGCAACGCCAGCACCAGCCCGGCGACGATCGCAAAGCGCCGCCCGCGCTCGGGCAGCAGGCGGCGCGCGAGCGCCATCACCAACAACGCGGCCGCGATGTGCCAGAGCAGGTTCGACGCCTTGAACACCGTCGCGTGGTTCGAGATCATGGCGTCGAGCATGTAGGTCAGCGTGCACACCGGCCGCCAGGTGCCCTCGAAGGTCGCGGCGAAGTACGCGCGCGAAAACAGCGTGCCGACCGAGCCCGAGCGCAAGAACGGCTCTGCGCGGGCGATCACCAGACCTTCGTCGTACGAGAAGTCGTTGCCGAGCGAGCCCGCGTACGCAACCACCGCCAGCACCGCGACGATGAGCCCCGCGCCGCGCGCCGTGGCCCAAAACGGCGCGCCCAGCAGCGGAGAGTCCTGCACGCGCACGGGCTTTCGGGCCACGACGGCCATATTACGATGCTAGTCTCCGCGCGTGTCGGCCGATGGAGGAGCCGGGAAGACGGAGCGCCGGCGGTTTCTCAAGCGCGGTTTGCTCGGCGGCGGCTTGCTGCTGCTCGCGGGGGCGGTGCCGCTCGGGTTGCGGTCGACGCTCCCGGGCCGCAAGCCGCGGCAGCCGCTGCGCCTGCTCGGCGCCGAGGAGCACGCGGTGCTGGCGGCGGTCGTGGCCCGCATCGTCCCTGGTGACGGCGCGGGACCGCAGTGGCCGAGCGCGGAGGCGCTCGACTGCGCGGGCAAGATCGACGCGCTGATGGCGACCGTCCACCCGGACGTCGGCAACGACTTCCGCCGGCTGGTTCGCCTGTGCGAGAGCAGCGTCGCGGGCCTCCTGACCGCGGGGTCGCCGCGCCCGTTCTCGCGCGCGACGCCGGCCGAGCAGGACGCCCGCCTCGAGGCGTGGCGGCGCTCGCGGGTCGCCCTGCTGCGCAGCGGGTACCAGGCGCTCAAGCGGCTCGCGCACGCGAGCTACTACTCGTCGCCCGAGACCTATGCGCTCATCGGCTACCCGGGTCCGCCCGAGGTCCCGAAGGCTCCCGTATGACGGCGCCGGCGAACCACCCCCCGGGGAAGATCACAGTCGGCTCCGAGCTGCCTGAGCTGTCGGCGGTCGAGGTCGACTACGTGGTCGTCGGCAGCGGCGCGGGCGGGGGCGTCGTCGCCGCGGTGCTGGCCGAGTCGGGCGCGAAGGTCGCCATCGTCGAAGAGGGCGGCCACTACACGCGCGCCGACTTCAACATGCAGGAGTCCTGGGCGTACCCGGCGCTCTATCAGGAGCACGGCAACCGCGCGACCGAGGACCTCGCGATCATGATCTTGCAGGGCCGATCGGTGGGCGGCGGCACCACCGTCAACTGGACGTCGTCGTTCCGCACCCCGGACCGGACGCTCGCGCTCTGGCGCGAACGCCACGGCGTGCGCGGCCTCGACGCGGCGACGCTCGCGCCGCACTTCGACGCGGTCGAGGCGCGGCTCGACATCGGCGCCGGCAACCCGGACGACGTCAACGCCAACAACCGCAAGTTGTGGGAGGGCGCCGAAAAGCTCGGATGGAAACCGGAGCTCATCCGCCGCAGCGTCAAGGGCTGCGCGCGGCTCGGCTACTGCGGCATGGGCTGCCCGCTCGACGCGAAGCGGTCGTCGCGCACCACCTACGTCGCGGACGCGATCGCCGCGGGCGCCGACGTCTACGCCGACTGCCGTGTGAAGCTGCTGCAGACCGACCGCGGTCGCGCGCGCTCGGTGGTCGCGGACGTGCTCGACCGCGCCGCCGATCGCCCGCGCGGGCGGCTCGTGCTGCACGCGCGCAAGGGCATCGTGCTCGCGGGCGGCGCGATAAACACACCCGCGCTGCTGCTGCGCTCAAAGGCGGGGACCGGTAGTGGCCTGGTCGGGCGGCGCACGTTCCTGCACCCGACGGTGCCGGTGGTGGCGTTCTACGACCAGCCGATCGAAGGCTTCTACGGCCCCCCGCAGTCGGTGAGCGTGCACCACTTCGCCGAGCGGGGCGCGCGCGTCGGCTACTTCCTCGAGACCTCGCCCGTCCACCCGACCTTGGGCGCGCTCGCCGTCCCCGGGTTCGGCGACGCCCACCGCCGCATCTGCGAGCGGCTGCCGTTCGTGCAGGCGACGATCGCGCTGTTGGTCGACGGCCACCACGACGACGAGGGCGGCCGCGTCGCGGTCAGCGAGGACGGCCGGATCAAGCTCGGCTATCCGCTGCACGACAGCCTGGTCGAGGCCGGGAAACACGCGATCGCAAACGTCGCGCGGCTGCAGCTGGCGGCGGGCGCGCGCGAGGTGATGACACTGCACGAGACGCCGATCGTCATCCGCGGCGAGGCGGACATCGCGCGCCTCGCGGACGCGCCGTTCGGTCCCAACCTGCACACGCTGTTCTCCGCGCACCAGATGGGCGGCTGCCCGATGGGCGACGATCCGCGCCGCGCGGTGGTGAATTCGCGCGGCCGCCACCACGACATCGAGAACCTGTGGATCACGGATGGGTCGGTGTTCCCGACCTCGCTCGGGGTCAACCCGCAGCTGTCGGTGTACGCGCTCGCGCGGCTCTGCGCGGGCGAGATCGTGAAGGGATGACGCTCGCGATCCGGGACGGCGTTCCGCTGGCGCCGTTCACGACCCTCGAGCTGGGCGGACCCGCGCGACACTTCGCGGAGGCGGGCGACGACGCGACCTTGGTCGAGGCATTGCGCTGGGCCGAGGCGCGCCAGCTGCCGGTGTTGGTGCTGGGCGGCGGCTCGAACCTGGTGATCGCGGACGGCGGTTTCCCGGGGCTCGCGGTGCGCGTCGGCGCGCGCGGGCTCGCGTTCGCCGAGGGGTCGGGCGAGGTGCGCGTGACCGCGGCCGCGGGCGAGCCGTGGGACGACCTGGTCGCCGCGACCGTCGCGCGCGGGCTCGCCGGGGTCGAGTGCCTGTCCGGGATTCCGGGGCTCGCGGGCGCGACGCCGATCCAGAACGTGGGCGCCTACGGCCAGGAGGTGGCCGAGACCATCCGCGCGGTGCGCGTGGTCGAGCGCGGGACCTGGCAAGTGCGCGAGCTCGCGCCCGACGCGTGCGGATTCGCCTACCGCGACAGCGCGTTCAAGCGCGATCCGGATCGGTTCGTGGTGCTGGGCGTGACGTTCGGGCTACGCCGCGACGGTGCGCCCACCCTGCGCTACGGTGAGCTCGCGGGTGCGATCGCCGACCTCGGCGGCGGCGACGGCTCGCCCACGCTCGCCGACACACGCCGGGCCGTGCTCTCGCTCCGGCGGCGAAAGTCGATGTTGATCACCGGCGGGGATCCCAACCGCCGCAGCGTCGGCTCGTTTTTCACCAACCCGATGGTGTCGGCGGGCGAGGCGGACGCGGTCGCGGCGCGGGCGGTCGCGCTGGGGGTCGTCGGCGCGCCGCACGAGATGCCGCGCTGGCCGGCGCCCGACGGGCGCGTCAAGCTCGCGGCCGGGTGGCTCATCGAGCGCGCCGGCGTCGTGAAGGGGTTGCGGCGTGGCGCGGTCGGGGTTTCCTCAGCGCACGCGCTCGCCCTCGTCCATCACGGCGGCGGCACGACCGACGGGTTGCTCGCGCTCGCGCGCGAGGTTCGCAACGCGGTGCGGGACCGCCTGGGCGTGACGTTGACCCCGGAGCCCACCCTGATCGGCATGGCGTGGATTTGAGCGGAAAACTGAGGTGCCCTTCGCTAGCTCCTTGGTTTCCTTGGCATTGACCGGGACACCCAGTTGGAACGATGTATGCTCAATTGCTCCGTGATGACCGCCCGGTTGATTCTCTCCGCCCTCGCCGGCGTCGCGCTTCTGGCGTCGTGCGCGGCGAACGAGAGCGGAGGGTTGCCGTTGTCAGGCGCGGGGGGTTCGGCGAACGGCGCGGGAGGGGGAGGCAGCCCCGGATCCGACGCGTCCACGAGCGACGCGGGGGGCACGACCGGCGCCGCGGGCACGACCAGCGCCGGCACCGCCGGCTCCACCGGCAACGCAGGGACGACCGGCGGCGCCAACACGACCGGTAGCGCGGGCACGAATGCGGCCGCGGGGACGACCGGCAGCGCCGGAGTGACGGGTAACGCCGGCGCGACCGGAGCCGGCGGCACGACCAGCGGCGCCGGGGGCGCCGGCGCGGGCGGCCGCGGCGGAAACACCGGCACGGGAGGCCGCGCCGGGAGCACCGGCGCGGCCGGCGCCGGCGCGGGCGGCCGGGGCGGGAACACCGGTACCGGCGGCCGCGCGGGAACCACCGGCAGCGCGGGCACGCAAGCACGAGGGGGCAGCACCGGCGCTGGCGGTTCGACCGGCGCCGCGGGCACGACCGGCGCCGCGGGCACGACCGGCGCCGCGGGCACCAACGCCGCCGCCGGCACGACCGGCGCGGGTGGAACCAGCGCAACGGGCACTGCAGGCACCACCGGGTCCGCCGGCGCGACGGGCAGCGGCGGCGGCTCGTTCTGCGGCGGGGTCGGCGGTCTGACGTGCGCGGCGTCGTCCCAGTTCTGCGAACGCCAAGCCGGCGTCTGCAACACGGTCCCCGACGCGATCGGCACTTGCGTCGTCAAGCCGACGTCGTGCCCGGGCATCATCAATCCGGTGTGCGGGTGCGACGGCATCAGCTACGGCAACGACTGCGAGCGTCAGGCCGCCGGCCAATCCAAGCTGAAGGACGGCCTCTGCGACCTCGCCGCCGAGCTCTTCTGCGCCGGCGGTCCGTGCAGCGACCAAGACGCCCCCGCGTCCCCACCCTGACCCGGCCGACAGCATCCTGACGCGCGCTCCCGCCCGTGGCACGATGCCATCGCGCGCTCGCGAGCGCGTCGGTCTTGCGCGCTCACCGTCGGTCGTGAAACACTGATGGGAGCCCAAATGCGCAAGCCCCTCACCATCCTCAGCCTCGGACTCTGCCTCTCGCTCGCCAGCGCCGGCTTCCCGCCACCCGCCGCGGCCGCCTCCTCAGTGCACGCCGCGCAAGGCCGCGCGCACAAGAAGGCGAAGAAGAAAAAGCAGCCCAAGCCGCACAGCAAGACCACCACCACCTCCGCGTCGTCGTCCTCGAACAAGGCCGCCAAGGACCGCGGCTTCGAGCTCTAGACTAGTCTAGTACTACTGTGTTAGAAAGTTGACCGCTGCTATGGTTGCCCGAAATTGGGGCCATGGCAAAAAAGCTGGCCACAGAAGAGCGGTTCGTAGGGTACGTCGCGCGGCTCGGCGAGGTGATCGGCCACGCGGACAGGCG